>Ga0137394_10001191_pt1 | contig 18775 bp, 10 predicted proteins | sample czobulk116metaG_FD_108278 | JGI IMG/M metagenome (GOLD analysis project Ga0137394, IMG submission 108278) | Vadose zone soil microbial communities from Angelo Coast Range Reserve, California, USA - czobulk1.16 metaG | ecosystem: Environmental > Terrestrial > Soil > Vadose zone | place: USA...
CCGAGCATTGCGAGCTTGAATCCAACGTCGGGATTAGTGGGCACATCGGTGACGATCGCGGGCGCCAACTTTGGAGGGACGCAAGGAACGAGCACGGTGAAGTTCAACGGGACGACGGCGACGGTGACGAGTTGGAGTGCGACGAGCGTCGTTGCATCAGTACCGGCAGGCGCGACGAGCGGGAATGTTGTCGTGACGGTAGGTGGAGTGGCGAGCAACGGCGTGAGCTTTGCGGTTCAGACGGATTCAACGGCGCCGGTGGTGTCGATCACTGCGCCGGCGAACAATGCGACGGTATCGGCGACGATTACTCTTACTGCGACGGCGGCGGATCCTGACAGCCCAGTATCGTTCGTGCAGTTCCTGGTGGACGGCACGAATACGGGGGCCCAGCTGAACGTATCTCCGTATTCGATTTCGCTGGACACCACCACACTCTCCAACGGCGCTCATACATTGACCGCCGTGGCACAGGATCCGAGCGGAAATATTGGCACGAGTTCGGCCGTCACGATTACGGTCTCCAATACCACAAATATCTCGATGGGGCCGTTGAAGCAGAGCAGTGTGAACACGAGGTATTTCGTGAACCCTGCTGGGAATGTGGTGTTTCTGACGGGGTCTCAGACGTGGGATACGTTTCAAGATCTTGATATGAGCGCGTCGCCGGGGGCGTTTGATTTCAACAGCTATGTAAACTTTCTGAAGTCGCATGGGCAGAACGCGACGATATTGTGGAGGAAGGATCTACCCACGTATTGCAACTGGGGAGCGGGAGGGACGTGGCACGTGCTGCAGTTTCCATGGAAGCGCACGGGAGGGAGCAGCGGGAATCAGGTGGCGTCGGACGGGCTGCCGGCATTTGACCTGACGCAGTTCGAGCAAACGTATTTTGACCGGCTGCGGGCGCGCGTAGTTCAACTTCAGCAGAATGGGATCTATGCCATCGTTCAGCTTTTCGACGGATTGGATTTGAGCAATAACCGCTGCGCAAACGATGGATATCCGTTCACGGGAGGGAACAACGTGAATGGAGTGAACGACGGAGGGGGGACGAACTCCATGACGATGACGAGTCCCAATACGATAACGGGGTATCAGGATAGTTTTGTGCAGAAGGTGATCGACACGCTGAATGATCAGCCCAATGTATTGTGGGAGATATCGGAGGAAGCGCCGGACAATTCGACGTGGTGGCAAGGGCACATGATCACGCTGATCCACACGTACGAAGCGGGGACAGCGAACCAGCACCCGGTGGGATTTCCGACCCTAAACGTAAGCGGAGCATCGGATGCGACGCTGTACAACAGCAACGCGGACTGGGTCGCACCGTTGGCGAAGATATCGCCGACGAGCAGTTGCGGAACGGGGACGCCGGCATGCAAGGTAAACATCAACGACAGCGACCACTCGTACTTTGGGATGTGGAATGACAGCTCGCAGGTGAACCGGAATTACGCGTGGGAGAACTTGACCCATGGAGCGATGGTGTTGTTCATGGACCCGTACCTGATCTATTGGATCAGCGGAAACCGGAATCTATGCCTCAGTCCGACGAACGGCGTATGCACGGGGGTAGATACGCGGTGGAACAATTTTCGGGACAATCTAGGCTACACCCTCACCTACGCAAACAAGATGAACTTGCTGAAGGCCACGCCGCAGGGGAGCCTCGCGTCGACGGGGTTCTGTCTGGCGGATAACGCGTCGACGGGCGCGGAGTATCTGGTGTATGCGCCGAGCGGGGGGACGTTCACGGTGAACCTCAGCGCGACGACACGAGCGCTGAATGTGGAGTGGTTCAATCCGGCCACGGGGACGACGACGGCAGGGGCGGCAATCACGGGAGGCTCGACGAGGAGCTTTACGGCGCCGTTCAGCGGTGATGCGGTGCTCTACATCGTAGACGCCGCCGGGCACAATTAAGTTCAAATCGTTTCGGGATTCACAGGTTGGTAGATTGCTCTTCCGACCCGTTTGTTTTTAGAGACGAATTTGCATCGAGACTTACTCCTCGGCATAAGCTAAGGGAGAACGGAAAACCGCTGAAGCTTTTGTCTCGCAACAAAGAAATACGAACCTAAGAACCCCGAGTCGTCACCTCGCCAGTTTTGATACTTGTCCGCCAAAGATTCGCCATGCGCTTTGACCGTTTCTTGGCACAATTCCGAGATGGTAAATGGTGCGCCGCAACAAGGATCTACATCATTCTGGTGCGCAAACTTCGTTGTGAAGCGTGATGTAACACCCTGATTCATAATGAGTTACATGCATCTCACCCTGGCCGACTGCCCACCAGGACAGTACCTATCCGGACCTCACAACTGGCCTCTTTTGCGCCTAGTGTCCAGTTACGCTTGGTTCCAGTACCTCAGTACTCTAACGGGACGTAGGGGAATTGCATAAGGCAGCTCAACGAAGCCTCCGGGGGAAAGAACTGATGTCTGGTGCAGCTCGCTCTACACGTGATTTCTATCCACACGCTCTGCTACTGTTCAGCATTATCAGTCTAGATCTGGCAGGCTGCTCCGGCTTGATCAACGCCAATAGTGGGAATCCCGGCGGGCCGCCGACCGCTCTTACGATCTCGAGTGTGCAAGCTGCCGCACCAACAGCGAGCGGCTTCCAAGTGAGCTGGTCAACAAACGTGGCCGCCAATTCAGCCGTCGATTACGGAACGAGCGCCAGCTACGGTTCGAGCACGCCAGTCAACTCAACGATGGTCACCAGCCATCAGATGACGCTCACAAATTTGACTACAGGGACGCTATATCATTTCCGGGTTCGATCCACAGACGCGAACAGTAACAATGCGACCAGCGGTGATATGACGTTTGCCACGGCCGGGGATACGACCGCTCCAACGGTTTCGATTACATCTCCAGCGGCCAATGCAACGCTCGCCGGTTCCGTGACCGTGATGGCAAGCGCGGCCGACAATGTCACCGTCGCGAGCGTGCAATTCAAGATGGACAACGCCAACACCGGGGCCGCAATCACTGCCGCACCTTACAATTATTCACTGAACACGACGACCCTCTCGAATGGGAACCACATTATTACGGCTGTGGCGGCCGATAGTTCCGGGAATACGGCGACGAGCGCGGGAGTGGCGGTCAAGGTCAATAACACGACGACAGTGCCGAGCATCACGAGCCTGAATCCGACGTCCGGGCCGGTAAGTACCTCGGTGACGATCGCGGGCGCAAACTTTGGGGCGACGCAGGGTACCAGCACCGTAACTTTCAACGGAAAAGCGGCGACAGCGACAGGTTGGAGTGCGGCGAGCATTACTGCGGCGGTGCCGAGCGGAGCGACGACGGGCAATGTCGTGGTGACGCTTGGCGGCGTGGCGAGCAACGGCATGAGCTTTACTGTCCAATCCGATACGACAGCGCCCACAGTTCCTACAGGCTTGATGGCCACGGCGATGTCCTCTTCTCAGATCAATTTGTCCTGGACGGCTTCGACAGACAATGTCGGTGTCACTGGTTATAACGTCTACCGCGGCGGAATCAAGATTGGTACGGCGCCGGGCACTTCTTATCAGGACTCCGGGCTTTCCGCGTCCACAAGTTACACCTACAACGTCGCTGCTTCTGACGCAGCGGGGAACACTTCCGCACAATCGAACGGTGCCTCGGCAACAACACAAGCGGCATCGAGCGGCGGTGGCATACCTTCAGCGCTGGGCTGGTATCAGATACCGAACACCGCGATCCAACCGGTATGCCCGCCCTACGCGGACATCCAGGGCTCCACTGGCTGCAAGGGCGTGATGAGCGCGTGGAACGGGGGGCTCTTCGACACCAAGCGCAACCGCCTGATCATCCATGGTGGCGGCCACACGGACTATTACGGAAATGAAATCTACGCCATCGACCTGAATGCGAATCCGATTGCTCCGGTTTTGGTCAAAGATGCTTCCCACGGGTCGGCGATCTCCAACCTGGGATCCTGCCCAGAGGCGTTCACGGACGGCACACCAAACGCACGACACATCTACAACGGCGAACTCTATCTGCCGGTTCAAGACACCTACTTCCTGTACGGGGCGTTCAAGTCCATCTGCGGCAATAGCACGGACGGCCAGTGGCAATTCAGCCCGCCGAGCGGTTCGTGGGCGCAGCAGATGCCTTCGACGCACCCGAGTCACGCTGTAAACGGCAGCGTGCCGCAGTTCGCATATGACCCGACAACTCAAGGCATCTACGAGGTCGAGGACAACACAGGCATTTTCTGGCAGTACAACGTAGCCGCAAATACCTGGACAAACCTGAAGAGCGTCACGGCTTGCACCGGCGTACTCAATATGACCACGGCCATCGACGACGGCCGCCGCCTGTACTTCTGCGTGGGCAACGGCGGATTTGGAAAGGTAAGCCTCACCGCACCTTATACTGCGACGAAACTGACGGGCACGGGCTGCTCCGCGATCATCGGCAAGTCCGGCCCGGGCTTCGTTTACGATCCAGTTCAGAAACTAATGGTTGGCTGGGCCGGCGGGGACACAGCCTACCTCTACAATCCAGACACGGATTCGTGCAGCTCGGTGACTTACTCTGGGGGACCGACGGTCATTCAGGGCAACGGCACGTACGGCCGATTTAACTATTCACCAACCCTCGGCGTGTTCGTAGTGGCAAACTCGATTGACACCAACGCCTACTCGTTGCGCCTGACGCAATCGAGCGGAACCGGCGGGAGCGGCCCGGTGATTTCCAGCGTGAGCGTGGGCAGCATCACGACCGGCGCGGCCGCGGTCGCTTGGACCACAAACGTGGGGGCAACCTCGCAGGTTGAATACGGGACGACGACTGCCTACGGGGCACTTACCACGCTGGATGTCAATCTGCTTACGAGCCATGTAACACTGCTTGCCGGTTTGTCCACCAACACTCTTTATCACTACCGCGTCCACTCGAAGAACTCCGGCGGCGTCGAGAGCATCAGCGGTGATTTCATGTTCCAGACGAACAGCGTTACGGACACGACGCCGCCGACAATTTCCATTACGGCTCCGGCAAATGGGGCGACGGTGTCCGGCACGGTCAGCCTGTCGGCGAATGCCACCGACAACGTGGCCGTCACGGGTGTGCAGTTCTTCCTCGATGCCGCGAACCTCGGCTTACCGCTCGTTGCCGGGCCATATTCCGTGTCGTGGGATTCAACCTCGACGAGCAATGGTACTCATACACTAACAGCGCAGGCACGCGACGCGGCCGGCAATGTAGGCAACGCCGTGGCTGTGAGTGTGACAGTCACCAATAGCACTTCGACGGCCTTGCAAAATTTCCAGACGCGCTGCGCCCAGACTGGCGTTGTCGTCTGCCAAGGATTTGATGATCCGACAGTCTTTGTGCCGTCGAAGTGGCCTGCGTCTGGGTTGTATCCCGACGCCGGCGGCACAATTCAGGGTGTGATGGACACGACCATCTCGGCTTCCGGTGCAGGGTCGTTGAAATTCACCGTACCGTCGTTGGCCGCGGCGAATTCGTCGGGCTATTGGCGGCAACTCTTCACCCAAAATCTATCGGACGGACCTACGAGCGCGAAGATGTATGGCGCGAACGCCACGTTCTATCTCCAGTTCCGCCAGCGCTTCTCGATGGAATACCTGACGAACAACTGGGTAACGGGCAGCGGCTCGAAGACGTTCTGGAAACAGGACATCCTGTCGAATGACAATTCGACCTGCGGGAACATTGAGCTGACGACCGTCAATTGGAACCAGCGACGCTATCCCACGATGTACAGCCAGTGCGGCGCGGATGGATTCGTGGTCGATCTGCTCAATGGAGACTACCTGGAAGAGCAGGGAGACACATCTACCACAGGCTACAACTGCCACTATCAAACTGCAAACAACACGGCTACTTCCTGCTTCACTTATCCGGCCGATACCTGGGTCACCTTCTACTACAAGGTAAGCATCGGAACCTGGGGTCAGCCCAACAGCACGATTCAAGCATGGGTCTCGGTGGGCGGCGGACCGTACACGGAGTTTGTCAACATGACGAATCACACCCTGTATGAAGATACGCCGGCTGGTGCCGACTACGATATGGTCACGCTGCTGACCTACATGACTGGTAGAAGCTCGACGGTCTCCGCTGGACCGACGGCTTACACGTGGTATGACGAGTTGATCGTCTCCGGTCAACCGATCGCGGCGCCCAGCAACTAATTTTAACTTGATTCAAAAGCGCTGGTTTCGGCGAGACAACCGAATCCAGCGCCTTTTTTCATTCCGGCCAACTTGCATTGAAGTCTGTCCGCGTCAGGCCGAGGCATCTAGCGGTCTGCCCACCCGAGACAGAGTTGTGCGATAAGATCCTTTAGACAGCAACGATTGGATAAGAGAGATGGATCATCCTCCAGCACGTTCTGCCGCGGCGCTGCTCACGCCGAGATTTGCAATTCCGATGTTCGGCAAAGCTTTCAGACTCAGTTCGATCTGTAACTGGCTGGTCTTGACGACAATGCTTTGGGTAACGCCTCTCGCGCGGGGCCCGGGCATAACCTCTGAAACTGCCGCGGGAACACGCATATCGCAGAGAGCTGGCTGGTCTGAAATCCCCAATACGCAATTAGGGCCGCACTGTCCAGCAGATCCCTCGATTGAAGGCGGTAGCGGCTGCAGGGCGGTTGTCAATGCATGGAACGGTGGAGTCGCGGATACCAAGCGCAATCGATTGATTGTCTGGGGGGGCGGGCATGGTGATTACTATGGGAACGAGGTGTATGGACTGGATTTGAACAACATGAAAATGTCGCGGCTCACAGAACCGAGCCCAGTGACGAATATCGTGAGTTGTCCTGAAGCTTATGGCGACGGTCGACCCTCATCCCGCCACACCTATAATGGCCTGGCGTATCTCGCGAGGCAGGACAAGATGTTCGTCTTTGGAGGTAGCAAGGCGAATTGTGGATTCATGAGTGGGGGTACCTGGACTCTCGATCTGGCCAGGATGGAATGGAGAAGTATGGACCCGCACAGGGGAGACAGTCCGGCAAACCATCCTGGCGTGATCGCAGATTACGATCCAAATACCGGGATGGTGTTCCTCTCGGACACCGCCAATTTTTTTCGGTACGATTTTACCGAGAACACTTATACGCGTCTGAAGCCGCTCTCGGGCATGGACTACCACCTCTCCGGAGTGATCGATCCCAAACGCAAATTGTTTTTCATGATCGGAGGATCCGGGCAATTCTGGGCGATTGGCATCCAAGCGGGATCCAATTTCACCGCACAAGACTGGTCGCACAAAGTCACTGGCTGCGACCCCCTGCTCTATGCGCACTACCCGGGTCTGGCCTACGACCCGCAGAGCGAACTGATCGTGGGCTGGGCCGGTGGTGACACGGTCTATCTTTTTCACCCCGATACACGCGCATGTTCTTCGCGAACCTATCCCGGAGGCCCTGGGCCTGCGCAGCCAAACGGCACATTTGGCCGCTTCCGTTATTTCCCTCAGCTTGACGTATTCGCACTTGTGAATGATTGGAAGCAAAATGCATTCCTCTTGCGACTGGCGGCCACAACGAATCCAGTTGCGACACCCGCGCAGCCCAGCAATAATTGATACCGAACAATTACTGAGAGACTGGCGGAGCCATGAAAATCTTGGGAGTCGCCGTACTGGCGGGATTGATTCTTTGCGGTCTCGCTTTAGAGCAGAGATCGAATCCAAATCGAGCGATGGGACCTGCACAGCCCGCGCCGCTTTCCGGGGACGGCGAGATCCACGAGTCTACTTCTACAAAACAAGAAACTGCCGAACTGCAGCCTCAGGACTTCAATGCTCGCTGCCACACACCGGGGGTCGTGGTGTGCCAAGGTTTTGATTCTCCTCTAATCAATATTGCGGCAAGGTGGCCCGCCCCCGGCCTTTATCCAGGTGGCGACAACACCATCCACGGCAAGTTCGACCGGTCAGAAAAAGCTTCCGGAGAAGGATCGTTGCGTTTTGAAGTTTTGACGCACACAGGGGCGAACGCGGCGGGGTACTGGCGGCAACCCTTGGGTAGAAATTTCGGAGCGGGATCGACGTTCTACGTTCAGTTTCGCGAGCGCTTTTCACCGGAAATGTTGACGAACAATTGGGGCGACACCTCGTGGAAACAGATTATCTTTCACAACGAAAGTGCGACCTGCGGGCAAGTGGAGCTATCGACTGCACAGTATTACCATGCAGGTTTTCCGATCATGTACACCGACTGTGGTGGCCGCGGCATGGTCACCAACGACGGCACGCCTCCTTACAAGCTTGAGCAAGGTGACTACAATTGTTGGTACGGGAAGACGAATGCGAAAGATTGCTTCCTCTATCCCGCGAATCAATGGGTTACTTTCTATTATCAGATCTCCGTCGGACATTGGGACAAGCCGGACAGCACTATCAACGCATGGGTTGGCTTGGATGGAAAGCCACTGCGGCAATGGATCAAGATGCCGGACTTCGTTCTGAAGAATGACAACCCGGGGCGTGACTACGATTGCGTGACGCTGCTTACTTATATGACGAACAAGAGCGCGGGCGTGGACCTTCCCACGGCTTATGCCTGGTATGACGAATTGATTGTCTCGACGCAGCCCATCGCTCCACCAACGCCGACAGCAGCGCCTTGAGGAGTATCAGATAGAAAGCATTACGGATGTCCGGCGAAGGCCACCTGTGCTGTGCGCACTGATTCCCACTCGTTGCCATCCAGAACAATCTGGCACCAGAGCTCCAACATGACGAGTGCGAGCAAATGATCCGTGTGATCCGTGCGCTCAGCGGCATGGTCGGAAATCAGCCGCTGAATCGCCGGCCAATGGAACAGTCCGCGGCGGCGAATTTGATCCTCGGAAAGCAGCTCCGAAACCATCGGCTGGAGATCCTTGCGAAGCCAAGCGCCGATTGGCGCGCCAAAACCCCGCTTCTTGCGCTTAAGGATTTCGGGCGGCAGCCAGGGCGCTACCGCCTTTTTCATCAGATACTTCATGGCGAAGCCGCGGACCTTGAATGACGAAGGCATGCGGGCCATCAGTTCCACGAGTTCGTAATCCACCAGCGGTGCGCGACACTCGATCGACGCAGCCATGCTCATGCGATCGGTCATGGCTAGGAGATCATCCGGGAGGGAAGTCTTCAGATCCGCGTAGAGGATGCGGTTGAGGCCGTCCGGATCAGTGCAGCGGGCGAAAAACTCTTGCAGCGCAGCCGCGGTTAGATTCGAGTCGCGGGAGCCGGCCGCCGTTCCGCGCTGGAGCAATTCGTGCTGCACTTGGGGAGCGAAGAGGGTGACGTAGCCCATGTAGCGCGAGGCGGGCTCAAGCTCGGCTGACTTCACGAATGCCGCCGCATACCGCGCGTAGTCCTTCCAAGTGGAGTGGCGGTCCTGAGGGATCCGATCGAGCAGCGCTGGAAGCCATTTTCTGCGCACGAGTCCAGGAAGGAGACTGTAATAGCGCATCAGGCTGTTGCCAAGGTAACGGCGGTAGCCGCCAAAGAGTTCGTCGCCACCTACGCCTGAGAGAATTACTGTTACGCTTTCGCGCGCGAGCTTTGAAACGAGATAGGTCGTGAGACACGCGGAGTCGGCTACTGGTTCATCGAGATGCCAGACGAGCTTGGGCAGGAGCTCACTAACGGCGGGCTGCACCACGATCTCGTGATGGTCGGTGTCGAAAGCTTTTGCGACAACACTCGCGTACGGGAGCTCGTTGTAGTAGCTATGCTCTCCCTTATACCCAATCGAATATGTCTTCACGGGCCGGCCGGTCAGACCCGCCATTACAGCCACGATGGTGCTTGAATCCAGCCCCCCACTTAGGAACGCACCGAGCGGCACGTCGCTGACCAATTGCATGCGCACGGTTTCGTGAATCTTGGCGCGAATTTGCTCGATCCATTCCTCTTCACTGTGTTTTTCCGGCTGGCCAAACGGCACATCCCAGTATTCTCGGATTTCTGTGCGCCCTTTTTCGGCGACGAGATAGTGGCCGGCTGGCAGCTTTTCCATTCCTTCGAGCAAGCACAGCGGAGAGGGGACATAGCCTAGCGCAAGGTATTCTTCGAGAGCGGCGCGGTTCAAACGCCGCGGAACATCCTCTACCTGCAGAATGGACTTCAATTCTGACGCAAATAGGAGCCGTCCCGGTTCGCGGCGGACAAAAAGCGGCTTTTCGCCAATGCGGTCACGTCCTAGGACTAGACGTTCCCGTTTCGCATCCCAGATCGCGAGGCCAAACATCCCGCGAAGGCGCTTGAGGAACTCAAGGCCCTCTTGTTCGTATAGATGGACGATCACTTCGGTGTCAGTGCGCGTGCGGAAAATGTGGCCCTTTGCTTCCAACTCGTTCCGAAGCGATTGGAAGTTGTAAATCTCTCCGTTGAGAACGATCCAGATGCTCTCGTCCTCGTTGCTGAGGGGCTGGTGGCCGCCGGAAACATCAATGATGGAAAGCCGCCGCATACCCAGCCCGACGCCGCGGCCGCGATATTGGCCGAAATCGTCCGGGCCGCGATGCGTGATGACCCCCCCCATGGCGGCGAGAATGGCATCAGCGGGCTGCTCAGGCCGGTCGAAATTCAGGACGCCGTAGATTCCACACATGATTTGTCTACTGTCTCGATGTTTTCGCGTCGAGCGGTTGCACCATCGCCTCGCAACGCTCTCCGTCAGTACGTTTTTCCGCGCGGGGCGTCTTGCCGGTCAATCCATCCAGGACTCTTACCAACTGGCCTGCCTGAGCCTCGCGTGTATAGCGCTGGATCCTATCCTTATCGGGTAGAGGATGAGTGCCGACTCGCAAAGCATCAACGAAGGCGGACAATCCCTCATAAATCTCATCTTCGGATGCGATGTTGACGATGGTGGCGCCGCCGACTTCGCGCAGAAGAGCCGCAGTGTCACCGGTATGCGTTGTCAATGCAAGAATGGGCTTGCCAATTCGAAGGTACTCGTAGGCTTTCGCTGGGATTTGCATGTCGCAATCCGCGGCCTGGAAAAGCAAGAGACCATCGGCGTCGGCACATTCCTGCAAGGCCTGCCGATAGGGCATGTGAGGTTCCAGGACGATCAGATCCTCGATGTCTCTCTCCGCAAGGAGCTTGCGGTACAAGTCTTCCGAGCCAGGTGCGCGAAAGACAATTTGAACTTTGTCGGCGCTGAGCCGACCCATCTTTTTCAGGCGTCCGACCGCGCTGAACATAGGTCTTGGATCGCGCTCGACAGGATAGATCAGTCCGGAATGAACGAGCCGAATGGGACGGCCTACGGGGACGGGACCCGGCGCGGGAATTTGCAGGTCCCGAAAGTCTTGCTCGTCATAACCATTGGAAATGAGGACACACATCTCGGGAGTGAGCAAATCCGGGTAACGGTCGAGATACATCCGTCGTGTGGCTTCCGCGGTAAAAATCACGCGGGAGACGCGGCGCATGCAGGCATGCTCGATGGCGCCCCACACGCGGCGTACTAGGGGATCGTGTGGGTAGTCGTCCTGACGCATGGGATCGCGAAGATCAAGTACCCAAGGCAATCCCGTTAGGCGCTGCAATCCAAGCCCGATCGCAGCCGCCGACATGATCGGAAAGGTAGAGTACAGAACATCGGTCTTATGATCTCGAACCGCGCGCAATCCTGCCGGAACCCCTCCGAGAATCCAACTGACCCAGCGGTCCGGCAGGGCCATGTACCTCAGATAGCGGCCACCGATGCCCATGTGCTTTTTTGTGTCCAATGCGAAAGCGCGGATGACCGTCACATTCCCGGGGATGGAATTCAGGCTCTTCTCGTCGACTTTCTCATACGCACGGACGTGAGGAGTCAGCACAGCTGGCCGCCAGCCGAAGGCGGGTAGGTAGCGGCAGTACTTCAGTGAGCGCAGTAGACCACTGCTGCCTGCTTGTGGCGGAAAGTGATACGCGATGATTAGTACATTCCCCAAGGGGTCCAATCTCACTATACTCGGCCGAAGCAATCTCTTTGAAGTGGCTCTCTCGGGCCATGTGTGCGTCTATTCACTGTTCAATCCTCGCGTGTTGCCCCGCGTCAACCCAAATCTCCGCCGGCAAAGGGTGGCTGAGGAAGCCAACCGGGCTCGCCGACCGGCCGTAGGCGCCGGACTGAAAGATTGCAACAAGGTCGCCGATTTCCGCATGTGGGAGGATGATCCCGCGCGCGAGAGTATCGAGCGGCGTGCAAAGCGGGCCGACGATATCCACGGCTTCGCCCGCTGGCGCAGTCAGCTTATTCACCAGAGCTATGGGGTAATTCCGTTTGATGGTCTGGCCCAAATTTCCGGAAGCCGCCAAATGATGGTTCATTCCGCCATCGACAATGAGGAACTTCTTGCCGCGTGAAATCTTGATGTCGCTGATGCGTGTCACGTAGACGCCTGCTTCGCCAGCGAGAAATCTGCCCGGTTCCACGAGAAACTGGGTGCCCGCGAAGCAGCGATCACTATCCACTTCGTCGCAGAGTGTCAGCAGTCCTTTTCGCAAACACTCGAGGTTCAGTTCCTGCTCATGTGCGAAATAGGGGATTCCGAGCCCACCGCCGAAATCCAGCGTGCGGAGCGGGTGACCCAGCCGCCCAACGACGCGCAGGGCGAGGCGCAACCCGTGGCGATATTGATTGTGCAGAGTTGCCGCATCCAGAATCTGAGTTCCGGTGAAAAGGTGGATACCGCAGAGATCGAGTTCTGGCTCGGCAAGAACAGCCTCCAGTACTTGATCCAGAATTTCCTCATCCATGCCGAATGGCGCCGGGCGGCCACCCATGCGCATCGCTCCGCCTTCGGCCTCGGCCGCGGGATTGATGCGGACGGCAACCTGAGCGCGGCGACCGAAGCGTCGGCAAATTGCGGCGATGCGCTTGGCTTCTGTGAGCGACTCCATGTGGATCTCACCGATGCCATTCGAGAGCACCAGTTCGAGTTCCGCCTCGGATTTTCCAGGTCCGGCAAATAAAATGCGTTCCGGTGGACAGCCCGCCTCCAGCGCTCTCCGGAACTCACCCACCGACGCAATTTCGATCCCGCAGCCCCGGCTCAGGAAATGCTTCACGACGGCTAGAAAAGGATTGGCCTTGATGGAGTAGTAGATGGCGAAGCGTCCCGGCAGTGTGGCACGAAGCAAGTCGTACTTCAGATCCAGCACCGCGCGGTCATAAACAAACAAGGGCGTGCCGTAGGATTCGGCGAGTTGATTGACCGGCAAGTCACCGACGACGAGCGACTCCCCAGACTTCGGGAAATACTTCGCCGTCAGGAATGCCGCCAGATCAGCCATCAAAGCCCTTCACGGCGTCGCAACGCCGGATAGTCCACTTTTCCGCTCGATGTTTTCGGCAGCTCGCCCAGGGTTTCGAATGTCTTCGGAACCATATAGCGGGGCATTTTCTCTGCGCAATAAGCAAGCAGCGCGTCAATGTCCAGAGTATTGCCGTCTTTCGATACAACAAACGCTTTAATAGTCTGTCCGAGCGTGTCGTCAGGGATGCCGATGACGGCTGCCCCGCGTAATTTGCCGCTCTGGAAGAGCACTTCCTCCACTTCGGTGGGACTGATGCGAAATCCACTGGATTTGATCATCGTGTCTCGCCGGCCGATGAAATACAGAAAACCGTCTTCATCCATTCTTACGAGGTCGCCCGAATAGCAAACCTTTTCGCAGTCACCCAGTTCGGGGGGTAATAGCGGATTTGGCCGAAGGGCACGGGCCGTGTCTTCCGGCCGGTTCCAATAGCCGAGCGAAACCGTCGGCCCGCGATGCACAAGTTCACCAGGCTCGTCCGGTTTGCAAAGCTGCCCTTGCTCGTTGAGCACAAGAATCTCAGTGTCTGGAATGGCTTTGCCCATGGAAGTCGGTCGCCGATCGAGTTCTTCCGGGGGAAGATAAGTCGAACGGAAAGCTTCAGTGAGTCCATACATTAGAAATAGTTTTGTTGCTGGAAGGACTTCCCGCAACACTTTGAGCACTGCCTGCGGCATCGCACCGCCGGTATTCGTGATGTAGCGCAAGTGAGGCAGTGGCTGTTTCGCGAGCGTCGAATTCGGCTGTGCCAGCAGGCTCCAAAGCGTGGGCACGCCCGCGAGACCGGTGATTTTTTCTTTCAGCAAAGTCTGTACGATTTCGCGCGCAAAGACAAAATTGATGAGCACGCAAGTGCCGCACTTTTCGAACGCCGTCATCAATTGGTTCATTCCAGCGTCGAAACTAAAAGGCAGAACTGCGAGGATGCGCTCGCTCTCGGTGATGCCGAGATAGGTGGAGACGATCCGGCTGCCGGCGACGACGTTCACATGACTCAGCATCACGCCTTTGGGCCTGCCCGTTGAACCGGAGGTGTAGAGGATGGCCGCAAGGTCCTTTTCGATGCTGGTCTCGCGCCACTCTCCGGGGAGAGTCCGCGCGCAGAACTCTTCGAAACGATAAACCGGGAGTTGCGTAGTCACTTCTCCTGGACCGACCACGACCAGAAATTCGAGGGAAGAAATCTGTGGGAGCACCTCGGCAAGCGAAGCGAGTTTCGCCGCCGTGGTAATGAGACCCTTCATCCCGCAATCGCGAGCGATGTGCATCACCTGCTCGGCGTGCAGGAGCGTGTTGATGGGAACATAGACAGCCTCTGCGCGCGAGATGCCGAAGATGGAGACGGCCTGGGGAACGGAGGCTTCCAGATAGATGCCCATTCTGTCGCCGCGGCGCAGTCCGGCGTCTCTCAATCCAGCGGCGAGGCCGTTCACTCGGCGAGCAACTTCGCGGTAACTCAGACGTTCCTCTCCATGTACCAGCGCTTCTTTTTCCGGCGAACGCCGGGCGCTCTCACGCAATAGATGCCAGATCAGGAAGTCCATGGCGACTTTTCGAAAACCCTTTCTCCTTTGATTCAGCGATTTCTGCTTATGCGGTGCTGTTCCGCGGTTTGCCGCGTTGAAATGGCTTCGCCAACGACATGGCGGCGCGCTTCACGGCGCGTCCACCGAGGTGGCGCGCGATGGCAAGAAGACCACGCGGTGTGCGCGGGTTCAGCGCCAAAATCCCCCAGCGCTCCCGCCGGTGAGACATCCAATCTCTCTTGTAGGCATCGTCTCCGGACAGGTAATCCACCTCTGTGACTTTGTCCACGTCCAAAGCATGCTGGAAGAGCGTGGCGGAGAGAATCGTGCCCAAGGACAATTCCCCGAAACGTTCGTTGTAGGCGAGCTTGTAGATCAGCGCGTTTCCCTGGTGAACGATCCAAAGCTGAGCTGCGGCCGGCTCGCCATCCACGTAGATGATTCCGAGGCGCAACGCCCCCATTGCCGCGCACATGCGGATGAGTCCTGGAACGAATTGCGGGTAAGGCTCAGGCTGCTTCCAGCTTGAGAGATAAACTTTCATATAGGCATCAATTGCAACCTCAAGCCCTTGCCCCCCAGTCACGATTTCTATTTTCGCCCGCCCGGTCTTTTCCAGTTTCTTTCTTTTGCGGTTCAGTGTGTTTTTCAGCACCGAAGGCAGGCTTTCTGAGTATTGTGCGAAACTCCGTCCGTTCACGGGCAGGTACCAGTTGCCAAAAGAAAAGAATGTTTGCACGATGAAACCGGCCGCCTTAAACGCCTCGACGAGTTCGGGAAATTCTCTTGAGTTGACGTCCATTGGTTTGACTTCGACAGAGTCCCAATGTGGCTTTTCCTGGGCGATCGCTAGCGTAAAGGCCCGAAGGGTTTCGCGTAATTCACCTTGCGAAACAGCAAGGTGTGGTGCGTAAAAACAGCTGTAATAGTTGGCCAGCGCTTCAAGCTTACTTGGAGAAAAGAACGAGCTCGAATTGCTTGAGCCGCGCATTAGCAGCATTCCCGCTGGTGTCCCTTGCGCACCTGCTGCGGCGCCATAAATCCTCACGCGATCTTCAGGGGCCATCGCGGTCTGAATGAAATTCTGAAACCAAGGCAGGGCCAGGAAGATACTTTGACGCCCAGCTTCTTTGAAGAGATTCCGGAAAGACTCAGGTAGTTCCTCCAATCTCGAGTAGACGCGGACGTGAGGAAGAACTCCTGCTTCGCACGCCGTGAAGCCGGCGGGCGCCACGCCGGTAATTGCATCTTCGGTCTTTACCAGAGGAAGACTCATTCACTCTTTCCGTTCTTTTTTAGAATGAATGAAGAGAGAGTGCCCAGTGTTTGGAAATTTTCCGGCACCAGCTCCTCGTCACCGATCACAATTGAAAATTCGGTCTCGAGAAAGCTCACTACATCCAATATTCCAAGTGAATCCAGGATTCCCTTTTCAAGCAGGGCCGTGTCTCTTCCGACCCCGGCCTTCCGTGCTAGAGGGAATTTGTCCAGCAGAAAGGCGTGAATTCTCTGTTCGATTGAGCCTGTCGTGATCTGATCCATTCCTTCGTCCTCGACGCTAACTTTCTCTGTCTCCATGCGTTAGATACCAACAATTCGCACCCTGATCGACTTGGCGATTTGCCGCCCAGGGCAAGGTAAGCAAGATGACAGGAGTCGACTCCCGCGGCTTGAATCCGCAATCTTCAAGAATCTCTCGGCCAGCATGCGAAGAGAGAAACGGGGCGCTCACGGTGTTGACGCCATTGCCCCGCATGATCGCAATCGTCTCAACCAGCAGCGCCTTACAAACCGCGTCTTCTTCCCCGAGCAGATCAACAACGGTCGCATCCTCTCCGGCCCAATGATAAATCAGAAAGCCGCAAAGCCTGCCGTCCTTGCGAGCTGTCAGAAATTGATAGCGTCGTTGCGGATGCTGCAAGAATCGCCAATTCAGATAATCGGCGTTACGGCGAGCGCACAGACCCATTCTGGGGACCCATCTCTGAGTTGCAAGCGTGAACTCTTCACCGCACGGTTCGGTTTCTTCCGAAATCGTCCACGCGTTGGATCGACCCAAGCCAGCATCACGTAAACGGAATGCCGCATTGGCAGCAACAGCCAAAGTGCGCCCGGCTGCTTTGCTGGGAATCCGCTGGCGGATCTGGCGGTCCGCCCGCAAAGGCTTGGCGAAACGGATCACTGATTCCTGAGGTTCGATTCGAAGGCGTTTGTAGATTGCCAGCATCGAAGTACTGGGAAAATCAAATACGAATCCCGCGCCTTCCCCAGAAAGATCTTCAAGAGACCTTTTTTGCAGAGCCAGGGCAGGCCCGAGACTGCGATGATCCGGATGGATACAAAAATCGCCCAAAACGTAGCCCCGCACTTCTTTTCCGCCGCAGTGGATTCGCCTGGGGAATGCTGCCGCGACTCCGATGATCATGCCCGTCCGAGACTCGCAAACCACCCACACTCGCGCCATCCCTTCGGGATTCTTGCAGTATAGCCACTCGTAGCGGGCCTCGTCCGCGTCCGGCGAGAGATAGCTCGATAGAAAAGCCATAAGGGTTGCTTTCTCCTCATGAACTTCTGCGCGGCGAACTAGGTTGGCCATTTGTGGGACACTTTTATTCGGTTCCGCAGTCACGAAGTTCTGAAGACTCTTTCGTGCAGGGTCCGAGTCCATCGCTCCAATCGTGAACGACGGGGACACAACACTTCTCCCTTCGTGAAAGTGGCTCGTGGACTTCGAAAGCACGCTGTCTGCCAAAGAGACGTAGGGTCCTATGCCATTCATAAAATTGAACTTAACAGAATTTTGTTGTGCCAAGTGAATCTTGAGTCCAAGATTGGCGGCCTCGTCGACAATCGCGCGCCCCCTATGAGCTGACGACGGGATCAACTTACGCCTAAATCCAGTGCTAAGTCCTTCAATTTCAATCCGAAAGAACAATGCGGCAGTCGTCTACACGAGAAGCTTGATCTGGAACAAATATTTCCCATGTGAGTAAGTCGTTTCCCTGGAAAAGAAATCAAGGGGTCATGAGACAACCCATCAGCTATCGATGAGATTCTCTAAGTTATTGAACACAAATATACCTAGAGGGAACTCAGTACGAAGAATCTTGGGTGCCTCTTTGGATGTTGAGTTGCCTTCTCTCCGCACGTGGTTGGTGGGCCTGGCGTGCCATCAGAGAACCTGTCTCCTCATCTAAGATTTGAAACGATTGAGAGTCGATCTGGCGAACCTGGAGTTACTCCCATAGCACCCCGAAAGAAACCATGCTGAAGATTGGCGGCCAAAAGATCCCGATGACAACCAGGGTACTGATTGTTGGCGATGCGTGTCTGATCGCACTCGGTCTTTGCTTGGCGATTTTGCTTCGTTTACATGATTTCCACTCAGCATTGCACTATCTCCGCCTGCCCGACATGCCTTTTCGATTCGGCATAGTGCTAGGGCTATGCGCAATATCTCTCTATTACAATGATCTCTACGCCTCGCGTGTGGTGAATAGGCGCAGTGAGTTGTTTGTTTATCTCTTCCAGGCTGTGGGAACAGCTTGGGTCATTCTCGCGATTTTGTACTACCTAATCCCGGACCACAGTCTTGGGCGGGGAATTGCCGTCCTCTCGGCGCCAACCGTCCTCCTGTTCTTGCTATGCTGGCGCCTGGTCTTGCTTGAAGCGGAATTTCTTTTGCCAAGACAGCAACGCGTTCTCGTCGTTGGCACAGGGCCTCTCGGGATTTCCTTGGTTCGGGAGATCCTCCACCGTCCTGAGCTCCACCTCAAAGTCGTGGGTTTTCTCGACGAGAAAGGGGAGAACATCGGTAAGTCACTGGTCAATCCCGGGATCATCGGTGCGACAAGGGACCTTGAGGAAATAACGGCTCGGGAAAAGATAGATCGCATCGTGCTTTCCCTCAAAGAGAGGCGTGGTCAGACGCCC
>Ga0137394_10001192_pt1 | contig 18766 bp, 22 predicted proteins | sample czobulk116metaG_FD_108278 | JGI IMG/M metagenome (GOLD analysis project Ga0137394, IMG submission 108278) | Vadose zone soil microbial communities from Angelo Coast Range Reserve, California, USA - czobulk1.16 metaG | ecosystem: Environmental > Terrestrial > Soil > Vadose zone | place: USA...
GATCCGTCGGCTATTCGTGAGGTTGAGCAAGATCTATTATTTCAGATGCCCCCAAGCGTTTGTCAGCTCTATACACCCGAGGGAAAAGAACCGAAACGGGACACGTACGTCAAATATTTCGTTTCTCAGACTCCGATCTTGCCGTCCGCTCTGGAACAGACCAGCTAGCAAGTCCCAGGTATGCCTCCGCCTGAAGACTTTCCATTCTTCGTCCCCAGCTCCGAGCATGGCATCCGCAATAAATTTCAAGATCCAACCGCGCTCCCTTCGCCAGTCATCGGAACTGCTGTACAGCATAGCGTACAACATCGGAACGTCGGTCGTGTCGAGCTCCGGTCGTTGAAGAAGGAAGCGAGCAGTGAGAGGGTAAATAAAGTGATCTGGATAGAAAACACCACGCAGGGCGTGCGCGAGGAGTAAAGTCGAGAATGATGGCAACCGCGGGGATGGCCCCCCTTCGACGGGTTCCTTGATCGCATCCTTCAGCAGGTGCAAGATATAAAGGACGTGGGGCCTTTCCTGCATGTCCGCATTCTACCCAGGGATGGTCAAGTTCGATTAGCTGATTCGAACGCATGTGAACATACCTGGAGAGCGCCCATGATGGCGCTGATCTGGGCCACGCATGTGTCGCGAAGGAAGCCATTCCTGGACGAGAGCGAGCGGATTAGCAGGCTGACGACGTTGGTTCGGAATAACTGGACCCATTGCGCAGTGGACGAAGGCAGTCGTGTGGCTAGAACATGAGCCATGAGTAAGGCGACGAACACAGGGTCACAAGTACGACCGTCGAGAGGGTGCGTCAAGTCCAGGTGGTGTCCGAGATCATCTACTTTCCTCCAAGAAGGGAACAGTAAACAGGCTCGAAAAACAGAGACGGGGTCAAGGTTAAGAAGGGCATCCAGTTGGTCGTCTGAGCTAGAATCGGCGCGCGTTATCAAGGACGCTGCTGATATTTTTCTTGTCTCTTCAAAAAGAGAGAAGATATTAAGGAGTCGGCGGTCAGCGGTTGTTAACGTGCCCCGATATATGGGAGAAAGAGGGAGCACATGACTCGGTTGACAAGTATTCGCAGGGTACTTGAGGAAGAGCACGTGTACGAGGTGAATGACAGAATCTCGGGAAGCCACATTCGTCTCAGTATACTTATAAAAGTCGGCATGCTGGATGATACTTTGAAGATGTCGATTGACAAGGAGGGGCTGAAATTCCGGAGTCAGAAAAACTTCGATTCAAAATACGAAGGACATGCATGCCTTTAAATGCGTCGCATCGACCAAGGTCACCCCGAAATCGATAGCCCTGGTATCAGATAACCGATTCTGGACTAACCCTGTAAGGACGGCGTCGGTGAGGTGTGGCTTGATATTTGGGAGACATTTCGTGAGACTCGCTGCTCAAGTAATGGTAATAAGAACGGGAACATATTCGGAACCAACAGTAACGCACCTAGAGCCTTGACAATTCCGGCGTCCAAATGATCGGGGCCAGCGAAGGAGCGGGATATCCAGCACAGCGTATGTTCTAGGAGAGAAGAGGCAAAAGTATCGCACTCTTGGGGTAGAACGTCGATCAAATTCTTGCCCAACCGTAGCATTTCGGACGTCAAAATGTCATGAGACATGCTTTTGACGCAAGCGAGAAGGCCAGAGAAGAGTTCGTGACGTAAGGATGGGAGCTTCTGGACCATCGCAAGGATGGCGCGTCTACACGTGGAACGATGGTTCTTGGGAGCTTGAATGTCTACAATACTCGCTGTCAGCTTGTCGAAATGATTTCTCCAAGTTTCGCTCGACACTATATCCGAAATGTCACTTGTATCGAGCCACCACCATATAATGGGAGCGAGATTCAACGCTGGTTGGTCCAGCGACGCTCTCGATTCCAGGAAAGTTTGGGTGGCCTTTCTGGAATTTTCACTGGCGTAAATCGAACTTTTGAGGATCGATGCGGTATGTGATGTCCATCCAGGACGCTTGAGAAAGACAGAGACATCGAGGCCTGCACTTCCGCACTCTGAGCGTTTTGACCAACGAGAGCACGACGTAAGGACAAGTGATTCTAGCGTAGGTGAGATACTAGCACCAGCAGGGACACCATCTATCCAAGCTGCAGAGACAGAATCCAGCGCTCTTGCGATTAGGCGCTCCAGCAGAGTCCAGTCCTGTTCCACGGAATAGAGGGACAAGAGCTGAGGAAGGCGCGAACGCAAGCCAGGAATATCGTCGGCAGTGGCATTGGCGTTCCGTTCGATGGTCAATAAGACTGCCCGAAGAACGTCAAGAGTGCCTTCCCCATTTTCCATGGCGTTGAAATCGAATAGGGCTTGATCGAGTATGGAGAGGACCTGTTCGTGGACCATATACGGAAGCCAGAGGGTAATCTGAGAAAACGAGTTATGTATGTTCATAGAGCGAAATGATGAAGTTTAAGTATGCTCATACCTGGGCAAGCGCGGTAAAACGGGAGGCCGACAGAGAGAATTCGGCCCAATGCGCGCTAAATGGCAATAACACGTTACGGTCAAAGACGTTCGTCAGATCCACGGCCGCAGCCAGAATAGGGTGTATCCCTGCAAGCCCAAAGTAAAACATTATCAAGATATGTGGTCCCATATACTATCGACTCCATACCTTGCTCAAGTATGTCTGCACTAATCGTCGATGATCTAAACAGCGCATTGATCTGAGGCATTTCGAACAAATGCTCCTTGAGTCTCCCGAAGTCGTCCGGACGAAGGGCATGTCTCCCGGCTTGCATGATATCCGCAACCAATAGCAGGACACCGCTGTCGATAGACAAGCATTCCTGTTGGAAGACAAGGCGGTGCGCTATCATGTTAAGCGCCACTTTCGCCTCGAAGAACGGCATCGGGTCATCAAAGATGGCACTGATCAGAAAACTCCGGTATTGAGCCTCTGAGAATTGTTCCGGGCCACACTGGACAAACGCCCAGTCGAACGGGACCCTGTGTGATGTATAGGTAAAGAGCTTGATGGAGATGATTTAATCTCACTCGGACTGTGTTAGCCGCAACGAGGTGAGGAATGTGAGGTCCCGCAGTAGCCGTTGGCCCGGGTCCACAAACGCCAAAAGTATGCCCACTGCCGGCCGGTAAATGCGTGACATGAAGTTAACTAGCCGAATCGCCATCTCTTTCTGGATTGGGGAACCAATGAGGCGTACGCAGTCAACGAGTTCGAAGGCCGAGCTCCGACACTGCTCCCTTGACGTCGCTGGGGACATTAGTCAGCGAAACAGATGTGGAGAGAGCACAGCGTCGTACGAAGAGGCATGTTCTCAATCCGATCCAAAAAGTCAGCTACAGTAGAAGACGGATTTGCCGGCATGGATATGGGAGCAGCCGGGTCGTCCAACAGAAGGAGACAGTGCTTCAATATGGTAATCTCTTGTGTAACTGAGTTCGCGACTATCGCGTGGTCCTCTATCAAGGTCTCACCAACAGGCAAGGAGACGAGTTTCTCCGAAAGACGAACTATAGGCCCTAAGCTTTCCCTTTTCCCCGCAAGTCGAACGAGGAGCCTCCGGGCAAAGGATATGATTGCCAGCGTATCTGAGGGACAAAGACTGCTTGCAAACCTAGACGAAAATTGTTCCATAACAGTCGCGAGGAGCGGACTCAATCCGTTTCTTCCGTGCTGATAACCACCTGTGGCGGTGGAGTCAGAACAGAGAATACCGAGCCCTTCAATGTAGCCATAAGGTGCCTTGAGACAGAGGTGTATGCAGTCGTCTAGGAAGTTGACAACAGCAGTTTGTTCATTTAATAGAGGAGTACCGTCAGGAGTCTCCGCATCAAGCAGGCGTACGCCCATGGGCAAAGAGAGTAACAAAAAGTAAACCTCCTCTGGATCATGCTCGAAAAGTATACTGTCAGAAAGGCTGTGCCGTACCAGCGACCTAATTTCGTCTCGAATCGCCATGACGTCGACAGAAGCGTAGGCACGTAGGAGGATGTTGATATATGAGCGGGTTCCTGGCACTGCTAGTCAACTTCAGGTACGTCTCCTGGGTGCGAAACTCACCGGATTTGCTAGACCACAGGAATTGGTCGCTCTCCCTCAATAAACGAAGAACGTGTAACCGTCGCAGAGTGTCCAGTCCTGACGTCGACCCCGCAATGTGTTCCGCTCCGGCTTCGTTGTCAAATAAGTTTTGAAGCAGTTTTCCTACATCAAATCGTGCTTCGGCCACCAAAGAGGGGAAACACAGGTGATAAAGCCATAAGAGCCGAGTCGAGCTCTCCGCCAGCATGGCTATGCGGACCTTTCCAGGTTGTCTAGCCGCTACGATCGCATCCCCTGGAGCCACCTGGATATATTCCCCAGTTTTCTGAGAGAAAGCGATGATCACCTGAAAGTCAGGAACCCGTCGCCGCGCCTCGAGCTCAAGTTCGTTCCTCCTTTTCTTCCACTGCCCATTACTTTCGCCTTCTTCCAACTCAAACTCAGTCTTGCGCACAATTCTGAGAACTCCCGAATACTTCGTTAGGCACTTCGCCAACGCCAGTGCGGTACAGTGTTGCACCAACGGAGACGTTGACAAGATACCACGTGAAAAGTGAGCCTTGGTATTGACAGACGGGAAGGTATTCTCGAGGAAAGAGGAAAGGGGAGGTGGAGTGGGCTGGTACAAGGGACTTCCGGGTAGGAAAAAAGATTCCTCTGGGGCGGGGAGAGAAATGACATTGCCAAAAAATGCAATGTTTGCGATCCACTTGGAGGATAGTCGGGGCTCCAGGGTGAGGGGAGCTGATGACCAGTAACTAGACTTGGTCAAACAATGCGAGCCGCAATACAAAGGTGCAACACACCCGCAAACGAGTTCGGGACAAGCCGAAAAGATTCTCAGAGCAAGTTCTTGTTGACGTGGGTCCTCGTTGACTTTCAACGTTTTGAGCAAGTGTGCTAAAATCTTGTTGTAGATAAGTGCACTTTTAGGAGCTGTCTCATCATTGCTGCCCTGGATGGGTCCCATATCGTCCCCGGCTACACGCGGATACCAGCCACGGTCCTTGAAGCATACTCCTACACCGGGGTGGGTGCAGATGGCCAGAAGGAAGTGATGCGCGAGATCAGCAGGGATCTCATCGTCAGAGCCTTCGCCAGTGGAGCGGTTGTAAAGTTTCGTAATCTGCTCGTTCGTGAAGACGTGTGCAAGAAGTGGCTGATCAACGTACGTGGTGTAAGGTGGCCTCATTAAAGATGTTCACTTTGACGGTCTTTTTGATCTTCGGATCCAACCAAATCCCTGTCCACGCCACTTCCAAGATTCTTCTAGTCAGAGAATATGGATCTTGATCAAGGCCGCTAAAAATGGAACGGAAGATATCGTGGCGTTGCTCCAAGAACGACGACTTCACCGAACTAGTCGTAGAGTCGTCAACTAAAGAGAGAACGAATAGAACGTATAAAGTCCGAATATCTAATGGAATTTTCAGCTGCTCCGCTCACCCAACTGGAATTCACAAACCTGGTACAGCGAGAACATCAGATGAGCCAGTCGTCTTTGCCCTGCGCCGCATAGACAGTAGTTTATGGAGCCTCTAAGGCCAATGTCACAGGAGGAAGATGAAAGTGTGGATAAGAACATACCTTGTTCTCCCATGAAAATCCTTCTAAGACGGCTCTCTTTTCGCAGCCCCCTCCAAATACAGATATGGCGCGGAAAAGCTTCAGCGTCGCAATGATAAGTTCATTATGCGACCCAGTCAAATAGGAGTTCAAATGGAGGAGGTAATCTGGGGATAAGAGTGTCTTCAGAATGGGTTGACCTAGCTTGTGATGCGTGTATTGCGTTGTCAGGATCGTCAGAACAGACGATACAACGGATATCAATAACGCGAGAAGAGATGGCTGACGCTGGAATACTTCAGCACCGGATTTACGAAGGTGTGACCCTACGATCTCATACCTCTGTTGTGCTTTCCCATATGCCGAAGACGCTCTGAGCGCCAGGAGCAATCTCCAGCCAACTACGCGCGAGGTCTATGCGATGGTCATCGGGTTGAATTGGATCCTCCCCAAATTTTATAGTAAGCTGGTTACGAAGTGAGGTGAGGACTGCAAGAAAAACAGACGTTGGCTAGATTTCTCTTCGGAGTAGAGTACGAATAGCTCACCGTCCATGAGGCCATCGTTCTTCTGAGCCTGTAAACTGCGCTGGACATCCGCGCCGTCACTAAAACGATGAGTACTCCGTGACGTTGAATCCGACTTGTTGGGTTCCTTAGAACGACCCTCATCTCGGACGTATTTGGGGGGCATAATAACGTTGGAAAACCCTTACGATTAGTGGCGGCTGTGGCTAGAGGCCACAGGACGAGGGCGCGGTACCGTCTGGTATGCAAATTGTCGTGTACGTCACCATGCTTATTTCATCCAATCGACGACTATACAGGATTTACAAGCGACCCTACAAAGTACTTTTATGCAGAAGTACCCACAGGCCTGGACGTGGAAATAATTCATTCCCAGTGTCACGTTCTCGCATGTTGTACGTTAAGGCAGCGTCTCGATGGTCGGGCTTTTCAAGCTGCAGCTTTCACCACGAGCACTCACCTCTGTGTCGAGATTAATAAGTCTTCATCTTCCTCATGGCCTTCCGCACCCTCATCTGCTCCTTTTTCATGGTAACCATTTTCCGTCATCTCATGCGCGATCCTTTTTCCGTCGTTGTGATCACTCTGAAACCGGTATCAGCGCATTGTGACTCGGACCAGTCAGTAGTTAGTGTGATGCGACTTACGTGGTAGATTCCGGTCCAATAGCCAACCCAGTACATAGCGCCCAACGCACGATTGAAGGCCTCGTCACGGCTGACATGCTCCCCTGGAGCAAGTGGGATACCATATGTCTCAAATGCGGCTTGCGAAGGCCGCGCGAGACTTGGATCGTGGTCCGGTACGAATGTCTCGAAGTCAAGCGGACGTGAATTTTCTGGGTCTGGTTGAGTCACGCCGGATTCTTGTACAACCTCTGCAGATGTTGTTCTGAGCTTGATAGGGTCTGGTGGTACGTTGTACCATCTATGGACGGGAGATCAGCCAAAAGTTCCTCAGAGTAACAAAAACACCAACAATGGCGACTTCTTCACGGGTTCCTTCTTCCAATCTTTTCCCTTACCGTGATAAGCCTTGTGGCAGCACCCGTCAGAACGAACCGAAGCGATACAGGGGTCATCATGAGTTCTACTCACTTCATATTCCGCCGTCGCAGACTCCCATGCGGCGATCAATGCAGAGTCGTCCCAAATTTCATCGTGCATCAACTCACGGCTCTCCTCTTCTTCTTCTACCGCGTCATCGACAGCAACATCTTCTTCTATTGTTCTGTCCGCCTCATCGTCATCGTATGGCAGTGTGTTGGATTGCTGCTCGGGGTCATCCCAATGGCGTTGCGAACCAGAATTGTGTTTGCGCTTTTTCGTGGGGCCCGGGTCTGGAAGAGAATGGTCGATGTGAGGACTTGTGAAAGAGGCACGACCTCCCTGCATGCTCGAGTAAAGGTCGGCAATTGCGCACTATGTTGAAACGTGTGGAAGGCAAGCCTGCAATGACTCCGTGGACGCGTGAACCCCAGATTCGGGTTAGGGCCTGTGCTCTGGTACAAGATCTGCCTTCATATAGTCTCAACTACGCCCTAGTCTACGCCATCCAGATCTGCCTCTCTTTCTGATCCGTCCTCTGATGAGCCCTCTTCGGCATTGGAGCCACCCCAAAATCGGCCGACCAAATTACGCAACACACGAATAGGCAACGGTGCAATCTGACATGGTTCAGCACGGACGGCAGCAATGACGACAAAAACACTAACCTCCTCGATGTCCTCCTCGATGTCCTCTTCGTCCTCAGGGGGCACCTCATCTCCGAACAGCGCTCCTTCTCTCACACCACCTACTGTGGGATCCTCCCCTTCGACGTCATCTTCACCCCCAAAGTTCAACTGCACAAAATTGTCTCCAGGCAATCCCCCGGGCATCTCTCCGTGAGGAAGAGCACCTTCTGCCGCCGCTTCCTCCAGCATCTGCGCGTTCACCAAAATATCCTGCAATACCTCCTCAGGCAATTCACCGGCAAGTTGCGCAAATTGTACGACTCCACCGGGGAATTGCCCCAGAAGTCGCGGATGCGCAGCAAAAAAGTCCTGTAATTTCAGTCAACGGGGCGTACCATGTTGACAAAGCCTTCAACCAGGCCTACCTGTAATTGCCGCCTAAACACAGGGTCTGGGATCAACCGCTCAAGGAGGCGCTGCGTTTGCGCGGCGCTCCTTTGGCGGCTAATTGAGCTGGCAAAGGCATCCTCAGCTCCGCGGAAAAATTCCTCGTTGTACTGACTCTGGGAACTTGGTGGTGGCAACGGGTCACACGCCAGGCGATTGTTGTTGATGACATGTGCCGGAATGAACGGGAGCAAACTTTGAGCGGGAGACCCAAGGACAACAACGTGTCTGTAGATGGATACATCAAAGTTGCCATCGCGGCGTATAAGGCTTTGCAGACGAGCAAAGCCCGTTGTGGCAGTGGCCTTGAACGGAAGCTGACTTGTCCGAACCAATTCCGTGACTGTCTCGGCGAACCAAGAGGACCGGCTCGGGTCTTTCCAGAGAGTATGCGATCGCTGGACGTAAATATGCGACAATAGATGAAGCAGGGATTCGTCGGCTAATTCATTACTGCTCATGGATGGATCAGAATATATGTAACAGCGCTTGAAGCTTGAAGAGTCGACATACCCGTGATGTGTGAATATCCTGAACGCTGGATGACTTCTGACCTCGGCAGAAAGCCCAATTTCGGCTTTGTCTGCCAAGAGTGGCACGACAGACGGAAACTCGAGTACCGCTTGTCTCAAAGCTTCTGTGCTCTACGTCGGGTTCAATCAGCTTGCGAGAAAGCTTATCCACGGAAAAACGTGGTCCCACCTGAGGGGCGTGCCTATCACCTTCAGCCCTGATGGCAAGCGCTCGTGCATAAGCCCAGCCAGGTAAGGCACACACGATGGCGTTGCCAGACCGAGGCTCCTCAAGCTCTGGGGAGGGAGCCGAGGTCTTGGGAACGACAGGCGAAAACATCTCGGAAAACGACAAAAGCCAGGAATGCATGCCACTCTTAATGGCCAAGAAGTCTAGATGTAGGTAGGCCCCATGCGGATCTGACCAAGGGTCTAACGACAACAGGAGCCTTGCGAACTCAAACGCGGTGCGGTAAATCCCACGCCTCTGCAGATCACTGGGACAAGGAGATGAGAAACCGCGCGTATGCTGCGAACTAGCTTACATGACTTGTCTGTGCAGTGCAAGAAAAAATGGTCGGTTCTCCACTCGGTTGAAATCGAGATGATTGAGCCCGTTTGTGAATGTAAACGCCCCCACGAAGGCACGTTCATACGTAAAGAGAGCGCGTTCTATGAAGTCGGCCGCCTGGCTGTGCTCTGAGAAAGATTGATATTATATCCAACGAAGAAGGAAGAGCCCGACCTTCACGGTGGCTGTAAAGCTCCGCTAGCTGGAGTAATGTATCAGCATGCCACGGGACGCGCCGCAGGATAGCATAGAAACCTCCGGGATCTTAAATGAAAGGTATTTAGAATGGGCGTATCGTTCCGGTTCAGGAACCGAAAACAGCTCACCTCCGGAGAGGACGGTCTGCATGAACGCGAGTGTAGCCCCTTTGTACTTTTTGCTGTACTCCACTGTCCAATACTTCTCCCCATTGTCATTATCGTCCCAAGGAGTAAGTGAGGCCTTTTCAGCAGCTTCATCATCCGTCAGCGGCCGCAGGGTGAGCCCCTCACGAAGTTTTGCTGGCCACCAGTCTGGCTGGGGACGCGTAAGGTTGGAACGCTGGACTGTTGGCTGCCGGCGTGCCCTGGAAGAAGATGCTGATTCGTTTCGAGACGTAGGTATAACCTTTCCGCCAAAGAACCGGCGCATCTCGGCATCGGGGTTGAGATGCGAAAGGGAAACGGACAATAGTTTGAAACACTCTTCATGGGGAGATCGCAAGGGGAGGCCTTTCCCTTTCGAAGTCGCAGAGCTTGAGAGATATGTATCGCGATATCTTAGGGCCATATTTATCAGAAACTAGGGGGAAACGTTTCCGACTGCTAGAGGCTCACTTAATGGACAGTTCACCCAGCGCTTTGTCAAAATCATCAGTCCCTTCCTTCTTCGCTTTGGCTTTCTGTTTCTTCCGCGCTTTCCATTCCTTCTTTGAGGCGCTGTCCGGTGGCGGTGATGTAGACTGTATCACCTCTTTGGATCTCGCCTCTGCGATCGTAATGCGCGATTCTATCAGTTCGTTTCCATCTTGAGGAGTAGAAACGCCGTCTTCTGTAGTTTTATTGCCCTTTTTCTTCTTCTTCTTGGACTTCTACTTCACATATTAGATCTATCATGCAATTTACTGTCAAGACTCGCCTTCTTTGCTTTCGAGGGGGTCGCGAGCTCCTCAGGAGCTGACCCCTCCTCCGTACTCCCACCATCCTCGTTCACAAGCTTTCGTCAATCAAAAGTCATTCAGCGATCTCGCGTAGAGGATGCTGACTTACTGCGGCGAAAGCACTCTGAGTAGATGTAGACGCGAACCGCATATCTTCATCTTGAGAGGATTGTCCCGCTTGCTCGGTCTCATCGGCATGCGTGAGCTCTTCGAGCTCCCTCTGTTGTCGCTTACTGAGTCTAGCCGGCATAAGAATAGGTGAGAGTTGCCGGCATCGCGATAACCGTAAACGGACCAGACTGCTGAGTCAGCACGGGTCCATGAGTGACACAGCCACGTTTCACGTTTGTCCAGCCGTCCCGTTGGTCCCAAGCCCTCTCAGCTGAGAGACCTGGTGAGTCCGTTCCCTACGCTCTTTAGCTTTCCATCAACCCGTCACTCACCATGCTCGTCCCATTCGCTTTCATTAGCCTTGTTCTATCGTATCATGGAACAATCCCATATTCTCCCCCAAGCCACGCCTTCTTCCGTTAGTATCCCGCCGATTTAACTCTATTTCATGTCCTCACACGTCCCTGCCCAGGCCCAGGCCCAAAGTTCGGTCTACATAGGTGACTCTACCCATAATTTGAACGGAAATCCATCACAGCCGCAGGTCACAGGGCCAAATCAAAGCGAAGAACTCTATAAACGATCCGTCATGCTTGTCATCTGGTACAAGGCTAGTTGGTCCACGTCATGCCAATTCCGCTTACTCACGACCTTGACCTTACAGCCTCATACGACACCCCTCCGTCTCTTGCACCCTCTGCCCACTTTTCCGTTCCTTCAGCTTTCTCAGTTTCCTTCCCTCCTCTCATCGCTCTCTCTAAGCCAGAATTCTTTCGTCGACGCTTACAACGCCGCCACTGCGCAATGGGAGCAGCATATGATCGAATCAGTCCGCCTTGTCGTCTCCGAACAACGAGTTCTGTACAAGCTCCGGAAGAGTCTGCTTGAAGAGCTGGCTGAGGAGGAGTGCCCTGGCCTCCAGGAAGAGATCGCTGCCCAGCCACGGATGGAGCAGAACGGAAAAATAACTTTTCCGCCTCAGACACCCTCAGGGCCAGTCAAGCGACGGGCACCTGACGTTACGCCTGAATCTTCTACCCCTCCAAACAAGTACTACATCCCTGATACTATGTATCAGGGGGCGTCTCGACCGGTACAGACACACCAGATACACCAGTATGGGCTACCTCTCGCGCAGCAACAGACCTTCCCGCAAAATTTGTCTACACCAAAGCGTGTGCAAGGCCAAGCCGTGCCTATTCATGCATCAACTTCACAGTCCCAGGTACAGACGTCGTCGTCACCCCCTGCGAGTTCCAGCACGATGCCGAAACAGGCATTCGTGTATAACCAGCAACTTGACATCTATCCAGGCGCGACATCGGAACCTAACTCCACCAGCACTCCGACGCTTCCTTCTAAACCATCTCCTCCTGCATCATCCAAGGCCCCTATCCCTCACCACCCGCATCCGCCCTTGAAACGATGGCCGAATGATTACAGTGTGCAAGAAGTATCCATTGGTTTTGACAAGATGGACGCACTAGCCAACTCGCAACCTTCCCTGACACAGCGCGCGGCTTTCGAGCGCGTCTTTGGCTGCCGTTACGTCAAGAGCACTGTATGCAGGCATCGGGCTGTGTGGCGGCGCGCAGATGAGGACTTGCGTGAGGGGTTCATCAAGCTAGGCCGAGATGAGCGCGCGATGTGGGGCGAATTTGTAAGGCGCGTAGAAGGTCGCGCGTCCGGGCTGAGTTTGCAAGCTGCTCCTGGCGAGTCGGAGGTGGGGCACATGCAGGGTGTAATGCAAGTGCCGCTGCAGCGCCTGCCCCTGCGGAGGGATGAGGGCGAAGCTACGCAGGAACCCGTCATGGGCTCCTTGGTACCGCCGACTCGAGAGGAGCAGCCTGAACATCACCAACAACATAGTGGGCTGGGTCCAAATATGGCCCCAGCTTCAGCGCCAGGTCAGCCTGGCGATACGAATCACGTCCCGATACATCCTGGTGAGTGGGCCTATCCCTCTCGCGAAAGGTAACGCCCCGCTAATTATGATTTCGCAGTCGTATTTGATTCTTCGTCCTCCCTGGCGGATGGTCTCGGTGGAGGTGACCAAGGTTAGGATTCAACTGGGATGTGCATCTATCGGGAGTTCCTTTTCGTTTGTAGATTCTGGATTATGTATCTTTCTTGTGTAGGATACACGTTCATTCACGTCCCTGTCCAACCACGCTGAATCTGAGCAGAGACTGAGAAGTTCGTTATGTGTGAAGGGAGATTATAACAGGAGCAGCTACAGTATGGTGTCGAACCGCAGTCATATTAGGGTAATTGTCATGCTTAAACGAGAATACTATAATCTGGTTATGCGGTGAGATGGGTGTACTTGTATACAGTGAGATTTGACAGCGACATGGTGCGAACTGGCACCCTGTACAGCCTTCGTCTAGCCAGTGGCCCTCCGCAATCGCCTTCCTCTCCAGAGCTTGTCGGGCACCATCTCGTAGAAATACGGTGACAGCTTCTCCAGTAGAGCGCGCTCCGCCCGTTCCTCGTTCGCACTCCTCCGCGGCATAGTCCCCAGGATTGCCCTCGCCACCAGCCGCTCGAGCGGCTCAACGTCCCAGCTATCCGCCTTCCGGAGCGGCGCCTTCTCATCGCCCAGTACGATCGCGAGCGTCGGGGCGCGATACTCGGTGCCCCCTACGGCGAACTCCAACAACGCGCCGGCGAATTCGGGGCGCATGTCTTCGGGCTGTATGCGCGCGAGTCGCGCGGGGCCGCCGAGAAAGTTGATCGCCCAGATTGCGCAGCGCGAAGGATATTGTGAGGATGACTGGTCTGTTGCTTGGAGGTGGCCGAGCTTGAGGTGCGCGAGGAGGATGGTGAGGACGAAGCGGTAGGAACGCGCGTCGGGCTTCAGGTCTAGGGCGCTGAACGTTTGCAGCGTGACAAACGCGGCGGCGTAGTCCGCGGATAGCATGAATACCCTGAGCGCGACGTTCAGGGTCGAGATGCGCACGACGGGGTGCGTACGTGGGCCCGCTGCTTCGATGGCGAGCACGTGACATTCGAGCATCTGGCGGAAGAGTTGGCGTGGCGTAGGTGCGTTCGGGGGTTGGCGCACGCAGCGGAGGCTCCGACTGCGGGATGTCCAGATACGCTGGAGCGCGTTGAAGAGGCTGCCGAAGACGAATGAGTCTGGGATCATGTGGGGAGCGGCGTCCTTCAGGATTGCTTCGTATAGGTCGAATGCTTGGTGGAAGTTTTCCTTTCGTACGGCCGCTTGAACGAGCACGTTAAGGAGAGGGAGATCGACCTTAATCTGCGATTGCCGCATTTTGTCTAGCAGCGTCTTTAAGCGACTGGAGGAGAGGAAGCCCCTAGTCGTGAGTTCGTTTATTAATGTCGTATAGGGACTTGCATGCGCAGGCTGCGGCCGACGGTTACTATCTTGGTGCGAGACAACAAGATTTTCCGCCGTATCTATGCTCCCGACGTGCGCATAGAATCGGATAAGCTCGTTGATAGTGTTCGGCTTCAAATCAAGTCCTGGTCCTCTAGAATCGACATATTTATCAACCAGGTTGCTGACAAACTGCGAATTGAGGAGGGGGTGGCTTTTCATGACTTCAAGGAGCTGGCAAAGCTTAGACTCCGAGTACGAGCGGAAGGAAAGAACGCGCGAGAGCCCGTTAAAAAGGGACGAGAGCTCCCCTCGTTGTTCATGAGGCGCCTTGACGATGCTCGAACAGACAAGCATCTTGGCCCAGAGCCCGCTGGATGGCTGCACCCTTTCTTCCGCAAACATTTTCTTGTAAAGCTTGAGGGCATCCTCAAAGCGTTTGTGGTCGAGAAACACGGAAATTCCGCGGTCGTATGCGCGGAAGCGAGCGGTGTGATCATCCGGGTGTATTTGAGAGATGCTGCTCTCGAAAAACTTCACGGCCTCCTCGTTTTTCACTTGCTTCAATAGCTGGCCGATTGAAAAGACCATCTGGTTCATCCTTAGCCATTTCAGGCGCCTTGCGGCCATGTCATTGAGAGAAACCGCCTGTGAGGGTTGGGAAGAGTATTGATTGATGAGTCGTGGAAGAAGGCGGTGAGGAGGCCCGTTTGTACACCTTGGTGGCCGCGCGTGGATCGTACATCTTGTCAACGCATTCAACATAGAACACCAGATCTAGAGCGTCCTGAGGGTGGATTGACGAGCGAATCGGACACTCATGGGGTACTAGGTGGTCGTGAACCTGAGAGGGACGTTTGCGCGTCTATCAACGTTTATTTTATTTTATTTTATTTTATATTTTATTTTTAAATCAGAGTTTATTGTCGAAGTTCGAAACTACACGACATTTTGGGTAATTAAGAGGAAAAATTTAAAGGGTGGTACGTAGAAGGGGTGTTGTGTATGTGTATGTTACATGGGTAGGGGAACCATGACGTTATGTGATAGGGATAGAAGGGGTGGGCTTACATTGGTGACTCACGGCGGGTCCGGATGGGGAGGGAAGGGACGGAGGAGTTCTTGACTGTAGTGGAGGAAGGCCGTTAGTCGCGCTGCGCCGGCCGCGGTGGAGAAGAGCCGATGGAGGGAGTAGTTGCGGATGTGTTCCTGTCGGAGCTCTTGGAGGTGGGGACAGTCGAAGAGGACATGCCGGGTTGTGTAGCGTTCCCCGCAATGGGGGCATGAGAGGGTGTCGTCAGCAGAGGGGCGGAAGTGGGAAGAATAGTCCGCCTGGAAGGAGTGACCAATGATAAGTTGGAAACAGGCGGTCTGGAGGCGTCTGGACTTTGCTCCCAATGTGCCGAGGATGGAAGGGTGAAGGGTGGCAGAGGAGGGGTCGGTGAAGGGGAGGAAACGAGGGTGGTTGTTAGGTGGGGGTTGATCGTTCCATTCTTCGAACATTCACTCCTTTGATGGTGCGGCAGGGGGTGAGGCGATGGTGGCGTGGGTGGCCTGTTCCACGAGTCTTGACTCCCAGTCCGTCTTCCAGTCCCACGTCCAGGCCTTGGAGTACCAGTGCCCTGTAATGAACGTGAGGGGGGAGTTAGTAAGGAGGTCATCTAGGGCATGGATCAAGGCATTAGATGAGGTTAGGTTACGGGGGTTGCGGCGGTCTGTACAGTGTAGGGGAAGGGAGGAGTCCATGTAAAAGAGGGTGATACTGTAACTAGGGGGTGAGCGGCGCAAAAAGCGGAGATGAAAGCGAGGAGAGTGTGAGTGGGGGTGGGGGCAGTGACGAAGTCCGAGAGGAGGAGAGCGTCGTCACGGAAGATGGCGACCCCAGGGAGATGGCTGGTGTCCCTGGCCGGATCGTCTATCGGCATCGGCACCGCCCATGCCCGCCAGAAATGGAAATTCAAGACGACCGAGATTAGACGGCGATCTGAAAGTGAATCTCGGCTCATCTAACGATCTCAGTCTAAGTGGTGGCAGCGGGCTCTCTGCCACCGCTCCGTGACTCTCTCTTACTTTCATCCGCGAACGACCGTCTCACGGTTGCATATACCGGTCCTCGTCTCCGAGCTTATCAAGGTAAATCTACAAAGACGTTCTTCGTGGGAGCTGTCAGACGGTTCTTCGAAGCTGATCGGGCACGCCATCGCCGCAGGGAGTCACATTCGAGAACGCACCCAGTTATAAAAGATGGGAGATACCACTAGTATTACCGCAACACTCCGTCAGAGAACACGAAAGTTGAACGATATGCGTTCGATACATGACAGTGTCCATGGTTTTGGTGCGCCGTACATTCCAGTCAGCGAGCGAACAGCATTTATGAAGCGATATAGTCACACTGGGGCCGCATATATGGAGGGTTGTGGACACGTATGCCCCCCATACACCATCTATGTCGTTTTTCTATGTTTATCTTCTTCATTTTTGCACAGGCGACACTTCCAACGTCTCCGACATATCAAACAACTCGGGGTTTCGTATTACGTCTGGCCCGGAGCGTCACACAATCGGTTTGAGCACAGCTTAGGTGAGAATTTTTTATCCCAAAATGAACAAATATGCCTAATTCTCAACCAGGAGTTGCTTACTTGGCTGGCCTTATGGTTACGCACCTCAAGAATGGCCAGCCCGAGCTGGGCATAACTGATCGTGATGTTAGATGCGTCGAGCTAGCCGGACTTTGTCATGACTTGGGTCACGGTCCGTGGAGCCACGTGTGGGATAACTCATACATTCCTATTGCGCTGTGAGTCGCGTTTCCTCTGACAAATCGCAGTCCCGCTCACATATAACAATAGGAAAAACGGATTTTTGCCCCAAGATAAGAATTGGCAGCATGAGGATGCATCAGAGATGATGTTCGACGATATGGTGAAGACATACGAGCTGGACATCCCTAGTGAAGATGTAGAGTTTATCAAAGCCCTCATTTCTGGCGACAAAGCCAGATGCAGGTCTGTGCTTAGATCAATCCGATTCGATCTCCGTGACGTTTGACCTTTCTCAGCGACGAGAAATCCTTCCTATTCGAGATCGTTGCCAATAAGAGGAACGGCATTGATGTAGACAAGTAAATTCGGCTTCCTTCTGAAGCACCGTTCACGTTCTTATTCGTCCGCCAAGATTTGACTATATTGCGCGTGATACACGGGCGATTGGCGAGAACCAGAACATTTCATTAGACCGGTATTGGCCTTTCGTACCTTCGTTTTTTGGCCAACAAGCTGATACGAGCTTAACATCCGCAGTCTCATCAAATCGGCACGGGTGCTTGAAAACCAAATTTGCTACGATGTCAAGAACGCAAACCAGATATATGAGCTGTGTGATACCCGCTTCAGCCTGCATACGCGCATATACAACCACAAAACTGGTGCGTCCGCAAAAGACATTACACCTATTTGGATACTAAATGAAGAATCGACAGCCAAGGCTATCGAAAATATGATGGTTGATGCGATGCTCGTGGCAGAGCCATACTTGAAGATCGCTAGCCAAATCTATGACCCGAAAAGATACCTCGAACTTACCGATGATATTAGGACTGAAATCCAACGCTCCCAGGCACCAGTGCGTACCTATGTCCTCCGAATTTCCACCTCTCTGGATGACAATACATGGTCCCAGGAACTCTTAGAGGCACAGAGCATTCTTGGGCGTATACAAAACCGGGATCTTTATCGCTGCGTTGACTACAAGGTCTTCGATTGGGAGCACCGCGAGTTCCTCCAAGAGAATATTACCCCAGAGGACATCGTTGCCGAGGCGAAGCGAGAATGTTCTGCGCGCGCTGCCAGTGGGCAGCCCGCTGCTGAATTAGGCTTTGAAACCGACGACGAGAGCGATGATATCAGCCCCGAGGATATTGAGGATCTGACAAAAGAAAAAGTGATTGTATCCTTCTCCACGATGCATTACGGCATGAAAGAGAAGAATCCACTCGATTTTGTCAAGTTCTATACCAAAAGACGGCCCAATAGTATGCAGTACTGCATTCGAATAGTTTCGAACACTGTTTCTAACCAATATCTAGAGTGCCGCCATGTACAGCGAGGAGATCTGTCTCTGCTCATGCCGCAGCAGTTTGCGGAGGTACTTCTTCGCGTCTATACGAAGGATGTCCGGTACGCACATCATCTCTCGGGCTGTCTAGGCGTATAACCCAAGCACTCCAGGTTCTTTGGCATTGTCCAGGCAGGCTACCGCAAGTTGTTGACTCGTGTCACCAAGATGTCAGAGCCCATCAGCATTGACGTACAAGGCTCCGACTCTGATAGTATCATCGAACGCCCTCGCACGCCAAGGACGTTCTCGCGAGTGTCGAGTTTCAACAAGAGTTTCCGTGCAGAATCGGGCGATAACGACAAGAACGGGTCACCATTTTTCAACCAATTTACAACGGTCAGCAAGGGCTACGGGAAGTCACTGGTACACCCTACCTCCCCTACGAAGATTCGCACCCCGCGGCCAGTAAACACGCCATCGCCGATTTTGAGCCTCGAGCAATCGAAGACTGAAGAAAATCGAACGGAAATGCACCTACCGATCCAAGCACCGAGTTCACCGACAACAACCAAGCCCGAAACCAGGAGCCGGGCTCCCTTCACATCCGTTGGTAGCAAAGATACTAACCCACGAGGTATGGCTGGAGTTGACGGCACAGGGATTGGTAATGATGGTACAGTGATGTCGTTGCTTTCTGGCAATCCCGGTCCTAGCAGAGGATCGAGCCTGAGATCGAGCAAAAGGCTCAGGGAAGATAGAGAAGGGGGTTCGAAGATTAATGAA
>Ga0137394_10001193_pt1 | contig 18732 bp, 16 predicted proteins | sample czobulk116metaG_FD_108278 | JGI IMG/M metagenome (GOLD analysis project Ga0137394, IMG submission 108278) | Vadose zone soil microbial communities from Angelo Coast Range Reserve, California, USA - czobulk1.16 metaG | ecosystem: Environmental > Terrestrial > Soil > Vadose zone | place: USA...
CGCCGCGGGTTGCGCGGGTCCTCACTACTGCGCGGAGTCGTCGCGCACCGCCGCCGTGGCGCAGCTCAAGGACGGCAAGGTCCTGCTCTTCGCCTCGCAATGGCCGGCGGTCCGCCGCGAGGTGGCGCGGTGGCTGGCGGAGCAGGTGGGCGCGGTGGACGCGCTGAACCTCGACGGGGGCCCGGAGGCCACCCTGGCGCTGAAAGACGAGGCGGCCGAGGATTCCATCGGCGGCCTGGGTGTGGGACTGCCGATCGTATTGATTGTCACGGCCCGGTAACGAACCGTCGCATTCGTTGCAAAATTGTCTTGAACAGGGTACTTGGGCGATGCAAACGAAGGGGTAGGCGTGTGTCCGCTCGCGAAGCAGCCGAGTCGGGTGTCGGGTGTGTGAACGCGAGGTGAAGCCTGTCTCTGCTGCTGACCATCGGGATCGCTGTCCTCCTCCTGCTCGGGTATGTGCTGCGCGTCGCTCTCAAGGGGCGCTACGTCCCTGAGCGGGTGCGCAAGGAGCCCGGCAGCCTCTTCCTCAGCCGGTTCTTCATCGAGGCCGGCTACTGGTACTTCGATCCTCTGGAGAAGCTCTGCGTCCGGCTGCGGATCACGCCCAACCAGCTGACGGCGGGCTCGCTCGCCTGTAGCGTAGCCGGGGCGGCGGCCTTCGCCACCGGCCGGTTCCTGCTCGGGGGCTGGCTGGTCATCGCCTGCGCCGTGCTCGACGCGTTGGATGGCATGGTGGCGCGCACCCGGGGGACGGCGTCCGACGCCGGCGAGCTGATCGACGCCGCCGTGGACCGCTACGCGGAGATCGCCACCTTCGCGGGCATCGCAGCGTATTACCGCAGCTATCCGGTCGGCTTCTGGCTCGCGCTCACCTCTCTGGGCGGCGCCCTCCTCGTCTCGTACGCGCGCGCCAAGGGCGAGATCTCGGGCATCGACGCCCGGATGGGATCGATGAATCGCGGCGAGCGCGCCGTCTACATCGGAGCCGCCGGCGTGCTGTCGCCCTACTTCGCGCGCTTCTACGAGCCCGACACCGTCCGCCCCGCCTTCTACCTGATGCTCGCCACGCTGCTGCTGGTCGCGGTGATGGCGAACGTCACCGCGATCCGCCGCTTCATCTACATCCACAACCAGCTCCGCAAGCGCGAGGGAGCCGCGTCCCCGAACGCGGGCGCCCGCGAGGAGGAGCTGACCGGGTGGTTTCAGCGCGCCTGGATCGCGTCGGCGATTGCGACCGCGGTCGACTATGGCACGTTCACGATCCTGGTGGAGGTCGTCGGCATCTACACCGGCACCTCGCGGGCCCTCGGGGCCGCACTCGGAGCGGTAACCAACTTCACCGTCAACAAGGTCTACACCTTCAAGACGCGCCAGAACTCGGTGCTGGTGGAGGTGCCGCGCTACGCCGCGATCTCGCTCACCTCGCTCCTGCTGAACACCGTCGGCGTGATCCTGCTCACCGAGGGCCTGCGCTGGAATCCGCTGGTCGCGGCCGCGGTGGTCGGGCTCGCGGTCTCGCTGGGCTGGAACCTGCCGCTGCACCGGATCTTCGTGTTCCGCGAGCAGACGGGAAAGCCGCACCCGGTGCTGGCGCTGATCGGAGCGGTGGCGTCGGGTCTGGCGGCCATCGCTGTGCTCTTCGTCTCCTACGGAAACCCGTTCGCCGAGGAGCAGGTCCACGGCTTCTCCAGCACGCTCCCGGACACCGCCAGCGTCACTGCGAAGTCGTTCCTCCCGAAGCTGCGGTCGGAGGCGTTCTATTCGGAGGCATATTCGTTCCTGCTCAGCGCCGAGGACGGTTCCTTCACGCGCGTTCAGTTCCTGGTCAGCAACGCCGGCCTGGAGGGCCACGGCAAGGCGGCCGTGCGGGCGGTGGTGGTATCGCCGGACGGCAAGACCGTGGAGGACAGCCAGGCGTTCGAGAGCGGCGATTGGCGCGCCCTGCCCGAAGGCGCCATCGAGATGGGCGCCTCGCGCCTCACGCTGGGTTCCGACGCCAGCCATCACGTCCATTTCGCCGGCCGCAAGCTGGTGGTCGACGCGACCGTTCTGCCCGAGACCCAGCCCGTGCGCCCCGGCGGCGGCCGCGTCGTGTTCGACGCGAGCGGCCATGCCGTGTTCGATCAGACCGTCTTCGCGCTGCGCGGCCGGTTCGAGGCGACGCTCTGGACCGCCGGCAGCGGGCGCCGGCAGGTGCACGGCTACTGCTATGCCGACACCTCCTACTCCACCGTGCCGGCCTACAAGACCGCCTCGCTCTGGTACCGGATGGCGGCCTTCGACGACCAGGGCACAAGCACGACCCTTGCCATCCTCTTCCCCCCGGAGGGAACGCGGCTGCCTCCGCAGGGGTGGCTCTACACCTCGCGGGACGGCAAGACCGAGGTGCGCTCCTCGGACGTGAAGATCGCCTTCGAGGCCCCGCGCCACGAGCCCGGCGGGCACTTCGAGTACGACGTGCCGCAGCGCGTCCTCGCCGAGGCGCGCGGGGCGGACGGCGAGATCGTCACCGTCCGCATCGACGCGAAGCGACTGCTCTACCGGCAGGACGTGCTGGACGAGATGGGCCCGCTCTCCCGGCTGGTGGTCAGCACCTGGGCGGCGCCGATGGCGTACACGTACGAAAACCGGTACGACCTGCGCATCGAGCGGCCAGGAGAACTGCCGGTGGTGCGGTCGGGCCAGGCGCTCTCCGAATTCTCGTACGCGAACAAGCCCCCGAATCGACCAGCGTTCTGAGCCCCGCCGCCGCGGGCGGCACCGACTTCCGCTTCTGTCCGGAACCTTTGGTTTCGCGGGTTTTTTGCGTTCGTCAGCCCGATGGGAGATGTGCTAGACGTGCCCGCCCATCGGCGTCCCCGGTCAGGAATCGAACGTGGTCTACCGGCTTCTGAAGGCGAGGAAATGACGCTCAAGGCCCCGCACATCCAGACGGAAATTCCCGGCCCCAGGTCTCGCGAGCTCGTCCAGCTCGAGCAGCGCCATCTCGCGCCTGGCCTCCAGGGTTTCGCGCTCAGCTCCGGCATCGCGGTCGAGCAGGCCGAGGGCTCCGTGATCGAGGACGTGGACGGGAACCGTTACGTCGACTTGATCGGCGGTATCGGCGTCAACAGCCTCGGGCACCGCCACCCGGCGTACACCAAGGCCCTTCATGAGCAGCTCGACCGGGTCACGGTCGGGTCCTTCACCAGCGCCCCGCGCGCGGAGCTGATCGAGGAGGTCGCCAAGGTCACGCCCAAGGGCGTGGACAAGGTCCAGCTCTACTCCAGCGGCGCCGAGGCGGTGGAGAGCGCGTTCCGGCTGGCGATGAACCACACCGGCCACCAGGAAGTAGTCGGCTACTGGGGCGGCTTCCACGGCAAGACCGCCCGGGCGCTTTCGGTGAACGGCGCGGGTAATGCGAAGACGTACGGGCCCCTGCCTCCCGGCCACGTGCTGCCGTTCGCGAACTGCTACCGCTGCCCGCTGAAGCTGAAGTACCCGAGCTGCGGGATCGCCTGCGCGGACCTGGCGCGGGAGCAGCTCCGGCAACAGTCGACCGGTAGCGTGGCCGCCGTGATCCTGGAGCCCCTGCAGGGCACCGCGGGCAACGTGATTCCTCCGCCCGAATTCATGGTGCGCGCGCAGGAGCTGGCCAAAGAGTACGGCGCGGTCTTCATCTCGGACGAAATGATCACCGGATTCGGCCGTACCGGCCGGTGGTTTGCCTGCGAACGGAGCGGCGTGACGCCGGACATCATCACCATCGGCAAGGCGTTCGGCGCCGGGTTTCCCATCAGCGGGATCGTGGCCAAGGGAGAGATCGCGCAGGCGAAGCCCTGGGCCAACCCGAGCGGGTCGTCTTCATCCTACGGGGGCAACCCGCTGGCCTCCGCAGCCGCGCTCGCCAGCATCCGCATCCTCCACAACGAGAATGTCCTGGGCAACGTCCGCGAGGTAGGGAAGGCGATGCTCGACGAGCTGCGCACCTGGCCGGATCGGCTGCGCTGGGTGGGGGACGTTCGGGGCGAAGGGCTCTTCCTCGGGGTGGAGCTGGTGGCCGACCGCCAGACCAAGGAGCCGCTGCCGAAGAAGATCTGCGACGAGATCTTCCAGGACGGACTGCGCCGGGGCCTTCTGGCGATGAGCTACACGCACGCGATCCGGCTGCAGCCGGCCTTGACCATCGACCGGGACACGGCTTTGAGTGGGCTGTCGCTCCTGCGTGAGGCCATCGAGGCCGTCGCGCGCCGGCAGGGAGCGGCGTAGGGACCCGGATGGAGCAGCTTTCCCCGATCGCGCGGTTCTGGCAATGGTGGGCCGCGTTCTCCCTGCGACGCCCGGTGTTGCTCACGCTCCTCGGGACGCTGGCGTTGGTCGCGTCCATCCCGGGCGCGGCGCACCTCTACGGCGACCTGCGGACGGATCTGCGCGAGCTGTTGCCCCAGGGCGCGCCCGCCGCCGTCGCGCTGGCGGAGCTGGAGAAGCGCATCGGGGGCCTCTCGCACCTGGCCATCGTGGTGCGCACCGACGATCTCAAGGCTGGCGAGCGGTTCGTGGACGCGCTGGCGGTGAAGCTCAAGGAGCTTCCGCCCTCGCTGGTGGCGCAGGTGCACTGGCGGGTGGACGCGGAGAAGGACTTCCTCGACCGCCACGGCGCCCTCTATGCCGATCTGAAGGACCTGATCGAGGTGCGCGATGCGCTGCGAAAGCAGATCGCGCGGGCCAACCCCCTGATGATCGACCTGGCCGAGGATGCGGAGATCCCGCCGGCTGCCCTCAACATCGACGAGGTGCTCTTCCGCATCCGCGCCGCCTATTCGAGGCTCGATCGATATCCCGACGGCTACCTCGCCGGCGAGGGCGGGCACACGCTGGTGATGCTGCTCTCCCCGCCCGGCGCCGCCGTCAGCCTCGACGACGACCAGAAGATCTTCGACGCCGTCGAGACCAAGGTGAAGGACCTCGAACCGAAGAAGTTCCACCCCAGCATCGAGATCGGCTACGGGGGGGAGATCAAAGGCGTGATCGAGGCGCAGGAGGCGCTGGTGCGCGATCTTGCGCTCTCCAGCTTCCTGACGCTCACCGCGGTCAGCCTGGCCCTGGTGATGTACTACCGGACCGTCCGCTCCATCCCGCTGCTGGTGCTTCCGCTCTTCACCGGCGTGGCGCTGACCTTCGCGCTCTCGCGGGAAGTGATCCATTACCTGAACCCGAACACCGCGTTCCTCGGCAGCATCATCGTCGGCAACGGGATCAACGCCGGGATCATCCTGCTCGCCCGCTACATCGAGGAGCGGCGGCATGGCACCGACGTCGCGCGGGCACTGCCGCTCTCGCTGCGCGCCACCTGGATCGCCACGTTCGCCGCCAGCGCCGCTGCGGCGGCGAGCTACGGATCGCTGGGCTTCGTCCGGTTCCGCGGCTTCAACCAGTTCGCCTTCATGGGCTTCGTCGGCATGGTCGTCTGCTGGATCGCGACGTACGCGCTGATGCCCGCCCTCATCGTTCTTCAAGAAAGGTTCTGGCCCTTCGGCAGCCTGTCGGCACCGCACCGCGGCCGCGTGGTGGGCTGGCTGGCGGGTCCCTTCGCGCAGCTGATCGTCAAGCGGCCGGCGATCCCGGTGCTGATCACCGTCGCGCTCAGCGGGGCGTCGCTGTACGCCGGCTATCTCTTCGCCCAGGAGCCCATCCAGTACGACTTCACCAAGCTGGGCAGCCGCCGCAGCGAGCAGCGCGGACAGGGCTATTGGGACCGGCACGTGGACGCCGTGATGGGGTCCTACCAGACGCCCACCGTCGTGCTCACCGACTCTCCGGAGCGCGCGGAAGCGGTGGCCCAGGCCATCGAGAAGGCGAAGCGCGAAGAGGGCAGCGACGGCACCATCGAGTCGATCTCGACCCTGCAGCAGTTCCTGCCCAAGGACCAGCCGCAGAAGCTCGAGGTGCTGCGCGACATCTTCTCCATCCTCGACAAGCGTCCGACCACCGATCTTCCGCCCGAGATCCGGCGCCTGCGCGAGAAGACCAGGCTCGAGCCGGTGTCGCTCAGTGACGCGCCCGAGCGGCTGATCCGGCCCTTCGTGGAGAAGGACGGCCATCGCGGGCGGGTGGTGCTGGTATTCCCCACCCTCACCACCGACAGCTCGAACGGCCGGGCCCAGATCCAGCACGCGCGAACGGTCAGGGACGCGGCGCACAGCGTCGACCCGAACGCGATGATCGCCGGCCAGATCGTGCTCACCACCGACATCGTGCAGGCGATCACGGAGGACGGCCGCTTCACCGCGCTGCTCAGCTTCTTCGCGGTCGCCCTGCTCACGGTGCTGGTGATGCGCAGCCTGCGCGACGGCGCCTGGGTGATCGCTTCGCTGGCCCTGGGAGTCCTCTGGGGAGCGGGGGCGATGACGGTGCTGAAGCTGAAGCTGAACTTCGTCAATTTCGCCGTGCTTCCCATCACTTTCGGGATCGGCGTCGACTACGCGGTGAACCTCTACCAGCGCTACCGCCAGACCTGCAGCGTCGAGGAGGCGCTCTCCTCGTCCGGCGGCGCGGTCGCGCTCTGCTCGGTCACCACCATGATCGGGTATGCCACCCTGGTGACCGCCGACAACCAGGCGATCCAGAGCTTCGGGCTCACCGCCGTGATCGGCGAGATCACCTGCCTGACCGCGGCGCTCTTCGCGCTTCCCGCGGTGCTCTCGATGCGCGACCGGCGGCGGACCCTGGCGGTGCCCGCGGACGCCGACCCCAACGCGGCGCAACAGGGGGCCTGACGTGCGCGTCGACCTGCGGCCTCGGCCGGAGCAGCTTCGCGGCGCGCATCCCTTCTTCAAGTACTGGATCCCCGCGCTGTCGGTCCTGTACCTGGCGGTGGTGCTCGCGCTCGGCGGTCCGGGGCCGGAGCACTTCCTGCTCGTGGGCATCTCGCTGGTGCTCGCGCTCTGGAACGACTCCAGCCGGAAGCTTGCGCTGGTCGGACTGCCGTACCTGCTCTATGCGCTGGTCTACGACTCGATGCGCTGGTACGCGGACTACATCCGCTCGCCGATCATCCACGTACATGAGCCGTACGAGTTCGATCTGCGCTGGTTCGGGATCCATGGGCTGACGCCGAACGAGTGGCTCCAGCGGCACACCAGCCGGGTGCTCGACTTCCTCTGCGGGCTCGCCTACACGCCCATGTTCTTCATCGGCGAGTCGATCCTGCTCAGCATCTATTTTCTGGCCAAGGGCCAGGTGCGGCGGGCCGAGCGGTTCGTCTGGATCTTCGTCATCGCCAACTTCGTCGGCTTCTCCTTCTACTACATCTATCCGGCTGCTCCGCCCTGGTACGTGTCGGACCACGGGTTCGTGGTGGACCTCGCGGTTCGCGCCTCGCCGGCCGGCGCCATCCGCTTCGATCATCTGATCGGCATCCCGCTGATGCAGGGCTTTTACGGAAAGAGCGCCGACGTGTTCGGCGCGATCCCCAGCCTCCACGTCGTGTACCCGTTCCTGGCCGTGGTGTACGGCTGGCAGCTGAGGCGCTTCCGCTGGGTAGCGTTGGCGTACTTCCTGCTCGTCTGCTTCGCGGCCGTCTATCTGAACCACCACTATCTCCTCGACATTTTCATCGGCCTCGGCATCGCGCTGGCCGTGATGGGCGTCTTCCGGGCTGCGTTCGGCGCGGTGGAGCCGCGGCGCGTGGCGGCGGACGAGGAGGAGCCGGAGCTGACCCCGGTTCGGACGTAGACGGCATCCGTGCTAGGACAAGGTCGTCTGACGCCGCATCGGGAGTGGCGCGATGATCCGCATCACACACCTTTCTGGAAGCCAGAAGGGCAAGACCGCCACCTGCACCAAGCCCACCGTGCGCGTCGGTCGCGCCTCCGACTGCGACGTCCGCTTCGACGTCCAGCGCGACCCGAAGGTCTCCAACCACCACGCCGAATTCCTCTTCGAGGACGGCTGCTGGTTCGTGATCGATACCGCCAGCACCAACGGGACGCTGGTCGAGGGCAAGCGCATCGCCAAGCACCGGCTCCGCCAGGGCGAGGAGATCCAGATCGGCAAGGGCGGTCCGCTGGTGCGCGTGGAGTTCGACGCCGCCGACGGGATGGGCGGGTCGATGAAGACCGAGGCGGTGGCCATCACCTCGGTCCAGCGCGCGGCGGATCGGGCGCCGGCGCCCGCGGGCAACTCCCGGTTCGACACCGTCCAGCTCAAGAAGATCTCGAGCGATCTGAAGCATGCCGCCGATACGGCCACCGCGAATCTGGCGGAGATCGCGGGGCGGAAGGTGGCGGAGGAGCGCGCCAGGGTCGGAGGAGTCTCCTCCGGCAAGACCATGCAGATCATGGCCAGCGCGTTCAAGCAGGTGCAGCACGGCACGCGGGCAAAGACCGCCAGGCGCTGGCTGAAGGTGGTCGCCGCGGTCGGCGGGCTGGCCGCCCTGGTGGTCGCAGTGATGGGCTTCGTGATCGCGCAGCAGAAGCGGCAGATCGCCGAGATGGTCCAGCAGAAGGAGCGGATCGACAAGGAGATCGACACTGTCGAGCAGCAGATGAGCGAGGAGAGCGACCCGGAGCGGCTCGCCGCGCTGGAGGAGAAGCTGAACACCCTCACCGGCAACGCGCAGAGCACGCTCCAGGCCCTGGGGAAGTCCGACAAGAAGAAGGCTGCCGATCTGGCGGAGGCCGGCGACGAGTTGGACCGCCAGATCCGGGACATCCTGCGCAAGTTCGACGCGGCGACCTACGCGGTGCCGCCCATCTTCAAGGAGCGGCTGAAGTTCCACGTCGACGAGCTGGTGAAGTCGTCCAACCTCAAGTTCGTCTACTCCCGCAAGCAGCGGTACTGGCCGATGATCACGCGCGAGTTCGGCGCGCTGGGCCTCCCCGAAGAGATGGCCTACGTCGCCTGGGCCGAGACGCAGTTCGACCCGAAGGCCAGGAGCGCGGCCGGCGCCGCGGGTATGTGGCAGATGATGCCCACCACGGCCCAGAACTTCGGCCTGCGCGTGGATGCCAGGGTGGACGAGCGCTTCGACCCGGACAAGGAGACCCGCGCCGCCGCGCGCCACCTGGCCAACCTGCTCGCCGAGTACGGCAGCGACTCATTCATGCTGGCGATGGCCTCGTACAACCGGGGCGAGGCCGGAGTCCGCCGGGTCCTGCACCAGATCGCGCGGGAGCCGGGCGGCTTCCGCAAGGAGAAGCGCGACTTCTGGCACCTCTACCGCACCAAGAAGCTGCCGGAAGAGACCCGCGAATACGTCCCGAAGGTCCTGGCCGCAGCCATCGTCTCCCGGGACGCAAAAAAGCTGGGCCTCGAGGATTAACGTCGGCCTGAATCGGTTCCCACGGCTTGCGCGAGCGTCAGTCCGTCCCTGCGCAAGAGCGCGGCCAGCCCGCGGGTGAGTCGCCGTGGCAAGCCGGGACCTTCGTAGACCAGCGCCGTGTAGACCTGGACCAGCGAGGCTCCGGCGCGAATGCGAGCGTACGCGTCCTCTGCGGTGAAGATGCCGCCGACTCCGACGATGGGAACAGAGACGTTGCGGTACAAGAGCCGGCAAACCTGGAGCGCACGTTCTCGCAGCGGCGCTCCGGAGAGGCCGCCCGGCTCCGCCGCCCAGCGCTCGCCTCGCACGGAGGCGCGGTCCACCGTCGTGTTCGTCGCGATGATCCCGTCCGCTCCGGCTGCTTGCGCGGCGCGCGCCATCTCGATCAGACGGTCGTCCGGCTCGTCCGGGGAGAGCTTCACCAGGATCGGCACCTTTCGCGCGAGGCCCTCCCGCGCCTTCACCACCTGCGCGACCAGTCCGCCGAGCTCCGCCTGGAGCGCGCGCAGCCCCGGCGTGTTCGGGCTGGAGACGTTGATCGAGACCGTCTGCGCATGCGGCGCCAGCGCCCGGAACGCCGAGACGTAGTCCTCCGCGGCGCGCTCGTTGGGGGTGTCCTTGTTGCGGCCGACGTTGACGCAGACCGGCCCCGGCAGCGGCGGCAGCGCCTGCAGCCGGCGCGCCACCACCTCCGCGCCGGCGTTGTTGAAGCCCATCCGATTGACGATGGCCTCGTGGCGCACCAGACGGAACAGGCGCGGGCGGTCGTTGCCGCGCTGCGGCCGCGGCGTGACGGTCCCGATCTCCACCCAGCCGAATCCCAGCCGGAACCAGGCGGAAGCCAGGGCTTCGCCCTTATCCATCCCCGCCGCCAGCCCCAGCGGGTTGGGAAAATCGAGACCCCAGAGCGTCTGGCGGAGCACCGGATCCGGCTCCGCCGCCGCCCCCGGCCCGCGGCGGACGCGCAGCAAAGCGCCTGCCAGCCCGTGGGCGGTTTCGGGAGGGAGCAGGAACAGGAGCGGCCGGACCAGGCGGTACACGGGCGCGCGCAAAGTACCACGTGCCCTTGATGTACCCTTGCGCAGTCCGCGTCCGCCATCGAGAATCGGCCCTTCGTGCAACCGGCGACGCCACTTCCGGGAACGCAGGACCTCCTCTTCGAGGCGGCGCGACGACTGCGCCGCTGCGAGACGTCGCTCTGCGAGCGGTTCGAGAAGGCCGGCTACGCGGAGGTGATCCCGCCGGCGGTCGAGGCCGCCGACGTCTTCGGGCCGGAGGCGTTCCGAGCCCTGGACCGGAGCGGCCGGCTGATCGCGCTGCGCGCGGACTTCACCGCGCAGGTGGCGCGGATCGCGGCGACGCGGCTCGCCGGCATGTCTCCGCTGCGCCTCTACTACCGGGGCAGCATCGTGCGGCGCGTGACGCCCGACAGCGGACCCTTGCACGAGCGGCTGCAGGCCGGCTGCGAGCTGGTCGGGGACGGCAGCCCGGAGGCCGACGCGGAGATCCTCGCCCTCGCCGGGGCCGCCTTGGGCGTGCTGGGCATCCAGGGCCGGATCTCGCTCGGGAGCACCGGCTATTTCTCCGCGCTGGCGGCGGCGGCGGGAGCGTCGCCGCGTCTGGCCGGCGCCCTCAACGACGCGGTGGACCGCAAGGACCTCCCCACCCTGCGCGGCCTCTGCGAGCGCGAGGTGCCGCCGGGAAAAGCGCGCGAGGCCATCTTGATGCTGGCGCAGCCTCCCCGGCCGCAGACGGAGGCGCGCGAGTTGCTCGCCCGCGCCGAAGAGCTTGCCCCGTCGGCCGAGGCGCTGCAGGCGTTGCGCCGGATCTCGGCAGCGTTGGCGGCGGCCAGGAGCCCTGGGGCCAACCTGGAGGTGGATCTCGGCGAGGTGCGCGGGCTCGGGTACTACACCGGGATCGTCTTCAACCTCTACGCGGCCGGCTCCCCGCGGCCCGTCGGCGGCGGCGGCCGGTACGACACCCTGCTCGGGCGGTTCGGCGATCCCCGCCCCGCGGTCGGCTTCTCGCTGGACCTGGACGCGCTGGTGCCGCTGGCATGCTGACGTTCGCGCTGCCCAAAGGGCGCCTGCAGAAGCCCACGCTGGACCGGCTTGCGCGCGCCACGCTCGTTCCCGACGAGGAACCGGGGACGTCCCGCAAGCTGATCATTCCCGCCGGGCCCGATGCGCGAATGGTGGTGCTGAAGGACGCCGACGTTCCTCTCTACGTCGAGCGAGGAGCCGCCGACCTCGGCGTCTGCGGGCTCGACCAGGTGCTCGAGTCCGGCGCCGATCTCCTCACCCCGATCGACTTCGGCTTCGGCAGGTGCAGGCTGTGCCTCGCCGCCCCGCGCGGCAAGAGCCTCACCGCCGAGCTGGGGCGATCTCTGCGGGTGGCGACGAAGTACCCGCGCCTCACCTCCCAGTGGTTCGCGCGGCGGGGAGTTCCGGTGGACCTGGTCCACCTCTCCGGCTCCGTCGAGCTGGCGGCGGTCAGCGGCCTCACCGACGCGATCGTCGACCTGGTGGAGACGGGCCGCACCCTCGAGGAGAACGGGCTCGCGGTAGTGGACGAGCTGCTCCAAGTCAGCGCGCGGCTGGTGGTCAACCGCGCCGCGTACCGGCTCAAGGTCGAGGAGCTCTTGCCGCTGATGGAGGCGCTGGCGTGATCCGCGTCCTCCGCCTCTCCGACGCCCTGGAGCGCGCGGCGGCGCTGGCGCTCCGAGCCGGGGTGCGGCCGTCGCAGCAGATCGCCCAGGCCGTCTCGGCGATCGTCGCGGACGTCCGCGCGCGCGGGGACGACGCCGTGCGCGAGCTGACCGAGCGCTTCGACGGAGCGCGGCTGCCCTCGCTCTTCCTGGACGATGCGCGCTGGGATGCCCTGGCGGCGGAGTGCCCGGCTGCCGTGCGCGATGCGCTGAAGACGGCGCATGCGCGCGTGCGCGCCTTCCACGCTCCGCAAGTTCCGCCCTCGTACTCCCTGGAGCTCCAGGACGGCGGTGCCTTGCGCTGCCTGACGATCCCGTTGCGCCGCGCGGCCTGCTACGTGCCGGGCGGACGCGCGGCGTACCCTTCTACGGTGATCATGACGGTCACGGTGGCGCGCCTCGCCGGCGTGCCCGAAGTGATCGTCGCGACCCCGCCTCGGCGGGACGGGTCGATCCTGCCGGAGGTGGCCGCGGCCGCCCGGATCGCGGGGGCGACCCGCATCCTCCTCGCGGGCGGCGCCCAGGCGGTAGCCGCGCTGGCGCTCGGGACCGCCACGGTCCCGCGGGTCGACGTGATCGTCGGTCCGGGAAACGCGTACGTGACCGAGGCGAAGAAGCAGGTCTCGGGCGAGGTGCGCATCGACTCGCTCGCGGGCCCGACCGAAGTGGTGATCGTCGCCGACTCCAGCGCCGATCCGCGCCAGGTGGCCGCCGACCTGGTTGCCCAGGGGGAGCACGACCCGCTCGCGCTCAGCCTGCTGGTCACCGCGGACGCAACGCTCGCGCAGAAGACCGTCGCGGCCCTCGAGGCCGAGCTCGCCGCGCATCCCAACGCCGTAGCCGCCGAATCTCTTCGCGCGCACGGCGCCGCCGTCGTCGCCCGCGATCTGGATGAGGCGCTGGCCTTCGCCGACGAGCTGGCTCCCGAGCACCTCGAGCTCCTGCTGCGCGACCCGGCCGCCGCCATCCCCAAGGTGCCGCGGGCCGCGGCGGTGTTCGCTGGACACCACGCTCCGGTTCCCGTCGGCGACTACCTGGCGGGGCCGAACCACACGCTGCCCACCAGCGGGACGGCGCGGTTCGCCTCGGCGCTGAGCGTGTTGGACTTCGTTCGGCGGCAGAACGTGATCGAGTACGGTCCGGCGCAGCTCGCCGCCGACGCCAAGGCGATCGAGTCCCTGGCGCACGCCGAAGGCCTGCACGGCCACGCCCGCGCCATCGAGGTGCGCCGCAAATGAGCCGCGCGCCCCAGGACTTCGTCCGCAGCACGGTGCGCCCGCTGGCCGCCTACGGGCCTCCGCGCGATCCGGCGGCGGTCCCGCTGCACCTCAACGAGAGCCCCTCCGATCTGCCGCCGGATCTGAAGGGCGAGCTGACCGCCCGGCTGCAGGCGATGGATTGGTCCAAGTACCCGATCACCGACGGCTCGCGCCTCGCGGCCGATCTGGCGAACGCCTATGGCGTCCCGGCCGGCGGCGTCCTGGCGGGAAACGGCTCCAACGAGCTGCTGCAGCTTCTGCTCTTCGCCTGCGTCGAGCCGGGCGACCGGGTGGTGGTGGCGGAGCCCTCGTTCTCCCTGTACTCGCTGCAGGCCAAGGCGCTCGGGGCGCGCGTGGTCGAGGTGGCGTTGCGCAGTGACGCCGGCGCATTCCGCTTCCCGGGCGAAGAGATCGCGCGCGCGGCGGCGGACGCGAAGGTCGTCCTGCTGGGGTCGCCCAACAATCCCACCGGCACCACCCTGTCCTTCGAGGACGCGTCGCGGCTCGCCGAAGCGGTGCCCTGCCTGCTCGGCATCGACGAGGCCTACCGGGACTTCTGCGGCCAGGACTTCGCCCCTCTCCTCTCGCGCCATCCGCGGCTGGTGCTCTTCAGGACGTTCTCGAAGGCCCTGGCCGCCGCCAGCCTGCGGGCCGGGTGCATGCTGGCCGCTCCCGCGCTCTGCGCCGAGCTGCGCAAGGTGCAGCTTCCGTACAACCTGAGCGCGCCGACATCCATGATCGCGCGCGCCCTGCTCTCCCGGCCGGAGCTGGTGGCCGAGCGGACGCGCCTGGTGATCGGCGAGCGGGAGCGGGTCGCGCGGTCGCTGCGCGAGCTGGGGCTCACCGTGCATCCCTCGGGAGCCAACTTCATCCTGTTCGAGCAGACCAGGCGCCCGGCGAACGAGCTGCACGCGGCGCTCTTCCGGCGCGGCGTGCTGATCCGCAACGTCTCCGGAGCGCCGTCCCTGTCGCACGCGCTGCGGGTCAGCATCGGCGCTCCCGCCGCCAACGACGCGTTCCTGGCCGCGATGCGGGCGGAGATGCAGCCGTGAGCCTTTCGCTGCGCAAGGTGCGCGGGTTGATCCTCGACGTGGACGGCGTCCTCCTGGACGCGCGGCCCAGCTACCACGCGGTGGCGGAGGAAGCGGCCCGGCGCGCCATCGCGCCGTTGGTCGGCGCGGAGCAGGCGCGGGCCGTCCCGTTCGATCGGCACACGGAGATTCCCGCGTTCAAGGCGGCCGGTGGCTTCAACGACGACTGGGAGATGTCCCGCGCGATCGCCCTCCTCCTCTATCTGCGCGCGCGCGGCGAGGCCCCCGATCTGCAGCAGTTCCTCGCCGGCGCCCGCGGGCGGGGCGTCCGCGAGCTATACGCCCGCCACCCCGTCCCGGTCGCGCCCGAGGTCGTCGCCCGCATCTGTGGAGCCCTCTACGGAGGGTCGAAGTGCCGCGAGCTGTTCGGATTCGAGGCGGCCGACGCCCTCCCGGACGCGCCCGAGCGCGGGATGTGGGAGAACGAAGAGGTGCTGCCCGATCGACGCCTGCTCGAGGCCACCGCCGCGAAATTTCCGCTCGCCCTCTACACCGGGCGCAATCCCGGAGAGACGCGCCTCGCGCAGCAGCTCTGCCGGCTGAAGATCCCGGACGATCTCTGCTGGGTCGCGGACGGCCAGCGGCCGCGCAAGCCGGATCCGGCCGGTCTGCTCTGGCTCACGCACGCTCTCTTGCGCGGGGCGCCGGCCGGATCGCAGGTCCTCTTCCTCGGCGACACGGCGGACGACCAGGCCGCCTCCCGCGCCGCGCAGGCCGCCGGCGCGCCGATCATCTACGCTCACATCGAGGCGCCGGGCGACACCAGCCGCGTGTTGTCGCGCCTGCTCGCCGAGACAGGGGAGGCCGCAGGGCGCAGCAATGGGGAGGCCGACGGCTCCGCCGCCGGCCAGGCGGAGCCCGCAGGGCGCAGCAATGGGGAGGCCGACGGCTCCGCCGGCGGCCGGGCGGAGCCCGCAGGGCGCAGCAATGGAGACGCGCAGCCATGAGCCGGATCGGGAAGATCTCGCGCCAGACAAAGGAGACCGAGCTGGAGGTGGCCGTCGATCTGGACGGCCGCGGCGACGCCCAGGTCTCGACCGGCATCCCCTTCTTCGACCACATGCTGGATACGCTTGCCCGCCACGGCGCCTTCGACGCGCAGATTCGCTGCAAGGGCGACCTGCACATCGACCAGCACCACACCGTCGAGGACACTGGCATCGCCCTGGGCAGCGCGATCGACCAGGCTCTGGGAGACCGCAAGGGGATCGCCCGGGCCGGCTGCTTCTACTTCCCGCTGGACGAGGCGCTGGCGCGCACCGTGATCGATCTGTCCGGCCGATCCTACCTGCACTGGAACGTCGGACTCGACCAGGGCCCGCGCAGCGCGATGGACCTCTCCGTCCTGGAGGGCTTCTTCAAGGCGATGGCGGACAACCTCCGCGCAAACGTGCACATCGACCTGCTCACCGGAAGAGACTTCCACCACGGGGCCGAGGCGGTGTTCAAGTCGTTCGCGCGCGCCCTCCGGCAGGCGGTCGCGCTGGACCCGCGCACCGCCGGAACCGTGCCGAGCACCAAAGGTGTGCTGTGAACGTCGCGGTGGTCGATCTCGGGCTGGGGAACCTCGGCTCCGTCCTCCAGGCGCTCCGGCGCGCGGGAGGGCAGCCCGAGCTGGTGACCGATCCCGGGACCGTGGCGCAGGCCCCGCGGGTGGTGCTGCCGGGGGTGGCGGCGTTCGGGCTCGGCATGGACCGGGCCGCGAAGTTCAAGCCAGCCTTGCAGGAGGCGCTCTCGCGCCGCGCCCCGGTGCTCGCGATCTGCCTGGGCATGCAGATCCTCTTCGAGGAAGGCGAGGAAGACGGGCTGCGGCCCGGGCTCGGCCTGCTTCCGGGGCGCGTCACCCGCCTGCCCGATGGGGTGCAAGTCCCGCACATCGGATGGCAGCAGCTCAAGCCGGTCGCGGAGAGCCCGCTGCATCCGGGCGGCTGGGCCTACTTCGCGCACTCGTACCGCTGCGAGGCGCCGGACGAGGTGGTCCACGCCGTCGCGGAGCACGGACCCGTCCGCATCGCCGCGGTGGTGGGCCGCGGGACGCTGTTCGGGGTGCAGTACCACCCGGAGAAGAGTGCCCAGGACGGCGAAGCGCTGCTCCGCCGGTTCCTGGCGCTCCCGGAGGCGGGCGCATGAACCCCGTGCTCTACCCCGCCATCGACCTGCTCGAGGGTCGCGCGGTCCGGTTGCACCAGGGGGAGCGACGGACGGCGAAGGTGTACGCCGACGATCCCGCCGCGCAGGCGCGCGCGTTCGTGCAGGAAGGCGCCCAGGCGCTGCACGTCGTCGATCTGGACGCCGCGTTCGGCGAGCGCCGGCAGCTGCGCCTGATCGAGCGGATCGCGAAAGCGGCCGCGCCGGCGCTGGTGCAGGTAGGCGGCGGGGTGCGGGATCTCGATTCGGCGGAGGACACGCTGGCCGCCGGAGCCTCGCGGGTAGTCCTCGGCACCGCGGCAGTCGAGAAACCCGGGCTCGCCGGGATGGCGGTGGCCCGGTTCGGCGCGGAGCGCGTGGCCGCGGGGATCGACATCAAGGACGGCCGCGCCGCGACCCGCGGCTGGACCGAGGCGCGCGGTCCGACGGCGGCCGAGCTCGCCTCGGAGCTGGCCAGCCACGGCGTGCGCTGGCTGGTGGTGACGGCGGTGTCGCGGGACGGCACGCTGGAAGGGTTCGACGTCGCGCTCCTGCGCGAGGTGGCGGAAGCCGCTCCCGACGCGGGCATCGTCGCCTCCGGCGGCGCGGGCGAGCTCGCCCACCTGCGCGTGCTCGCCTCCTCCGGACTGCCCCGCCTGGCCGGGGCCATCGCCGGGACTGCGCTCTACGAGCGCAGGTTCACGCTGCGCGAGGCGCAGGCCGCGCTGGAGGGCCTGTGCTGACCCGGCGGATCATCCCCTGTCTCGACGTCAAGGACGGACGGGTGGTCAAGGGCGTCCGCTTCCAGTCGCTGCGCGACGCGGGCGACCCGGTGGAGCAAGGGCGCGCCTACGGCGCAGCCGGGGCCGACGAGCTCTGCTTCCTCGACATCAGCGCCTCGCTGGAAGCGCGAGGCACGCTGGTCCGGCTGGTCGAGCAGGTGGCGCGCGAGCTGAACATCCCGTTCACCGTGGGCGGCGGCGTGCGCAGCGTGGACGATGCCGAGGCGCTCTTGCGGGCGGGAGCGGACAAGGTTTCGATGAACAGCGCGGCGCTGGCCGATCCCGCGCTGATCACCGCGGTGGCGAAGCTCGCGGGCTCGCAGAGCGCGGTGATCGCCATCGATGCTCGCGCCCGAGGCCCGGGCTGGGAGGTGCGCTCGCACGGGGGCACGCGACCCACCGGGCGCGATCTGATCGAATGGGTGCGGGAGGCGGTGGATCGCGGCGCAGGAGAGGTGCTGCTCACCTCCATGGACCACGACGGGACCGGAAGCGGTTTTGCGCTGGAGATGCTGGAGGCGGTCACCGACGCCGTTCCCGTGCCGGTGATCGCGAGCGGCGGCGCGGGCGAGCCGGAGCACTTCGCGGAGGCGTTCGAGGCGGGCGCCGCCGCGGCCCTGGCGGCTTCCGTCTTCCACTTCGGCACCTTCAGCATTCCTTCGGTCAAGGAAGCCTGCGCTGCCCGCGGCTTCCCCATGCGCAGATGAGCCCGGACGACGTCAGCTGGGACGCGCAGGGCCTGGCACCCGCCATCGTGCAGGACGCCAGCTCCGGCGAGGTGCTGATGCTGGCCTGGATGAACCGGGAGAGCCTCCGGCGCACGCTGGAGAGCGGGCAGGCGACGTTCTGGAGCCGGAGCCGCGGCGAGCTCTGGGTGAAGGGCTCGACCAGCGGGAACACGCAGGCGGTGCGGGCGGTGAGACTCGACTGCGATCGGGATGCCATCCTGCTCCGCGTCGATCCGGCCGGGCCCGCCTGTCATACCGGCGCGCGCTCGTGTTTTCTGGCAAGCGAGCCGCTCCTCGACGCGCCGCCTTCGCCGGGAGAGACGCTGGCGGCGCTGGAGCGGGTGCTGCAGTCGCGGAAGGAGTCGCCTCCGGAAGGCTCATACACGGCGAGGCTGTTCGGCGACGAGACGCTGCGGCACAAGAAGGTCGGGGAGGAAGCGGCGGAGTTGGTGATCGCGTCGCTGCGCGGCAACAAGAAGGAGATCGCGCACGAGGCAGCGGATCTGCTCTACCACGCGCTGGTGCTGCTGAAGGCGCACGGGATGGGGCTGGAGGACGTAGCGGCGGTGCTGCGGTCCCGGGAAGGAAAGCGCCGCACGGAGTAGCCGGGATCCGGTGACACAATACGCAACCCGTGCCAACTCACCCGCTCAACGCCCCCGCTTGAGCTCCTTCACCATCACGATCGCGTCCTCTCCCTCGTCCACGTAGTAATTCGGCCGCACGCCCACGGC
>Ga0137394_10001196_pt1 | contig 18720 bp, 17 predicted proteins | sample czobulk116metaG_FD_108278 | JGI IMG/M metagenome (GOLD analysis project Ga0137394, IMG submission 108278) | Vadose zone soil microbial communities from Angelo Coast Range Reserve, California, USA - czobulk1.16 metaG | ecosystem: Environmental > Terrestrial > Soil > Vadose zone | place: USA...
CGTCCTGGGCAACGGTCCAGGACTCCGCCAGGCTCGGCGCCATCGGGTTGCCCGGCATCGGCTTCACGAGCGCGTCGTGGAGCGCATAGAGGAACATGAAGGGCGTGATGATCCCGGTAGTCTCGGCGGGGTCGAACCAGGTGGGCGCGAGTGAGACATGCACGGCCCAGGTGAGCTGTCCGGTGGGCGCTTCCGAGCGCCCCGCAGGCGCTTGCGAGCGCCCCGCGGTCGGGGCGAACGACCCCACGAGCAGGGCGACGACCAGGATCAGCGCGAAGCGGGAGATCGGCCGAAGCGGCACCCGTTCGATCATGCGAATTCCTCCTCTGCGTCGCGAACAGTTCTGGGAGCGAAGCCGAGGAACGATGAACGGAACCCGAGTGGGCGCGATTATGCGCGGGCGGCCCGGGTTGTCAATACTCGCTGCGTTGCGGCGGGGCCGGGCGGCGGGCGAGCACGAAGAAGATCGAGCCGAGCGCGGCGAACCCGGCGAGGATCCGGAACGCCGTCTCGTAGCTCCCGGTGCGGTCGGCCAGGACGCCGGCGATGATCGGCCCGCCGATCATCCCGAACATCACGACCATCGAGGAGATTCCACTGATCGTGCCGAACGATTTGCTTCCGAAGTAGTCGGCGCGGATCGCCGACATCAGCGGCCCGCGGACCCCCCACGCAAGACCGTGAAGCACGGCGAAGGCGGCGACGGCCGAGAACGCCGCCGCGGAGGCCAGCAGGAGCAGGCCGGCGGCGTGTGCGACCATGCAGCCGACGACGATCGCCCGCTTGCTGAAGCGGTCGCCCGCCCAGCCGCCGCCGAGCTGGCCGATCATCTGCATCACGGTCATCAGCGCGACCACCGCGGTGGCCTGCTGCAGCGAGTAGCCGAGCCGCTCGGTGACGTGGACGATCAGGTGGACCGAGACGGCGGACACGGCGAGCAACGCCAGGCCGTGGCCGATCGAGATGTACCAGAGCGCCGGTGCCCGCATCGCCTCTCGCGGCGTGAAGTCGTCAGCGACGGCGGCCGCCGAGGGGCGGGAACCCGTCGTCGCTCCCTCGGGACGGGGCGCGGGCGGCTCGCCGTCGGGCCACTCGCCGCGAGGCTCGGGCCGGTGATGGACGAGGCGCGAGACCGGCAGCGCGACCAGCAGGACGACCACGCCGGACATGAACGCGGTCCAGCGCCAGCCGATCGTGGTCAGCGCGACCGCCACGAGCTGCGTCAGGAGGCCGCCGACCGGCATGCCGGTCGAGCTGATGCTGAGCGCCAGAGCGCGGCGGCGGCGGAACCAGGCGACGATGGCCACGCCGATCGGCAGATAGCCGCCCAGGCCCGAGCCCAGCGCCATCAGGAAGAAGGTCAGGAAGAAAGTCTGGGGGGAGCCGATCTGGCTGAACAGCATGAAGCCGACGGCGAAGATGATCATCCCGATGCGGATCAGGGTCCGCGGGCCGAAGCGGTCCGTCAGCCAGCCCTGGATCGGCCCGAGAATGCCGCTCTCGGCGCGCGCCATCGAGAACACCGCCGAGAACATCGTCTTGCTCCAGCCGAACTCCTCGCGGAGCACGACCACGTAGGCGCCGTACGCGTGAAACATGAGCGCGCCCATCAGCGCCTCCAGGCAGAAGCCGGCACCGACGATCCACCAGCCGTAGAAGACCCGGCCCCTCACGCCGCCGAGGCCGGGTAGAGATGGCAGGCGACGAGTCGACCGCTCTCCGGCGCCAGCGGCGGCTCGTCGCGGCGGCACCGCTCCATCACGTGGCGGCACCGTGTGTGGAAGCGGCAGCCCGGCGGTGGATCGAGCGGGCTTGGAATCTCCCCGCTCAGGATGATCTCCTCCGGGCGTTCGCGCGGGTCGAGCGGCAACGCCGCCGAGAACAGCGCCTGGGTGTACGGATGCTTCGGGCGCCGGGCAACGTCGGCGGCCGCGCCGAGCTCGACGATCTTGCCCAGATACATGACGGCGATCGTGTGGCTCATGTGCGCCACCGCCGCGAGGTCATGCGCGATGAACAGGTAGGAGACGCCAAGCCGCCGCTGGAGATCGCGCAGGAGGTTCAGGATCTGAGCGCGGATCGACACGTCGAGCGCCGAGACGGGCTCGTCGAGCACGACGAGCTTCGGCGAGAGTGCCAGCGCCCGGGCGATCGCGATGCGCTGGCGCTGGCCGCCCGAGAACTCGTGGGGATAGAGCTCGGCGGCCCGCTCGGGCAGCCCGACCAGCTCGAGGAGCTCGAGCACCCGTTTCCGGAGCGTCGGGCCGGCCGGCCGCTCGTTGATGACCAGCGGCTCGCCGACGATCGTGCCCACTCGCATCCGCGGATCGAGCGACGCGTAGGGGTCCTGGAACACGGCCTGGACGGATCGCCGATATCGGCGCAGGCCGTCGCGATCGAGCCCCACAAGCGGCGCGCCCTCGAAGCGGATGGCGCCGCTCGTCGGTGTCTCGACGTGCAGGATCATCCGGGACGTCGTCGTCTTGCCGCATCCGGACTCGCCGACGAGGCCGAGCGTCTTGCCCGCCTCGATCGCGAACGAGACGGCGTCCACGGCGCGCACGAGTCCCGCCGGCCGGCCGAAGAGGCCCTTCCGCACCGGGAAGTGCTTGGTGAGCGCCGTCGCCTCGAGCAGCGGGGCCGGGCTCATGGCGGCGCGTCGAGCCAGCACCGGCTCGAGTGACCGGGTGCCGGCGTGAATTCCGGCGGCTCCTCGGCGCGACACCGCGCCATCGCCCGCGGGCATCGCGGCGCGAACGCGCAGCCCGGTGGGAGCGCGGCGAGATCGGGCGGCTGGCCTTCGATCGCGGTGAGCCACTCCGTCGACTCGCCCAGGCGCGGCACCGACTCGAGCAGCGCCCGCGTGTACGGATGCCGCGGCGCCCGGAAGATCGTCTCGACCCCGCCCGCCTCCACGATGCGCCCCGCGTACATCACCGCGACGCGGTCGCACATCTTCGCGACGATGCCGAGATTGTGCGTCACGAAGATCATCGCGAGACGGTGGAGCGCCTGGAGGTCCTTGAGCAGCCGCAGATACTGCGCCTGGATCGTGAGATCGAGGCTCGTGGTGGGCTCGTCGGCGATCAGGAGCCGTGGCGGTGCTGCGATGGCCATGGCGCCGACCACGCGCTGCCGCATGCCCCCCGAGAGCTGGTGCGGGAAGGCGCGGAGCCGCGCCGCCGGGGACGAGATTCCGACGGAGCCCAGCAGCTCGACCGCGCGCTCCCTCAGCGCGCGGCCCGCGAGCCCGTGGTAGCTGGCGAGCGGCTCGCGGATCTGCATCCCGACGGAGAAGACCGGGTTCAGGCTGCTCATCGGGTCCTGCAGGATCATCGCGACGCGCTTGCCGCGGATCCGCTGCATCTCGCGCGGGCTCTTCGTCAGGAGATCCTCGCCGTCCAGGAGCACCTGGCCGCCCAGGATGCGTGCCGCCGGGCGCGGTACGAGTCCAAGGATCGAGAGACACGTCATGCTCTTCCCCGACCCCGACTCGCCGACGAGCCCGAGCGTCTCGCCCTCGCCCACCGAGAAGGACACGCCGTCGACCGCCTTGATCGTGCCCCAGCGGGTCACGAGATGTGTGCGGAGGTCGCGGACCTCGATCACCGGCGAGGTCATCACGGTCACGACAGAAACCGGGCGGCGCCGAGCCTGCCCCAGAGATGCGCGAGCGGATCGAGGCCGAGTCCGAGCCGGGCAAGCACGTCGCCCACCATCGGGGTGAGCGCGAATCCATGGCCGGAGAATCCGGCCGCGACCAGGAGACCGTCGACGGCGGGAACGGGGCCGAGCACCGGCAAGTCGTCGGGCGTGAACGCTTCGATGCCGGCCCAGCTCCGAGCCAACGACCGCGCGCCGAGAGGAAGGTAGACGGCGCGAGCGGTGTCGAGGCTCCCGCGGACGCTGTCGTCCAGCACCTCCCACCGGTTTTCCGCTTCGTCGACGATCCGCGCGGGCCAGCCACCGCCGATCAGATAGGCGCCGTCGGCGAGCTGCTTCAAGCTCAGGCGGCGGCCGAAGCACCCCACGACCGGCGCCAGGGCGGGCGGCCCAGGATCGGTCAGGAGCATCTGGAGGGGACGGCTCCGAAGCGGCAGCTCGACGCCTACCTTCGCGAGGAGCGGCGCGCTCCAGGCGCCGGCGGCCACGATCGCGACGAGGCGCCTGTTCTCTACGACCAGCGCACGCACGGCGACGCCTTCTTCCAGCCGCGCGCCGAGACGTCGGGCCGCCGCCGCGAACGCACGAACCGTCGCGAGCGCCTCGGCCTGGCCGTCGATGGGACAGTGAACCCCGCCCCGGCAGTCGGCCGAGAGCCCGGGCGCCAGGCGGAGCGCGGCCGCGCGGTCGACCAGCTCGACCGGGACGCCGTCGGCGCGCTGCTCGGCGACCGCACGGGACGCCTCCGTCCATTCCGCGTCGTCGAGCGCGACCCGGAGACCGCCGCCGCGGCGGTAGCCGGTCTCGCCCTCGAGCTCGCGGTCGAGGTCGGGCCAGCGCCTCAAGCTCTCGAGCGCGAGCGCCCGCTCGGCGGGGTCGCGTCCCATGACCCGAACGCCGGCCGCGCTGGCGCCGGACGCGGCGGCGCCGACCCGCCGGGACTCGAGCACGGTGACCCGAACGCCCGGGTCGGCGCGGCGCAGATGGAGCGCCGCGCTGAGCCCGATCAGACCGCCCCCGACGACGACGACCGACCGCATCATAGGTTCATAGCTGCGCCTCGGCCGGCGGGCCCTGCAGCGCACACCACGGACGGACGCCGCGCGCTCAGAGCTGGCGGAGCTTCGGGTCGAGCGTGTCGCGCAACCAGTCGCCGAGCAGGTTGAAGGCGAGCACGACGAGGAGGATGGCGAGCCCGGGAAAGAACGACACCCACCAGGCACTCGTGACGAAGTCGCGCCCCTCGGCGATCATCGAGCCCCAGGCGGGCGTGGGCGGCGGGATGCCGGCGCCCAGGAACGAGAGCGAGGCTTCCACGATGATCACGTAGCCGACCTGGAGCGTGATCAGGACCGTCAGCGTGTTGAGCGTGTTGGGGAACAGGTGACGGAGGATGATCCGCGACGCCGAGGCGCCGGCGATGCGCGCCTGGGTGATGAAATCGAGCTCCATCAGCGTGAGGACCTGGCCGCGGATCACGCGCGCGTAGCGCGCCCAGAGGATCACGGCGATGGCGATCACCACGTTGACGAAGCTCGGCCCAACCGTGACGGCGAGGATCAGTGCCAACAGGATCACCGGGAACGACATCGTGGCGTCGGTGACTCGCATGAGCAGGGTGTCCACGCGTCCGCCGTGGTAGCCGGCGACCAGCCCCACGCCGGCGCCGAAGGCGCTGGCGAGGAGCACGGTGAGGACTCCGGCCGTCAGCGACACGCGCGAGCCCCAGATGATCCGCGACAACAGATCGCGGCCGAGCCGATCGGTGCCCAGGGCGTGCTGCCAGGTGCCGCGCGCGTCCCACACCGGCGGCGTGAACCGCTTTCGGAGCGCCTGCTCCTCGGGGTCGGCGGGACTCAGGACATTGGCGAACAGCGCGGCCACGACGAACGCGCCGATGATGCTCAGCGCAAATACCGGCAGCCGCCCGCCGCGCCAGCCGGCCCGCGACCGCGCCGGCGCCGCCGGAATCGACTCCGCAACAGCCCCGCCCGCGTGTTCAGCGGCCATGAGAACTCAGAGTCCGAGCGCCGGCTTCGCCGGCGCAATCCGGTCCTGGGGGAGGCTCGGAGGGGGCCGTCGAGGCCCCCTTCGAGTGAAACTTAGCGGACATAGCGGATGCGCGGGTCGATGAGCGCGTAGACGCAGTCCACCGAGAGGTTCACGACGGCGACGATCGCGGCGGTGGTGAGCACCACGGCCTGGATCACCGGGAAGTCGCGCGAGGAGATGGCCTCGTAGGCGAGCCGACCCAAACCGGGCCAGGCGAAGACCGTCTCCACCACGATGGCGGTCGTGACCAGGATCGAGAAATAGATGCCGGCAAACGTGACGACGGGGATCAGCGCGTTCTTCAGCGCGTGGACCCAGACCACGCGGTGCTCGACCACGCCCTTCACCCGCGCCAGCTTGACGTACTCGGAGTCCAGCACCTCGAGCATGCCCGAGCGCAGGAGACGCATCATCCCGGCCACCACGAACCAGCCGAGCGTGAAGCCGGGCAGGATGTAGCTGGCGAATCCGGCGATGCCGCCGGCGGGCAGCCACTGCAGCCGTCCCGCCACGACCTCGATCAGCACGATGGCCACCCAGAAGGTCGGCAGCGACTGTCCGAGCACCGCGATCACCTGGGCGGCGCGATCGATCCCGGTCCCCTTCCACACCGCCGCCAGCACGCCCAGCGGAAAGGCCAGGAGCAGGCTCACGGTCATCGCGAACGCCGCCAGGCGCAGCGAGTTGGGCAGCCGCTGCGCGATCAGCTCGCCGACCGGGCGCCGCGCGCGCAGCGAGGTGCCGAAGTCTCCGGTGAGCGCGCGGCCGACGAACGAGAGGTACTGCTCCATGTACGGCCGGTCCAGGCCGAGGTACCGGCGGGCGTTGGCGTAGTCTTCCTCACTGGCCGACATCGGGAGGATCAAGTGCAGCGGATCGCCGGTGGCCCGGGCCAGGACGAACACGACGACGGAGAGGATGGCCAGGGCCGCCAGCGACTGGACGAGGCGCGCGAGGACGAATCGCGCCACGCCCGGCTCAACGCTTCGACGAGGCGAGCTCGTCGATGAAGAAGTCGTACATCACGGTGCCCGGGTTCCACTTGCCGAGCGTCTTCGACGCGGCGTACGGCGAGTGCAGGTAGACGATCGGGACGCCGTAGTGCTCGCCGCGCAGCCGCGTGTAGACGTTCCGCATCAGCGTCCCGATCTTCTCCTTGTCGGTCTGCTGCATGACCTGCTCGATCATGCCGTCGATCTCGGGGTCGTTCACCGTGTCGCTCGCCTTCGACTTCGTGTAGGCCTGCTTCTCGAGGAACGCGTAGGTGCCGATCCAGTCGCGGTTGGCGACGTTGTAGTAGCCCACCGCGCCCGGTACGGTCCGATCGAACCAGGTCTTCCGGAACGCCGGATAGTCGACCGGGATCAGCTTGGGCTGGACGCCGATCTTCTGCCAGTACCCGGCCAGCGCCTCGGCGAACGCCTTGCCCTCGGGCAGGCCGGGGAGCTGGTAGGCGTGGACCGTGAGGGGGAAGCCGCCGGCGAAGCCCGCGTCGGCCAGGAGCTTCTTCGCCCGCGCCGGATCGTACGGGTACTGCATCTCGGGCGTCACCTTGAAGCCGATGTCGCGATACGACCAGGAGAGCCCCATGGGGACGTACGCGGGGTCGGCGTGGCCGGCAAAGATGGCCTGGGCGATCTCGTTGCGGTCGACGGCGAGGTTGAGGGCCTCGCGCACGCGCTTGTCCTTGGTCGGCTGTCCGTCGCGCGGCAAGATCCACCACGCCGTCAGGATGGCCTCCTCCCGCCGGAAGTGGATCGGGAACGATTCGCGCTCCAGCTCCTTGACCCGCTCGCGGCTCACGTCGGCGATGTCGACCTCGCCGCGGCGCAGGAGCGCGATCCGCGTCGTCTCCTCGGAGACGAGCCTGAAGGTGACGGTCTTGTAACGCGGGACGCCGATGCGCCAGTGGTTGTCGACGGCGGCCAGCTTGATGTGCGAGCCGGTCACCTGCTCCACGAACCGGTACGGCCCGCTGCCCACGGGCTTCTGGGCGAACACGTCGTCGCCGTTGGCCTCGATGTATTTCTTCGGCAGGATCATCCCCTCGGTGGAGAGGGAGCGCGACAGGTACGTCGGGATGATCAGCGTCGACTCCTTGGTGACGATCACCACCCGGTCGGGCGCGGGCGTCTCGATGTCGGCGATGAGCGTGCGCAACGGCCCCGCGTAGCCGGTCGTCGAGCGCTTGCCGATGGCGCGCTGGAGGCTGAACTTGACGTCCTCGGCCGTCACCTCGTCGCCGGTGTGAAATCGCACGCCCTTGCGCAGGTAGAACGTCCAGCGCCGGTGGTCGGCGGAGGGCTCCCAGCGCGTCGCCAGGCCGGCGTCCCTGGACAGCTGCCCATCGGGCGTCACGCCGACGAGGTAGTCGAACATGAGCGACATGTAGTACTTGACCACGTGGCCGCCCAGGACGGGATCGAGCACCTCCGTGGAGAAGCTCGACAGCGCGACGGTGAGGTCCGACTTGCCTTGCGCGGCGACGGGGCTCGCCAGAAGGGTGAACGCCAGCAGCGCCGCGACGAGTTCGACGGTGCGCTTCATGATCGGCTCCTTTGTCTTCGGGGGCGTCCGGATCCGTAGCATGGTCGAATTCGGAGACGTCGCGATGGTAGCACGAGGCTGCTGGGCGGGACGGCGCGCCGACGCGTCGGCGCTCGGAGCATCGCACCTGAAAGCGTTCGCGCGCGAGGACGGTGCGGGTATCATTCGTCCTCAGGCTGGCGACTCCTCGACCGATAACCGATCGAGGTCGATGGCTGACAAGGGAGACAAGATGAGAGTCCCGTCACGCTGGCTTCTGCTCCTCGCCCTCCTGTCGGTATCGAGCGGCGCTCCGGTCCCGGCCGGCGCCGCTCCCGAAGGCCGGATGACGTGGGCGGTTCACGCCTCGCTCGCTCCGGCGTGGTTCGACCCGGCGGAGACGACCGGCATCAGCACGCCCTTCATGATCATCTATGCCCTCCACGATGGGCTGATGAAGCCTATGCCCGGCCACGCGATGGCGCCGAGCCTGGCCGAGTCCTGGACCGTCTCCAAGGACGGGCTGACGTACGATTTCGTGCTCCGCAAGGGCGTGAAGTTCCACAACGGCGACCCGTTGGGCGCCGAGGACGTGAAGTTCTCCTTCGAACGGTACAAGGGCGTCGCCTCCGCGACGTTCAAGGCGCAAGTGGCCGCGGTCGACGTGTTGGACGTGCACCGCGTGCGCGTTCGTCTCAAGAAGCCGTGGGCCGACTTCATGACCTTCTACGCCACCCCCGCGACGGGCGCCGCCTGGATCGTGCCGAAGAACTATGTCGAGCGGGTCGGAGACGACGGCTTCAAGAAGGCGCCGGTCGGCGCCGGCCCATATCGCTTCGTCTCCTTCAATCCGGGCATCGAGCTCGTGCTCGAGGCCTACGAGGGGTACTGGCGCAAGACCCCGAGCGTGAAGCGCCTGGTATTCAGATCGGTCCCCGACGAGTCCACGCGCCTGGCGATGCTCAAGCGCGGCGAGGCGGACATCGTGTACTCGATTCGTGGCGCGCTCGCCGAAGAGCTCCGGCGGACGCCGGGGCTCACGCTCAAGCCGACCCTCGGGATCTTCACGGAATGGATCGCCATGCACGATCAGTGGGATCCGAAGTCGCCGTGGGCGGATCGCCGGGTCCGCCTGGCCGCCAACCTGGCGATCGACCGGAAGGCCATCAACGAGGCGGAGTATCTCGGCTTCGGCAAGATCAGCTCGACCATCATTCCTCAAGACTTCGAGTTCGGCTGGGCGCCGCCGCCGTACCCCTACGATCCAGCCCGCGCCCGGCAGCTCCTGGCGGAGGCCGGCTACCCTCGCGGCTTCGACGCCGGCGAGGTCTTCAGCGACATGGTGTACGTGCCGATCACCGAGGCCGCCGCCAACTTCCTGCAGGCGATCGGGATTCGAGCGAAGCTTCGGGGCCTGGAGAGGGCCAGCTTCCAGAAGAGCGACCTGGAGAAGAAGCTGAAGCCTCTGGCGCGGGTCGGCAGCTCGGCGTTCGGCAACGCCGCCACCCGCATCGAGGCGTTCGTATTCTCGACCGGGGCCCGGGCCTACGGCGGCTTCCCGGACATCGACGGTCTCTATCAGGAGCAAGCCGGCGAGCTCGATCCGAAGCGGCGCGCGGCGATCCTTCAGAAGATCCAGCGGCTCATGCACGAGCGCGTCATGTTCGCCCCGCTCGTCGAGCCCGCTCTCCTCAACGGCTACGGACCACGCGTGGCGGACTCGGGCCTGGGCCTCATCGCCGGCCACCTGTACTCGGCGCCGTACGAGGACCTGAAGCTGAAGGACAAGTGAGCGCCGCTAGCCCGCATTATTCACGAAGACGGCGCCGTGAGCCGGACGGGGCCTGGCGCCAGGGTGTCCCCGGCCCACCGGGCTCCGTCACCCACTCGCCCGGCGGGCCGGGGACACCCTGGCGCCACCCGTCCGACGGCGCGGTGCGGTTCGTGAATAATGCGGGCTAGCCCTTGACGGAGCCCGCCGCCAGTCCCTGAACGACGAAGCGCTGGCCGATGAAGTAGAGAATGACGATGGGCACGGACGCGAGGACGGCCCCCGCCATCAGCTGGCCCCAGATGTACTGATCGCCCACCACCATCATCGAGAGCTTGATCGGGACCGTCATCGTGGTCTGGTCCGTGGTGAAGACCAGGGCCAGGAGGAACTCGTTCCAGGCCAGCGTGAACGAGAAGATGGCGGACGCGACGATGCCCGGCGCCGACAGCGGCAGGAGGATCCGGAACAGGGCCCCGATCTTGGTGCAGCCGTCGACCATCGCGTGCTCTTCGAGCTCGGGCGGGATGCTCCGGAAGTAGCCCATCAGCATCCAGGTGCAGAAGGGCACCGTGAACGAGAGATAGGTCAGCATGAGGGACTTCAGCGTGTTGCCGAGGCCCAGCGCGACCACGATCGCGTAGAGGGAGACGAACAGCATCGCCGTCGGCAGCACGTACTTGAACAGGATGAAGCGGCCGATCCACTCCCGCCCGCGGTACTTGTACCGGACGATGCTGAAGGCGGCGAACGCGCTCACCACCACGGTGACCGCGGTCGTCACCGACGCCACCGCGAAGCTGTTCCAGATGTTGGTCAAGAGGCCGTCCCGCTCGATGACCCGGATGAAGTGTTGCAGGGTGGGGTGGCGCGGCAGGTAGGTGAAGTCCTCGTAGAGATCCTTGTTCGTCTTGAGCGCGGTCGTCACCATCCAGAAGAGCGGCACCGCCACCATGAAGACGAAGAGCGCCAGCAGCGCGTAGGTGGTGACCCGGATCGAGAGCGTTTCACGCATGGCGTCGCTCCCTCAGGCGTTGGCCTTGCGCTGCAGCAGCACGGTCACCGCCAGCACGAGCCCGATCAGCAGCGGAAGGAAGAGGGTGGAGATCGCCGCCGCCTCGCCCAGGCGGAGGTTCAACATCCCCGCCACGTACGCGAGCATCGTGTAGACCATGGTCGCGTCCGACGGGCCGCCGCCCGTCAGCAGATAGACCGGCTCGAACGCGTTCGCGGTCCAGATCGTCGTCAGCAGCAGCACCACGCCGATGATGTGGTAGAGCCCGGGCAGCGTGATGTGCCGGAACTGCTGCACCCGGGAGGCGCCGTCGACCTGCGCGGAATCGTAAAGCTCCTGCGAGATCGTCTGCATCCCGGCGAGGAAGGAGATCGCGTAGAAGGGAAAGTTCCGCCAGACGTGGGCGATGATGACCGAGGCCATGGCCGTGCTGCGGTCCGAGAGGAAGGCGATCGGACTCGCGACGAGCCCGAGGTCGATCAGGACGTAGTTGATCAGGCCGCTCAGCGGATCGTAGAGCCAGCGCCACACCAGGTACACGACGAACGCCGGCATCGCCCAGGGCAGCAGCAGGAAGGCGCGGAAGAAATTGCGACCCCGGATCTGCTGGTTGAGGACGAGCGCCACGGCCATGCCCAGCACGAACTTGATGGACACGGCGGACACCGTGAAGACGACGGTGTTCACGACCGCGGTGCCGAACTGCGGCCAGCCGAGGACGTAGATGAAGTTCCTGAGGCCGACGAACTGCCCGGGGGACCCCACGGTCTTGTCGGAGAAGGCCAGCCAGATGGCGTAGAAGAACGGGTACAGCACGAGCCCGATCAGGATCAGCACGGTCGGCGCGAGGAGCCCCATGCCGCCGAGCGCCTCGCGCGTGCGCGCGGACGGCCACCGCGCGGGCCTCGCCGGAACGGGAAGCGCGACCGCGACGGATCGGTGCCGGATGGCCACGACGGTGCGCCCTACGCGTACTTCGAGTAGATCTTGTTGAGGACGTCGAGCGTTTCGACGAAGGCCCGGTCGCGCGACCAGTTGTCCACGACGATCCGCTGGAGCATCCGCGAGATCGTCGTGTTCGTGAACTGCTCGCGCCAGGCGTCGTTGAAGACGTCCGGCCAGCCCTGGGGCTCGCCGCGCACCGACAGGTCGATCAGGCCCTTCATGAACGGCTTCTTCTTCCAGACGTCGAACCCGAGGTACGCCTTCAGCACCGGCCCCCACTGGCTGACGCTGTGCTCGCGATCCATCTTGCTCGGCTCCATCGAGTCCCACAGGAACTGCTTGGCCAGCTCCGGCACCTTCGTGTACTTCAAGATCGAGCGCGAGCCGAACGTGACGGGCTGGATGAGCCCCTTGGGCCCTCGGGGATATGTGTAGTGCCCCGTCTTGGCCAAGAGCTCGGGATTGTTCTCCTCCAGCCACAGCGACAGCGTGATCGGATTGAGAATGAAGACGGCCTTGCCGGACTGGAAGGTCGAATTGTTCATGGTGTTGTCCCAGGTCGTGACCCCGGGCGGGAGCACACCCGCCTTCCACACCTCCGTGAAGAAGTCGAGGAACTCCCACACCTGCGGCTTGTAGTCGCCGAGGATCACGCGCTTGCCCTTGTCGTCGGCCAGGCGCGCCCCGTAGCTCTTCATCATGTCTTCCCAGACCTGGGAGTCGGTCTGGTTGCTGACGGGGATCCCGAGCCCGAAGACCCGCGGCGGCTTCTGGGCCTTCTTGGCGTACGCCAGCAGGTCGACCCACGTGGCTGGCGGCGGCGTGAGACCGGCCTCACGCACGAGGTCGTCCCGCGTCATCAGCATGAAGCCCTGGAAGCCGTACATGAGGTGGTGGACCCGTCCGTCGGGCTCCAGCATGATCTTGGGCGCGTTGCCGACCCATCCGCCGTACGTCTTGTCGAGCTTCTTGTAGATATCGGTGACGTCGAGCAGCTGCCCGCGGGCCCGCAGCTCGACCGCGTTGGACTCGACGATGTCCGGTGTGGCCTTGGCCTCGATCGCGGCCGTGATCTTGGGCAGGAACTCCTTGAGCGGCACCATGGAGATCTGGAGATCGACGTTGTTCTTCTTCGCCCACTCCTGGGCGAAGTTAACCCGCGCGTCGTCGCTCGGCTTCAGGAACTGGTAGCACCAGTAGACGAGCTTGGGCCGCTGGGCCACGGCGGGCGCCGGGAACGGAAACGCGGCACCGGCGCCGGTGGCGAGCACGGCCGACTTTTTCAGGAATTCGCGGCGGGTGTGACGATGATTCGCGGCGCGTGCCATCGACCTTCCTCCCTCGTCACGCGAAGCGTGACGCTCACGATGGGTCGGGGCCCGAGGGGACATCAAGGGGGGACCCTCGCGGCAGACTATGCCCCGCCGTGCTGGCGCGGTCAAGACCCGCTACGGCGACCTACGGCGCCCCACCTGGCCCGGCACCGAACCCGAGCCCCGACCGGGGGAATCCTGCAGGGGAATCCCTGACCGTTGACCTGTCTCTTGCCGGGGATTAGGCTCCGCTTCACCGTCGATTCTCGAGGTGCTGCGCCGCGTCTTTTCAATGTGAGGAGGACACGATGCCGACCGTCACGATCGACCATCTCGAGGTGAGCTACGTCACGCGCGGCTCCGGCCCGGCCCTGCTGATGCTGGCCCCGGGCGGCTTCGACGCGACGATGGACAAGTGGGCCACGGCCGGAGTCTGGAAAGGCATGCAACCGCTCGACACCCTCACCCGAGACTTCACGGTGATCGCCTACGACCGCCGGGAGTCGGGAAACTCCGGCGGACGCGTCGAACGGCTCTCGTGGTTGCTCTTCGCCGAGCAGGCGAAGGGGCTTCTGGACTACCTGGGGATCAGGAAGGCGTTCGTCCTCGGCGGGTGCATGGGATGCTCCGTGGCGACGGCGTTCGCCGCGCGATTCCCAGAGGCCACTCAGGCGCTGATCCTGCACTGGCCCGTCGGCGGCTATCGCTGGAAGCTGAACGGCGGCGACCGGCTCGCGCGGCACATGCGGTTCGCGCGCGAGAACGGGCTGGCCGGGGTCGTCAAGCGCGCTCACGCGGGCAAGTCGTTCTGGCAAGATCCCGAGGCCGGGCCCTGGGCCTCGGTGATCGTGCGCGACCCGCGTTTCGCCGACGAGTTCCAGGAGCAGGACCTGGATCGTTATGTCGGCCTCGTCGCGGCGAGCGCGCGGGCCCTCTTCGATCGGGACATGCCGCCCGGGGCCGAGCCCGAGGAGCTGATGGCCATGAAGGTGCCGGCGCTGATCATTCCCGGCGACGATCCATCCCACGCCACGTCGGGGGCGCACTACCTGCGTGAGCTCTTGCCCAAACCGGAGTTCTGGACCGTCATGCCGCCGGAGCAGACGCCGGAACGCGTGCGCGACCGCATCATCGAGTTCGGCCGCTCGCACAAGTAGCCGGGCGAACGCGTCTGGGCGCGGCGGCCACCGCGTGTAGCCGAGTGGTACGCTGATCCGTGGAGGTGATCGCGCCATGCCTCGTGTCCGCACGCTGGCCTGGGGCGGGGGACTGGCCCTGGCGGTCCTCACGGCCGGGGTCTATGCGAGTGTCAGCTTCCGTGGGATTCCCGCGTCGGTCACGACCCTGATGTCCGGATGGGACCAGCGCTTCAAGCTCGAATGGTCGGTGGAGTCCGTGCCGGACAGCACCCGCCGACTCCGCGGATACATCACGAGCCAGCACGGCGAGCACGCCGAGCCCGTACGCCTCCTGGTACAGGCCGTCGACGCCTCGGGCGCGGTCGTCGAGCGGCGACTCTGGTCGATTCCCGGAGGCGTCAACGGATTCCAGCGCGCCTACTTCGAGATTCCGGGTTTGGCGCCGGCGCACGCGTACCGAGTCTCGGTGTGGGACTACAGCTTCCGGCAGAGCTAGTCGGCGAGGGTTCTTCGTCGGGCGGCTGAGCGCGCGCGATCCGCTGACTACCAGAACTCCCGCGTCGCCCGCCTGGCGCCCTCGGCCATGCTGGCGAGCTTCGCCCACGCGATATCCGGATCGACGGCGGCCTGCCCGACCCAGGTGCCGAACCCACAATCCGTCCCGGCGATGACGTTCTCGCGCCCGACCAGTCGCGCGTAGCGCCCGATGCGCTCGGCCACGAGGTCCGGGTGCTCGATGAAGTTGGTCGTCGAGTCGAGAACGCCCGGGATGAGCACCTTGCCGGCGGGCAGCTTCACGCGCTCGAACAGCCGCCATTCGTGGGCGTGCCTCGGATTCGAGGCCTCGAACGACAGGCCGGCCGGCCGGGCGGTCAAGACGATGTCGATGATGTCGGCGAGGGCGACGTCGTAGTGATGCGGTCCCTCGTAGTTGCCCCAGCACACGTGGAGCCTCGAGCGTTCCGGCGGAACGTTCGCGAGCGCCCGGTTCATCGCCTCGACGTGGAGCCGGGCCATCGCGCGGAACTCGTCGAGACTCAGGTCGGCGAACTGGATGTGCCGCCCCATCCCGAGATCGGGGCAGTCGAGCTGCAGGATGAAGCCCGCGCGCGCCACCGCCTCGTACTCGGGCCGCATCGCGTCCGCGATCGCGAAGAGGTAAGCCTCGTGGCTCGGATAGTGATCGTTGCGGAAGAACAGCGAGATGACGCCCGGCGACGCGGCCGACAGGAACGCCTGCTCGGCCTTCGCCGCGTCACGCGCCGCCCGCAGATTCTCCACGTCGGTCTCGGCGGCTCGAGGGTCCCGCACGCTGATCGGCCCATCGCAGGCGGGCGTCCGGCGTCGTGATCGCCCGGGGTCGCCGAAGACACGCTTGGCCATCTCGGGGAAATCCACGAGGTCCCGATACTTGAGCGGATGGCTCGCGCCGCCGAACCCGTTCAGGCGGTCCTTGACGTAGGTCGCGTAGCTCGGCTTGCTCATCTCGCCGTCGTTCACGATCGCGACGCCCGCGTCCACCTGCTTCTGCACGATCTCGGCCACCGCGGCGCGGATGCGGGTCCCGAGGGCGGCCGCGTCGACCGGCACACCCTCCTCCTTCGCGAACATCATCCGGATCAAATCCGCCGGGCGCGGGAGACTGCCGGTGTGCGTGGTGAGGAATCGCTCGACGCTGCGCTGGTTCGTCATGGCGCCGCGATGCTAGCACAGGCTCACGCGCGCCCTCGAGGGCGCGTCGGAGCTGGTCGAGGCTACCAGGCCGAGCGAAACGCGCGCTTGACCTGCGCGATCCGCTTCTCGTCCCGCTTGTAGAACGTCCACTGCTTGATCCGTTTGGCGCGCACGAGCCCGGCCTGTGACAAGATCTTGAGATGCTCGCTGGCCGTCGGCTGGCTGACGCCCAGCTTCGCCGCGATGAAGACGCCGCAGACCCCGTCACGCACGAGGTCCCCGTCGACCTGCGGCGGGAAGTGCGCCCGCGGCTGCTTGAGCCAGCCGAGGATCTGGAGACGGCGCTCGCTCGCCAGCGCCTTGGCGACGTCGACCGAAAGCATATTCGTCACTTTGCCAATTGGCTAAGTCCATGTCAACATGCGAGTGGCGCGTAGGCGCGGATCAGCGGCGAGACCCGGCGGGCGGGGTCGCGCGACCACGCGGCACGCGTGCGTTGCTCCGGGGCGGCTGGGTTCCATCCGGACGCGCCGCTCCGGCGTCGCTTGGAGGGAACGGGTCTCGTCGACCCCGCCCGCCGGGTCTCGCCGCTGATTCGCGCCTCGCGGCTTCCGCATGCGGCTGGACGAGGAGGCTGAGATTGGCGGTGTCGGTTGAGCGTAGGGACATCGAGAAGGTCGGAGCGGTCATCGGGCCCTACGTGCGGGTGACGCCGGTGGTTGGGGTGAGCGGGGCGGATTTCGGGCTGGCGTCCTTTCCGCTCGCGCTGAAGCTCGAGCTCCTGCAGCATTCCGGGTCCTTCAAGGCGCGTGGGGCCTTCGCCAACCTCCTCCTGCGCAAGATCCCCGCGGCCGGCGTCGTCGCCGCCTCGGGTGGCAATCACGGCGCCGCGGTGGCGTACGCCGCGATGCGGCTCGGAGTGCGCGCGAAGATCTTCGTGCCCACGGTGTCGTCGCCCGCGAAGGTGGAGCGGATCCGCGCCTACGGCGCCGACCTCGCCATCGTGGGCGACCGGTATGCGGACGCCCTCGCCGCCAGCGAGGCGTGGGTCGAGCGGACGGCCGCGCTCGCGGTGCACGCCTACGATCAGGCCGAGACGCTGCTCGGCCAGGGAACGATCGGCATGGAGCTCGCGGAGCAGGCGCCGGTCGACACGGTGCTGGTGCCGGTCGGGGGCGGGGGGCTGATCGGCGGCATCGCGGCGTGGTATGCGGGAGCGGTCAAGGTCGTCGGCGTCGAGCCCGAGTCCGCGCCGACGCTGTCGGAGGCCCTGAAGGCCGGCCGACCGGTGGACGCTCCCGCGGGCGGCATCGCCGCGGACTCGCTGGCACCCCGCCGCGTCGGCGAGCTCATGTTCCCGATCGCGCAAGCCCACGTCGCCCGCGTGGCGCTCGTGAGCGACGCGGCGATCCGCCGAGCCCAAGACGCGTTGTGGAGCGCGGTGCGGATCGTGGCCGAGCCGGGCGGCGCGGCTGCGCTCGCGGCGCTCCTCGGCGGAGCCTACGTGCCGGCCGTGGGAGAGCGGGTCGCGGTTCTGGTCAGCGGCGGCAACTCCACCGCGGTCGATTTCGGCTCCGGGTGACGGCATCGACGTCCCGCCGGCCGGCGCCGCGCGCGCCTACTGGATCGCGAAGTGCGCCTCGGTCGTCCGGCCGGTGCGGCCGTTGATCGGCAGGATGTCCTGCGGGCAGGCGGACAACGCGACGACCAGGTCCATTTCCGCCCGGAACACGACGTAGCTTCCCGGGGCCGACACGGGCTCGCCCCACGCGAGCTGCCCGTCGGCCGTCCACGGAATGTTCATGAAGAGGTTCAGCGAGGGCGGCGTGGCGCGGATCACGACGCCGAGATTCGCGAGCGCCGAGTGCAGGTTGTCCCGGCAGTTGTCGTGATAACCCTCGACGCCGAGCAAGCCATAGCGCCAGCGGTCGCACGGCGCCATCAGCGTGTCGTGCGCGCACCGCGAGGTGTCTTCGACCAGGGTCAGGATCGGACGCCGCTGGTTCGTGACGAACGTGTCGCCGACCGCCGCCGCGAGCTTCATGAACGAGGCGCGGCTCGCTTCCATCGACATCCACTCCGTCAGGTCCCGCGCGTTGAAGGCCCAGGCGTCGACCACCTGCGTGCCGTGGGTGTTGACGACCTTGACGTGCTGGCCGGCGCTCGCCTGCGCCGCCTTGCCCCCGCGGGCTGGAATCGTGACGAGCTCAGCGCTCACTGGCCGCCCCCTTTTTCGGACTTCTCGCGGTAGTAGGAGTTGATGCCCGTGTCCGGGGGCGAGCCGCTCACCATCGTGAGCATCGTGGCGAGCTCGCTCCGGTGGTGGGCCGCGTGGGTGGGCACGTGGAGAAGCAGCATACCCAGCGGCCGGCTGAAGGTCCGGCCCTCCGGCGTCTTGCCGTCGAGGGGCCTCCAGAGGTCGGTCTCGACGAGGTCGGCGAGGAAGCGTCGCTGCTCGGCTTCGAGCTCATCCCACCTTCCCCGGAGCGCCCCGAGCGTCCGGATGTCGAGGCCGTAGGTCGGGTCGCCGCGCACGATCGCCGGCGGGCGGCCCCGCCACGTCTCGAGCCAGAACCAGTCGGCGCCGTACATGTGGACGAGCATCGCGCGGAGCCCGGGCTC
>Ga0137394_10001198_pt1 | contig 18706 bp, 14 predicted proteins | sample czobulk116metaG_FD_108278 | JGI IMG/M metagenome (GOLD analysis project Ga0137394, IMG submission 108278) | Vadose zone soil microbial communities from Angelo Coast Range Reserve, California, USA - czobulk1.16 metaG | ecosystem: Environmental > Terrestrial > Soil > Vadose zone | place: USA...
CGTGCCGAAGCCGATATCAACCGCCGGCTGAACCATCACGCGCCTGCCGATACGGTCCTTCCCTCCGACGGGCAGTGACGTCGATCCACTGACGGGGCGGAACGCCACGATGCGCGGCGCGTGGCTGGCATCTTCGATCCTCCTGGCAGTCCTCTTCCTGGCGTTCGCTCCGGAGACGCGGGCGCGCGCGGACGAAACGGTTCGTGCGTTCGAGAAGACGCGCGAGGTGCGCTCCGTCCACATCGAAGGGAACCGCGCCTTCTCGGACCGGAAGCTCCGCGGACTCCTGCGTACGCGGGGAGGCTCCTTCTGGAAGCCCTGGCGCCATTCTCCCTATCGGGCGGACTTCCTTCGCTTCGATCGCATCGCCCTCCAGTCCTACTATCGCCGCCGGGGCTATCTGAACGCGCAGGTGGACAGCGTGCGCACGGATCCCGTGCGCGGGAGCGCCAACAAGGTGGACGTGACCTTCTTCCTCACGGAGGGGCCGCTCTCCCGCGTGAGCCGGATGTTCCTCGAGAACACGGCTCCACTCCCGGAAGCCGAGGTGCGCCGCGTCCTGAAACAGAAGCCCGGAGATCCCGTCGACATCACCCGGGTGGAGGCCGACCGCCAGGCCATCGAGGACCACTACGCTAATCTCGGCTACGCCGCGGTGGACGTCCGCGACAGCCTGGGCGTGGACAGCACGCTCGTCGCGGTGGTGTACAAGATCGACGCCGGGCCCGTCGTCCGCATGCGCCGGGTTTCCGTGGAGGGACTGCGGACCACGCGGGGACGCATCGTGACCCGGGAGCTCACGGTGCATCCGGGGGACGTCCTCTCGAGGAAGAAGCTCGCGGAGAGCCAGCAGCGCATCTACGACACGGGTCTCTACAGCGACGTGGTGTTCGAGCGCGGCGACATCGATTCGGTGAGCCATCAGGCGGACCTCATGCTGACCGTGCGGGAGCGCAGGATGGCGTGGATCGACGCGGGGCTCGGGTACGGCACCCTGGACCAGCTCCGGTTCACCACGGAATGGGGTCAGCGGAACATCGGTCACGAGGGAATCCGGTTCGCGGTCGGGGGGAGGATGGGCGTCGTGGTGGTGAACCGGCCCGTGAAGAAGTGGACGTTCGGAGACCGGCGCGTGGACGCATCCCTTTCGCAACCCTGGACCCTGGGCGCCCGCATTCAGACGACCCTGGGTGCCTATTCGGAGCAGGTCGTCCAGACGCAGACCGGAGACAGGAGATTTCTCGTCATCCCGCTCCGGGCGTATGGCGCCGCGCTGGCGTTCCGGCGCGATCTGAGCCTGGTGACTCACAGCACGCTCTCCTTCGAGCACCGTCACGTCCTCTCGGACAGCACGAGCAACCCGACCCTGGTGGGAGTGGAGCAGAAGAGCTACACCACGCGGCGCGTGGGACTCGCCCTGGAACGGGACACGCGGGTGGATCCGTTCGATCCCAAAGCAGGCAGCGATCTTATCGGGAACATGGTCGTCGCGGGAGGGGTACTGAAAGGTAGCGCTCGTTTCACGAAGCTGAGCCTCGGCGCGAGCACCTACATCCCGTTTCGCCGTTTCACCCTGGCGCTCCGGGTCCAGTCCGGCTATGCGAAACCGTTCGGTGCGTTCCCGGCGAGCGGCGATACCGTCGCGCAGATCCTCCGGATTCCTCTCGAAGATCGCTTCTTCACCGGGGGAGCGTCCTCGGTCCGGGGATTCTTCGAGAACGAGATCGGGTACCGGAGAGTGAGGCCCGACTCCACGACGCTCGTGGGTGGCGAGGTGCTGCTCCTGGGCTCGATAGAGGCACGATTCCCGCTATTCTGGGTCCTGGGGGGAGCGGTGTTCGTGGACGCCGGGAACGTCTGGGAGCGGACCCAGGACGTGACCTTCCGGCGGATCTTCACGGTGACCGGCCCGAACGCGGGATACTCCGACATGCGCTATTCGGCGGGGTGTGGAATCCGGATCCGCACCCCCGTGGGTCCGGTCCGTTTCGACTTCGGCTGGAAGCTCCGGCATTCGAAAGAGCCGGAGCGCGACCTGAGCCCGAAACGGGGCGCGTTTCATTTCAGCCTGGGGCAGGCCTTCTGACATGTTTGGTCGGGAAGTCGATAAGATCCAATCGCGTAGGGGACCGGGCCGCCGCCCTCCGGGGGGCATTCCGGAGTGGCTCCGTTACGCCATCGTGTCTGTCTCGGTCCTGGTGCTCGCGGTCTGCGTCTCGGGCGGGATCTTTGCACTCCTGTTCTCCCGCGGCGATCCGGTCGTATCCCAGCGCATCGTCCAGCTGATCAGCGACGCGGTCGGCTCCGACTCCACGCGGATCGAGTCCGACCGCGTGCACGGCTCGGTCTTCGGCGGAGCGATTCTCGAGAATCCCAGGCTGGTCGTGCTCACCCCGGACGGTCCGGTCGTGTGGCTCCATGCCACGCGGCTTCGTGCGGAATACGATACGTACCAGCTCCTCTTTTCCCGGCGCCGCAGCCTCCGCATCACGATCGACTCGCCCGTGGTGCCCCTGGTGCACGACAAGCATGGGAATCTCATCGTGCCCCGCTTCCACGGCTCGAAGCGAAACCCGCTCGACAAGAGCGCCACGCGAATCGAGGTGTCCTTCCAGAACGGGACCCTCTACCTCGACCGGGGAGACGTTCGGTTCGGGAACATCGCGGGGAACGCGCTCGCGACGCTCGAGCCCGACAAGACGACCCTGCGCGTCACCCGGATCTCCGGCAAGAGCCTCATGCCGGACCGTCCGGCGAACATCAAGGCCGAGGGCCTCGCCACGGTGTCGGGCGGCCACATGCGCTTCGATCCGCTCTACGTGGTGCTGGACCATTCGCGGATCCGGTCCGCCATCGACTGGGACCTGGAGCACGCGCGGGTCGTCTCCTCCCGCACCGGAGTGAGCCCTCTCGAGGTGGCGGAAGTGATGCGGCTCCTGGATCTCTCGCCGCCGGCCCAGGGGATTCTCTACGGCGAAGTGCAGTTCGCGGGAGATCCCAGCTCCGGAAACGCGGTGGCGCGGCTCTCGGGGACCCTTCAGGGAGAGCAGGTGGACACGCTCTTCGTCCGCGCCACGCTGGTTCCCGGCGCCATCCACGTGGATGACGGCAGGATGCGCGTGCGCGAGACGGAGGTGCAGGGACGCGCGGTGTTCGAGACCCACCGGGGCATGCTGACCGCGGAGGCAAAGCTCAAGAACGTGAATCCGGCGCAGATTCCGTGGTGGCGCGTGCCGGCCAGCACGCCGCACGGGAGCCTCGCCGGGACCGCGCGTATCCGCGCGGTTCGCGCAAAGCCGTACCCGGTCGCCGACGTCTCGATGGATCTCGAGCGCGGCAACCTCGGGCGGCTCCTCATCGAGCGCGGGTTCGTGCACACGCGGCTGGGCCAGCGCGGGGACCTGAGCGTGGACACCGCATGGGTGGACACACCGGGCGCCCGCCTGGTCGCGTCCGGCACGGTGTCGCCGGACACCCTGATCGCCTTCTCCTACGAGGCGCAGGTGCGGGATCTGGGCGCGATGAGCGGGCTTCTCAAACCGGTCTCCCTCAAATCGGGGAAGGGCCGGATTGCGGGTACGCTGCGCGGACGATCCTCGGCGCCCGACTTCCAGCTCCAGGGAACCTTGACGTCGGGAGCGTTCACGAACGGCATGTCCTTCGATTCGCTCCGCATCTCCTCGCGCGGCAAGGTGACCTCTCCGCCGGCTGCGACTGCGGACGTGACGATGACAGGGCTTCGCGCTGGAGAGCGTCCCCTGGGTGACGTGGTCTCCACGCTCACGATCACGGACAGGATCGCCGTCGACCGCTACCGGGAAACGCTCGGGGACACCACGCTCACGCTGCACGGCGATGTTCGATTCCGCGGCGAGACCGCGACCGCCACCCTCGACTCGCTCACGTTCTCGGTCGGGGAGCGCGCCTGGCGAAACGTTCAGCCGGTCCAGGCGTCGCTGGACGGACATCGGCTCACGGTGTCCAGCCTGGCGCTCGCCATGGGCCAGGGAAACGCTCGCATGACAGGAACCCTCGATCTCCAGACGAATCGGGCCCAAGCCCACGCGATCCTCCAGACCGTGGATCTGAACCAGGCCATCGGCCCTCCCGATTCTCCGGACGCTCCGCATGGGATCGCGGACGGAGACCTGCTCCTGGACGGACCGCTCTCGGATCCGGACGTCCAGGCGAATTTCCGCGTGACGCACCCGCGCCTTGGAGAGGTGGAGGGAGATTCCCTAGTAGTTGCCGCCGGCTACGTCCCGGGCTCCCTCTCCCTCTCCAACGTCCGGTGGGTCCGCGGATCGGGCTCGGCCACGCTGGCAGGGACCGCTCGCCCGCGAATGACACTCCAAGAGTGGATGCGCGATCTCGGCCGGAAGGAACACTCCTGGGCGTCACGGGTCGATCTCAGTCTTCTGCTCGACATGAAATCCTTCGACCTGAGTGCCCTAGCCCCGATCGATACCAGCCTGAGCTCCCTTCGCGGCCTGGCCACCGGAGAGATCCGTGTCAGCGGCACGGCCGGAGCGCCCGTCCTGGGCATGCACGCGACCGCGTCCTCCTTCTCCTATCACGGTGTCGAGTCGGCCTCCGCGGAGCTGGTGGGGCGCTACGCCTCGCAGAAGCTCACGCTGGAGAAGCTCGACTTCGCGCGGGACGGCGCGACCACGCACGTCGAGGGAACGCTGCCGATCGATCTGTCGCTCTACGGCCAGCGCCGCATCCTGAGCGACTCGCCGGTGGCGATGAAGCTCCGGATGGTGGATGCGGACTTCGGCGTGGCCGCCCTCTTCGTTCCCGAGGTCGCGGCGAGCGCGGGGAAGCTCAACGTCACCGCGGATCTCACCGGCACACCGGCGCGGCCGGTGGTGACCGGCTCCCTTCACCTCAAGGACGGCATTCTGAGAGTCGCGGGGCGGGACGAGGTGCTGGAGGGGCTCGTGGTGAGCGCGTCCTTCGACGAGCACCGGATCAACGTGACGCAGATCGACGCTCGCGAAGGAAAGCGGGGCCGCCTGACCGGGAGCGGATGGTGGCAATCGGCGGACAGGAAACGGTACGGAGATTACGAATTTCGCCTCCACGCGGTGGAGTTCACGGTCACGGATCGGGAGACCTACAGTTTCCGCTTCAACGGCGACTTCAAGGTCCAGGACGCGGTCCATCCGAATACGGGCGAGACCTATCGGATCACGAGCGTCACGCCCGTGGCCCTCCTGCGCGGCGAGCTCACGATGGACCTGAGCCGGCCGCGCGAGGACTCCGAGACGCTCGTTCCGTTCCTCTACGAGATCGCGGTCGATGTGCCTCGAAACCTCTGGTACCGGAACCTGGATACCGAGGTGGAGCTCCGGAACGGCCAGCTCACGCTGCGGAACGAAGGGTTCCGGGACCTCATCCTGGGATCGCTGGAGGTACAGGGGAAGTTCTACATGTACTCGAGCGAATTCCGGATCATCGACGGCACGATCAGCTTCACCAGCCTGGATCGCATCGATCCGGACATCCAGATCGAGGCCCAGACCATGGTCCGCGGAGTCCAGAACCGCCTGACGAGCGCGGGCACGAGAACCGATGAGTGGCCCATCTACATGACCCTTTCGGGGAAGTCGAGCCAGCTCAAGGTGCATCTGCACGACGACGCTCAGGACAACGAAGCCTACTTATGGAAGATCCTCACCATCGGCCAGTTCACGACTGCCGGGCTCGATTTCGCGTCTCCGACCGAGGCGAGCCCTGACGCCACCCTTCCGGTGCGGAACTATCTCTTCCGGAACGCCGAGCGCATGCTCTCGGATGTCGGCTTCATCGACACGATCGATCTGCAGTCGGGCACGGCCAGCGGCAAGAACCCTTCCGGACAGACCATCGGCGCGATCGGCGTCGGAAGGTACGTGACACCGGAGCTTTATGTTAAGTATTCTCGCAACTTCTCCGGAACGGCAGAGCAGGCCCAGAGCTTCAGCGCGGAGTACCGTATGACGCGGCACCTGCTCCTGCGAGGCGAGCAAGTACGTCCTGGTCCGGGGAGCATGCTCAGCCTGGAACAGAGGAACAAGCAGCAGTACAACCTCGATCTCAAGGTGAGGCTCGAGTACTAGGAGAACCGTGGACCTGAACTCCGTGCAGCGTCAGGCGGTGGAGCACCCCGGCGGACCCCTCCTGATCCTGGCCGGAGCGGGCAGCGGGAAGACGCGCGTCCTCACCGGCCGCATCGCGCATCTGGTGCGCGAGCGCGGGATCCCCCAGGGCTCCATCCTCGCCTTCACCTTCACCAACAAGGCCGCCCGCGAGATGCGTGCGCGTGCCCAGGCGCTCCTGGGACGCGAGGACCTGGGCGTCTGGCTCGGGACCTTCCACGCCACCTGTGTTCGGATCTTGAGGCGCCACGCGGAGCTCCTCGGCTACCCGAAGAACTTCGTGATCTACGACACGGACGATCAGCGCTCCATCCTGCGCGAGCTCCTGAAAGGAGTGGGGCCGCAGGACGAGAGCCTGACCCCAGCCTCGGCGGGATCCAGGATCTCCAAGCTCAAGAACGAGGGCATCGGCCCGGAGGAGTATCAGAAGACCGCGTTCACCACCGTCGACCGGAGGCTGGTCCAGGTCTACGAGGGGTACCAGAAGGCCCTGCGCGCGCGCGGCGCGATGGATTTCGACGATCTGCTCGGGCACACCGTGCGCCTGTTCGACCTGGATGAAGAGATCCACCGCGCGTACGCCACGCGTTTCCTGCACGTGCTGGTGGACGAGTACCAGGACACGAACGGGATCCAGTTTCGCCTCATCGAGAGCCTCTCGAGGACGCACCGGAACCTCACCGTGGTAGGGGACGACGATCAGTCCATCTACGGCTGGCGCGGCGCCGACGTGGGGAACATTCTCTCCTTCGAGAAATCCTTCCCCGAGGCGACCGTGCTGCGCCTGACCCAGAACTACCGCTCGACCCAGACGATCCTTCGCGCCGCGAACGGGGTCGTGAAGAACAACACGGCGCGCAAGGAGAAGGAGCTCTGGACCGAGAACCCGGTCGGGGAGCGGATCCGGGTCCACCTCGCCGAGGACGAGGAAGCCGAGGGGGAGCGCATGGTGTCGCTGCTCCTCGAGACGCGAAGGGTCGAGGACCGCCGGAATAGCGACTTCGTCGTGCTCTACCGCACGAACGCGCAATCGCGGGCGGTGGAGAACGCGCTCCGGCGCTCGGGAATTCCGTACCAGCTGACGGGAGGGATCTCCTTCTACGAGCGCCGCGAGGTGAAGGACGTGATGGCCTATGCGCGGGCCCTGATCCAGCCCAAGGACTCCGTGGCCTGGTATCGAATCCTGAACGTGCCGCCGCGCGGCATCGGACGCACGACGCTGGACCGGCTCCAGAGCTTCGCGGAAACGCGCGAGCTCACGGTGCCCGAGGCGCTGGAGCATCCGGAGCTGGGCGGCGCCATTGCGGGGCCGGGCACCCGGAAGCTCCTTGAGTTCGCGCACCTCTTCGCGTCCCTTCGCCCGCTGACCGAGCTTTCCCCGCCGGCGTTCCTCACCGAGCTGATCGCGAAGATCCGCTACCGGGAGTACCTCATCGAGGAGAACCCCGCCGAGTCGGCCGAGAGGATCGAGAACGTGGACGAGCTGATCGCGGGCGCGGAAGCCTACCTGCGCCGGGCGGAGGACCCCACGGTCGAGGGATTCCTGGCGGAGGTCGCGCTCCTGACCGACGTGGATCTCTGGAACGACGAGGACGACACGGTGAACCTCATGACCATCCACTCGGCCAAGGGGCTCGAGTTTCCCTACGTCTTCGTGGTCGGACTGGAAGAAGGGCTCCTGCCGCATTCCTCCTCCATGAACGATCCGGCGCAGCTCGAGGAGGAGCGCCGGCTCTTCTACGTGGCGCTGACCCGAGCGCAGCAGCGCGTGCATCTCTTCCACGCTTCCTACCGCCGCACCTGGAATGCCGCGGGGGGAGGAAGCTCGCGGTTCCTCCACGAGATTCCCGAGGACTGTCTGGAGTGGGATGGCCAGCCCTGGCAAGCGCCCAAGCCGGTGTCGAGGAAATGGCGCGGCGGGGACGAGGAGAAAGGCCGGGCGCCGCGCGGCGGTAGACCAAGCCCCATCGGCGTCCGCGTCACGCATCCGCAGTTCGGGGAGGGCGTGGTCGTTGCCTGCGAGGGACACGGCGAGCGCGCGAAGCTCACGGTGGATTTCCGGCGGGCCGGGACGAAGAAGATCCTGGCCGCCTTTGCGGAGCTGAGCCATGCCGATTGACGCGAAGGTGGTGCACCAGGTCGCCACGCTGGCGCGACTGCATGTAGATCCATCCGAAGAGCCCCGGCTCGTGAAGGAGCTGACGGCGATCCTCTCCTACGTGGAGCAGCTCCAGGCGCTGGACGTGAGCGGCATCGAGCCGACGAGCCAGGTCGGCGAGGGAGCGAAGGCGCCGCTGCGCGAGGATCAGGTGAAGCCTTGCGACGTGCGCGACGAGGCGCTGGCGCAGGCGCCCGACCGGGACGGGGACTACTTCCGGGTGCCGCAAGTCGTATGAGCCGGAAGCCGGACGTGCTGGAAACCGCGGAGTCGATCGGACACGCGGTGCGGAAGCGCGAGCGGAGCGCCGTCGAGGTGGCGCGTGTCTTCGTCGAGCGCGCCGAGCGGAGCGCGCCGCGTCTCCAGACCTATCTCCACCGCGACGCCGAGCGCACGCTCGCGATGGCGGCCGACGTGGACCGCCGGGTCCAGGCCGGGGAGACGCTCTCCCCGCTGGCGGGCGTGCCGATCGCCTTGAAAGACAACCTCTGCACGCACGGCGTCCCCACCACGTGTGGGTCCCGCATTCTGGAAGGGTACCTTCCTCCCTACGACGCGCACGTCGTGGAGCGTCTGCGCGCCGCGGGCGCGGTGTTCACGGGGAAAACCAACTGCGACGAGTTCGCGATGGGCTCCTCCACCGAGAACTCCGCCTATTTCCCGACGCGGAATCCCTGGGACCTGGAACGGGTCCCCGGGGGCTCGAGCGGCGGATCCGCGGCCACGGTGGCGGCGCTCGAGGCATCGCTCTCTTTGGGGTCGGACACGGGCGGCTCCGTGCGGCAGCCCGCCGCCTTCTGCGGCGTCTTCGGCCTGAAGCCCACGTACGGGGCGGTCTCGCGCTACGGTCTCGTGGCCTTCGCCTCCTCGCTGGATCAGATCGGCCCCTTTGCGAGGACGGCCCGGGACGTGGCACTCCTCTTCAACGAGATCTGCGGCCGGGACGAGCGCGACATGACGAGCCGTGCCGAGGCAAAGCCCATCGATCTCGAGGGGCTGGAGCGCGGCGTGAAGGGAATGAAGATCGGCATCCCGCGCGATCTCCTCTCGGATGGGGTGGATCCCGAAATCTCGGCCTCGCTGGACCGCGTCACGAAGACGCTCCGTGAGGAGGGCGCCGTGGTGATCGACGTCACGCTGCCTCATGCGCGCTACTCCATCGCCACCTATTACCTCATCGCTCCCGCGGAGGCGTCCAGCAATCTCGCCCGTTACGATGGCGTGCGCTACGGCTTCCGCGCGAAGAGCGAGGATCTCCAGACCATGTACGCCTCGACGCGCGGGAAGGGCTTCGGCCGTGAGGTGAGACGCCGGATCCTGCTCGGGACGTACGCGCTCTCGGCGGGTTACTACGATGCCTATTATCTCCGCGCGATGAAGGTGCGCACGCTGGTGCGGCGCGACTTCGATCAGGCGCTCCAGCTTACGGACGCGATCCTCCTGCCCACGACCCCCACCCCTCCCTTCAAGCTCGGGGAGAAAGTGGACGATCCCCTGGCGATGTACCTGAACGACATCTTCTCGATCCCCGCCTCGCTGGCCGGGGCGCCGGCTCTGTCCTTTCCCTCGGGCAAGACGCGCTCGGGTCTCCCGATCGGGCTCCAGCTCGTGGGGAAGCCGTTCGAGGAAGGGACGCTGCTCCGGGTAGCGAGAACCTGGGAGAAGAAAAGCGGGGACCCGCTGGGCGTCCCCCCCATCGTGAACGGCGGAGGCCGGGCGTGAGCGCGACGAGGCCCGCTCCGGAATCTCCTTCGAAGACGGAGACGGCCCCCACTGCCGGGCGCTACGAGACGGTCGTCGGGCTGGAGGTCCACGCGCAGCTCAAGACCGCCTCGAAGATCTTCTGTTCTTGCTCCACGAAATTCGGGGCGCGGCCGAACACGCAGGTCTGTCCCGTCTGCCTGGGACTCCCCGGCGTGCTCCCGGTCCTGAACGAGCGGGCGGTGCGATTCGCGGTCATGACGGGAATCGCGGTCGGAGGCACGATCGCCACGCGCAGCGTCTTCGCGCGAAAGAACTACTTCTATCCCGACCTTCCCAAGGGATACCAGATCTCGCAGTACGACCGCCCGCTCAGCTCGGGCGGCCAGGTCGAGATCCAGGTCGGGGGAGCCTGGAAGCGGATCGGGCTGGTGCGGATCCACCTCGAGGAGGACGCCGGGAAGTCGCTCCATCCGGAGGGCCGCCAGGGAGTGAACACGACGCTCGTGGATCTGAACCGGAGCGGCGTGCCGCTCATCGAGATCGTGTCGGAGCCCGAGATCCGGAGCGGCAACGAGGCCTACGACTATCTCATTCGACTGAAGCAGATCCTCGTGTATCTGGACGTCTGCGACGGGAACATGGAGGAGGGCAGCCTCCGGTGCGACGCGAACGTCTCCGTCCGCCCGCGCGGGCAGACCGCGTTCGGCACGAAGACCGAGATCAAGAACATGAACTCGTTCCGGAACGTGGAGCGCGCGATCGCCTTCGAGACGGAACGGCAGATCGCCCTTCTGGAATCGGGCGGCCGCGTGGTCCAGGAGACGCTCCTCTGGAACGCCGACAAAGGCAAGGCGGAGCCGATGCGAAGCAAGGAGGAAGCCCACGACTATCGCTACTTCCCCGAGCCCGACCTCCTGCCGCTGGATCTCGAGCCCCGCTGGATCGAATCGGTCCGCAAGGATCTGCCCGAGCTTCCCTACCAGGTCAGGGAGCGGCTCACGCGCGACTTCGGCATCCCGGAATACGACGCGGAAGTCCTCACCGAGACGCGCGCCCTGGCTTCCTATTACGAGGAGGTCGCCCGGCGCTCCGGCAGCGCGAAGCTCGCCTCGAACTGGATCATGACCGAGGTGAACGGGATCCGGAACAAGCAGGGGCAGTCGATCGAGGAATTTCCGATCCGCCCGGACCGCCTGGGAATGCTCGTGAAGATGATCGCCGAGGAGAAGATCTCCGGAAAGATCGGAAAGCAGCTCTTCGAGATGATGCTGACGCGTCCCGAGGACCCGGAGGCGCTGGTGAAGAGCCAGGGCCTCCTCCCGATCGACGACGAAGCCTCGCTCCGGGCGCTGGCGCGCGAGGTGATCGCGGCGAATCCCGGTCCCGCCGCGGAAGTGCGCGCGGGGAAGGAGCGCACCTTCGCGTTCCTGGTCGGCCAGGCGATGAAGCAATCGCGGGGGCGCGCGCACCCGGAGAAGATCCAGGCCGCGCTCAAGAAGGAGCTCGAGGCAACGTGACCGCGCACCCCCGGGTGCTCGTGGTGGGAAGCGGCGGAAGGGAACACGCGCTCGTGTGCGCGCTCCACGATTCTCCGGAGCACCCCGCGATCTTCGCCGCTCCGGGAAATCCCGGCATGGAGCCGGAAGCGACCCTGGTTCCGATCCGCGCCACGGACCTCCCATCGCTCTGCGCCTGGGTCGACCGCGAGAAGCCGGATCTGGTCGTCATCGGACCGGACGCGTCGATCGCCGCGGGATTGGCCGACGAGCTCCAGAAGCGCTCCATTCCCGTGCTCGGGCCGGTGCGCGCCGCGGGCCGGCTGGAATCGAGCAAGAGCTTCGCCAAGCAGATGATGCAGGAGCTGAAGCTTCCCACCGCGCCGTATCGTCTCGCGCACAGCGCCTCGGAGGCCAAGCGAATCCTCGCGGGCGCGACCTACCCGATCGTGCTCAAGGCGGACGGGCTGGCGGCCGGCAAGGGCGTGGTGGTCGCGGAAACCGAGCGCGAGGCGATGGACGTCATCGCGTCCTGGATGGAGCGTGGGGAGCTGGGAGAATCGGGGAGGACGCTCGTGGTGGAGGAATTCCTCCGCGGGGAGGAGGCCTCGCTCCTGGTCCTCACCGATGGGGAGCGCTGGATGCTCTTCCCGGCGGCGCGCGACCACAAGCGCGCCTACGACGGAGACAAGGGGCCGAACACGGGCGGGATGGGAGCCTGTGCGCCCGCGCTCGAGCCCCATCCCGAGGACGCGCTCGCGATCGCGCGCCGGATCGTGGATCCGATTCTCGGAGCGCTGCGGGAACAGGGCACCCCCTACCGCGGCGTTCTCTACCTCGGTCTCATGCTGACCCCTTCGGGCCCGATGGTGCTGGAGATCAACGCGCGCTTCGGCGATCCCGAGGCGCAGGTGGTGCTGCCGCTCCTCGACGAGGACGTGCTGCCGCTCTTCCTGGCCGCCGCGAAGGGCTCCCTCCCCGCCGAGCGGCACGGATCCTTCCTCCGCCACGCGGGCGCGGCGGTGTGCGTGGTGCTGGCGGCCGCCGGGTACCCCAAGGAGCCGCGCACGGGGCAATCGATCGAGGGGCTGAGTCACACGCGGCCCCACGGCATCCGTTTCTATTGCGCGGGCGTGGACCGGCACGCCGGGCGATTGGTGACGAGCGGGGGCCGTGTGGTCGGAGTGACCGCGCGGGCGGAGACGCTGAAGCGGGCGCGGGAGGCGGCGTACGAAGCGGTTTCCTGGATCCGATTCGACGGGATGCACTATCGGCGCGACATCGCGTCGGCACTTCAAACGGGGAGATCCGGCCCATGAGCGAAAAGGCTCGCGTCTTGATCCTGTTCGGCAGCGACTCCGACCGCGCGGTGATGGAGGAGGCGGCCAAGGTGCTCGAGAGCTTTGGCGTGGGCTCCCGGCTGGAGACGGCGTCGGCGCATCGGAGCCCGGATCGCGTGCGCGAGCTCGTGCTGGAGGCGAAGGGGCTGGGAGTGCAGGTGTTCATCGCGGGCGCCGGCATGGCGAACCACCTCGCGGGCGCGGTGGCGGCGCACACGACCCTTCCGGTGATCGGCGTGCCTCTCGGCGGGTCTCCGCTCCAGGGAGTGGATGCGCTCTATTCCACCGTGCAGATGCCGGCCGGCGTGCCGGTCGCGACGGTGGCGATCGGATCGGCGGGCGCCAAGAACGCCGCGGTGCTCGCGGTCCAGATGCTCGCGCTCGCGGACCGGGCGCTGGCGCTGAAGCTCGAGGATCTGAAGCAGCGCCTCGCTCGCGGCGAGCGCCTGTGAGTCGGGAGCTTTCGATGGAGCGTCTGGTACTCGACCCCGGTGGGAAGTGGCAGGACGTCGCCAGGCGCGCGGCCGTGGTGCTCCGCGCCGGCGGGGTCGCGCTGCTTCCCGCCGAGGGCGTCTACGGGCTCCACGCCCTCTCGGAGAATCCGGTCGCGGTCGAGCGGCTCCTCGCGCTGAAGCCGCGGGAGGAGAAGAAGGGGTTCATCGGCCTGATCGCGGACCCGGAGGAGCTTCCGCGGTGGACCGAGCCGAATGCCCGGGCACTCTCCCTTGCGAAGAGTCACTGGCCCGGTGCGTTGACGCTGGTGCTCCGGGCCGGGCCGTCGGTTCCCGCCGCCTTGCGAAACCCGGATGGAACCATCGCGCTCCGCTGTCCCGGGAGTGCCTTCCTTCTCGCGACCGTGGCGGGAGCGGGTGGAATCGTGCTCAGCACCTCCGCGAACCGGCCGGGGGAGCAGGCGATGGTCGTGCCGGTGGGATCTCTGGTGGAGCGGGCGGACCTGGTCGTGGATGGAGGAACGCTCTCGGGAACGCCTTCGACCGTGGTCTCCGTCGTGGGCGATCGCGTGCACGTGCTCCGTCCGGGCGCGATTCCGATCGTGAATTCCTGAGCGGAAGGCGCACTTGACGCTACGCGCCCCGGCTCCTAGACTCGATGATCCGAAGGGTCCTCATCCCATTCCGCCTGAAGTGGAGCCCATGTATCAAATACTCCTGATCTGCACAGGCAACACCTGCCGGAGTCCCATGGCCGAGGCAATATTACGTTCGCTCCTGCCCGAGGACCTGGCCCAGGTCGTGCGCGTCAGCTCCGCGGGGACGGGCGCCTCGGAGGGCCTTCCCGCGACGCCGCTCGCGATCCAGGTGTCCGCGGACTCCAAGGTCGCTCTCGAGGGGCATCGCTCGAGGGTCCTGACGCCGGCCACGCTGCGGGCGTCGGATATCATCCTGGCCATGGAGCCGCATCACATCGAATACGCGCGGGGGCTCGCCCCCGAGGTTTCGAGCCGCATCCATCTCATCACCGAAAAGGGCGCGGCGGGCGCCAGGGCTCAGGACGGAGTGGTCGATCCGATGGGCGGCACCGCCGAGCAGTACCGGGACACCTTTCATCGGATCCGGAGCCACCTCCTCGGGTGGATCCCCGTGATCCGGGAATCGGTCGAGCGTCGCGAAGGCGTGCGCCGGTCGAGCGAATCATGAAACCAACACGCCGGAAGGAGGAGGGCATGGCGCGTGAGTCGAGCGGCCTGATCTGGATGAATGGAACGTTCGTCCCCTACGAAGACGCGAAGATCCACGTCCTCTCGCACGTGGTGCACTACGGATCGAGCGTGTTCGAAGGCATTCGGGCTTACGCCACACCGGCCGGCACGGCGATCTTCCGCCTGGACCGGCACGTGCAGCGCATGCTCGATTCCTGCAAGATCGCCCGGATCACGTGTCCGTACGGGTACGACGATCTGATGGAAGCCATTCGCGAGACGGTGCGGAAGAACGGCGGCGCGGCCTGCTACATCCGGCCGGTCGTGTATCGCGGCTTCAAGAGCCTGGGCGTGAACCCGACCGGCGTTCCGATCGACGTCGCGATCGCCACCCTGAACTGGGGCAAGTACCTCGGCAAGGACGCGCTGGATCACGGCATCTCGGTGCGCGTCGCCTCCTGGAATCGCCAAGCCCCGAACACCTTTCCCGCGATGGCGAAGACCGGCGCCAATTACCTCAACAGCCAGCTCATCAAGCTCGAGGCGGTGGCGGACGGCTATGAAGAGGGCATCGCCCTAGACGTTTTCGGCTACGTGGCCGAAGGAAGCGGCGAGAACATCTTCCTCGTGCGCGGGGAAACCCTCTACACGCCGACCATCGCGAGCGCGATCCTTCCCGGCGTCACGCGCGACTGCATCCTGACGCTCGGGCGCGAGCTGGGGCTCGAGGTGCGCGAGGAACAGATCCCGCGCGAGCTGCTCTACATCTCCGACGAGCTCTTCTTCACGGGGACGGCGGCCGAGATCACACCCATCACGCAGGTGGACCGGATCCCGATCGGCACGGGCGCCGTGGGCCCGGTGACGCGCAAGCTGCAGAAGGCGTTCTTCGACATCATCGAGGGCCGCGCGCGCGACACCCACCGGTGGCTCTTCCCGGTGGAAGCGCGGGGAAAAGTCCAGCGCGCCGCGAAGAAGGCACGGTAGGGAAGGTTCCTCCATGACCGCCAAGTCCGGCGCGGCCGCCGTGAACCCGCGCGAAGCCTCCCTGCGATCCGTCGATCCGGAGATCGATCGCGCGATCCGATCGGAGATCGGACGCCAGCAGGAGACGCTGGAGCTGATCGCCTCGGAGAATTTCGTGAGCGAGGCGGTGCTCGAAGCCATGGGCTCGCCGCTCACCAACAAATACGCCGAGGGATATCCCGGCAAGCGCTACTACGGCGGCTGCGAGTTCGTGGACCAGGCGGAGTCGCTGGCGATCGAGCGCGTGAAGGCGCTTTTTTCCGCGGAGCACGCCAACGTCCAGCCCCACGCCGGGGCGCAGGCGAATCTCGCCGCGTACCTGGCGCTCATGCCTCCGGGCTCCACGCTCCTCGGGATGGCGCTCGCGCACGGCGGCCACCTCACGCACGGCCACAAGGTCTCCTTCTCGGGCATCCTCTTCAAGGCGGTCCAGTACGGTCTCTCCCCGGAGACCGGCCTCCTCGACTACGACCAGGTGCTGACGCTCGCGCGGGAGCACCGGCCCCAAGTGATCGTCGCGGGGGCTTCCGCGTATCCGCGCTTCTTCGACTTCCAGCGGTTCCGCTCGATCGCGGACGAGGTGGGCGCCAAGTTCGTCTTCGACATGGCCCACGTGGCGGGCCTGGTCGCTGGCGGCGCGCACCCCAACCCGACGCCCTTGGCGCACGTGGTCACGTCCACCGCGCACAAGACGCTGCGCGGCCCCCGGAGCGGATTCATTCTCTGCAAGAACGAATTCGCCAAGGCGATTGATAAATCGGTGTTTCCGGGGATGCAGGGAGGTCCCTTGATGCACGTGATCGCGGCCAAGGCGGTATGTTTCAAGGAGGCCGCGTCCCCCGAGTTCAAGGTGTACGCCCGGCAGGTGGTGGCGAACGCGAAGGCGCTCGCGGAGGGCCTGATGAAGCGAGGCTACAAGCTGGTCACCGGCGGAACCGACAACCATCTGATGCTGGTGGACCTGCGCGACGCCGGCTTCTCGGGCGCGGACGCGGAGAACGCCCTTCACGCGGCCGGGATCACCGTGAACAAGAACGCCGTTCCGAACGATCCGCGACCCCCCGCCGTCACGAGCGGCATCCGGATCGGATCGGCCGCGGTGACGACGCGAGGGATGGGGGAGCCGGAGTTCCACCGGCTCGCCGGATGGATCGACGATGCCCTCGAGCACCGGGACGAAGCCGCCTCCTTGAAGAAGATCCGCGGGCAGGTGGAAGAGCTCTGCCGCGCGTTTCCGCTCTACACGAATCGGACCCTGTAACTCCCGCTCCGCTCATCCGATGACACAGCTCACGATCGAGGAACGCAACGCCAAGGTGCGCGACGAGAGCGCCTTCGTGGAGCCGCTTCTCAAATCCATAGAGTCGGTCATCGTGGGCCAGCGCGAGATGATCCGGCGGATCCTCATCGGACTGCTGGCCGACGGGCACCTTCTCCTCGAGGGGGTTCCAGGTCTCGCCAAGACCCTCGCGGTGAAGACGGTCGCGCAGGCGATCCATGCGACCTTCCATCGGATCCAGTTCACCCCCGACCTTCTCCCCGCGGACCTGACCGGGACCTTGATCTTCGATCCCACGAAGGGGGCCTTCGCGCCCAAGTTCGGGCCCATCTTCACGCAGATCCTGCTCGCCGACGAGATCAACCGCGCGCCCGCGAAGGTGCAGAGCGCGCTCCTCGAAGCGATGCAGGAGCGGCAGGTGACGATCGGGGACAAGTCCTATCCACTGGATGATCTCTTCTGGGTTCTCGCCACGCAGAATCCCATTGAGCAGGAGGGAACCTATCCCTTGCCGGAAGCTCAGATGGACCGCTTCCTCCTCAAGATCCGCGTGAGCTACCCCAGCCCCGAGGAAGAGGGCCTCATCCTGGACCGCATGGGAGGCGAGCCGCCCCCTTTGCCCAAGCCCGTGCTGCAGGCAGACGCCATCTTGAAATCGCGGCATTCCGTGAACGCGATCTACGTGGACGAGCGAATCCGGAAATACATCGTGGATCTGGTGCACGCCACGCGCGAGCCGGAGCGGTTCGGCCTGGATCTGCGCCCGCTGATCCAGTACGGAGCATCGCCGCGCGGGACGCTGGGGCTGGCGCGCGGCGCCCGCGCGCTCGCATTCCTCGAAGGGCGCGCCTACGTGACGCCCGACGACGTGAAGACGATCGCCCCGGACGTGCTCCGCCACCGCGTTCTTCTCACCTACGAGGCCGAAGCCGAGGGGGTCCCGGTGGACGAAGTCGTTCGCCGGATCCTCGCCCGCGTCGAGGTCCCGTGATCACCCCCGAGCTCCTGGCCCAGGTTCGGCGGCTGACGATCCGGAGCCGCCGGGCGGTGGAGGAGGTCTTCTCGGGCGCGTATCGAAGCGCCTTTCGGGGAACCGGTCTCGAGTTCTCCGAGGTGCGCGAGTACGTGCCGGGGGACGACGTTCGCTCCATCGACTGGAACGTCACCGCGCGCCACGGCCATCCCTTCGTGAAGCGCTTCGAGGAAGAGCGCGAGCTCACGGTCGTGGTGGCCCTGGATCTCTCGGGCTCGCTCCGGTTCGGCAGCCGCTCGAGGGCGAAGCGCGAGGCCGCCGCGGAAGCGGGGGCGCTGGTCGCGCTGGCAGCGAGCCGGAACCGGGATCGCGTGGGCCTTCTCCTCTTCACCGACCGGATCGAGCTCTATCTCCCGCCCTCGAAGAGCCGCGCCCGGTCGCTCCGGATCGTCCGGGAGCTGGTGGCGTTCGAGCCAAAGGGAACGGGGACCGGTCTCGGGCCGGCGCTCGCCTTTCTCGGCCGCGTGCTCCGGCGCCGTGCCGTGGTGTTCCTCGTCTCCGACTGGTTCGCCGATTCCTTCGACAAGGAGCTCCAGCTCCTGGCGCGCCGCCACGAGATCGTGACGGTGGAGGTGGAGGACCCGCTCGAGGAATCCATTCCGGACCGGGGTCTCCTCCTTGCGCGTGATCTGGAGACCGGTGCCGTTCGCATGGTGGACTTCGGCGTCGCGTCGGCACGAAGGGAATGGCGGAGCCACCGCGCGCGGCGGCTCAAGGCGCTCCGCGACTCCCTTCTCCTCGCGCGCGCCGACCGTATCCGCGTGAGGACCGACGCTCCCGTCGCTCCCGAGCTGGTCCGGCACTTCGAGCAACGCGCCTACCGGCGCTGAGTCCGTGTCTCCCACGGATCGTTTCGTCCCAACCCGA
>Ga0137394_10001200_pt1 | contig 18695 bp, 13 predicted proteins | sample czobulk116metaG_FD_108278 | JGI IMG/M metagenome (GOLD analysis project Ga0137394, IMG submission 108278) | Vadose zone soil microbial communities from Angelo Coast Range Reserve, California, USA - czobulk1.16 metaG | ecosystem: Environmental > Terrestrial > Soil > Vadose zone | place: USA...
GAATTGCCGCTGGGCATCCCATCGGTAGCCGAGCGGCGGGTGGCCGCCGAGGGACTTGCCCAGCTTGGCGCGGATCGGAATGGATGCGGCAATGCGCTCCGCGATTTCTTCCCGTTCCCACTGCGCCATAGCCGCGATCATCGTGTAGAAGAGGCGCCCGGCCGGGGTCGAGGTATCGATCGATTCCTGGAGGGAGACGAGGTCGGCGTCGTGTTCCCGGAAGATGTCGGCGAAATCCAGGAGCTCACGGGTGTTTCGGGCCAGGCGGGCGAGCTTGGAGAAGATTAGGCCTGTGATATGCCCCGAGCGGATGTCTGCAAGCATGCGCTTCGCTTCGGCATGGCCCATGACAGATTTCCCGCTCACCGCCTCAAGGCGGTAGACTTCGCGGACGTTCCAATCCTTGGATTCGGCGTACGCCCGCGCGCGCCGCTCGTGATGCTCGGGACTCTCCCCCCTGGCTTGATCTTCGGTCGATACCCGGATCCAGATGCCAACTTGCTTCGAATTCAGAGATCCCACCGGAGACTCTCCCTTGATCATGGTTCGTCACCACTGGTTGATGAGTACCGCCCGTCCGGCGTTATCGCCAGATTATGAATTCTGCCGCCTACCCGGCGATCCTCGGCTCGCCCAACATCTCTCTGGATCTCCGCCACCAGTTCTACGAAGCGCTGTGTCAACGCGATGTGCTCAGGAACACCCAGGTTCCGAAGACGGCCGCGATCGCGCAAGAGGCTCACCGCATCCTGGAGGGCGTTCGCCACGGTATTGAAGAGCGCAGGGTCACCATTGTTGAAACGGAGCCACTTCCCGCCCTGAAGATGCTCGTGGACCCTCATCCTATGCTCGGCTGTCCCATGATCTAAGCTCGATCCATTGCCTGTGATCACACCCCAACTTTCCCTGGTGCAACCAACACCGTCCGGCCTCAGGCCAACGTACGATGTTTCCAACCAGTTGGAGATGTGAAATAGCTCAGGAATCGAGTAGTCATTCATCCGCTCGTACGCGCTGAAATGAAGCCCGACGCCTGCCGTCCCCGACACTTTCAATCGCATGAGTTCGGATTGCAGTGCGCCAGCCAGGTGCTCACCAAACGCTTGAGCGGAGGGATGACGCTTTGCCTTCTGCACCTCTGTTCGTAGCCAATCCAGAAGCGTCCACCCTTTCACCCATCCTGCAAATCCGTAATATGCGATTGATCCACGGAAGTACGCCACGGGGACGATCTTCGTGTTCTCCCACTCTACGTGCTCTGTTGCACCATCAGGTTTGATTGCAGTCAGCAGAGAATCCGAGGCCTGAACGGTGCAGGTTCGGGTGATGAACGTTGCCACGACCGTCATGGGGACTTCTATCCCCCCTTCATCCTTCGTAGGGCCTTGGCGATCACGGACGAGATGGCATGCTGAGGATTCTCCCCGGTCGCGGATTTCAGCGTGTCGTGGCGAACTTTCACTCGGTATCCGCGTACCGTCTGCTCAGGAATGCCAAGGGTCGCCGCGAGCTGCTCGAGGGCCGCGGTGATCACGTCCGGGGAGCAGAATTGTACGCCCGCGAGTTGCTCTGCTGCGACTGATTCAGCCGCTCGCCGGCGGATCTCGGCCAGGATCCGCTTGTCAGAAATGACCGCAAGGACACGGTCGAAGCCGGCGGCCAGGCATTTCTGCACATTCCCGATCTCGTGGTCGCAGTCGGTCGTGATTCCGATCTCGACGGCTATCGAGCGCTCGCCCTTTCGTAGGGCTACATCCACATGCCCGAGCCCGCCGAGAACCGGCTCCTCGATTTCCGCCCGCCAGCCGTTCACGCCAGCCCACTGCCGCACGAGCTCCTGAAGGTACTTGTGCTGGGCTCCACCACGGCCAGCCGAGTGTTGGGTCAAAGCCCCGTCTCGTAACGGATCTTGGGCGCTCGCTGATACGCTCCCCCCCGTTTCTTGGCGTCGAACGGTCGACGCTGTCGGGGGTCCGACGCCGCTGGCGGGAGGAGGAGTTGGCCGACGAGGACCCGATGTCGTCGGATGCCCGACCGTCGCGTCGGATGAGCGTTTTTCTCCCTGAGCGGCGAGCATCGCCTCGATCTCAGCCCGCGGCCGCCCGTACTCGGCCCGGGTCTGGGCCACGACCTCATTCCGAACACCATCGCCGGAAGTGCGCTCAAGCGGGACGGTCCGGAGGTTGAAGTCGAACTCGGACCGTTCGACCCGCCCGATCGCCTCCCCGGTCCCGAGACTTTGGAAGTCCCGCGCACCGAAGTGGACGAAGCCCTCGGAAAGAGTCCGGGCATCCTGTTCGCCCACGCGGAAGCAAACTCGTGTGTGCGGATTCGAGAGGACGGAGGATAGAACCTCGGGGCTGCGGGTTCGGATCTGCTGGAGCTCCTGGTGAGCGAGCACAAGCCCGAGGCGGTATTTCCGGGCACCCGAGAGGATCTGCTCCATCGAGGGCGTGACGAAGTTGTGGAATTCGTCGATGTAGAGGTAGAAGGGCCGACGCTCGGACGCTGCGACCTCTTGGCGGCTGGTCGCGATCTGGTTCAGCTTCGCGGTGAGGAGCGTGCCCAGGAGGTAGGCGTTCTCCTCTCCTATCGCGCCTTGGGAAAGCCGAGCCAGCAGCACTCCGCCTGAGTCCATGAGCTTACGGAGATCCAGGCGGCTTTCCTTCTGCGCCACCATGTACCGGATCGTCTTCGGCCGGAGGAACGTGTCCAGGCGCGTCAAAAGGGGTGCCTGGGGCTTCCCTGCAAGGAGCGGGAACTCCCGCTGCCAGTAGTAGACGACCTCGGGATCGTGGATGCCCTTCAGGAATTCCTTCCGGAATTCCCCCTCGACCAGGAAGCGTCGGAGGTCTATGAGCGTCCCTCCTCGCTCGCTTTCGAGGAAGGCAAGGATCGCGTTTCCCAGGACCGAAGTCATCTGGTCGCCCCAAGAGGTCGAGAGGCGCCGGAACACGGAGACGAGGTCCGAGGAGAGGAGCGTTCGTTCCAGCTCCGAGTGGGCAGAGAGGATGTTGAACCCGATCGGGAAATCGGAGTCGGCCGGGTCCAGGAGCACGACGTCCTGCGCACGATCTTTGGGACAGCGGCGGAGGATCTCGTCCACGAGCTCGCCATGGGGGTCGAGGAGCGCCAACCCTCGCCCGGCCTGAAGATCCTGCAGGATGAGATTTAGCAGCAGCGTGGATTTGCCGGTGCCTGACGCACCGACGATGTACACATGCCGCGACCGCTGGTCTTCGCTCAGGGTGACTTCCGCTGCCTTCCCCGCGTGCTCATTCGTACCCAAGACGTACGCGTGCCCGCTGGCGATCGCGGGCGCTGCGTTCGTGGCCCTCGTAGTGCGCACGAGCTTCACCGCCCGTACCGCGCTGGTCGGGGGATGGACGAGGCTCACGAGCTCTGAAGCCGAGAGGAGCGTCCCGCTTCGCCGTGTGCGCCGAAGAAGGAGATCCTCGGCATGCGAGTCGTCGGGATAGCTCCCATTCGAGAGCGGGATGAGCCAGTTGCTCGTGGGGTCTGTCAGACTGTTCAAGGTCCAGCCCACGTGCCTTGCGATATCGTGCGAACGTGCGATCGTTTGGCCTTTCCCTGCCACCCGGATGACGCAGGCATGGAGCATTCGCGACACCTTCTCCTTCGCGCGCGGCACGATTTCCGGTGCGTCCAGGAAGAACGGACCTCCGGTGTCATCGAGCACTGCCTTCAGGATGCTCTGGGCCCATGGATGTCGGACTGGCTCGAAGAGCACCTGCAGAACCCCGCACTCTCCCTGCGAGAGATCAGAAAGCGCGGCACACACCGCGGAGAGCGGGTCGATGGCGAACCGGCGGAAGGTTTTCAGCGGGAGCATGAACTCCTCGCTCAGGCCAAAATCGATAACGGCTGCTTCGCGGGATTCCGATCCCAACGCCTGCTCGAGGAGCGCCTCTCCCTGCGTGATTGCGGCTCGCGGAATATGCGCTTGGAGTTGGCTCCGCACGCTTTGCACACGTTCACTGGCGCATGCAAGCTGGATTCGGATCGCCTCCGATGTCCCGATCACCTCGAAGGCGATCGGTCCCACATCCCGCGGCAGCGCCAAGAGGAAGTGCTCTACGTCCTCGGGCGAGAAGTCCGCGTCCAGTGGCATCGAGATCTCAAGCTCCGTCCGGTCGGGCGACTCCGCCGTCTCCTTCGGAACGGGCTCCTCGAGTTCGGGAACCGTGAGACCGGCCTCCCGCCGCCCCTGACCCAGCAGACCCAGGAGGCGGTCAGCGGTGAAGCTCAGGAACGTTGGTCGGCGGCCGTCGTCGGCGGATTCCAGCGGGATCCAATGGAAGCGGAACGGGACGAAGGGTGGTTCGAGCACGACCGGGTAATCCCAGACCTGCCAGCCCCGACCGCGCCGCTCCCAGCGGTAAAACTGCTCGGTTAGAAGCTCTGCCTGGGTTCGCGGGATTTCCTCAGAAGGAGCTTCGAGGCCGGCCCGGCTCACGGGGTGAGCGGTACGAGCTCGTACTCGGGCTTCCGGTCCTCTGGCGCGAGCGCGCGCAGGCCCTTTTGCGTCGTGAGGTCATCGATCGCTTCGAGGACCGCGGCATGGACCGTCGCCCGAAACATAGCGGCCGTGTCCAGGTTGTAGTAGGTGATCGGCATGAAGAGACGGTCGAACAGCGGCCCGAGAAGCGGGACCGTGCCCAGCGCTAGGGCGGGCCCCCGAAATCCGGCGCGAGCCAGAACGCCCACGATCAAGAGAGCGATCAGGAGTGAAACGGAACCGATGAAGCCCGGACTGAGCAGGAACGCGCGCCACGCGAGAAGCGAAAGATCCATCGAGGACTGGTTCTGGAGGCCGCTGTAGAGGATGGTCGCGAGAAACCTCGAGATCAGCCAAGCGCCGAAGACGAACGTGCTCAGGTAGTAGAAGACGTACTCGGCCCGCTTTCGCGTCAGCCACTCGGAGAAAAAGAACCCGGTCCCGAAAGGGGCGGCGCAAATGTCATAGACAAAGCCGCTACCTTCGATCCGGAGGTATTCGCGGTTGGGTGAGAGCACACCGCCCTCGCTCCAGGCCACACGGGTGATTGTGGCTTCAGGGAGCTTGCGGCGTTCGAGGCCTTTCTCGACCGCCGCGTAGAGCTTCGTCGACGATGTGGTGAAGTTCTCGATGAGCTTGGACCAATGACTAATGACGTCTTCGAGCGGCTGGGTGCGCATCGGCGTGACTCCTTAATCGTTCATGGGTCCCTCGGAAGTGGCCAAGATAAAGGCTAAACCAGTGGCGTCTCGCGAGCGTCTTTAGGATCGTCGATGAGGAAACGCCGCCACCCAATTCTCGCCTGCGAATCCGCTCAGGCCGCCGGTTTCAGACAGCCGAGTAGCGATAGTCCCTCACTCATCACCGGGGCACGATCGCCTCATGGATTGGATACACGTAGACGAGATACAAGTAGAAGAAGAGCAGGGAAATCGTGAGAATGATCACGCCAAGAATGGGCGACGACACCCTCAAACCTTTGACGGAAGCCACGAGGGTGGAAGATTCCGTCGGCCCGAACCGGAAGAACTGAACCGCCGCAAACACAACACCTGACAGCACTAGAAAGATTACGGCGTAGAAGATCGCCTGGCCCGAGAAGAGCTGCCAGTCGAACATTGCACGTCGGTGCCGAAGTGCTGAAGCGTAGTAGGTGTAGTACTCTTGGAGGCTCTTGGCATAGAGCCCCGCGACCCTCCCCGTGAGCTCATCAACGTTTGGTGGTGGTGGCAGAACCACATCCAACGCGTTCGCCCATCGCTCCATTCCTGAGAACGAGCTTCGAATGGGCAAGCGAGTGGAATCAGGATTGGCCACGATGGCGTCGAATGTGGCCTTCAAGCGCTCGCGGGCGCCGATCCGATCAGAGGCCTGAGCAATGCCAAGCCAACCGAGGCCGATCGTCATTCCGAACACCACAACCCTGGTGAACTTCACTGGCTGACGCACACGCGAACCACGGCACGGATGGCGTCTGTCCGGGCCGCAATACGTTCCGTCAGGGAGCGCCGACGTTCAATCCGTTTTCGGTACCGCTTGAAGACATCCTTATCGTCTTGCGAGACCGCGGCGAGAACGCTGTAGAGACGGCCGTTCTGAGCCTCAAGCCAGCGTCTCGATTCCTCGTTCAGTCTTTTCGCATTGGGTACTCCACCGGGCGTGTCCCAGATGAACTCTTCCAAGGCAGCGACCGCACGTCGGCATCCGTCACGGCAAAGTCTCTCGATCGCCTCGGTTCGAACCTGAATCTTCCTAAAGACCGAGCTCTTCGGCCCCTCACGCTCGGCAAACGCCGCCATACGTCCGGGGTCGTTTCCGATGAGCGTACCGAGAATATCCCAGAGCCTATCGGCATGCTCCTGTATCCAGCCTCGAGCCTCCTCGTTCATATCAGAGAGGTTGGGCTCCTTGGGGCCCTTAATAGCCCCAAGGATGAACGTTCCGATTGCCCCGCCGGCATCTTCGCCACCACCTCCACCCGGGCGTCCCTTCCCGCCCGCACCGTTGTCCGGCACATCCGGAAGGGGGATGGGCTCCGCGCCATCTACGGCGGTTGTATCCCCCGGTTGTGATGCGAACGCCAGAATCATGCCCGGATCTCGTAACCGCTCTTGACCGTGCGTCGCTGCATTTCCCGCATTCGGCGTTGAACTAAAGGTAATGATGAAGCAGAAGACACAGAGCATTCCGGAACGAGCTTTCATTCCTGGTTCTCCGTCGACTGGTGAGAGGGTGTCACGCGAATGGTCGCGTTCACAGCCACTCGGATACTAACCGGTAGAATTCCGGGTCGGTCCAGTAGGCGAGGTGTGCACCAACCGGACCAAACCCGTACGGGCGCGATTCCTGTCGGTCAACCTTGTAGAACGCGAGCCTCCGGCTGACTTGATCCCGGGGGCTGAACACGTTGAGCCAGACGAATTCATCCATTGTCGGCAGTTCATAGTGGGCAAACTGGAACGGGCCGTAGTCGCGTCCCGATGGTTGCTTCCGAAACGCGTGGAGGGACGAAAGGATCTGCGCGCGCACAGGCTCCCCGGGCTTTACGACCGTTCGGAAAAAGTAGTACACCGTGTCGAGCGGCGAGCCGAAGGTCAGCAGCCCCCGAATGCGGGCGACTGCGGAGACGGCCTCCCCCCTCTCAGGAACCACCCTCGCCTCGCATACGGCTCGGTTAATCGAATCGTACGCAATGACACTCCCGAGCGAGTGCCCGGCAAGGTATACGCCCTCGTACCCAGGATCGCCGCAGAGGGACTGGAGCATCTTCGTCGCACTCTCCAAGATGCGCGTCCGCGTGCGGAAGAATGAAGAGTTCTCATCTGCGGTCGTGTACAGCGCAATGTCACCTACGTAACGAACCAGCACGCCGGCTAGCATCCACGCCACGACGCCAAGGATCAGCACGAGTGCGACGGGGGGCAGCCGAACGATCTCCCAGATCCCCTCGAGGAGACCGACGAGATCAAGCCGGAACATCCGCTGGATCAGAATTGCGACGGTACCCAGAGCCAGAAGCGTAACCACCGAACTCCACTTCCAGCGCTCGATCGCTACGCGGTCGGGAACTACTGGGGAACGCAGCCATCGAGTGAGACGTCCGTACCCGAGCACGATCGATCCAATCATCGCAAGGACGACCGCAAGGACGCCCCATGCACCCGGAGGCCGTAGCGAATGAACGAGCGACCAAAGTCCCGACAGCGCGTCGATTAGGGTGCGCCAGCCGAGGATGGCAGCGGCAAACGGCAGGACGATGATTAGTGCGAGGAGAAGGAGGCCGGCCGAGCGCCAGACCTCGCCGAGAAGGAAGCGAAGCGAAGGGCCTTGACCCGTTCCAGCTTCGGCTGGCAGCGTCGCCTGGTAGGACCACAACCGGAGCGGCGTAAGGGCGGTCCGCATGAGCCACCAGAGAACTTGGTGCAGGCGGATTTTACCCTCGACCAAGCCCGCCCAGTGAAATTCATAGACATCGAGCGTGCGCGTGCCGAACCGACCGATTGGCTTGTCGCCAGGGATCCGGATGGAAGTCGTCACCCGGTCACCGCACAGGGAAAGACGGTGCTCCAGCCGACTTGGTGCGATGTTCAGGTCCTGCGCGAGTCCCTGGACGAATGAATCGATCGTCTCGTACGGACGCTGCTCACCGATCCCGTGGATTAGGAGAACCGCCGCGGTCCCCGGGACCCGTCTTGCGTCCGGTGCGGCGCCGGAAGGATGTGCGGGAGGAGAGCCCACGAGAGCGCTACCCATGCGATAGGAGCCCGGCCGCTTCCTTCGCAAGCGAACACATTGCCTTGCCCGCCTTCTTGAGGCGGTCTTGGAGTTGCGCCACGTTCTCGTTTCGCTTGGTCGATGCCTCGACGATCTTCAGTAGCTCGGCGTAGGTCGTGGGATCCGAGACCTTGGGGCGCAACGCTTCGAGATCGCTATGGGAAGCCGCTTGGATGACCTCCAGCTCCGAAGCCAAGATCTCATCTGCCCTGGCGCGCGCCTTCTTGGACTTCTCCTCGAGGCGCCGCTTCAGTTCGTCTCGATCAACGATGACGACCACCCCCCTTCCGTCTCTTCATGAGCTCCTCCTTCTTCTCTTTAACGTCCTTCACCTCTCCGGACGCGCGTTCGAGATCCTTGATCGCCCGGTCGGCCCGCTCAGAAGCGTCCGAAAGGCGCGCCGTGACTTGATCGCGCAGTTCCTTCAGATGGGCCGCCTCCAGCGCCTGGTCCTCGATGTCCTTGACCTTCCGGATGCTCCGGAGGTGGGCCGTGAGGGCTGCGTTGGCCTGGGTGATCCGCGCGAACGCATCATCAACCGATACCAGAAGCTCTCGTTCGTCTTGGTCGATGGGATCCAGGAGCTCCCGGCGCTTGCTCTCGATCTCCTCAACGGCGACTCCGGCCCAGGTTCCCACGCCGTCCAGGACGGCGACGGGGTCGGGATCCTTCGCGAGCGCGACGAGGTCGCCTTCCTGGATGAATTCCCGCAGGTACGTCGGCGTCCAGCGCGTGTCGATGAAGGTGTTCACCTGTCTGCGCAAGCTGGCGAAGTGGGTGCGCACGAGCGCTGCGTAGGAGGTATGAACAGCGCGGACATCCTCGCCGACCGTCTCCGAGAGCACGACAGCCTCGCGGGGCACAGTGGCGCAGCCACCGGTGCCAAGCGAAAGAACGACCAGAGCGATCGCGCACTGGAAGCGCATGGTCAGCAAGTGTGTTCGAGTGTCGCAGGCTACCGAATCGGAACTTTGAAAGGTATGACGCTCATCCTTCCACATGATCACTCTTCCCCTGGTTCGTCTTCAAGATTCAACCACGACTCCAGCGGCACCCACTTCGATTCATCGTTTGCATCGCAACTCTTGAGGGTTTCGTTCCGGCACACGTCAACGCCATAGACTGGGTGGATCTCCCATACCGAAACCCTCCGCGGGCTCCCTCGGCCGTTCGCGCAGGGCCGGTGGCTTCCGTCGAAGAAGAGCTGACCCGAGAGCCGAACCGGGTGTCTTCCGAGGGCGTTGAGGTGGTCCGGTTGCCAGGTCCCCGGACGGAAGTGGGGACTAATTTCGGCGGTGACCGTGTTGCAGAGATCTTCCTCGTCCGATGTTCGGGCAAGCGCGATGTGGATATCGTTGTTCTCTTGCCCGGACTGCTTGCAGTTTACCGACTCGCCCTTGGAGACATTGGAGTAGTGGGCGTCCACGATGTACGCGGATAGGCGCACGAGCGTTCCTTCCCCGATCCGCCTGCCATCGCTTGTCGTGCGGAGATTCGCGAGAACCGAACGATCGCTCTGCAATCCTCGGATTCCGGCGTTGTCCGTGGATTGCTGAAGCTGAACGAGGGTTCGGAAGGTGATTTTGGCCGGTGCGCCATGCACGCAGAAGTTATTCTTAGCGCGATTCTGCGCACGTTGCTTCGCATCCGTCGCAGCACCACTGGCGTCGCAGCTATCATCGATCGGGTGGCGCTCCGCGAGCGCGTTAAAGGGCAGCGTGCAGCCCGGATCAAAGGGCCCTGCCCAGGCGGAAAGCGTAAGAAGGGATGTACTCAGAGCAAACACTACGAAGCGTTGCATGATGCGCACCTCCACGAGAAGGAAGCCGCGAATCAAGATGGTCCGGGTCGCGGGTATCGCTACAATAGGTGCGTCTCAAGAGCGTCTACTCAAACGTCTCGCGTGGTTGCCGGAGCCGACTACGAGCCCTTCGAGCGATTCTGGGTTCCGGGCCGAGGCTCTCAGTCGGTTGGCCCATCTGGTCCGTCGAGTCGCTAGTCCGACCCGCCCTAATCTGTTGCTCGAGGGCATTGGTATCCGCATCCGGGCAGAGGCCGAGCTCGCGTAACGCCTCCACGCATCCTCGGTACTGATTCAGCGCCGACGTTCGGTCTCCTGTCAGAGCGTAAAGGCGCATGAGTGACCGGTGCGAACCCTCCCGAGCCGGGTCGATCCCGAGGGCATTGGTGGCGTATCCCACGCCGGCACCTACATGGTTGTGTGATTCGCAGTACCCGACGAGTGCATCGAGAACTTCGAGATAGATCTGCCGCAATCGCTGCCGTTCCAGTTCGCACCAATGCTGCTCCCATCCCTGCAGGAAGTCCCCCCGGTAGGTCTCCACTGCTTTCGAGAGAGCGCTCGGATGAATGGGGGTATTATCCTCAAGGTTCTTGGCACTAGAGGACAGGCGCTCCAGGTCATCCGTATCGACGGAGACCTGCTCATCCGGCGTGAACTGGGCCCAACCCGGCCCGAAGCTAAGGAGACGCGGCGAACACTCGCATCTCGTTAGAGAGAGTCCGACCCGAAGCTGCCACAGCGCATGCCTCAGGGCCTTCTTTGACTTCGCATGCGGCAACGATGGGGCAATGAGCGCGGCGAGGGCGTCACGGGTGACCGATCCGCGTCGATTCACAATGAGGTAGCAGAGGATCTCCTTGGCATTGGCCGAGGAGTGGACAAGCAACTCGCGATCGCCGCAAAGGACCGAAAGGCGGTCAAAGAGGCGGATCCTGATCCGTGGTTTCATGGACTCTCCTCGTGGGGCGCGTGGCCCAAGCAGTGCGCGAACGCACGACTTCTGTGAACGAGGGAGGTGAACCGAGGCGTGAAAAAAGGCCATAGTTCACCACTGCCATCTTACGTGGCGAACTGAACGGACCTGGCGGGACCGCTACGTTTTGCTTCTTGCGCCCAACACGCTCACGGGCGAACGAGGCGTGTGGCTTCCCAGGACGCAAGCGTGACTCTAATCACAGAAGATGACGAAGTCAATGCCTTTTCAGAAAGCATTCAGAATCGAGAGCTACGTGATGCGCTGAAGTTACATTTGTCAGCCTTGGTTTTCAGGAAATGCCTATACGGGCGTTCACGCCGCGCTAGTACGGGAGCGGGATAGTCGGAATGACGGCTTCCCCCTCCCGTCCACTCTAGCGGGCAAGAACGATCCGGCATGTCGACGACTGAAATCCTTGGCGAACACATACGAGGTAGATCCCGGACGGCGCCCTTCGACCCTCGCTATCCTTGCCGTTCCGGCGGACCTCATACGCACAGGGACCCGCGATCTCTTCAGCAAACGACCGGACAAGGTTGCCACTCACTGAATAAACGCGGATCGAGACGGGGCCCGCGGCGGGGACCGCATAGCGGATCGTGGTCTCAGGCTTGAACGGATTCGGGCTGGACGCCGAGCTGACCGCAGCGATGTCTTGGAACGGAGCCGCGCCGCCACCACCCTGCTTGACCAGATCGATCGTGCCACGCACCGGTAGATGGCTGCCTCACTTGTCCTCGGCCTGGAACGGACCTCTATCAATTTGTGGTACCATCTGAGTCCCATTGATCCTGTGTTCCCCTCGGATCCTCTTGAGTGCCTCGCGTGCTTCAGCGTCCTGTGGAACGAGTACTAGCAATCGGTTTGCGAGGCGTTCCGAAACGTCGAAATAACCCAAGCTCAGCAGCCCGCGCAGCAGTATTCGTATGACTTTGGGGTCGTTTGGGGAGAAACCAAATGCGAGAAGGGCCGGCACCTCCATCGTGTAACCTCTCTGTGGGATTGTGAGGAGCATTCCAACGATCTGAAGCGCATTGTCGGTAGGAATCATGGGAAGATCTCGCACCAGGTCGGCTGAAGCCTTCAAATCCCCTTGGGCGAGCAAGAGCATGGCGGCGATTCGCGCATCCGTGACGTGCTCCCAGCTGCCTGGCGGGCTAAGTCCGAGGAGGACGCTTGTGGATCGCTCCACTTCACCGACATTGGCAAGTCCGAGGGCATAGGACGTCATGACGCTTCGATAACTACTGTACTCGAACGGTCCTCTTGCGGATCGCACAGTGAGCGTCCGTGGATCCACTCGGAAGACATTGAGCGAGCGTTCAATGCAGAAGAGCACCTCGGGCGAACTCGAAAGGATCTTGAGTTCGGGGCGCAGGGTATGGATTGTGGGGTCTCCATACCATACACGGAGCACTTGGTAGGAGTGGATATGGACGTACACACTGGTCTTGGCCGTTACCAGGGTCGACACGTAGACGATGCTTCCGGGCGGGAGCGTCGAGGCGACCTGCTTGAAGTTCCCTTCCACGGTCTTAAGTGCTGTGCCAATCCGTCGTAGAGCGCGCTCGCTAGTCGTTCCAGAATCAAACTCAGACCCCCTGCTCCACACTCCGAGCAGGAAATATGCACAGAGGATGAGGGCTGTCCTTGTGTTGGATTGAGCTACCAGGTATTCCGCCGCTACGACGCAGCCCCCAGACCGCGAGAAGCACGCATAGTAAGGAACCCAATTGTGAACGATGATCGCAGTCATCAGCATTGGTGTACCCGACAGCAAGAGCCCGAAGGCAATCGCGTTGCGCCTTCTGCGCAGACCGGGTGGCTCAGAATCGCTCGAAGGAATCCAGGTTGTCCGGAGAAACCACAGGGCCAGGACAAGCAGGGCCGCTGCGGCCGAGACACCCCACGTCAGTTCGGTCGGCCACGACGTCGTGTGCCGCGCGGACGGTATATTGAAGGTCGTGCCGACGTAACGAAGGAAGGATAGCCAGGGACGTGGATGGTCCAACCCTATATATGACCCCGGCGTGCTTATGCCGCCACTCGCCATCAGGGAACGAACACCCGGGTGCAAGATTGCCCAGAGGGTGACCACCGCGAAGACCTTGAGCCCTGATCCATACGTTTTTCGCCAGGATCCCGATCGGATCCAGGAAGCTGCGATGACAGCAGGTGCACTCGCAACCGCCGTCTCCTTGGACAACAGGGCACAGGAGAACGCCAGTAGCGAGAAACCGTTCTTGCCACTGAGTGTCAAGTGAAGGGCGGCCAACACAAAGACAATGGCGAGGAGATCTTGCGCGCCGGACGCCCAAGCAATCAGGACAGGCCATTGCGCGAATATTGCTATCAGGATCGCTGCAACAAACGCCGCTCGGTTGCCGGACAGCCGCCGAGCGAGGTTGGCTCCTAGGATAATAATCACCATGAGGAGCCCAGCGTTGATGAGGTGGCCGATAAGCGCCTTGCGAGGCGAAACCATTGCTAGCAATCCAAAGTAGAGATCGCGAGAAATCGGGCGATAGAACACCGAATGCGAATCGGGGAGAAGCAATTGAGGGCGAAAAGACTCTGACCGCGCGAGAAAGTTGTAGTCGTCAAATAGGTACGGGAGATCGAACTCCGAAGCCGATAGCAAGAGCGACATAAGCGCTGCCATAGCGATCGGGAGTGCCCTATCCAATCCTCGAGACAGACCCCACGCCCGGAAACCAAATGAGGGACCGCCGGTGCGTTCCGCGCTCAATTCGTAACTCGAGTCCGCGTCCGGCGAGGGTTGATCCCCTCCTGTGTCGCACGGCGAATCACGTCCATGCTCCCGTTGTCCGAAGGGCCGAATGGCACGGGCCCGAGATCACAACTGCGACGGATGAAGGAACCAGTCCTACCCAGACGCGTTTCGTACCCGACCCTCCCTTGTGTTTAGCCGGTTGGCCGTCGCGTTTTCCGGCGACCCAGACGGAACACAGATCTTCGAGATCACTCTTGGACATGATCTCAATGAATGATACCTGAAGTGAGTGGCTGCTAGGGCCCGGCCAGCCCTTTGCCCGGCGTTCTCGAGGGCGATTGATCGGGGTTATGACAGGAGGAGGACGGCGACAGGGGCGGCGATGCACACTCGCCCCTGTCCCGAGAGTTGCTAGCGAGCGAGGACCATGCGTCTTGCGACCTTGGTCCCGTCCGCTTCAAGCTGGTAGAAATAGACTCCGGACGCCACACTTACAGCAAGTCGATTTCGACCGTCCCAGCCTATGGCATTAGAGCCCTCCGGCAGATCCTGATCGATGAGCGTTCTAACGAAGCGCCCCCCAATGTCGAATACACGAAGCCGAGCATGCCCTGCACGCCGAAGGCTGAAATTGATCGTAGTGGACGGGTTGAAAGGATTGGGGCGGTTTGGCATGAGCAAGAGCCGAGGAGGCACCGGCGCATTCTGAACAGCCGAAATCGTGTAGCGGTTCAGCAAAACATTCACGGTCGGGTTGAGCTCGGCGGTTACTACGACGATGTCAGGGAGGCTGTTTCCGTCCAGGTTCCCTACCGCGAGCCCTGGCAAATGCCTCCCCGCACCATAGTCCCGGCGATTGGAAAACGTCCCGTTTCCGGCACCAAGGAGAACACATACGGCATAGTCGCTCGAATCAGCGGCCACGATGTCCAGCTTGCCGTCACCATTCATGTCTGCGAGTGCTACGCGTGCCGGCGCTCCTCCCGTGGCAACGGTGGTCGGTGACGAAAGCGTTTGGCCAATATTGAAGAGGATACCGACGTTTGACGACGCAGAGTTGGCGACAACCACGTCCGGGAGGCCATCAGATGTGATGTCGCCGACGGCGAGACCCAACGGCGAATTCACACCTGATCCAGTGAAGTAGCGCTCCTCCGGATCGAACGCTCCGTTTCCAGCACCTCTGAGAACTCCGACGTACCCCGACGCATATTCACTCACGAGAATGTCCGGCACTCCTGGTCCTCCGGTGGGGCCCGGGAGAACGTCCTGCACAACGATCCCCCGACCGCCGGAATTGATTGGATAGCCCACCCCCACCGAAGAAAACGTCCCGCCGCCAGTCCCTAGATACACGTCAACGTAGTGTTCGCAAGCGACAGCGAAATCTGCAAGGCCGTCCCTGTCGAAATCTCCGACTGCTATTGCCTGCGGGTTAGCGTCAGTTGGATAGACGGTACCTGAGCCGAATGTTCCATCCCCGTTACCTATTTTCACTGTCACCCTATCGCCGAATATTGTCGACCAACTAGCGACGAGAAGATCCGGTTTTCCGTCAGCACTGATATCGGCGATCGCAGCCCCGGCCGATGTCCCTCCTGCACCAATGTCAGTTCGCGTCCCAAAAGTACCAGTGCCGGTTCCCAAGTACATAGATATAGCTGGAGAATTGTAGTGTGTCACCAACGCGTCAAGCTTGCTATCCAAATTCACGTCCGCCAAGTACACATTTGTAGGGCCGCCGTTCGGAACGTCAGTGCCCGAAAATGCGGTGCCGAAGGTTCCATCCACATTACCGAAAAAGACAGAGAGCGAGCGGCCAAACCGGTTCGCAACGACAAGATCCGGTCGCATGTCCTCATTCACGAAGGCGCTGATTACAGCCTGAGGTCTCGCACCTGACCTAATGATCGTTGGTGTTCCGAACGTTCCATCGCCATTTCCCAGGAGTAAGGAGACGAAGTCATCACTGCCTACTGAATTGGCCGTGACGAGGTCAACGAACCCGTCAGTGTTAAAGTCTGCTGCCGTTACAGACGATGGGGATCCGCCACACGAGAAGTCGGTTCTTGCTTCTAATGAGTCAGAAGCTTTACCAAAGAACACCGAAACCGTGAGACCACCCTGATTGGCAACTGCGAGGTCCAGGGCGCCCGCATGGTTGAGCTGGGCAAGCGTCACGGAGTAGGGTGTGACATCGGTGGGATAGTCCACCTTAGAGGCGAAGGTGCCGTCGCCATTTCCTCGAAGAACCGACACTGTATTACTCACGGAGTTGGCCGCGATTAGGTCGGTCACACCGTTTGCGCCGGAGATGTCTCCAGCAACTAGCCCGATGGGGCCCGTGCCGGTTGCATATGGCGTCTGAGTGCCGAATGTCCCGTCACCGTTGCCCAAGAGCACTGATACGGAGTTCGATCCAAAATTGGTCACAGCCACGTCACCCTTGCCGTCAGCGTTAAAATCGCCGACAACGACCACCTCCGGGTTGGGTCCTACGGCGACGTCTGTCCTGGGAGCAAACGTACCATCTCCATTGCCTAAGAAAATGGACACAGTGTTGGAGGTGCGGTTCGCAACAACGATGTCCCGCTTGCCGTCACCATTGAAGTCAGCGCTCTGAATGCTCCGTGGGGCTGTACCCGTGGTGTAGTTAACCCTGTCCTTGTAGTTCCGAAATATCCCATCCCCTTCAGCAATGAAAATGGAAGCCACGTTGAATGCAAGGGAAACAGCCGCAATATCCATCCTTCCGTCACCGTTGAAATCAGCGGTAGTGAGTGCGTATGGGGCATCATCGGTCTGAAGACGAAGAAATTTCGACGTTAGAACCGGGTAGGGTACCGGAACCTGCGCAAATGCGGCCGATTCGGGAACTGCGAGAACCAGTGCAACAGCGGCTAAATGGATGAATTTCATTGGTCCCCCTTTGTGCTTGATCGTTACATCAGCGTGCACTACAGGCCGTGACCGCGAGGGGATAACGAGGGAGATCGCCATGCGCTAGACCTCAGTTGCGGGGACTCTGTACGCTACTCCTGCAACCCGCTCTGTGCTAGCCAATTCTAGGAACGATCCCAAAAGCGAGGCATTCGTCATTCCTGTTGACGGCCTTGGATCGAGGACCGAGGAGGTTCTTGGCGCTGGAAGCAAGGCGCTCGAATTCCCCGACCAAGCGACTTTGCGTGGGCGGCGTCTCAGTGACGTCTACTCTAACGTCTAATTCTATCTCTCAGCTGCGCGAGCACCCGACGAACATCAGGGATGACGCGCGTGAGAAAAGCTGCACCAATCCCGGCCAGCAGTCCTGCGATGAACATGAGGGTGTAGTTGCCCAAAACCATGTTGCTAACGTTATTGGCCGCCGCGAGACGTGTCAAATCGGGAATCGTTCCCATCTGGGCAGCATTGCTCCGACGATACGTGTAGTGGTCATCACGGTGTTCCCGACCAATGAGTCGAGTTTAAGAGCACCGCCACCTTGTTTCCGCTAAAGCTCGGAGTCGCGAGGTCAATCCAGCGGTCCCCATTGAAGTCCCCTGCCGTGACCTTCGACCCACCGCCTGTCGGCCAGTGGACATCGATCTTGGGAGCGAAGGAGCCATTGCCCTGCCCGAGGAGAATGCTGACGTAACCTCCGCACCCGGCGGCCACATCTAGGCGGCTGTCATGGTTGAGGTCGGCCAAGACGACCGAGCCGGCGCTGCTGTAGACCGGGAATTCAGTGTGGTTGCCAAAGGTCCCGTCGCCGTTGCCTATAAGGACCGAAACGCTCATCGAGCGCGTGCAGGCGACCACCATGTCCAGGATCCCGTCGCCATTCAGATCCCCTAGCTTCACATTGACCGGGAGCTCGCCCGTAGCGAAGTAGGTGTAGGGCACGAAAACCCCGTCCCCGCGGCCGAGCAGCACCGAGGCTGCCGGGTAGAAGTTAACGTTGTCGCCCGGAATGGAGTACCCGACCGTAACCAGGTCCAGGTAGCCATCCCGGTTCAGGTCCCCGGCCACGATGCTCAGGGGTTGACGATCGACCGGGTAGTTCACCTTGGCGTTGAAGTACGCGATGAGTGCCGAAATCGTAAAGGAGCTCCCCGCCGGAACGAGCCCGGCATTCGCCGTCGCCAGATCGGTCTTTCCGTCCCGGTTGAAGTCGCCGGATGCGACTTCCTGAGGCCCGTCGCCCGATGCCCAGTTCAGCCTACTTTGAAGCGTCCCGTCGCCATTCCCGTACAGTAGCGACACGCCCTCGAACGGGTTCGCGCCCGCCGGGGCGATTACGTCGGGGATTCCGTCGCCGTTCATATCCGCGACCGCCGGGTTCGTCGGATAGGGTTCGATCGGGTAATCCGTGTGGGTCGCGAAGGTCCCGTCGCCGTTCCCCAGGAGGACGGAGACGCTTCCATTCGACCCAAAGCCGCCATCCCGCTGGTTCGCGACGATGAGATCCTCGCGTCCATCCCGGTTCAGATCCGCGCTCGTGATCCCGACCGGATAGGCGTCGGTCGTGAAGTCGCCGGCAAAGGTAAAGGGCGAGGGCGTCGGGGTCGGCCGGCTCGCCGTCGTTACCGTCGCGCGGTTGGAATAGAGCGACCAGTTCGGGACTTCGTCACCGGTCCGAAGGCGGAAGTAGTAGGTGGTCGAGGGCATGAGCCCGCCGACGCGGAAGGACTCCATGTGCCCCGCGGCACCCGGCTGCGGCTCGCCCGTGAGCGGAGCCATCTGATCGGATGTTGCAACCGCGCTGAGCGACATTCGGACGTCGTAAGTTGTCGCCGTTCCCGCCGTCCCGTCGTCGCCCGGCGCCGACCAAGCCAGGGTGACCGAGGTTGTGTCAGCTGCGGATCCCGCCAGATTAGCAGTCGCGGCCGGCGGCGTCGTATCGCCTACA
>Ga0137394_10001201_pt1 | contig 18694 bp, 10 predicted proteins | sample czobulk116metaG_FD_108278 | JGI IMG/M metagenome (GOLD analysis project Ga0137394, IMG submission 108278) | Vadose zone soil microbial communities from Angelo Coast Range Reserve, California, USA - czobulk1.16 metaG | ecosystem: Environmental > Terrestrial > Soil > Vadose zone | place: USA...
CAGGTGCGGATCGATGTAGAGATCCCGGCCCGATTCGATGTCCTGGAAAAGATTGGCCTTATCGAAGGTGAAGGAGAGTTCTGCTGGGTCCAGAATGTTGAAAACAATGACTTCGTGGCCGCACGCGCCGAGCGCGGCCAGATTCTTCTCCAGAGCGCCAATCGGCGCGAGCAAATCAGAGATAAGGACCATCACCCCGCGTTTGGTGACGATCTCAACGATCCGTTGCAAAGGGGGGCTGAGGTTGGTCTCTGTTCCGCCCGCAGCCTTTTCCAGGCTGATCATCAAATGGCGTAAATGGCCCTTGCGATGCCGCGCTGGCAGATAGTCACGGATTTGCTCGTCGAAGGTGAGCAGGCCCACTCCGTCTCCCTGGAGATATAAAAAGTACGCCAGGGTCGCTGCCGCTGTGTTGGCGTATTGCGCTTTGTTGTAGGGAAGCGAGCCGTAGGCCATCGAGCGGCTGTTATCCACCAGCAAATGGCAACGAAGGTTCGTTTCGTCTTCGAACTTTTTGATGTAGTAGCGGTCGCTGCGCGCGAAAAGTCGCCAATCAAGGTAGCGCGGATCGTCTCCAGGAGTGTATTGGCGGTATTCAGTGAACTCGACCGAGAAGCCGTGGTAAGGACTGCGATGAATGCCCGTCCAGAATCCCTCCACGACAATGCGCGCGCGCAGTTCGAGGTTCTTGATGCTCATCAAAGCGCGAGGATGGATGAGAGAACCGGGCGCGAGCTGGAAGGCAGCGGACATTACTCGAGTGCGGAGTGCGGAGTGCGGAGTGCGGAATCTGGAATTGCCGATTGCCAATTGCCGATTGCGAATTGACCGAATTGCCTGGTCGCGGTCTGCCGTACAAATCGGCAATCTGAAAGAGCGCGCATCTTATTTTTTCGCCACTGCCACAGGTCCGGCGGGTTGCACGTGCTTCAGGAGCCGGTCAACGATCCCATCCACAGTGATCCCTTCCGCTTCGGCGCGGTAGTTGATCAGGATGCGGTGGCGGAGAACAGGCAGCGCGAGGGTTTGGACATCGTTTTGGGTTACGTGAGCCCGTCCGTAGAGAAGCGCGCGCGCTTTGGCCCCGAGAATCAGGAATTGCGCCGCTCGCAGGCCAGCGCCCCAACTGACCCATTCATTGATGAAATCAGGGACCCCTTGCTGGCGAGGGCGCGAGGCAGCGGCCAGTCGCACCGCGTAGCGCACCAGATCTTCGGCCACAGGGACCTTTCGGACGATCTCGTGAAAACGCAGGACATCTTCGCCGGTAAACAACGGCAGGATCTCCTCTGCCTTTCGACCGGTGGTCTGAGTAACAACGGCGACCTCTTCGTTCTCCGGCAGATAAGTCATGACGACGTTGAACATGAATCGATCCAGTTGAGCTTCGGGCAACGGATAGGTGCCTTCCATCTCGATTGGATTTTGCGTCGCGAGAACGAAGAACGGTTCGTCAAGCGGATGGCGCACGCCACCCGCGGTGACCTGGTGTTCCTGCATGGCTTCCAGCAGGGCGGCCTGAGTTTTTGGCGGAGTGCGGTTGATCTCGTCGGCCAGGATCATATTCGCAAACACCGGTCCGCGTATGAACGCCATCCTGCGGCCCTCGCCTGTGTCCTGCAGGATCTCGGTCCCGGTAATGTCGGCGGGCATCAAGTCGGGGGTAAATTGGATGCGCTGGAATTTGAGGTGGAAAATCTGGGCGATCGATTTCACCAGCAGCGTCTTGGCCAGCCCCGGCGCCCCCGTAATCAAGCAATGACCTCCGGCGAAAAGGGCGAGTAAAAGCTCTTCGATGACCTGGTGTTGGCCGACGATTACTTTAGACAGCTCCGCATTAATTTTGGCCCGGCTGGCCATAAACTGCTCGACGGTCTTTTGTTCGTTGACGTAGGAAGGATTAGGAGTGTCCACGATGTTCTTTCTCTTGGTTGTTACACAGCACGAGTGTTCGACGAAAGGGCGGCAGGAAATACTTCAAGCAATCAGTGGGTCATGGCGTAAAAGATGATATTGATCCCGAGCGGGTAAGCCTTTTTCTCGGAAAATTCGTGGAAGTAGTACTCGCTCTCCCCTTCTCGTTCCCAACCGTCGCCCAAATCAGTATTGTGGCAGATAACCACCATTATACGGTTTTTATCGTCGAGGATTCCTTTGACGTGAACTTCCCGGGCATCATCTCGCTCCCAGGTGATGCCGGTGTACTGGCTTTCAATCCCCAAAGTCACGTTCGGGACTTGCGGCTTCTCCTTCAAATCGAACACCGAATGGAAAATCGGGTGATCCATCGGAAGCTCGAATGGCTCCCGGTCGGGAAACACCCGTTTGATCTCCGTTTCAAAGTTGTCGTATTCCACTTTGCCCCAGAAATCGTCGAACATGAGAAATCCCCCGTTGAGCAGATATTTTCGCAGGATTGGAATCTCAGTTTCCGTAAACGTGAGCCGGCCCGGTTCCACGATGTAGATGAATGGGTAATCAAACAATTCCTTGTCCGTGATCTTAATATGCACCGGATCGGGATTGACCTTGATCGAGGTCATTTGTTGAAGGCGAAAGGAAAAGTTCAGATCGCTCTCAGGGAAGTCGATGAGCCAGCGCATTTCAGGGTCGCTATGGCCGTACCCATGGGTGCCGTCGACGGCGTATTGGATGCGCACGAACGTGAAGACGTCCTTCTTAAATCGTAGCTCATAGTCCCATCGCGGATAGTTGGAAGGATCCCTTACTGCTTCACGAGCGCTTGGGATCTGGTCAGTTTTCTCGATCGTGTAATCACCCCCTATCGCTGCAGGCATTCGCTGCCGCCCGCCGCGCGTGGCCGCAAAACCGGCCAGGATCGCCGACAACAGAAGTAAGAGAGCTAATAATTTCGCGCGGTTCATTCAAACCTTCCCGGTTTCGGCGGCGATGCAGGCAACGGCTGGGCCTTCGATTCCGTTTGTTGGGCGCGCCGAATTTCCATGAGAAGCCGATGTGCATCACGAAAGCGTGGCGCTTCTTCGAGGGCCTGTAACACATGCCGCTTGGCCTTTGGATCGCCCCCTTCATGAAGCAACCGCGCCAATCGGAAGTGCGCTTCCGCCGGGTCGGGGGGGTCGAGCAAAAGCATGGTCTCGTAAGCTTCGATGGCAGTTCGGGCCTGGCCACCGGCTTCTGCCGCCTGGGCGAGGAACCGGTAAGGCAGAGGCAGCAGAGGATTTACGGCCAAGTACCGTTCAGCATTCGTGCTGACCGTGCCCCAATCTTTCGTAGCTGCGGCCAGTTCCATTAAGCGAGCGTATGCGTCCAGCGCATCGGCTTCTATATCAGACAGACTGGCCAGAACGCGGGTTTCATCATTCGTCTCGCCCAGGCGTCGATGGGCTTCGGCCAGCAGGATGTAGGCGTTGTCCGGACCGGTCTGGTCAGGATAAGCGGAAATCAATTTCTCCAGCGGCGTCTTGGCTTCCTGCCACTTTTTGTCTCGCAAAAATTTTTGAGCGTGGCGCAAGAGGATGTAGAAATTGGAAGGATGTTCGGCCAGCCATTGCGGATCGGCTTTTAGAAGCTGGGCGGGCTCAGGCTTTTTCCAATCGAGAGAAGGACCGAGCTTCTTCGCGCGCGCGCGGGCAAATTCCGCGAAGTCGGTCTCGATCTCATTGATGGGCGCAGTGTGTTTGGCGATGGCATCATTGATCGGTTCACCGGTCCCAAGGTCCTGAAGGATTTGTTTTAAATTATCCAAGCCAAACTTTTCGACGAGGAACTCTACTACGAGGTAGGATTCATAGTAGGCGAACTGCAGATCCAAATCGGTCTTCGGCGTGAGAAACGCCGCGCTGAGCTTGCTGACGGGCGTTAGGCCCTCGCCCATAATGAGCTCGCGATATTTAGGATTCATCGCCTGGCCCCAGGTCGGATTGGCCTGCCGCTCTTCAAACACTGAAATGCCTTCGCTCAGCCAGCGTGGCATTTTGTTTTTGGTCATCTGCAACGTCACCACATGACAGAACTCATGCCAAAGGACCGCTTGCCAATTGGCCGGATGTCCCGCTTGAGAGGCCGGACTGTTGGCCGTGATCACCGGGCCGAAGCAAACCCCGAGATAACCGGGATTTCCCGGCATCCCGAAAGTACGAACGCCAAAATCCTTTTGCTCAGGGAAAATCTCCACCGTCGTCGGACGATCCAATTCGATTCCATATTTGGCGCACACGTTCGACTTGGCGCGATCGAGCAGGGCCAACACTTTTTGCCCGTAAATGGGCGCCTCTTTGGCGCTCATGCGCACGATGAAATCGCCGTTCGTTAGCGTTTGGAACTTGGCCAGGTTGTCGTGCAGTGTCACCAGGTTGTAGGCCGTCACATCATATCCGTCGTCGCGATAGACCTCGTCAGCCAATTGCCAGCCATCCCCTTCCTCGCCCAGCCGGAGTAAATCCTGGGCGAGCTGAATTTTCGCCGGAGCATATTGCTTGTTGAAACCCAGGGCACGCCGTTGGTACGCCGCGCCTTCGGCAAAGCGGTATTTCTGCGACAGCTTTTTTCCAATCAGGTGATCCACTTGCGGGTCGGAATTCCAGAATTTCAATCCATTGGCCCGGGCTTCCGACTCGGCCTTGGCGTCATTGGCGAGGTGGCTGAGGACGGCCCGAAAAGCCCAGGCATTCGGTTGCCAGGGATTGACCGTATGAACTTTGTCCAGGACTTTGCGCGCCGCACCGTACTCTTCGCCATCGATCAAATGCTCAGCGAGCAAAAGGTGACTCGGAACGTGGTTGGTGTTTTGCGTCAGCGCCTTGTCGATGAAGAGCAGCATCTGCCGCCGATCACCGGGCGCATAAGCCTGGGCCAACCCGAAATGAAGGTCGGGATCGTCCGGGAACTTTTTCAGACCTTCCGTGAATATCTTCGAGGCGAGATCGTAATCGTTCTTTTGCAGGGCGATATCGCCGCTGGCCAGGTAGGCTCCGCGAAACTGCGGATCGGCTTTTTTCGCTTTGTCGAAGTATTGTTCGAGAATTTTCCGCGGGTCGGCCCCGAGAAGAAGTGCCGTGCGACCCTGCGCGACAAAATCTGCGGCGCTGCGGTATGCCCAGGGGCGGGCTCCCGCAAGCAGATTGATCTCCTGCAAAAGAACGGCCGCGCGCTCAGTCTCCCCATTGCGCTGCGCCACTTCATGGCCGAGAAGGCGCATTTGGACACTCGAGGGATAGCGCTCGAGACTGGCGGTGAGCAGTTCCATCGCATTGGTGTAACGGCCCAGTTCAAGCGCAGCCTGAATGCCAATCAACCGCCACTCCTCGCTGTACTCCTGGTCGGCGATCGCCTGCTGGCAGTTGCGAGCGCACTCCTCATATTGGCCGTTGATCAACTGTTGGCGGACATCTTCAAGCTCAGCGGCCGCAACGCACCGTAGCGGAGCAAGCAAAGCGAAAACCAGCAAGGCGCGGCACGGCAGGGCGAAGAATAACGCTGCCGAACGGTCAAATGGGCCCGCCAAATGCATGACAACAATTAAACTACGCCGACCAGGGAAGCAACAGTCGGAAATAACCGCATAATTGGGTAGTGCCATTAGAAGCAAGCGCGCGCGGGCGGCTCACCACCTGACTCGGGGCTGAGGGGAAGCTACGCCGGTTCTCCCCGGCGCGGCAGCGATCGCGGCGTTTACTGATTTCGACGTAAGGCGTTCGGGCGCCTGAGAAACGATTAAGGCGTCGTCACATCGCAATTATAGCCGTAGACGTCGGTTTCCCGGTAAAAGCCGGTGTAATGATAATCGGGATAGTAGTAGTCAAAGTAATCCCAGGTGGACTCATAAGGAGGAGGGCTGTAGAGCGGGGTCGTGCCATCCCCGCCGAACGCTCGGGCGTTCGCCTCCACGATGAATCGGGTCCCCACCGAGGTCCCCGCGTTAAGCAGCGAGGGATACGCATAAGAGAATGAATCCGTCACGGTCGTGCCCCAAACCTTGTCGTAGAACGAAGAGAAGTAGACTGTGCTATAGCCATATTTGACGAATGAAACGTAGGTCTGTTGGTATCCGGAGCAGTACTGATAGCTATCGGCAAACACCACCACCCCATCATCAAGGTACTGCGCGCCACTGGAGTACGAATTGCATCCGTCATTATAATAGTTATAAAGCTGGAAATTCAGGACTTCCAGGCTGTTCTTCTCTACGCCATCAGCGGCGATTTTTAAAGTCACTCTGCCCAACGAAGATAAGGCTGCCGGAATGTAAAGCGTCTCGGATGTGTACTCATTGGTATATCGCGAGCGGTAAGTGCTGATCCAGTAGGGCGTCTCTATAATGGAGTTATAATCGGCCCCTGAGTGAGAGTAGCTCGCGCAGTAGAAGACCGGTTCCAGCGAGGGTTGAATGACTTCGATGGCAAACGTTTTTTCATTATTCGAGGAATCGAAATCTCCGGGGCTCACGTCACCGATCACCAGCTTCATCTGATGCGTGCCAACAGTCTGGAAGATTGTGGAGAAAGCAACCCCGACATTTCCAAGCGCGGAGATTGAAAAGCCGTTTACCACGTCGATCACATTGTTCCCGTCCATCAGAGAGACGGTTGCCGTGGCGCCCAAATCTCCTTTGAGTTCTTTGACTGAGGCAAAGATGTTCACGATTTGGCGAATGTTGGCCTGTGAGGGAGCCGTGACGGTATCCACCGCCAGGTCCGGCCTGAACAGAACACGGCCTTCTTGCCTGAGCACTTGCGTGACGCCCGAGGTGCTGTCCTTAACCTCCATCTGGGTTTTGACATTCTGGCCGTGCTCCATGTCGGAGTATTGCAAATTGGCCGTGCTCGTGTTGCTTGGGCTGGGAGTCAACGGCACATTTTGCAGCGTCTTGGTCCATCTCAATTTCCCAAAAATATCAAAGGATTTGAGGTAAAGATTCTGCGCCACGGTGGGCGCGGTGCGGCCCGCTAAGATCGTATTTATCTTCAGATAGATGTCGGTACGTTGATGCACGTCCTGCAATGCCAGGACTGGTGACAAGGCATAGGGCGGACAGCGCAGGATTTGGATGGAGTCGGATCCTTTAATGGGAAAGCCGCTGGTGGTGTTTCCCATCAGCACGGCCGCAGTATCTCCACAACGCAGCCCGGTGTCCTGAATGTTGAACTGGCAGACCAGGTCTTTGCGACCATCCTTGTTTACGTCCTCCAACGTATAACTGAGGACGCTGGCTTCCGTGCCTTTTCTGCCGAACTTGACGGTGGCCGGATCGACGGTGTTGGCGTTAAATGTCGCCGTCGAGAGAATGGCCACCGGCAGTTTGCCCGGAGCGTCCAAATAGACCGGATTGGGAGAAGTGCCTGGCTTGATATCGATCGGCACGACCACCCTTTCATACTCGACCACATATCCATCGAGGGTGCCGTCGAGCCGCCCGTCCCCGTAAAAGCCGTCATCATTCCAGCCGAATTGATTGAAGATTCCAATCGCGAGATAGTTTTCGGAACCTCCGAGGTCCGTCCAGAAGTTATCAGGCTGGCCAGGGTACCAGTTGGCGTAGACTGCTCCCCCGTTTGCGCCCGGGATAGGCCCTTCGTTGTTAATCCACGTCCAGCCGCCTCCTGGTTCTTCAGAGTTGGGGATTTGGTATCCTCCGACCCAGAGTTGGCCGACGCCTCCGCCTGGTGGCGATACCTGCCTGAGCTGTTCGAGGTAAACATCCTCTTCCGCGGTTGTGATGGTGGCTAAATGGCCTTTGACGCCCGCGAACGTGCGGTTTTCGGCGGCAACTTTGGCTTGAGGCCACGTAATGTGCGCTGTTGGCACAAGAACCACCTCGTAAAGATTGCCATTGGGCCCGACGTAATTTCCGACCGTGAATGTCCAATTTACAGTTCGCACAGACGTGCCCTCGGTGTAGGTGAACGCCACACTGTGCTGCGAGCCTGAAGCATATAGGAGACTGTGATTGTAGGTGGTGGTAGTGACGTTCCCACTCTTGGAACGCACGGTAGTAACCAACGTGCCATCGACTGAGAGTTTGACGCTCGTCGAGCTAATGGCAGTTGCTCCGTCTACTAATTCCACCACGATGGGCGCGTCTGGGCGGACGCCAACAGCACCAGGCGCGGGCGTGACCTTTCGCGCGTAAGCACGGAGTGGCGTTGTGACCGCGCGATAGGCTTTAATGCCGCCATTCGGCCTGTCGTTCACAAGGACTCTGGACCCGTCTGCCTGGACCGAGAAAATTTCGATGTTGGCATCGCAGCAGGCCTGTTCCCAGGTGCAACGCGCTGCGTAAATTCCTGCCTGCGCAACATTGAAAGTGAAAATGGAATCAGCCGCGGGCCGCCCGCCATTGAACTCACCCACCCTTACGGCAAACTTGTCGCTCGGATTCGACGCGCCAATGGTCATGCGAAAACCATCGTCGCTGTTCACCCCTAAGGTCACTGCCCCGGCCGGAAGGTCGAGCCAGGTCAGGATTTCGGCCGCGGCGTTTTCGTAGCCACCGATGGCATTCGGCAGACCCGGCATTTGGTCGTCGGGTCCGAAATTCCCATTAAACTGGCCTCCGAAGACGCTCAAGTTGATAACGGTGCTGATATCAAAGGAGATTGGAGCGGTGGACGGGCTTGGGGGAGTTGAGGGCGCGATGGCGATACCTTGCGCGTTCGGATCGGCAATGTTATCCCCGAGCAGTCCTGCCAACTCGGCCTCGGTGCGATCGTTATCGTTTGGCTGGATAGAAGCCACCTGATGCACACGCCAGACGAATCCGAGTTTGCTCGCGTCGCCGGCGGACGATGGCAACACGAAAGTGGCAGGAACGTTCGTGTCCGCCTGCAGCGAGCCGGCGCATACCCCCAAAATGGCTGCCAACAGCACAGACGCGGCTCGTCTCGCGAGATCGCGGGATGTTCGAGGAGCGGGTAATAAAGCGAGATTTCTACGCCCGGCGGTGAGTTGTGAATTGTCCATGGTTTTTTTGTTCCTTTGAGTTGTAAACGTGACTTCGGTCGCAAATGAACCGCTTATTTCCTCATAGTTATCCTGTTTGCAGTTTGCTGCAGTTCTGCACCCGGGACACCTCTGGCTTAACAATTGCCACAAACAGAGCCTTCATTTGTGAAGGGTTTTTGTGGGCGCTCTACCCCTTACTAAAGGAAATCGCGCTGAGGATTACAAAGAATCGAAAATTCTTTTGAAACGCCCTTCAAAAGCTTGATGGGTACGAAAGTGTTTACCGAGAAGATCCAAATTAACTGAGTGCGGCAAAAAGATTGCGCATCTCCTCTTCGGCTTCTGCGCGAGCCGAAACGGTGCCGGCGATCTCCCTACGTACCAGCTCGCCATAGCGCTGGCGCAACCGATGGAGAGTGACTGCAACGCTGCCGGCGCTCATGTTTAACTCCTTCCCTGCGGCTGCGTAATCCCCATGGCCCAACTCAGCGAAAAGAAGGCTTTTTAATTGCTCAAATCGTCGGCTCTTTCCAGAAGCAATGCATTCATCTCCGAGGAGAGCGAGCGCACGCTCCAGCAACGATTCTGCCCAATGACGCTCCGAGGCCTTTTGGGGCGACGCATCAGCTATTTGCTCGGCGATGGCCGCGCCAAGCGAAATTAGAAGATGCTTCCCTCCGCGTTTCTCCGTATGGGCGCGGTCCCATTCATTGCTCAGAAAATTCTTTAGACAGGTGAGAAGGAACGAACGGAATTCGCCGAGCTCGGGGTTAGCCCGCTTCAGGTGCTCTTTTCGGAGGAATTGGGCGAAAAAATCCTGGGTCAGGTCCTCCGCATCATGAGCCCCGTATCCGCGGCGGCGGACATACGCATAAAGAGGATGCCAGTAGCTTCGACAGAGAAGCTCCAGAGCTGCCTGGCAATCGGCCGACGAGTCAGATCCGGCAGCCGCGACTACCTCCCAATGGGTTGGAGGAAAGTCGTTCGTGCGCGCAATATCGCCAGTTTTGGACAGGGATGACATCGGTACTCCGTTTGTGTGTGCAACGACTATGCGAACCCGACTCAACACGGTCAAATCATAAATCGCTTCGTAATCTGAGCGCTCTGACCGCATTCACGCGTGTTACCTTTCTTTCCCGCCGGGTGTTTATAGGTGAGAGACGTAATTATTGGTATGGAACCAAACGACATGGAACTGCTGCGCGACTACGCCGCAGGCAATTCGGAAGACGCCTTCCGCACATTGGTCGACCGCCATTTGGGTATGGTTTACGCCACGGTCTTGCGCCAGGTGACCGACGCGCACCTCGCCGAGGAAGCAACCCAGGCTGTATTCATTGCGCTGGCCCGAAAAGCGCGCTCGATCTCCAAAAATACTGTGCTCGTCGGCTGGCTTTTTCGCGCCGCACGTTTCGCCGGCGCCAAGCTGAAAAGAGCCGAATGCCGGCGCCAACGCTGGGAACAGGAAGCTGCTCAAATGGAACCAGAAACTGCCACCCCTGAATCGGCCTGGGAACAAATGACTCCCGTGTTGAACGATGCCCTCGTTCAGCTCCCGGAAATCGATCGAGCTGCCGTTATCCTCCGGTTTTTCGAAAGCAAAAGCATCGAGCAGGTCGGGCATTCATTGGGAACGACTGAGGCCGCGGCCAAGATGCGGCTTTCACGCGCAGTGGAAAAGCTCCGCCAGATCTTCAGGAAACGAGGTGTCGTGTTGCCTTCAGCCGTTATTTTAGGAGCCCTTTCGACTCACGGCGCCCAGGCAGCGCCGGTTGGGCTCGCCTCGTCTGTCATCACTTCGGCATTTCTGCAACAAACGACCTCATCACTCTTAAATCAAACTACATTATTGCTTATGACCTGGACTAAACAAAAGACGGCCGCAGTAGCGGCAATTCTAATTGCATTGCTGTTGGCAGGTGGAACCGGCGCTTTTCTCCTTCAGAAGCGCCATGCAAACTCCCTCGCGACATCAACATTACCTGGCGTTCAGCAACCGAAGGACTTTGTGCTCTCAACCGAACCCGAGCCGCCGGACAGCCCAGAAAAACGGCGCGATACAATCATTGTCCGAACGACGGATGTCGAAAGTGTCGACGGGGATCCGAACAATCCGACTGTGGTCTTTTATGAAAACAGAGGCCTTCCCGCTACTAACGGCGCAAATGTTCAAATCGATGGCGGGCGCATGATCGTGAGAAGGTTCAACGGCGCGCCTCCACCCACAGGCGGCGACCCACGGTCCGGCACTCGGCGCGTCCGTCGCTTGCCTCCTCCGGAAGTTGACGAAGCCGCGCCTTCACCCACAGGTCCGAGAGTGAAATAATCGAGGGGACTCCGATCAACATATGCAGCCTCAGTCAACGCTGAGGCTGCTTCCATTTTGCCTCCACCAGACAGCGTTTTGTCATTTCTTTAGCCGTCGGTTTTGAGCTTGTCTTTGACGCCGAAGACGGGATCATTAGGTCGAATACCATGGCGGCTTCCAACGCAAGAACGACCTCTGCATCAAGGCAGGCATTTGAGAATACTCTTTGGAGTCGAGTAATAGCCGCAGCAAGCCTGGATTCAAAGTCCTCGCGTCCCGCCCTGGAGGAGCTTTGCCGGCTGTATTGGTATCCAATCTACGCATTTTTGCGCCGCTGGGGAAAAGACCGGCAAGCCGCGCGCGACCTGGCACAGGGTTTTTTCGAGTATTTCCTGGGCGAGAATCTTATCCGCAAAGCTGACCCCGACCGCGGACGCTTTCGCTCGTTCCTGCTGGGTATCCTGCAACACTTCGTGGCCAAAGAGGCTACCAAACAAATGGCGATCAAACGCGGTGGTGGCAGTTTCGTTGTTTCGATTGACGAAGAAACGGCTGAGGGCCAGTACCTGCACGAGCCATTTACGAATCTCACCCCTGAGAAACTATTCGAAAGGCGATGGGCGCTGGCTGTTCTGAATGAGGCCGTCGAGCGCCTTCGCCAGGAATACGATCGCGCCCGCCTGAGTGATTTGTTTACAGCCATGCAGCCATATCTGACCGGAGATGCCGAAAGCAGCTTTGCTGAACTGGGCGAGCGGCTGAACAAAACGGAAGGCGCGGCTCGAGTGTTGGTTTGTCGATTCCGGAACCGATTTCGGCAGCTCATCCGCGCGGTGATTGCCGATACCGTGTCTGATCTCGATCAGGTTGAAGAGGAACTTAAACACCTTCAGTCCGCGTTAAGAGAGCATTAACGCAAAAACCGCTGTAACGAATCGACGGTTTGTCGGAAGGAAACGATGGCAGGGTAGGCGAGGGGAGCAGGACAGCGTCGACTGCCGCTGAAAAACAGAATTCATATGAAACCCACTCTCATGGCGACAGCCGCGGCAATTCTCGCAGCGGCAGCGGCTTCCATCCAGGCGCACGCGCAACTGGCCATTACCGAGGTCATGGCCCAGGGGACCCTGAGTTGCAATAGCCCGGACTATTGGGAGCTGACTAATTTCGGCACCAACAGCATTAGCCTCAGCCGCTATAGGTGGGAGGACAATCAAGGAACGCTGGACCCCCCTCCCTGGACCGACTTCGCGGATTTGGACATTGGCCCCGGGAAATCCGTTATATTTTTGCGCTGTCAGCCAGGCCGGAGTATCACCAATTCACAGACCTTTCGGGATTGGTGGGGACCCGCCAATCTCCCACCTACCCTCCAGGACATTCGGTGCTATGAGGGTCCCGGTTTGAACGAGATGGTTGGGGATGAAGTCTGGCTGTATGACGATTCCAACGAGCTTGTCGACATGGTTTCGTTCGGCCGATCGACCTTTGGCCACAGTTTCACTTATTACCCGGACACCGGAATTTTTGGCGTGGTTAGCCTGGCGGGTGTGAATGGGGCTGTGCAGGCAGCCTCGTGTCCCGGCGACGTTGGCTCGCCGGGACAGACTACTGGCGCCGTCCCGTTATCGATCCTCGATCAGCCGCAAGATCAGGACGTCGATGCCGGTACCGATGTGACTTTGGCCGTGCTGGCTGCAGGGTTGCCCAGAGCGCATCATCAATGGAGGCGTAATGGAACCAACATCCCTGGCGCAACGGCGCCGAACCTTACAATTTCCAACGTGCAGCCAAGTGAGGCTGGAGAGTACGACGTCCGCCTGAGCAATTATTTTGGAACAATGCTTAGTCGAACGGCCATCGTCCGAGTCAATACGAACTGCTTGTGCGCTCAAATTCTGCAGGCTCCGTCAGACGCAACCGTGTTTCCAGGACAGACAAACACCTTCTCAATCGTAGCTCGTGGCTATCCCCCTCCGATTTATCAATGGTCATCCAACGGTGTGAACATCGCCGGAGCCACTAATCGGAGCTATACGATCCCCACAGCGACATTGGACATGTCCGGGACGACTTACCGCGTAATGGTGAGAAATGGAGCGGGCGCTCAATGTCCGCCAAGTGCCTTCTCTGAAGTATGTTTCCCGACAAACGTGTCCGCTCTTCTCACCGTGACGCGGCGGCCAATTCTGAAGATCACCGAATTGATGCCCGCTCCCTCCCTTGAACTCGAAGGAGTTCACAACGACTGGTTCGAGCTGACCAACGACGATACGAATGCCGTTAACCTGCAAGGTTACAAATTTGCCAACGGCACTGATCCCAGAGCGTTCAAAAACGCCTTCAGGATCACTAACACGTTGATTTTACAGCCCGGACGTTCGGTGGTTTTCGTAAAAAACATGACTCCGGCGCAATTCTCACTCTGGTGGGGCGCCGAAAATTTGCCACGTCAACTGCAGATACAGACCTTCTCCGGTTTTTCATTGGACGGGATCAGGGGCGAAGAGCTCTATTTGTGGAACGCCGCTGCTATCAACGCGGATGAGAACACCGTAGCGAATACGTGTTGGGCTGGGGCTGACATCGGAATTAGCGTCGAGTTTTTGAACGATTGCTATGAGGATTTCGGCTGCGTTGGGTACGGCACGACACGCAGTATTGTCGGAGCAAATGGTGCCTTTCGGGCAACGGATGGGGGGGATATAGGTTCACCAGGCTACACTATCAACCCGCCGCCGCGGTTCCTTCAAATATCTCGCGGCCCCTCCGAAGTGAATATTCGATGCCGAGTGATTGAAGGAAAGTCGTATCGGCTTCGTTACTCCGATCGCCTGTCCAACGCAATGCCAAGTTCCGGTTGGGCTTATCTGGGAAGGCAACCTGCGATGAACTCTCTGATCACACTGCGCGATACCACGGCGGGAAGCGCAACTTCAAGGTTCTATCGGCTGGAGGAACTGCCGTGAAAACGATGGGTAACAGAGTATCTCGCGGTCGATCGTCCCAGTTCGCCAATCCACTGCGCTACGGTTTCACTCTGATCGAAATGCTGGTGGTAATCGCCATCATCGGTGTTCTTGCCGCGTTGCTGCTGTCAGCCCTAAGCCAAGCCAAAGAAAAAGCCCGCCGCGCTGACTGCCTGAGCCGGCAAAAGCAATGGCTCGTGGCATTCAAAACCTACGTGGATGAACAAGAGGAGGGGTTTATTCCCCGTGAGGGCTCGCTACCATATGGTGAAGTGTTGTTGGACAATTGGAGTCAAATCAGCAGTCCAAACAGTAACGACGTTTGGTACAACGCGCTGCCCGCCTACTTTACCCTGAAGCCAGCCTCCTATTATGAGCCCCCGGCGAGGAGGGCATCCTTTTACGAGAGACAGAACTTAATCCATTGCCCGGCAGCCGCTTTTCCCGCAAAAGTCCGTCGCCCCAACTTCGTATTTGCTCTCTTTTCTCTTTCCATGAACTCGCATCTGATTCGAGCCGGAGAAGGACCCACCATTAAGTTCGCGCGCATCGAAAACTATGATGCCAGCAGATTTGTGTTGTTTCTGGACAATCGACTGGAAGGGGAAGCGAAAGTGCATCCCGCCCAGGAAGACGCAAACCTTGGTCAACCGGCGTCGTATGCCGACCGGTTCAGCGCCCGGCACGGAAAGGGTGGCAACCTGGCATTTGCAGACGGTCACGTTCAGTGGCTCCCGGGAAATAAAGTCGTCGAAACCGATGATACAAGCGCGTTGCGCGGAGGCCCCATAGTTCCGCCAAAGGACATCGTTTGGGAACTCCCGTACTAACAGGATTCGCGTGAATTCACTCTGGCCGAATCCTGTCATTACAGCCTGCTGGCCGTTTTTGAACGACCTGGTTTGGCCGGCAGGCTGCCCAGCCATCGAATCCTGAATGGCCACCATGACTCAATGCGTCAATTGCGGCGGGCCAATGCCGACAGACTCACCAGCCGGTCAGTGTCCGAGTTGCCTTATAGACATGGCCAATGTGCAGCCGGAGGACACAAATGCCGAAACGCGCCGATCTTTTAAACCTCAAGACCGTCGTTTTGGTGATTATATCCTGGGAGCGCAACTGGGCAGCGGCGGGATGGGAGTGGTTTATGAGGCCCGCCAGATAAGCCTCAACCGCAAGGTCGCAATCAAATTCATTCGCGATTCGCAAGTAGCATCACCCACCTTGCTCCGCCGCTTCACAATCGAGGCTGAGGCTGCAGCCCGACTGCACCATCCCAACATTGTGGCCATTCACGAGATCGGCGAAATCGACGGGCAGCCTTACTTCTGCATGGACCTGGTGGAAGGCGAGAGCTTGCGGGCACGGATTGCCGACAGAGAATTCGCCGTTCGAACCCAGGAAGGAACCAAGTCAAATGGCCGCGGCGTTCAGGTGGCCATCGCCCGTTTGATGGCAAAAACAGCCAGGGCAGTCCATCATGCCCATCAGCGCGGCGTGCTGCACCGTGACCTGAAGCCAGCTAACATCCTCCTCGATAAGAATCATGAACCCATTCTGACAGATTTCGGGCTGGCCAAGATTTTGCAACAGACCACCAGCCAAAGCACGCCGCAGAGGCTCACGGGCAGTGGTGATATTACCGGCACTCCGAGCTACATGTCGCCGGAACAGGCATGCAGTGAAGAGGTGGGTAACGCCGCCGACATTTACGGCCTTGGGGCCGTGCTCTACGAGCTTCTAACAGGTTGTCCACCATTCGCCGGAAACAGCGCCCTCGATATTTTGCAACAGGTCCAGAAACAGCAGCCGAAGAATCCACGAACGCTAAACCGTTTAATCGAAAAAGACCTCGCCACGATCTGCATGAAGTGCCTGGAAAAAGATCCTCGGCACCGCTTTAGTTCCGCTGACGAGTTGGCGAATGATTTGGAAAACTGGGTTGAGCACAAACCGATCAAAGCGCGTCCCGCGGGCATCAGCCTGCGCATCAGGCAGTGGGTCAAGCGAAATCCTGCCGGCGCTGCCCTTATTGCATCGCTCTTCATTGGCTTTTCAGCGGCATTGGTTCTTCTGGTCGTGGTTAATCGTCAAAAGGAGAAGTTTGAGATCCAGCAGTACGAGCTCTTTAACGAAAAGATGCGCCAATGGTACCGAATCTGGAACGACCCTTCGACGCGAGAAATCACCCTCTCTTCCAAGGAACTGGCCATTCTTGACAATCGCACTCCAACAGATTATCCCGACGCGGTCCGTTTAACACTGGGAGAAGTTATCCTGGACGATGCGATTTCTTATGCGCAAGTGCACGCCTCATCCTTTGCAGACCTGGAGAAATATCTCTCCGCAACGCTTCAAACACCTGTGGAGTTGAATTTGCGGTTGTTGAAGGACGAGCCACCTGGCGGGGACTTCGCCAGTCGAAAGATCGATTTCATGATCATGGATGCAGTGTCCTATCTGGCATCGAAGCAGAGCAATCCTGGAGTTACGGCCATCGCACGAAACAATGAGAATATCAACGGCGTCATAATGGCCACAACCAATTCGCGGCTGCGTCAATTAAAGGACCTGGCAGGTCGAACACTCATGTTTCCTGAATCAAACGAACCCCTCACAATCTTTTCCAAAGCGCGTCTGGTGGATGCCGGTATTCTGAAACAGCATCTCGCCCTGGCCACCAACCTGGTCTATCGGTTCACCAATTCCCCCCACCTTCGCTTAAAGTCCAGAGCCAGCAGCAGGGAGATTGCCGCCGCGGTTTTGACGCGCCAAGTCGACGCCGGAGCGACCTTCGGCCGAAGGTATGCACAAGAGAGGCATAACGGCCTTACATCCCTGGACACTTTCAGCATAACCTCCACCGTCTTCGTGGGGAGGGCCGGACTTGCAGCAAACGTTGTGGCAGCTTTTCGGTCCGCTTTACTAAAGGTAAAGGGATCTCCCGCCCACAACGATGACCGCGACGACCCATCAGATTGGGGAGGAAAATTTCCTGGCGCGCTGCCCATCGATGACTCCTATTTCAATGCTTTGCGGGAAGCATTGAAAAAAGCGGCGATCTTCGACGGAGAAGCGCAGCCAAACATTCTGAAATAATTCGGCTCTTCTCTTCGGCAGAATCTGCGTAACGATTTCCCTTTTTTTCGGAAGGAGAGAGTGAAAGGTAATAAACGAACTCCAATCCTCTATCCCTATGAAAAAATTATCTCTACTTCACGCCCTTGCGACAGCCGCGTTCTTACTTGCGCTTCCAGGCAAAGCTCAAACCGTCGTTAACCTCGGGCTTGTCGGAGTGGGCCGTGTTCCGGCCGATACGCTGGACTCACTCGGAAACGACACGCTGGGCGGAATGTTCTCCAGCATGTGGATCGATCCGGCAACTATCAGCCAAAATGGCGGCGCCTATTCAGCTACCATCTATGCGCTGCCAGACCGGGGGTTTGGCGACGGGGCACAGGCTTATCATCCCAGGCTGCACCGGATCAGCTTTGCTATCACTCCGTACTATGGATCGGGTCCTGTGGCCCAAGACCAAATCGTGTTTGCCAACGAGGCCACGATGATCTTCAGCGTCGGAGGCAGCCTCTTCACCGGGTTCGTGCCGGATGACACAAATTTCACCGCTTATCCCAAATCGCTGCCAGGCAGTCTCGGCGCCGGATTGTGGTGTCTCGACCCGGAAGGGGTGACTCACGCCGCGGACGGAACGTGGTACGTGAGCGATGAGTACGGGCCATTCGTGTATCACTTCGACCCACTGGGAGTGCTGCTCAATGTGTTGGCGCCACCCGATGCGTATTTGCCAAAGATGGGCGTTACCTATCCGCGACCGATCAATTATCTTTCGGCTGGGAACATCGCTACCAACGATTCTGGCCGCTATAATAATCGCGGGCTGGAGGGAGTGACGCTCACACCCAGCGGGAAACGGCTCGTAACCGTTCTTCAGTCACCCCTGGTCCAGGATGGCCAGAACCGCAATCCCAGCCGGAACACACGGATCCTCGTTTACGATGTCGATCCAGCCTCCGCAACTTATAACCAGGCTGTCGCCGAATATATTCACGTCCTTCCGCTGAGCGCCGCCGAGGCAAATAATCGCCACACGCCCGTGAGCGAAATCCTCGCGCTGACTGAAACCCGCTTCCTCATTCTGCAGCGTGATGCTCGTGGCATCGGCGGCGACCCTGGTCCGTTCCTCTACAAGCGGATCGTGGTCGTCGATGTGGCTAGCGCGTCGAACGTGATCGGAACCGGCTATGATCTGGAAAAAGAGGCCCCAGCGCAGCTTTCCCTGCCCCGGTCGGGACTGCCGACGGGCATTGTGGCCGCGACCAGTCGTGACCTGGTCGATTTGATCAATCCTGCTCAGTTGGCCAAATATGGGCTGAACCTTGCGGCTACCAATCAAGATGCCAATACCATTTGCGAGAAGTGGGAAGGAATGGGCGTCATTCCCTTGAATGATCCGGCTGCGCCGAACGATTTC
>Ga0137394_10001203_pt1 | contig 18683 bp, 19 predicted proteins | sample czobulk116metaG_FD_108278 | JGI IMG/M metagenome (GOLD analysis project Ga0137394, IMG submission 108278) | Vadose zone soil microbial communities from Angelo Coast Range Reserve, California, USA - czobulk1.16 metaG | ecosystem: Environmental > Terrestrial > Soil > Vadose zone | place: USA...
ACGCCATCGAGTACGCCGGACAGTACGCGAAAATCTTAAAGCGAATCGCTGCTGGCGATCTCCCTGCCGTCGAGCACTGCACTGCCGGCAAGGACCGCACCGGCGTCTTCAGTGCGATTCTTCTCACCGCGCTCGGTGTTCCGCGAGACACCGTGGTTCGGGACTATATGCTGTCCAACCAATACCTGCTCGCCCCGGACACCATCGAAACTACTACTGCCGATCTTCAGAGGGCCTTCGGTCTCGCAGAGCCGCCGGACATCTCCACGGTCAAAACGATCATGACCGCAAAACCCGAGACTCTCGAAGCCACTTTCGACAAAATTGACACTACCTATGGCTCCTTCGGCAATTACTTGCGAGACGCCTTGAAGCTCTCCGACGGTGATCTCACAAATCTCCGCCAGCGACTCCTGGAACCTTAACCCACAAAGAGTGAGTTTGGCGCGGATGTGGTCAGCTCCTTGGGCATTGCATTGAAAAGCCTGCCATATCTCAGGACTAGGCTGGCGCATCCAATTCGGAGTAAAATGGTCGGATATCCCGCCTACTTTTGGCCGGGAGGAGAAACTCGAAACCAGGCGCATGCCTACCACCGGCCACATCGCCGCATCTCCCCGCGAATCAACGGCTCAACCGGGCCGGGCAGGCGAATCCTTGCTGGACCGCATTGGGAACACCCCCTTGCTGCGACTGGAACGCGCCGGCCAGGAATTCCCGAACGTTGAATTTTGTGCCAAGGCCGAGTGGTTCAACCCTGGCGGATCAGTGAAGGACCGGCCGGCACTGAGCATGATTCAAGCTGGTCTGGCCGGCGGGGCGCTACGACAAGGCAAAACCATCATTGACGCGACCAGCGGCAACACCGGCATTGCTTACGCAATGGTCGGCGCGGCGCTGGGTTTTCCCGTGCAGCTTTGCCTGCCGGACAGCGCTTCCTCCGAACGGAAGCGCATCCTCGCGGCCTTCGGTGCGGAGCTTGTGGTCACTCCCGGCGATGAAGGCACCGACGGTGCCATTCGCAAGGTGCAGGAAATCGTCGCGGGAAATCCCGAGAAATATTTTTACCCTGACCAGTACAGTAATCCTGCAAATTGGCAGGCACACTATCGCACCACGGCCAACGAGATTTGGCAGCAGACCTCTGGTCGTGTTACGCATTTTGTCGCGGGACTTGGCACCAGCGGCACATTCGTCGGAACGGCACGGCGGCTCAAGGAACTTAATCCCGGAATCCGCTGCGTGAGCCTGCAACCCGACGCATCCTTCCATGGCCTGGAAGGGTGGAAGCACATGCCGACGGCCATCCGTCCGGCGATTTACGATGATACGCTCGCCGATCAAAATTTGGCGGTCTCCACGGAAGAAGCCTACCGGCTGGTGAAACGCCTGGCGCGCGAAGAAGGTTTGCTCGTCAGTCCCAGCGCGGCGGCGGCGCTGCTGGGCTGCTTCGAGGTTGCGGCCGGAATTCCGAAGGATGCGAACGCCGTTGTCGTTACCGTTTTCGCGGATTCCGCTTCGAAGTACTTGAACGAACGTTTCTGGGATGAAGAGTAGCTATGCCGGACGCAACTACACTTTGCATCGGCGGACATCTTGCGGAGAAAATCCGCGCGCATGGCGCGGAGACATATCCGCATGAATGCTGCGGCGCACTGCTTGGACGCGATTCGAGCGCTATCCTTGATAGCGATCGGGGAAAGGGCGTCCCCTCTCCTGCACGGGAGATTCTTGAACTTTTTCCACTCGTCAATCGGCGAGACGATTCGCCCCGCAATCGCTTTTCGGTGACTGCGGAAGACGTTCGCGCAGCGGAGAAGGCGGCAGCCGAGCAGGGCCATGAAGTGGTCGGCTGGTATCATTCGCATCCCGACCATCCGGCGCGGCCAAGCGAGTATGACCGCGATCACGCCTGGCCGTGGTACAGCTACATCATCGTCAGCGTGCAGAACGGCGTGCCCCAAGAAATGACCTCCTGGCGATTGAACGACGACCGCGCGGAGTTTCGACCAGAGGGGATTGAGATTCGCCATCGTGCAGCGGTGCAGGGCGGTGGTTTCAGCATAACGGAGAAATGAAATGCCCGTGAAAGTAATGATTCCGTCTCCGCTCCGCCCCTATGCGGGAAAGCGTGATTCGGCCGAGTTCAGTGCACGGACCGTCGGGGAAGCGCTCGGCCATCTGACCACGGAATTCGCCGAACTGCGCAAACATCTCTTTACGGAAGACGGCAAGCTGCGCAGCTTCGTCAACGTGTATGTGAACGATGAGGACATTCGCTATCTGGCGAAAGAGAATACCCCCACGAAGGATGGCGATACGATTAGCATTATTCCGTCCATCGCGGGCGGTGGCCTCTAGAGGCCTCGTTTCGCGCCGCTGCACGGGCCGGGGTAAACGCCAGAAAGGAATCTCGCTTCGCTGCTTATTCTTGCAGGTCGAATTGGAATTTGAAGGAGTAGAGAAACGCAATGGCCACAACCACACAGCCGCAGACCGGCGCAAAACCGGCAGCGAGCCTTTCAAACGAAGAAATCCTTCGCTACAGCCGCCATCTCATCATGCCGGAGGTCGGCATGGAGGGGCAGCTCAAGCTAAAGAATGCCAAGGTACTGCTCATCGGCACGGGCGGGCTTGGCGCGCCACTCGGTTTGTACCTTGCCGCCGCTGGCGTCGGCAAACTCGGCCTGGTTGATTTTGACGTCGTCGACTTCACCAATCTCCAGCGTCAGGTTACGTTTGGCACCAGCGATGTCGGCAAGCCGAAGAGCGAAGCCGCGCGCGCGCGCCTTGCGAACCTCAATCCGGACATACAGATTCAGTCATTCGAAACCCAGGTGACCAGCGCAAACGCGCTTGAACTCTTCAAGGACTTTGATGTCATCGTCGACGGGACCGACAATTTCCCGACGCGGTATCTTGTCAACGACGCCTGCATTTTGCTCGGAAAGCCAAACGTGTACGGCTCGATTTTCCGGTTTGAAGGGCAAGCCACGGTTTTCGGCATGCCCAATGGACCGTGCTACCGCTGCCTCTATCCTGAACCGCCTCCGCCGGGACTTGTGCCTTCCTGCGCCGAAGGCGGCGTCCTCGGCGTTCTGCCCGGAATCGTCGGTTCCATCCAGGCGATGGAAACGATCAAGCTGATCCTCGGCCGCGGGGATAATCTCGTGGGACGGTTGCTGCTTTTTGACGCTCTGGGCATGAAATTCCGCGAACTTAAGCTGCGCAAGAATCCGAATTGCCCCGTGTGCGGAACGCACCCGACGATCACGAAGCTGATCGATTATTACGAATTCTGCGGCGTGCGCGGCGAAGAAGCTCCCGGCCCTACCGTCGAAGTGCCCGAGATCACTCCACGCGAGCTCAAGGCCAGGCTCGATCGTGGAGATGATTTATTCATTCTTGATGTGCGTGAGCCCCACGAATACCAGATCTGCAATCTCAAGGGACATCTGCTCCCGCTCGGAGAGCTGACGCGGCGCGTCCACGAACTTGATTCGTCGCGGGAAATCGTGGCGCATTGCCGCAGCGGGAAGCGTTCTGCCGAGGCCGTGGACTTCTTGCGCAAGGCGGGTTTCCGCAAAATCCTCAACCTGAAAGGCGGCATCCTGGCCTGGTCCGACGAGGTTGATCCGTCCGTTCCAAAGTACTGACTTAGGGTTTGTGTTGCGTGAGGACAAACGTCCCGGATTCGTTCGGCCCGTTTGTCCTTTGTGCCTGTCGCTCGGCGGGTCTGTGGGCATACTCTGGAGTTACTTCAGGAGAAAAAATGGCGGCCACGAAAATTACCGTTAATCACAACGGATCTATCCGTGTGGAAGGCGATTTCGAAATCTTTGATCCCGAAGGCAAGCCTTTTGGCTTGGCTGGACGGACCACCATTGGGCTCTGCCGTTGCGGGCACTCCCTAAACAAGCCGTTCTGCGACGGCTCGCATAAGACATGTGGATTCGCCGATACCGTTGCTGCCCGAGAGCTGCCTCCCCCGAAGCCAAAGCTTTAGCGGAGGCGAAGACGGTTTGCCTACTGTTTCAAACGTTGAGACTGTCTCAGGCTGAGACAGTCTCGAGTTTCGCTTGATACTGGCCACCCGCCCGGTAACTCTAACGAAACAAAAATGATAATGCCGAAATCCAGCAAACTGTAGGTCGGTGCGATGTCTCGCAGCCGTCGAGGGATATCCCTCTTCTTCGCTACATCCATGCAAGCTATTTATTTTCAATAACTTACAGGAGAGAATTTCCGGTCAGAAAGGGGCACAAACTTGCATTCCTTGGTAGTTGGCAATTTTTCTTCGGTATTTGGGGGATTTTGTGGGCAGTTGGGGCTACATCATCGGGTTTCTCCGCACCGACCGCGATTCGCTTTCCGCGCGAAAGGTCCACAGGCGCGTCCTGGTCGCGACGGGCGCAATGTTCCTGGTCCTCTCTCTTGCCGTGGTCTTCTACCTGCGGCAAATCAGCATCGCAGGTTCGCCCCAAAGCTATTTGTATCTGGAAGTTGGCGGAACGCTTCTGAGCTTCTGCTATGCCGCCAACGCCCTTGTCCGCTTCCGCGGTACCCATGATCGCACCGCATTGATCCTGGCCTTCGGATTTGTGCTTTCTGGAATAATCGAGACTGTCGGCTGCTTTGGCCTGAACGATTCGCTGATCTCCGGTGCCCTGGCGCTCTCCGGCATCCCCATGGGTTGGATGGTGAGCCGCACATTGCTTGCAGTTCTGCTGCTCGCGGCTGTCGCTGTCGAGCGCTATATGCCCACTGCGCGGCAGCCCAGCAAAGAAACAGCCGCAGCGCTGCTGGTCGTTGCTCTGGCTGCCTACATGACCAGCGCTGCGTTTCTGGCGGCACCCGCGGCCCCCGTCGCGCACGCCCTGAACTTGCTGTCACGTCCTTGGGATCTGCTTCCCGCTGCGCTGTTCCTGATCGCTGCGGTCTGTTTTCGCCAGCGCCTCAAGAATGACAGAAACAAGAAGGACGCCGCCAGCCTCTTCGATCATTCTCTCTTTATCGTGGCCTCCCTCAATGTCGTCTGCCACGCATCGGCGGCATTTTCCCGGCAGCTCTTTGATGGCCCGTTTTTTCTGGCGGAGTTGAGCAAAACGTTCAGCTATGTCGTCATGCTTTCCGGAGCATTGCTGGATCAAGCTCGCCTTTTCGAGCAAGTGCGCTCCATGGCCGTCACTGATCCGCTCACGGGGTTGTCGAATTACCGGCGCCTCATCAGCGTTCTCGAAGCGGAGCTTGACCGTTCGCGCCGCACGCAGCGCCCCTTCAGCGTCGTGCTTCTGGACATGGACGGCCTCAAGATCATCAACGATCAGTACGGACATCTGACCGGCAGCCGCGCTCTGGTGCGTATCGCCAAGATTCTGCGCAACCATTCCCGCACGATTGACACAGCCGCGCGGTACGGTGGCGATGAATTCGCGCTGGTACTGCCGGAAGCCAGCAAGGACATCGCGTCGCGCGTCGTCTCGCGAATCCGTGAGCGTCTCTCCGCAGAACCGGAGCGCCCTGCGCTTTCTGTTAGCGCGGGCGTCGCGGCATTCCCGCAAGATGGCGACACACCCGAGAAACTTCTTGGCGCTGCCGACCGCGCTCTCTATGCCATGAAGAACCATAGCAGGAGCAGCGTTCAAAATCTCGCGCGCATTGCCGCGTGCCTGTGAGGATGATCGAGAACATGGCGCACGCGAAGAGATTTGTATTTAACAGAGCCGAACGACGCATTCTGATGGAAATCCCCGTTCTGATTGAAGGCCATCGCCGTGCGCCTGGCTCGGAATCGACTTTTACTGAGAATGTGAGTGCGCGCGGCGCGCGTGTGGTGAGTGTACGCCGCTGGGAACCAGGCGAGCGATTGGAACTTGCCTCGCGCACCGGAGAGTTTCGCTCCTCGGCCCGGGTTGCTTACTGCCAACCATTGCAAGGCGAGGGCTTTGCCATTGGCGTGGAGTTCCTCGAGCCAAAGGGGCGATGGGTTGTTCAATCCCCAAGATAGCTGGACGTGCAACCGCGAGCGGATAGGAGGGAAACGCCTGGAACAAGAGAAGACAGAAAACTGGTGCAATAATTACAAGAAGGCTTGAAGCGCTTGGTGGAGCTCAAAAGATCCGCCAGGCGCTTCATTTTTTTATTTCCGCAGAGCCTCACTGGGACGCTCACGGTCGTAGAATTTGACCTGCCGGTATCTGGAGAAAGAAGCTGCTCTGGAGCGCCGGGCTTGATCTGCTCAGCCCTTCCTGGTTTTCCGCAGGACATCCTGGTAGACGCGAATCGTGTTCTCCACCATGCGTCCTGCCGAAAAACGTTGCTCCACCTCGCGGCGGCCTGCCTCGCCGAGTTGTTTTCGAAGCGCTCCATCATTGATCAGCCGCAGCATCGCAACGGCGAATTCCTTGCCACTTGGCTCCACGACCAGCGCGGTTCGTTGGCCATCCACTACTTCACCGAGCGCCCCGCGCGTTGTCGAAATGCAAGGCAATCCTGCGGCCATCGCTGCTTGCAATGCGGTTCCCAGACCTTCGAACTCCGAGGGAAATGCGAACGCATCGAGGGCCGCATACACTTGCTCGACATCCCCTATGAATCCCGGGAAAAGCACCGCTTCTGTCTGTCCGTGAAGCTTTGTGTGTGCCTCCAGTCCCGCGCGACAGGGGCCGTCGCCCGCGAGCAGCAGCCGCACTTCCGGATGCAAGGCTCGCACCAGAGGAAGTGCTTCGAGCAAGTGCCGTTGTCCTTTTTCCGGGACAAATACGCCGACGCACCCAAACAGAAATTCATTTTCTCGCACGCCCCAGTGCTTCCGCGCGGTGCGTCGTTGCTCCGGTGTTCGCAACGGAAAGATTTCCACGCCTTCATTCACGATCGAGATTCGCTCTGCCGCGATGCCTGAATCAACCAGGCTTTGTGCTACATCTTCGCTGTTTGCTAGAAACCGTTCCACGGCGGTGTATCGCGCTCGCGACACTACGTTTTTCTGAAGCGGGAATCCGATTCGACGGGAGACCAGCAGCGGAAGCCGCGTGTGCGCCCTCGCAAGCCATGCCGCTGTCAACGCGTGCGGCTCGTTGAGATGAACAAGCTCGAACTGTTTCTGGGCAATCAAACTGCGGATTGCGCGTGCAGCCCAGGCGCGCAAGCCGAATCGTGGAACTTGATGAACCGTGATCCCAGCTTCCAACACGCGTTTCGCGAGAGGTGAATCCCGCACCGCTAACAATTGGACCTCATTTCCGCGCTCGCGCAATCCATGGAGCATCAGCAATGCCTGGCTCTGCCCGCCGCGCCATTCCCGCTCCAGATCCACGCAAAGGATCTTCATGGCGTCCGCGCTCCGCCTGTGCGGCGTTCTGCTTCAATGAGCTTTCCGAGCTTCTTGAATTTCAACCACGTCCCCCGCGCCGCCATCCGCGAGATGAGCCATCCGCGATAGCCGTCGAGAAACCCAAGGTGCAGCACGTAATTCTGAAACCAGCTCCATGGCGCCGCCAGCCACATGGCCGCTCTCCAGCCCCGCTTGCCGTGGGTGAACAACTCCTGCGCCATGACTGTTGTGTAGCCCTCGACTTTGGCTTCATGCTCCGCGAATGTGCGAATCGTGTAGTGCAACAAGTTCCCGCTCAGACGGCCTGTCTTTCCTTCGAAGCGCAGAGCCGAATGGATCATTCCGGAAAAGCTAGCTTTGTCTTTCCGGTAGAGCCTTCGTTGAAAATCCGGGTACCATCGCGAGTGATGGATCCACGCACCGAGATACCACGTGAGGCGCGCCATTTCGTAAACCTGGAATTCCGGCTCGCTCTGCTTCCATTCCAGAAGGGAGGTGCGCAATTCACTGCTCAACTCTTCATCGGCATCCAGCAAAAAAATCCAGCCGTTGCTGGCGCGCGAGGCTGCGTAGTTTTTCTGATCGGCATGATTGGTGAAAGATCTCTCAAAGAAGGAGACGCCTTGCACACTTGCAATTTCCGCCGTACGGTCCGTACTCCCTGAGTCCACCACCACAATTTCGTCGGCGATTCCCACAAGCGAGGTCAACGCGCGTGTCAGGTTATATTCCTCATTGAATGTAATCAGGCAGGCGGAGAGACGGTTCATCGGACTCCGGACAGTTTGGAATCGGCGTTAGTATCTCACAAAGCCAATCTGAGGAATCGAGTACGCAGGAAACCACCCGGTCGAGAAGTTAAGGCAAGTCACTTCGGCTGAAAATTCACGCGAATCAAGCTTCCGCCGATTCGAAACTCGGTGCCATCCTGCAACATGGCCGCGCGCACGCGCTCTTCGTCGAAGAAAGTGCCGTTGGTCGAATCCATATCCTTAAGATTGATGTACGTCTCTCTCACTTCCAGCAGGCAGTGATTCCGCGAGATTTCAGGATCATTCAGTGGAATGTCCGCGCCCTTGCGGCCGAGCACGACACGCGGTTTTGCGAGGGTGTGGCTCTCGCCTTTCGATGGGCCGGACAAAATGCTGAGCACAACTTTCGCTTTTTCAGGCAGCCGCAGCCCGGGATCGGCCGGCGGCAATTGCAGGTATGAACTGCTGGCGTCCGCGCGAGCAAAGGAGGGCAGCGGTGACATGACCACGGTGGAATCCACACGCCGCTTGATCTCCACGATCGTGGTCTTTCCGCATTTCGAGCATTTGAACTGCACTTTCAAATGGCCGCCGCACTGCCCGTCTTTCAGCAAGTGCTCCGCGCCACAGTGAATGCACGCCGTCTGCATACTCTAAAATTAGCACCATCCGAAGCACTTTGGAGAGCGCCAGACATTTTTCGGGCGCAAAGGTAAATCTGCAGCCTCAGCTCCGGGCCCGCCCGCGATCGGGATTTTGTGTTACGATTACTGATTCCAGATCAGTCAGGAGAGCGTTTGTGTCCGATCATATTTCGCGCAAAGAACTGAAGCAGGACAAAATCAAGGAAACCATCGAGCACGGCGCCGAAGCCGTCATCTCTCACGGGCAGTTCACGCTCATCGTCGCGTTTGTTGCTTTGCTGGTGGCGCTTGGCTATGGCGGCTGGCGGTTTTATGTCGATCGCCAGACTGTGGAAGCTTCTGCCGGCTTCGATACCGGCATGAAGGCTTATCAGGGCCGCATCGGCTCGACTGCTGATCCCGCAGACCCCCATGAGCCCGTCTATCGCGACGAGTCCGCGCGCGTCCAGGACGCTTTGCAAAAGTTCACCAAGGTTGCCGACAAATATCCGCGCACGAATCCCGGGAAACTCGCGCGCTACTACTCCGCGCTTTGTTTCGAGGACCTCGAGCGCCACAATCAGGCACTCGAGGAATTGAAGAAGATCAGCGGCGGCAGCGACAAAGAGCTCGCCTCCATGGCGCAGTATCAGATGGCGGTCATCTACGCTCGCACTGGCAAACCCGATGATGCAGTCAAAATCCTTCGTGCTTTGGCAGACAAGCAAAGCGCTCTGGTGCCGCGACCGTTGGTGCTGTTGGAACTTGCCGGCATCCTGCGTAATTCCAATCCAAAAGAAGCCGCCAGCATCTACCAGCAAATCAAGAAGGAATTCCCGGACAGCACGATCGCGGATCAAGCCGACCGCGGCCTGGATCTGCTTCTCCCGAAATCCTGACCTGCTCCGCAATTAGGTGTTCCCGCGGATCAGCTGCTGCAACGTATCGGAGCGGCCCATCGAACCAGTCCCCATTCCTGCTCCCTGGGCGATGGGCGCGGAACAATCCCGCGGCCGGCGCTATCCGGAACCCGCTCATCCCTACCGCAGTTGCTACGCTCGCGACCGCGATCGAATTATTCATTCCCGGGCCTTCCGCCGCCTCGAAGCCAAGACGCAAGTATTCACCACGCGCTATTCTGACCATTTTCGCAATCGACTGACGCACACCCTGGAAGTCGCGCAGATCGCCCGCACTGTCGCCGCCGCCCTGGGCTTGAACGCCGAGCTCTCGGAAGCACTTGCTCTTGTCCATGACATCGGCCATCCGCCTTTTGGCCACGCCGGCGAAGAAAAACTGAATGAATTGATGCTCGCTCGCGGCGGCCATTTCAATCATAATCTGCACGCCCTCCGCATCGTCGAACAGTTCGAGCAGCGCTATCTCGATTTTCCTGGGTTGAATCTTTCGTTTGAAGTTCGCGAAGGAATCATCAAGCATTCGCGCGATTATTCCGCCGCGGAATTTCCGCAGCTTGCCGAATACCTTCTCGATCTGCGCCCGCCCCTCGAAGCGCAACTCATCGACTGGGTCGATGAAATTGCTTACAACACCGCGGATATTGACGATGCCCTCGAAGCCGAGCTCCTTGATCTTGCCGTTTTGCGCAAAGAAGTTTTGTTCTTTGGTGAACTCTACGCGCAGGTCGACGCTGCCCATCCTGCCGCGCGCGAAAAACTGAAATTCAACGAAGCCCTCAAACGCGTTCTGGATGCCCTGGCCACCGATCTCATTGAAACTACCGAGCAGCGCGTCCTCGCTTCCAGTGCGTCATCCGTGGAAGACATTCGCCGGGCACCCAATCGCCTCGCTGGGTTCGGCGATATTGCGGCGGCGCGAAATCGCGAGCTTAAACGCTTCCTTTTCGCACATATCTACAACCATCCCTCTATCGCCGAAGACCGCGACCGCTCCGTGAAGTGTCTCGAAGAGCTTTTCACCTACTATCTAGGAGCACCAGGCTCGATGCCGGCTTCCTATGAAGAACTCGCGCAGATGGAAGCGCGCCACGTCGTCGTTTGCGATTACATCGCCGGCATGACCGACCAATTCCTTCTTCGCCGGCATCACGAACATTTCGGCGATGCTAGCCACGGAAAATCGGCAACGCCTCATTGACGATGGGAAAAATCATCTGCCAAACCTAAAGGAAGTCCTGGATACGCTAGAGAGATTGTACGGGCCGCAGAAGGCCGCTGGCCCTACTGATCCTTACGAAATGATCGTCTACTTGAATTGCGGATATCCCGCCAGCGATGCCTCGTGTTCGAAGGGATTTGACGCGTTGAAGCGAGAAGTGGGGCTAAGTCCAAAAGAGATTCTTGCGGCCCCCAGGGCAAAACTGGCGAAATTGCTGCGGCTCGGGGGAATCGTCCCAGAGCAACGGGCCGAGAGATTGCAGGAAATCGCTCGCAAAGTAAAGGACGAGCATGGCGGGAGTCTCAAGGCTGTACTGAAGAAATGGATGCAAGAGGAAAACCAGCAAACAAGCAGGGGTGTTCGCACCGCAAAAAAGATCCTCCGGGAATTTCCTGTGATTGGAGAGCCAAGCGCGGAGAAAATCCTTCTGTTCTCAAAGTTGGCGCCCGTGGCCGCCGTACCGTCGGCGTTTGTCGAGGTGCCCGCACGGCTGTGGTTTGGCAAGGCCGGAGCAAACTATCCCGCGGATTACCGCGCCGCGCGCGATATCTTAAGCGCGGGTCTAGCGGAGACCTTTGAGGCGCGGCAAAGGGCCTACCTACTGCTGAAAAAGCACGGGGAACAGATTTGCAAACGGTCCAAGCCGAAATGCGAGATTTGCCCGCTGACCGGACAGTGCGCCTATATCCAGTTACAGGCCGCAGACCGCAACGTGGTTTGATGTCGGGTCGCGGCGAAGGGATCGCCCCACTTTCCCGCGATCAAATAGGTGGGGCTGTACGCTCCGATAGGGCGGTGTTGCAAGTCAGCGCTGTTTTGAAGGGGCCGAGCCTAGAAACGGATGAATGGTCCGAAGGCCACCCGCGGATTATGGTGCGTGCCGCCAGCGAAGTAGATTTCATCGCCGGCCTCAAGGCGTAGACCAACCGGGCCGATATGTCCTTCCAAGCCAGCGCCTGGATAGAGGATTCCGCTCACGTTGTTCGCTCGCAAATTCTCAATTGAGCTAATGGCGGTTCCCAAGCTAGCCGGCCGGGGATCCAGCCGGAAATTGACAAATCCTCCCTTGACGGTGAAAAACGGGCGAATCGCGCCGTGCCCGGCCACGATCTTGGGGCCAAAGAGTCCGTGCAGAACTTTGAGGTTGCTGTTCACAACCGTCACTGTTGGAGTGGTGTTGAAATTTTCCGTGAAGGCCTGCTTGAAGTCGTAGCTCATCTCACCTTCAAGCATGACGTGGGAGAACGCCTTGATCCCCGCCCGTGCTCCTAGCCCCGCCATGTTGGTTTTCGTTTGCGATATGCGGAAGTAATCAGCGTAGGCCCCCACCTGAAAATGATCCTGCGCCGACGCCAGCGGCACCAGCCAACCTGCGAGAAATAGCAAAAGTGCGACACGCTTCATTCGTCTTCTCCTTGCACGGATATAGTAGGAATTGCAGAAAGCAGGGGCTGGCTTCGGCCGGGGGGAGCTTCCGCCTCTTACGGTTGGATGAGGCCAGGCAAGTTGGAGTTGCCATGCCGTTTTGAACCGGAATTCCCGCCTCCTGAGCGAAGCGCAGGATCTCACCTGATCGGTACCTCGGCATGAGCATAAGCCTCGACCTTAGCGACTCTCACGATCCCCGGGCGAGCGTCAGAAAAAGCGTCAGGTAGCGCTTCAGCTTTTGGGTGATGAGGAAATTCTCCTTCACGTGCTGGTGCCCATGCTCGCCGAGTTTTGCCGCGATTTCCGGGTGCGAAAGCAAAAAACGAATCTGATACGCCGTGCCTTCCACGGAATGCGCAAGCAGCCCGGTGTGTTTGTGGATAATCTGAACTGGAATGCCGCCGACGGCGGAAGCCACCACGGGCTTTTTCTTCCACAGTGCTTCGGAGACCGTGAGCCCAAAGCCTTCGCGCAAGCTTTTCTGTATGACCACGGTCGAAGCGCGTTGCAGCGCGTTGACTTCCAGCGGCGCCCAGGCGGGGAGCTCCAGCACTTTGATGTCGGGATCGCTGTCGGCTTCGCGCAGTACTTCTTTCAACACGACGGCGCCCTCGGGATCATCGGAAGCGCTTCCGCCCGCTAGAACAAGCTGGCAATCGAAGTATCGCTTCACGATGCGGTACGCCCGGATTACGCCGATGGGATCCTTCAAGCGGTCAAAGCGCGAGATTTGCGTGAGGATCGCGCGCTGGGGATCGATCCGATAGCGAGCGAGGACCTGCGATATGAACTGCGGTTCGAGGGCGCAGTTTTTTTCAGACAGGGGGTCGATCGCCGGATAGAACAAATACTGTGGAATCGGAAGCTGCCGTGAAAAGTCGGGCGAAGAAAACATGGCGCCGTCGTATCGCGAGACGAATTTTTCGAGGAAGTCCCAAACCGCGCGATTGGGATGCGAAAGATCGATGTGGCAGCGCCATACCCAATGATTCGCCCCTGCCTGGCGCGTCTCAATGAGCCCGGCGGGCTGCAGGTCGTGAATCACCACGAATTCGGCATCAAGAGGGAGGGTCGCGCGATTGCGTTCGTTATAGGCGAGAAAAATTTCGATATCCTTCGGGCTGGCGTGATATGGCGCGCCGTGCAAGGCATTGTGGAAGGACTTGGTGACCTCAAAAAAATCTTCGCCGCCCATCATCACGTCCCATTTGATGTTCAGCTCCAGCTCTTCCGCCAGCGGCACCAGGCGGTTCAGAATCTCCGCGACGCCCCCGCCAACGGCGGTGGAATTGATCATCTCAATGCTGCGGCCGCGCAAAGGTTTCGCAAGAGCGCGAAGTTCCTCTATCTCGCCGGCCCCAAGCAGTTCGGCATATTCATCCAGTGGAATCCGGCTGAGGGCCAGCGTCTCGCTCATGCTCTTCTCCTTTCGCGGTCGATCAGCCGAAGCAACTTGGCGCGCGTGCTGTCCAAAGTGTTCGTGTAGATGTCAATCTGATTGACGCTGTCTGCCAGAGATTTGAGTCCTAGGCCATCGGCAAGCCAGTGCGAAAAATCGTTCGTCTGCAGTTGCAGTCTCAGCCGCGAGGAGATGAAATGAAAATAGAAGCCCGAGTGGCTGAGGTGCTCGATGCCTTCCCGGAATTCGTCGAGCGTTCGCGCATTCCGCCCTAGCGGTGCGGTGACTTCCACGCTCTCGCAGAAATAAAAACGCTCGAGCGCGGACTGGCTCGCAAAGTGCGGATATGCCGCACAGTAGTCACCGACAACGCGGCAGAGGTCGCTGCGCAACGCTGCGATGGAAACGTAGTCGCGGATGTCCAGCGCCGCGAGCTGTTCGGCGAGGTCGTTCCGGTTAGTGTCCGAAAGCGCCCATTGCGCGAAATCGTTGGAAAAACCCTCGGTAAGAAAATGATGGCTGCCCAGCGTTTGAAAGGTGTGATGAAAAATGGACGCGTCGCTGCAATGCTCGAGCCCCGTCAGCAACTCCGCGAGTGTGCCGGCCGATTGGTTGCCGATCCGCGTGAGATAGGAAACTGTCACGAATTCGAACGGCGTTTCAGCGAGGTTCATAGCAGGTCTTCCTCTAGTTCGATGGACGCGGCGGCCTCATCCCCATCTCGTTGTAAGTGCGAAATGGCGTGCTGGGTCATGACAATTGAGGTGTCTCCACACGCTCTGGAATTTCGATGCGAATATCGGTGAGATCGGAGAGTAGATGAGCGGCCCAGCGGTAGATGTTGCGCTCGCGCACGCCGTGACGCATGCGCTGCATGCGCGTCGATTGTTCCTCTTCGGACATTTCCAGCGCGCGATGGATGCTATCCGCGAGTTGCGAGATGTCGTAAGGATTGACCAGTAGCGCATCGGAAAGATCGTGCGCCGCGCCCGCAAACGTGCTGAGGATCAGCGTGCCGCGTTCATCCTCGCGCGAGGCAACGAATTCCTTGGCCACGAGATTCATTCCGTCATGCAGAGACGTGACCATGCAGAAAGAAGCGGCGTGGTAATACCGCGCGATCTCCTCGTGCGAATGGTGTTTCTTGAGAAACGCGATGGGTTTCCACCGCGACGTTTGAAAACGTGAGTTGACGCGTTCGGCTTCGGCACTGACTTCGGCCAGGAAGTTCTTGTAGCGTTCGATGTCCGTGCGGCTGGGGGCTCCGATCTGCACGAAAGTGAAACGCTGCTGGTAGGCAGGATTCAATTCGAAAAAACGCTCGATGCCGCGGAATCGCTCGAGAATCCCCTTCGTGTAGTCCACGCGGTCAACGCCAACGCCCAGAAGGGAAGCTTCAATACCCATCTCGGCGCACAGAGCGGCACGCTCTGCTCCGGCGCTGCGCGATTCATTGCCGCCGCCGCGTGAATTCTCCGGAAACGCCACGCTGATGGGATACGGGCGCACGCGCGTGACGTGACCTTGGCGATTCACTGCGAAACGATCCCATTCCGTGATCGCCTCGAGCGCGCGATCCACAGTTTCAAGAAAATTGTTGCAGTGCGATTGGATCTGGAAGCCCACCAGGTCGGCGCCCAGCAATCCATCGACAAGTTCGCGCTGCCACGGACAGATGCCGAAGACTTCCGGATTTGGCCACGGAATGTGCCAAAAGATCGCAACACGCGCGTCGGACCGCGCCTCTTTAACCATTCGTGGAAGCATTGCAAAGTGGTAATCCTGCGCCAGAAGAATCGGCGATTCCATGCCCTCCATTTCCTGCAAAACGGCGTCGGCAAATCGACGATTGATTTTCTGATACTGAAGCCAGTCCTCGGGCCGGAAGACAGGTCGCGTATGCGCGATGTGGCACAGCGGCCAGAGGCCTTCATTTGAGAAACCTTCGTAGTAGCCTTTGTCTTCCTCATCGCTGAGCCACACGCGGCGCAGCGTGTAGCTTGGACGATCGGGTGGTACGCGCAGCCGATCGTGTGCATCGACGACTTCGCGGTCGGCGCTCCCGGAGCCGTTGGCGATCCACGTGCCATTGCAGGCGCGCAGCACGGGTTCGAGCGCGGTGACGACGCCGCTCGCAGGAACGATTACGTTGATGGTCTTCTCCTTTTCGCTGAAGACGTGCATATAAGGCTCACGATTCGAAACGACGTAAAGTGGTTTTTCCTGAAGTTTGTTGCGCAGGCTGACGTGCAGGCGCTCGGCAGTCCACAGTGAAGCGTTCGAGTCGCGCAACCGCGCTTCTTCTTCCGCGGCAGCGCGCGCCGTGTCCAGGTCACGCGCGAGGTGCTTCACTTCGTGATGGATCTCGTCGAGAAGTTCGCCATTCGAAACCGCCGGTGGCGCGTTCGGCTGGCCGGTGCGCAGCGTCCGCAGCCATTTTGCCGTGCGCGTCAGCGGGCCGGTGAAAGTCCACTGGACAAGAATCACCGCGAGCCCCGTGATCAGAACTGTTTGGACGAACGCATTGAGCAGGGAATCGCGAAGTGTGCGGGAGACTTGTCTGTCGATGAAACTAGTGTCGTGGAAGAGAGCCAGCGTGCCCGCAATTTCGCCGTTATGGTGAAGCGGCAAGGCATAAATGTGAATCGGCGAATTCGAATCTTCGTTGCTGGCAGCGGTTTGCTCCACACTCAGGAATTCGTCTGCGCCGGCGTCCTCCTGTGCGGCGCGAGTTGCGACCGTCGGACGCATCTTGAAGGCCGGTGGCAGACCGGAAGTGATCGCCAGCACCGCGCCAGCGTCGCTGTATACAGCGACCCCTTTCAAGTGTTCGCGCTGACCGAAGCGCTCGACGAGACGCTGCAAGCTTCTATCGGGTACACGGTCGAGCAGCGGCTCCACGCTCTCCTGGAGACTTTCACCGAGAATTTCTGCGCGGCGCGCAAGGTCGTTGCGCAAATTGCTCTTCTCCGTCCGCGCCTGGTATGCCGCGAAGAGCAGAGACACCGATGCGACGCTGACGATCAAGGGCAGAATGATTTTCAGAGTCGTGCGCATCAAGACTCCTTAATTTTCAAAAATGAGAATCGGCCGCGAGGACTGGGCGGGCGGCCGCATTGAAATTACGATTGTCGGTGACCGGCTTCTAGATTATGAGCGGTGTGTTTCGTTAGTACAAGGTCATTCCGGAGGCCGGAGTCACGAGGACGCGAACGGCGATGTTCCTGCCTTCGTCGGAGCGGTACTCGACAGTGGCTTGCGCGCCCACGGCGAGTTTGCCTTCGACTTTCGTCTTGCCATCCACCAGGAATTGAACGGTATTCACATCTTTGTCTTTCCTCACCTGTACGGAGAATTCCGCATCTCCCACGGATGCGATTTGCCCCGAGAGCGATTGATTGTCCGGCGTCGGTTGCAAGTTATCTGCCGCAGGCTGGGCGGGGAGCGGCGTGGACCAGGCTGCTATCGTGAAACAAACCAGAAACAGGGTGGCTAGGCAAAGCGAAGTCCGGAATCGCATAGAATTTCCTCCCTTTCGATTTTGACCGGGGCCCCTCATGGGGGCAAGAAATGAACCAAAACCGGAAGAGAATCTTTTTCTCCGATAAATACATGTTAAATCATATAGATGCGCGGAATAGCAGGCAATAGCGGGGAGTAAGAATTGGGTACTAGTGCTATGAACTTTTTGCCGCTCTGGCATTGTCCGGTGAAGGATTGACCCTGTCGTTGCTTGAAAGTAGGATTTGGCTGCCATTCTTGCGGGTCGTTCCGAAAGGCAAGAAAGAAGCGAGGAACCACTGTGTATTGTTCGAAGTGTGGCGGTGCCATGGCGGATAGTTCAGCGTTTTGCTCGAATTGCGGACAAGCCTTCGCGGTTGCTGCTGCGGTGCCGCGGGCGCCGATGATGACTGCATCGGTTGCGGCGCCAATCGGAGGTGGCGCGGCTTCCATCCCTGCGTATGCCGGATACGCCGCCGTGCCGCGCGTGGAGTACGCGGGATTCTGGCTACGTTTCTTGGCGCTCCTCATTGACAATGTCGTGTTGGGTTTGGGCTTCGTCTTGATATTGATTCCGCTGATCTTTCTGACGGGACTGGGCGGATTCATCGGCGAGATCCATCCCAACGAGGACTTGAATGATGTGGGCATCTTCATGCTCATCGCACTCATCTTTCTTGCCGCAACAGTGAGCCTGCTCCTGACCTGGCTGTACCACGCGCTTTTGGAGAGTTCGGAGTGGCAGGGTACGCTCGGGAAAAAGGCGCTGGGCCTGGTGGTGACGGATATGGCGGGACAGCGCGTCAGCTTCGGTCGCTCCACGGGAAGGCACTTTGCCAAGATCATCACCAACATGGTGCCCGCATTTATCGGATATATCATGGCGGGTTTCACCGAGAAAAAGCAGGCGCTGCACGACATGATCGCGGGATGCCTAGTTCTGCGACGAAACAGTTGAAGAAAGAATCTAAAAGTAGCAAATGTGATTGGAAGATCATTTCTTGGATACGCGACGACCGGTGCAAAAAGCAAGCCTGAAGAGATTGCCCACGCAGATTCTCGGAGCAATATGAAGTAGCGGCCACCCGCCTTGTTCTTCCTTATCTGTTAGCTTAGAAACCGCTGCCGGTGGAAACCGCCACAAAGCCGTCAACACTGGGAAGCATTCTTCAACGGCGCTGTCCCCGATGCTGCATGGGCAGGATTTTCGCTATTCCCTCTTCCGCGGATTCCCCAAGATGTGCGGGCGCTGTTCCATCTGCGACCTCAAGTTTGAGCGGGAACCGGGCTACTTTCTGGGCGCCATGTACATCAGTTACTGCCTGGGACTTTTGATCATGGCGCCAATCGCCGTGCTGCTATGGTCCCTGACGGGGTGGTCGATCACGAAAGTCGTCATCTGGGCCGCCGTGTTGTTCTTCCCGCTCGCGCCAACGATCACACTCTTTGCCCGCGTACTGTGGATCTATCTTGACCAGAGCATTGATCCCGAACGACTACGCTAGCGA
>Ga0137394_10001204_pt1 | contig 18673 bp, 16 predicted proteins | sample czobulk116metaG_FD_108278 | JGI IMG/M metagenome (GOLD analysis project Ga0137394, IMG submission 108278) | Vadose zone soil microbial communities from Angelo Coast Range Reserve, California, USA - czobulk1.16 metaG | ecosystem: Environmental > Terrestrial > Soil > Vadose zone | place: USA...
CGCATGAGCGACAACCCGCATACCAACGGCGGCGTGCTGCTCCGCGACCTGAAGATGCCCGACTTCCGCGATTACGCCGTCGACGTGCCGAGCCCCGGCGCGACCACGGCGGAGTCGGCGCGGTCGATGGGGAAGTTCCTGCGCGACGTCATGAAGGGGAACCTGGAGAGCAGCAACTTCCGGCTGTTCAGCCCCGACGAGAGCAACTCCAACCGCTGGCAGGACGTGCTCGAAGTCACCCAGCGCTGCTACATGGCGGAGATCCTCCCCACCGACGACCACGTCTCTCCCGACGGCCGCGTGATGGAGATGCTCTCCGAGCACCAGTGCGAGGGGTGGCTCGAGGGCTATCTCCTGACGGGCCGGCACGGATTCTTCTCCTGCTACGAGGCCTTCATCCACATCGTGGACTCGATGTTCAACCAGCACGCCAAGTGGCTCAAGGTCACGCGCGAGATCCCCTGGCGGCGCCCCATCGCCTCTCTCAACTATCTCCTCACCTCGCATGTGTGGCGCCAGGACCACAACGGCTTCAGTCACCAGGACCCGGGCTTCATCGACCACGTCGTCAACAAGAAGGCCGAGGTCATCCGCGTCTACCTGCCCCCCGACGCCAACTGTCTGCTCTCCACCACCGACCACTGCCTGCGTAGCCGCAACTACGTCAACGTCATCGTGGCCGGCAAGCAGCCGGCGCCTCAGTGGCTCAGCATGGACGCGGCGGTCGAGCACTGCGCGGCGGGCGCCGGCATCTGGAGGTGGGCGAGCACGGATCCAGACAGGGAGCCCGATGCCGTGCTGGGCTGCGCGGGAGATGTGCCTACCCTGGAGACCCTGGCCGCCGTCGACATCCTCCGCGCGTGGGTGCCGGAGTTGACGGTGCGCGTGGTCAACGTGGTCGACCTGATGGCGCTACAGTCGGAGAGCGAGCACCCGCACGGCCTTCCCGACGCCGAGTTCGACGCCCTCTTCACCCGCGACAAGCCCGTCATCTTCGCCTATCACGGCTACCCCTGGCTGATTCACCGCCTGACCTACCGGCGCACCAACCACGAGAACTTCCACGTCCACGGTTACCGCGAGGAGGGCACGACCACCACGCCCTTCGACATGACGGTGCTGAACCGCCTCGACCGCTTCCACCTGGTCGAGGCCGTGGTGACCCGCGTGCCTTCCGTGGCCGCGCGGGTGGCCGATGTCCAGGCGCGGGTGCGGGAGATGCTCGCCAAGCATCGGGCCTACGTCACCACCCACGGCAATGACCTACCCGAGGTGCGCGACTGGCAGTGGAGCGGGGGCGGCCAGACGCCCCGACCCTGAATCAGGGCTTGGGCGAGGGTGAGCTGGAATCGGCCGGCGTCGCGCGCTCGGCCGCGCCGGGCTTGACGGGGACGTAGAGCACCGAGGGACGGTTCTTGCCGCCCTGCGGGTAGAGGTCCATCAGGTCGTAGACGAGGAGCGGCATCTTGGTGTTGACGGAAAGTCCCAGCTGCTGCGCCGTCGGCACGATGATGGGAAAGTCATGGGTCCATCGCCCTTCCGAGAGCACCCTGGCGATCTCGATGGCCTTCTTCGGCGGATGGTGCTTGCGCAGTATCTCGGCGGTGAAGATGCCCACCTGGATTCGCGCCATCTGGGCCACGTCCGCGAGCACGAGCATCTGATCGCTCACGCCGGCCACCCCCTTGGCCTGGACCATGCGGACGATGGAGCCGGCCGGCATGTCGCCCACCACCGGATCCACGGGACCGAGCACGGCGTTGTTGTCCATCACGATCTCGTCGGCGGCCAGGGCGATGAGGGTGCCGCCGCTCATCGCGTAGTGGGGCACGAACACCGTGACCTTGGCCTTGCGCTCCACGAGGGCCTTGGCGATCTGCTCGGCGGCCAGCACGTGGCCGCCCGGCGTGTGGAGGATGACGTCGATAGGCTGGTCCTCGGGCGTGAGCCGGATGGCGCGCAGGACAGCCTCGGAGTCCTCGATGCTGATGCTGCTGGACACGGGCACGCCGAAGAAGCTCACCACCTCCTGCCGGTGGATGAGGGCGATGACCCGTGACTTGCGCTCCTGCTCGAACTGCTTGAGCACCTGCGCGCGCTTGGCGGAGAGCCGGCTCGGCCCGTAGACCTGCTGGACGATCACTCCGAGAAGGACGAGCCAGAAGAGGATCTTGACGGCGCTCGTGAAACCGTACCAGAAGCCGACCCAGCGCCCCTGCCCGCCCCCGTTCATCCCGGCTATTCCGGAACGCTCTGCAGCGCGAAGACGGCGGGGATCAGCCCCCCCTCGGGCATGGGCCCGAACCACTTCTCGTAGATGGGCACCACCTCGGCCGAGCGGTACAGGCGCGCAAGCACCCGGTTGACGGCGAGCCGGAAGGGCGAATCGTTGCGTCGCACCACGAAGGCATAGGGCTCGTAGGAGAGGTAGTCGTCGAGGAGGGCCAGCTTTCCGGGATCTCTGGCGGAGGTCCGCAGCCCCGCCAGGATCACGCGGTCCGAGGCATAGGCGTCGATCTTGCCGGCCTCGAGGGCGGCCAGGGCCTCGGGATGGTCCTTGACCGCGAAGATCGTCGCGTTCGTGATGGAGAGCCGCTTGAGCGTCTCCCCGAGCACGCGCTCGGTGGTCGTGGTCTGGACAACTGCGATGCGCTTGCCCGCGAGCTGGGCCGGGCGCTGGATGCCCGAGGCTGCCGTCACGAGCAGGCTGGCCCCGTCGACGAAGGTCAGGTTGGTGAAGTCGACCTGCGCCTCCCGTGAGAGCGTGCGCGTGGTCGATCCGCACTCGATGTCCACGCGCCCGCTGACCACGGCCGAGATGCGGGCGTCCGGGGGGAGCTTGACCCATTTGATCTCGAGCTTGGGAAGATTCAGCTCGCGCTGGATGCCCGCGGCGATCTCCCGGCAGAGATCGATGGAGTAGCCGGCCGGCTTGCCGTCAGGTCCGAGAAAGGAGAAGGGCTTCGCGGCCTCGCTGTAGCCGATGGCGATGGTGCTGGCGCGTCGGATCTTGAACAGCGTGTCGGTGTCCGCGGCGGCCACCGGCGCCGCGAAGACTGCAAGCAGGAGAGCGACGGTGAGGAGTGCCCGCATGTCCCGGCCATCCTATCACGCCCGTCCCTTGCCCAGCCTCCCGCCGATGCCGAGTCTCGCGCTGCGTACGTGACATTTCGAGCCAAGCCGTCCTGCGGCAAGGCGAGGGCTGCGCAGATCTGGCGAAGCACATTGGCCCAGTACGCTACCAGTCGAGGCGGGATTCCAGCACGATGCCTTGACGCCGGCGAACCCAGCGCGTGATGCGGACGACGTGGAAGAAGCCCCAGAGGGCCAGGCGCAGGGTGGGCGACAGGAGGCCGAAGGAGCCGCCCGCCAGCACGCCGGTGACCGCGTCCACCATCTTGAACTTGTTCCGCGGGCGCAGGAACACGTCGACGAAGGCGCGGTCGTAGAAGGACTCGATGAAGCGGTCGAAGTGCCGGGTGCCCCGGCGAATGGCGCGCTCGAAGCCGCGGAATTGCCACGCCCCCAACCGCCCCGCGCGCATGCCCCGGCAGATGGCCTGGGCCGCGAGCTCCGCGGACTGCAGGGCGAGAAAGACGCCGGGAGAGAAGATGGGATCCACGAAGCCCCCGGCATCCCCGACGCACACGAAGCGGTCGCCCGTCATCGGATCGACGGTATAGGCGAAGTTCGCCGCGGAGTGGAGCTCGGTGACCCGGACGGCGCCGCGCAGGTTGTCGCGCACGGCCTGGCAGCGCTCGATCATCTCGGCGAAGAGCGTCTCGAGGTCGCCCGGGCGCCCCTTGACCGTGCGCTGATGAAGCACACAACCCACGCTCGTCTCGTCGCGAGCGAGCGGAATGTACCAGAACCACCCCTCGGGGAAATAGTAGATACGGACGTGTCCCTCCTCCCGCCCCGGGAAGCGATGGCTTCCTCGGTAGTAGGCGTAGAGGGCGACCTTGCCGGTGCCCCGCCGCGGCCGGCGCTGGCCCTGCCGCGTGGTCAGGAAGCAGTCGCGCCCGCTCGCGTCCACGAGGCAGGCCGCGCGGAGCTCCTGCGCTCCGGCGCCATCGCGGATGCGCGCGCGGACGCCGTCCCTGTCGAAGGTCACCGTCTCGACGGTGGCGGGCTGGCACACCGTCACGCCGGGCTGGGCGGCCGCGTGCTCGAGCAGGATCTCATCGAACTCCGCGCGATGGACGTCGAGGGTGTACGACGGCCAGGGGCGCCCCGGACGAAAGTCGAACATGGTCGACTCGTCCGTTTCCTGGTCGTGGAAGGCGGCGCCGTACTTGACCTGGAAGCCGTGGGCGAGCACGCGCTCGAGCACTCCCATGCGCTCGAGGATCTGCATGCACGTGGGGATGAGGGACTCGCCCACGCGGAAGCGCGGGAAGACCTCGCGCTCTACCACGGCCACCCTGAGCCCACCCTGGGCGAGAAAGGTGGCGGTCGCGCTTCCCGCGGGGCCGCCGCCGACCACGATAACGTCGACGTCGTGGCGGGTTGTCTTCGGATCGCCGGGGAGGCGGCTGCCGGAGTCCAGCTTCACAGCTCGCATTCTACCGCGGCGTGAGTGCAGGGTCCGCGCAGCAAGTAGCGGCAAGGGGGTAGATCTCATGAATCATCGAACGCCGCGTGCGCTCCTGAACAGTCTTCTTGCGGTCCTCACCGAGCTTGTCAGCACGCGCCCGGCTGTCCAGGACCAGGAGTGCTTCATTCGGTCCAGCTCAGCCAAGACGCCGAACAGGGGAGGGCGGCCCGGAAGACTCGACCCGACCCGCACGGGCGTCTTGCTGATCTTCGCGGCGATCTCCGGGGGAAGCGCGGGTTCGGCCATCCGCTTTGCGCTTGCCCCGCAGACCCATTCGGCTCCATCTTCTCCAAGAGGAAAGTGATCCTCCATTCCCGGCGTGCGCTTCACGAGGGAGACGGTCCACTGGTGGCCCGGAATCCATGGAAATCGGGTCGTCCGCACGCCGAGTCCCAGGTTACGAATGGTGGCAATGAACCACTCGCGATCGAAAAGAACGGCTTGGCTGAAGTCGGATTCACTCGTATATAGACAATACACTTCGGGAAGGAAAGGGAAGCTGGCCCTGTCAAAGAAGAACCAAGACGTGAAGACCATCCCGCGGGGGGCAAGGACCCGCCTTATCTCACTGAGATAGTACTCGGCCTGAGCCCTCGTTAGATGGGTGAACACTGAATGGGCAATGACCAGCGTGAATTCCCCGTCATTCGCTGGCAATGGCAGAGCGAGCTGCAATCTATTCCCCGGAGCATAGTTCGGAGAGTAGACATCATGGTGGAAGAATCGAAAATTCGGATCGACCAGGCTCAAATTTTCTTGGCACCATTCGACGAGTCCTTTGTTGACATCGATCCCTACATAGCGGCGTGGCTTAGGATCTTGCTGGAGGAGCTGCCGCGCCACTCGGCCGCAGCCGCACCCGAAATCGAAGACGGTCTCGTACGTTTCAAGAGGAATGTCGAATCCTGCATAGATCGGGGTGCCGCTGGGATTTTCGTAGTCTGCGGGATCCGTCGGCCCGACCCACGTCCGGAGTTCGAGGGGAGGTAGTGGAATGAGACCGGGTGGCGTCATAGGTGAGCTCCTAGTTCGTCAGCGGACCGGCCTTTTCCCGCAATGTTCGGACGCGAAGTGCGGCAAGCGGTAATCTACACGGTCGCGATCACAGGATCAAGAGCGCGAAGCGTGCTGCGATCCAGGAGGGGACGGCATCGGGCCGACTCTCTTCATGCCCATATGCCCGGCCAGTCTTGAGGGGCCCCGTCTCCGCCCCAGGGCCGGCGGCGCAAGCGATGTCCAGTGTTTCCTGCTACTCTCTGACTTTGCGATGCGGGATCCTTGACCGTCCACCGTGCCGAGGCTACTCTCGCTTCGTTTTCTCCTCTCACAGGGTCCCAGGTCACGGAGGCCGGTTATGGTGAAGCGAGCGGCAGTGGAGAGCACCGCGGAGGCCTACCTCGAGCTGCTGGCCGCGCGCGGCATCGAGTATCTCTTCGCCAACGCGGGCACGGACTTCGCGCCCCTCATCGAGGCCTACGCGAAGCGGGGCGCTCAGGGACAGACGAGCCCGCGGCCGCTGACCATCCCGCACGAGACGCCGGCCGTGGCCATGGCCCACGGCTACACCATGGTCTCGGGACGACCGCAGGCGGTCATGGTCCACGTCATCGTGGGCGCGGGCAACGCCGTCGGCGGCATCATCAATGCCGCGCGATGCAACGTGCCCATGCTCTTCAGCGCCGGACGCAATCCCATCACGGAATACGGCTTGCCGGGCAGCCGTGACCGTCACATTCACTGGGCGCAGGAGTCCTTCGACCAGGCAGGCATGGTCCGCGAGTTCGTGAAGTGGGACTACGAGCTGCGCGGCTTCTCCCAGCTGGAGACGGTGGTGGATCGCGCCCTCACGCTCGCGCAGGCGGAGCCGCAGGGTCCCGTGTACCTGACCCTGCCGCGCGAGGTATTGTCCGAGCGGCACGAGACCTTCGAGTATGCCGATCCCGCCCGCGCGGTGACGCCGGGCCCGGTCGTCCCCGCCCCCGAGGTGGTGGCGGAGGCCGCGCAACTCCTCGCCGCCGCCAGCAACCCGCTCATCATCGTCAAGGCGGCCGGGCGCGACCCGCGCGCCGTTCCCGCCCTCGTGGCCCTGGCGGAGGCGCTGGGCGCGCCGGTCTTCGAGCAGGCCAATACCTACATCAATTTCCCCCAGGACCACGCCCTCCACGCCGGATTCGATCCCGCGCCGCACCTGGAGGAGGCCGACGTCATCCTCGTCGTGGAGTCGGACGTGCCCTGGTTCCCCAATCTCAAGCGGCCCAGGCCGGAGACGAAGATCGTTCACCTCGGCATCGATCCCCTCTTCTCCCGCTACCCCATACGCGGGTTCCCCGCTGACCTGGCCCTGGCCGGCACGCCGCGTCTGGCCCTGGCCGCTCTGGCCGAGGCCGTGGCCCAGCGCGTGGATGCGTCGAGTCGGGCGAAGAGACGGACGCGCTGGGAAGCCGAGCACACCCGCGTCCAGCAGGCGGCGGCGGCGCGCGCCAAGGCCGTGCAGTCCGACACGCCGATCGACATGGCGTGGGTCTCGCGCTGCGTGGGCGATCTCGTGGACGACAAGACCATCGTGGTCAACGAATACGATCTGGATCCGACCCAGTGCCGCTTCACGCGGCCGGGCAGCTTCTTCGGGGCCCCGCCCTCGGGCGGGCTGGGCTGGGGACTGGGGGCCGCGCTCGGGGCCAAGCTGGCGGCGCCGGATCACACGGTCATCTGCTGCGTGGGCGACGGTTCGTACATCTTCGGCGCGCCCACCGCCGCGCACTTCGTCGCCCGCGCCCATAACCTGCCCGTGCTCTTCGTGGTCTTCAACAACCGGACATGGAACGCCGTCAAGCGCGCGGTGCAGACCCACGCGAAAGACGGCTGGGCGGTCAAGACCGACTCCATGCCCCTCACCCGTCTGGAGCCCGCCCCCGACTACGAGATGGTCTGCCGCGCCTCCGGCGGGCACGGCGAGCGGGTCGAGGACCCCGCCGACCTCGCGGCGGCGCTCCAGCGCGCCCTCCGCGTCGTCCGCGAGGAGAAGCGCCAGGCCCTCCTCAACGTGATCTGCAAGAAGCCATGAGAATCCTGGCCACGGGGCCGAGCGGATCGCGCGAGGAGCTCGAGGCCCTCCGCGAGGCCGGACACGAGGTGGTCATCGGGCGCCCGCTCGATCAGCCCGCGCGCCAGGCCTATACCGAGGCCGAGCTCATCGAGGCCGCGCGTGACGCCGACGTCATCCTGGCCTCGCACCTCGAGACCATCAGCCGCGGCGTCCTCGAATCATCCGTGAAGCTCCGTCTCGTCATCGTGCCCTTCATCGGCACCGACAAGATCGACGTCGGCGCAGCCTCCCGGCTCGGCATCCTCGTCGCCAACAGCCCCACCCCGGAGAACTTCATCGCGGTGGCCGAGGCGACCGTCGGCCTCCTCCTGATGCTGCTCAAGCGCATCAAGCACAACGAGGCCAAGCTCCGCCGCGGGGAGTGGGCGCAGCGCCACGACCGGGGCGAGTTCCTCTTCGGCAAGACGGTGGGGCTGGTCGGGCTGGGGCGCGTGGGCTCGCATGTGGCGCGACGGCTCGTCAACTGGGACGTGAGGCTCCTTGCCGCCGATCCCTATGTCTCGGCAGAAACCGCCCAGGGGCTGGGCGCCACGCTTGTCGAGCTGCCCACCCTCCTGGCCGAATCCGACATCGTGTCGCTCCACGCCTCGCTGACCGACGAGACGCGTGGCCTCATCGGCGAGAAAGAGCTCCGGCGGATGAAGCCCACCGCGCTCCTCATCAACACGGCGCGGGGCGAGATGATGGACGAAGAGGCGGTGGCGCGGGCCCTCGACGAGGGCTGGATCGCCGGGGCCGCCGTCGACGCCTTCGTCAAGGAGCCGCTGCAGCCCACGAGCTCGCTGCGCCACGTGGATCCCGAGCGGCTCATCCTCACACCGCACAACGTGAGCCACAGCGAGGCGGGCCGCCGGGCCAATCTCCGGCTCGCCCTCGAGCAGATCCTGGGCGCGGGGCGCGGGGAGCCGCCCACCTGCTGCGTCAACCCCGAGACGATCGGCCGCTGGAGGATCTCGCGATGACCCCGTCCGCCCTCTCCGTGCTGGATGCCGACGGCCACGTCACCGAGTCCTATCAGCAGCTCGCCAAGTACCTCGACGAGCCCTACCGCCGGCGCGCGCAGACCTTCCCCTGGTACACGGCCGACGGCTGGGACCGGAGGCTGGTGGACAAGTTTCACGACTGGGCGGGCAACGCGGACGAATGGCTGCAGGCCCTCGACAAGGGCGGCATGGAGCTGGCCGTGCTCTATCCCACCCTCGGCCTCTTCATGAGCTTTCTCAAGGACCGCGAGTGGGCCGTGCGACTGTGCCGCGCCTACAACACGCTCATGTACGAGGAGTTCATCAAGGTCAGCCCCCGGCTCCAGTCCGTGGCGCTCCTGCCCGTGCAGGATCCCGCCGAGGCGGCGCGCGAGCTGCGGCGTGCCGTGCGCGAGCTGGGCCATGTGGGCGGGATGCTCGCCGCCGACGGCAACCACCTCCTGGGCGACGAGCGCTTCCTGCCCGTCTTCGAGGAGGCGGACCGCCTGGGCGTGATGCTCGGCATCCACGCTTCGGGCTCGCATCTGGGCGGAGCGGGCGTCGAGCTCTTCCCGCGCTTCATCCAGGCGCACACCTGCTCGCATGCCTTCGGCCAGATGCGCCAGCTGACCTCGATCGTGTTCGAAGGCATCCCGGAGCGCTTCCCCAATCTGCGCCTGGCCTTCCTCGAGGCGGGCTGCGGCTGGGCGCCCTACTGGATGGAGCGCATGGACGACGAGTACGCCAAGCGCGCCGAGGAGGCGCCCGCCCTCAGGAAGAAGCCGAGCGAGTACATTCGGAGCGGATCGATCTTCTTCTCGTGCGAGGCCGACGAGTGGCTCTTGCCCCAGGCCGTGAAGCTCGTGGGGGAGAACCAGATCGTCTACGCCTCGGACTTCCCGCACTGGGACCACAGCTATCCCGGCTCCATCGACGAGATCAAGGAGCGCGGCGACCTCTCCGACGCCCAGAAACGCAAGATCCTCGCGGACAACACGCGCAACCTCTACGGCCTCAAGCCCTAGCGATTTTCGGGGCCCTGCTAGCGTTTGCTCACGATGCGGGGGGAGGGCTGGCCCACGTGGATGTGCGCCCCCGAGGCCGCGCCGGAGACGGCGCCCCAGGAGGCGATGAAGGGAATGCCGGCCGCCCGCAAGTAGTCCATGACCGCCCGGCCCTCGATGCTGTCCGGATGGAGGGCGATGTCGAGCGCGTCGCGGTGGTCGAAGCCCATGCGGTCGTGCAGCGGCGTCTGGCCGTAGGCGCTCACGGGCAGCGGATGATGAAACCGCGCGGTGAAGAACTCCTGGAGCTTGGCCGTGCCCGCCTTGAGCGACCAGGGCGCCGGCCCGTTGAACCGGATGAGCATCGCCGTCTGCTCGTAGCCCCCCTTCTTCAAGGGCGAGAGGCCCGTGAGGGCCCGGGCCGTCGTCGCCTCGGCCATGGCATGGTCGGCGCTGGAGATCTCCCGTCGGGTGCCGTCGACCTTGGCTTGAGCTTCGGTCACGGCGCGCTCGGCATCTTCGAACTCTCGACGTGAAATGATGCCGCGGTTGAGCAATTCCTGCCGCTGATCACGCTGGTCTTTGACTTTGGCGAGATTCGCCTCGTAGATGGCCAGGAGCTTCTCGAGGCTGGTCCGATACTCGCGGAGGGCGACCACGATGTCGGCGGCACGCTGCCGGAGGGCGGCGGACGTCAACGGGACGTCGGAGGCGAGCACCGCCACGGGAATCCAGATGGCGAGCACGCAGGCGCCGGCCAGGAAGGGCGACCGCCGCCAGGAAGCCACCAGGCTAACGAGCGGTCCGGGGTGGATGGGCCCGCACGACCGCTTCGTTGACCTCGGTGCCCCAGCCCGCTCCCGCGGGCAGGTTGAGGTAGCCGTCCTTCACGTCCGGCTTGACGGTGACGAGCTCGTCGTGCCACGGCACCTGATCTGGGTCGGTCTCCATGATGCGCAGGTTGGGCACCACGGCGCAGAAGTGCCCGCTCATCATGGTGGCGAGCGGCCCGTAGAAATTGTGCGGGGCCACGTTGATCTCGTACACGTCCGCCATGTTGGCGATCTTGACCGATTCCCCCACCCCGTTCCACGGTGTATCGATGATGGCCACGTCCATGGAGTAGTTCTCGAAGTACGGGCGGTAGTCGCGACGGCCGAACAGGCTCTCGCACGAGGCCACGGGCATGGGCGCGCGGCTCCGGATATAGGCGAGCGCCTTCGGGTCTCGCGTGTCGATCTCGACCCAGAAGAGATCGAAAGGCTCCATGGCCCGGGCCATGGTGACGAAGCCTTCCGTCTTGTAGTTGAAGTTGAGGTCCACGAGGATGTCCATGTCCGGCCCCGCGCCCTCCCGGAAGGCGGCGAGCTGATCCCGGATGGCGCGCACGACGTAGCGGTCGGCGTTCAGCTCGGGAAAGCCCTCGGTCGCGCGGGCAAAGCCCGGCGTATACGTGCGCGGGTTGTCCCCCAGGAGGAGCACATTGGTCTTGAGCGCGGTATAGCCCCTGGCCACCACTTCCTTGCCGAGCTTGACCACGTCGTCGAGCGTACGGACGGGCGGGATCTGCAGCTCCTTGGCGTTGCGCACCCGGTACGTCCCGCAGTGGGACCAGTAGAGGCGGATGCGCTCGCGCACGGGGCCGCCCAGGAGCTCGTAGACGGGAATCCCGAGCGCGCGCGCCTTGATGTCCAGCAGCGCGTTCTCGATGGCGGCGATGGCCTGCTGGACCACGCCGCCCGAGGACTGCCGGCGCAGCGCGTACATCGTCGTGACGTGCGCTTCCCAGGCGCGCGGGTCCTTGCCGATCACCGTGGGCGCCAGGCGGTCGATCACCGTGGAGAGGCCGGCGCCCCCGAACGCCTCGTTGTACTCGCTCCAGCCCACGAGCCCGGTATCGGTCGTGACCTTGAGGAAGTCGAAGTTACGTGATCCGGCATCGGCATGGAGCGAATCGACCTTGGCGATTTTCATCTGGGTGGCCTCCGGACCCAAAGGGTATCGGGGATATCGCAGATGGGCAAGTAGTCACGGCCGCACTCGAAACGTATCCAATGGTCAACGTTGACACGCCGATCGAATCGCATGACAATCCGGACGATGATGATCGAGCATGGGTTCCTGGCCGCCATGTTAGCCCTGGTAGGGCTCGAGGTCGTGATGCTGGGGTACTTCGCCTACCGTATTTCCCGCGTCCTCGAGCGCGTCGAGGGAGTGGGGGCCGCCACGTACCTCGAGGTGCGCAAAGTCCTCGGTCAATCCCGCTGACCGTCGGGCCTCACAACCCGACATCTGCCTCGGCGTCCGGCATCCGATCGCTGCTCGAAAGCCTGAAAATCCTGGGACGGAAAGGAATGATGAATGCCGAGTCCACTCTCGGGACAGGTGCAGACCGTGCTCGGGTCGATCGGGGCGGACGAGATCGGCGTGACGCTGCCCCACGAGCACCTGCTCATCGACTTCCAGGTGATGTTCGTGGAGCCGACGGCGCCCAGGGACAGAGAGCGCTCGCGCGAGCCGGTCAGCCTCGCCAACCTCGGCTGGGTGCGGCAGAACTTCAACGCGAACCTCGACAACCTCCGCCTGGTGGACGAGCAGGTCGCGCAGGATGAGATCCTCCTCTTCAAGGACGCGGGGGGCCGGACGGTGGTGGATCCGACGCCGCGCACGCTGGCCCGCGATCCGCTCGCCCTCGCCCGCATGGCCCGCGCCACCGGCCTTCACGTGGTCATGGGCGCCGGCTACTACGTCGCCGCCTCCCATCCCCCGCACATGGACCGGCTGAGCGTCGACGAGCTCGCCCGCGAGATGATCGCCGACATCACGGTGGGTGTCGGCGACACCGGCGTCCGCTCCGGGCTCATCGGCGAGATCGGCTGCACGTGGCCGTGGACCGACAACGAGAAGAAGGTCGTGCGCGCCGCCGTCGTCACCCAGCGCGAGACGGGGGCCCCCCTCATGATCCACCCGGGGCGCAACCCGCGTGCGCCCATGGAGATCGCCGAGCTCGTCGAGAAGGAAGGCGGCGACCTCCGGCGCGCCATCATGTGCCACATCTGCCGGACCATCACCGACGTGCGCGCCGTGATCGATCTCGCCCAGACCGGCCTCTGGCTCGAGTACGACCTCTTCGGGCTGGAGAACTCCTACTACCCGTACCATCCAGCCTTCGACATGCCGAACGACGGTGGGCGGATGGCCCACGTCCTGGCCCTGATCGAGGCCGGCTACCACGACCGGATCCTCATGTCCCACGACATCGCGTACAAGACCTCCCTGGTGAAGTACGGGGGCTACGGATACCATCACCTTCTCATCAACGTGGTGCCGCGCCTCCGGGCCAAGGGCGTGGACGACGCCGGGCTGAGGCGTCTCCTCGTGGAGAACCCCGCGCGCGCGTTCGCCTTCCGCTGACCGGACAGTTGGGGTCAGGGTGAGATGTGATCGGTCTCGAGGAGTCTCACGTGAGGGACAGGCAATCCAGCCGGCGGACGGGCTTGGTCAGGTGGCTCGGACTGGTCGCGCTCGTCGCAAGTCTCGGCGTGACGTGCGAGGTTCAGGGCGGCTGCCGGGAAGTGTGCACGCCACAGACGAGCTGCGACGGTCTGTCCGGCGAGGAGCGTTGGCGATGCGTGGCCGGCCGATCTGGTGAAACGAGCTCCTGCCGAACGGTATGCTCCGACTCGCATGGCGCCATCGCCTATTCTCCTAAGACCGGCTCGTGGGGCTACTCGTTCGACCACGACAGCCAGGCGCGAGCGAGCCGCCTGGCCCAGGGATATTGCGCGCGGGCCGCGGCCGACTGCCGCATCGTGGTGAACTTCGCGAATCAGTGTGGCGCGATCGCAGAAACGAAGCAGGGCGACGTGAGCTTCGGCCTCGGCGCGACGAAGACGGAAGCAGAGCGTCGCAGCTTGACGGCGGGCCGCACCTCCGCAGGAAAGGCATGCTCGGTAGTCACCTCGGTGTGCTCCGTGAAGTAGAGGACCGAGAGGCCGCACATGGTGGCTCGCCATTCTGACCGTGCCGGATCAGGGCCCGTCAAGGTGGAGAGACGCAGGTTGGCCCCTGATCCGCGTAGCTCTCGCCGCTGGTGAAGGTCTTGCCGGTGGTGCAGGTCTTGCACGAGCCTTGCTGAGAATCCCATTTTCGGCCCCTGTGTAAAAAATGCTGACACCACGGACGCCAAGCAAGCAGCCGCGAGTCGCCGCCCACACCGGGCCGATCGTCCGCGACGATATTCGAACCAAGGTTCTGATCGCTCTCCGGTGGACCACCGTGTCCAAGTTCTTGGGGCAGCTCGTCTCCTGGGTCGTCACCGTCTACGTGATCCGGATCCTCTCTCCCGACGACTACGGGCTCATGGCGATGGCAAGCGTGCCAATCATCTTCTTCTATCTGCTGAATACTGCCGGGCTGGACGCCGTTCTCGTGCAGAAGCGCGCCCTGAGCGAGGGTCTCCGCGCCCAGGTCTTCGCCATTGTGATCCTGGTGAACCTTCTCCTCTTTCTGGTCTTCCTCGGACTCGCTCCGTGGATCGCGGCGTTCTACCACGAGCCGAGATTGACCGCCATCGTTCGCGTCCTGGGCCTCCAGTTCGTCTTGCTCGCTTTCGAAACGCTTCCCCAGTCCCAGCTGGAACGAGACATCGACTTCGGGCGCCGATCGATCGTGGAGCTGGTGACCATCGTGGCGGGCAGCCTGACCGCCTGGACGCTGGCCCGCGCCGGCTTCGGCGTGTGGACACTCGTCTGGGGATCCTTGACCACCACGGCCATACGCATGGTGGGCCTGAATCTCGCTCAGCGCTCCCTGTGCTGGCCGCGCCTCTCGCTCGAGGGAATGAAGAGCGATCTGCTCTTCGGACGGTCGGTCACGGTGGATCGTGCCTTGCGGTTCACCTTGGCCGATTCCGATCGATTCATCGGCGGCAAGCTCTTCGGAAACACCCTGCTCGGATACTATGCCGTGGCAAATGATCTCGCCTCGCTCCCCATCAACAAGCTCACCGGATTGATCAACTCGATCGCCCTCCCCGCGTTTGCCAGGGCACAGCTGACTCCCGCCGGAGCCCGATCCTACCTGTTGACCGTGACGCGGCTCATGAGTCTCCTGGCCTTCCCGTTCTTTCTCGGCATGTCGAGCATCGCTCCTGAGCTCACGGCGCTTCTCCTCGGACCCAAGTGGCAGGCCGCCGCCGTCCCCCTGCAACTCCTCAGCCTCGTCATGCCCCTGAGGATGCTCATGAACGCGTTTCAGCCGTTTCTGTGGGGCGTCGGCCGGCCGGACACCAGCGCCTCCACCTTCCTGATCGGGGCGCTGACCATGCCGGTGGCGTTTCTCGTTGGTGCGCAGTGGGGCCCGGTCGGGCTCAGCCTCGCGTGGGCCCTCGTCTATCCGCTCGTCTTCCTGGTTTCCATCGCGTACGCCCAGTCACTGACGGGAGTGCTCGTCACGGATATCCTGGCAACGATGGGGCGTCCGATTCTGGCCAGCCTGTTCATGTATGCCCTGGTGTTCACGGCAAAGAACTATGCCGTGTTCGGCCAGAGCGCAGGCGTCCTGCATCTTGCCCAGCTGGTTCTCCTCGGCGCCGTCACGTACACCTGCGCCATGCTCGTCCTGGATCGCGAGGTGTGCCGTGATGCCGGCGACGTGTTCGGAGCATTCATCGGGCACGTCCGACCCTTCACGTACGAGCCCCGTCCATCCCGCGAACACGACGAGGTCCCTCTGGCTCCTCGTTGAGATGGCGAACGCGCTCCCTTTACTGCAGCTTGAGGTCCTTCATGGCCTGTCGGACGAAGGTCATGTCGTAGGTGCTGGCGACGTCCACCTTCTGGCCCGGCTTGAACACGCCGAACGAGTCCAGGGACTTCATGAGGACGTCCACGCCGCTCTGGCTCACCAGCCCGTTCGGCGCGTAGATCTCGCGGCTCGCCCGCAGCGACTCGATGTACTGGGCGCGGTCGCCCACGAGGTCGGCGGGGACGGCGGCGGCGATCTCCTCGGGCGACTTGGTCTGGATGAAGTGGCTCGCCTTCACGAGGGCGGTCACGACCTTCTGAACCAGGTGGGGCCGCTTCTGGATGAGGTCGGGCCGTGTGATGGCGCCGCTGAACACGTACTCGCCGCCCAGGATGGCCTGCGTCTCCTTGAGCGAGGAGAGATTGCCCATGGAGAATGCCGTGCCCTTGGCGATCATGCGGCTGAAGAAGGGCTCGCCGGCCATCCCCGCCACGATCTTGTTGCCCTCCAGCGCGGGCGGGAATGTGCTGATGCCCACGGCCAGCACCTTGACGTCCTTGGGATCGACCCCGTGCTGCTTCAGCATGTAGTCCAGCAGCACGTGCGAGGCCGCCCCGATCCCTGACACCCCCACGGGCTTGCCCTTGAGGTCGGCGATGGTCTTGATCTCGCCCTTGTGAGGCGTGGCCACAGCCAGCCCGAACCCCGGCAGCCGCGTGCTCGAGAAGACGTAGACGAGATCCTTGCCCTGGGCCTTGGCCTTGATGGAGTGCTCGAGCGCGTTGGCGGCGAAGTCGGCGGAGCCGCCGATGAGGGCGGCGATCGACTTGGCCCCGCTCTCGAAGTTGTACCCCTTCGGCTCGAGGCCCTGTTCCTCGAAGTACTTCTGCCCGAGGGCCACCGACCACGGCAAGTGCGCGAGCAGCCCGAGCTGCGAGTACGCGAAGGTGACGGGCTCCCCTGCCGACCCTGCCAGCGACGGGATCAGCAAAGCGAGGGAGAGTACGAGAGGGATCAAGATCTTCATCACAAGGCTCCTTTCCCGAGCTCGTTGCTTCAAAGGGTCCTGACCCCAGCGGGCCTACGCCCCCTCACCCTGCCCTTCCCCCGATGGGGGAGAGGGATACGGAGAGGCACCGCGGGCTTCCTTCGGTTGCCGGCGTCACAAGGGCTTTTGCTTCCAGTGAGAGAACCGCTGCTCGAGCCAGCCGAGCGAGCCGTCCAGGACAGCCACGAAGGCCATGAGCACGATCAGTCCCGAGAGAACCATGTTCGAATTGAAGAGAGACTCGCCGTACTGGACGATCCAGCCGATGCCGCGGTCGGCTCCGAGGTACTCGCCCAGGATGGCCCCGATCACCGCGAATCCCACGCACGTGCGCAGGCTCGCGAAGATCCACGTGAGCGCGGAGGGGAAGAGCACGTGGCGCACGAGATCGCCCCGGCTGCCCCCCATCACCCGCACGTGGTTGATCAGGTTCACGTCGACTTCACGGAGCCCGGCATAGGTGCTGAAGAAGATGATGAAGAAGACGAGGCTCACCACCATGGCCACCTTGGAGGCGAGCCCGATCCCGAGCCACACGATGAAGAGCGGGGCGAGGGCGATCCGCGGCATGGCGTTGAAGACCACCATGAGCGGCTGGAACAGCTCGGCGAGAAATGGCGAGAAGGCGAAGAGCACGCCCACGAGCACGCCGCCCAGGATCCCGAGGGCGAGGCCGATCACCGCCTCCTGGATGGTCGCCCAGAGATGGACGTAGATGAATCCGCTGGCGATCCAGCCCCCGATGGTCCGGGCGATCTCGGAAGGCAGGCTCACGAAGTAGGGATCGATGACGCGGGTCCGCGCGCCCACCTCCCAGCCCCCGAGGAGGACCACGAGCAGGACGAGGCGGCCCCCGAGGCGGCGCGCCCGGTCAGAGCTGCGTCGAGCGCGCGTAGCTTTGCTGGACTTCATCCCGGAGGTCCTTCCAGATCTGCTCGTAGAGGCGTGTGAACTCTTCCCGGAAGCGGATCTCGACGACGTTGCGCGGCCGCGTGATGGGGATGGGATAGCTCGCCTTGATCCGCCCCGGGCCCGCCGTGAGCACGATCACCTCGTCGGAGAGGGCGATCGCCTCCTCGAGGTCGTGGGTGACGAAGAGCACGGTGTTGCGCGTCTCCGCCCAGAGGTCCAGCAGCTCGTTCTCCATCATGTTGCGCGTCTGGACGTCCAGCGCGCTGAAGGGCTCGTCCATCAGGAGCACGGCCGGCCCGTAGATCAGAGTGGTGGCCAGGGAGACGCGCTTGCGCATGCCGCCCGAGAGCTGGTGCGGGTAGTAGCTCTCGAACCCCGCCAGGCCCACCCGCCGCATCCATTCGACGGCCTTGGACCGGGCTTCGGCGGCGGGCCGGCCGCGGATCGTCAGGGGCAGCGCCACGTTCTGCAGCGCCGTCTTCCACGGCAGGAGGGCATCGCGCTGGAAGAGATAGCCTATGTCCGGCGGCACGCCGCCCACGACGGGCCGGCTCCCGAGCAGGACGCGCCCCTCGCTGAGTGGCACGAGGCCGGCGATCATCCCGAGCAGCGTGGTCTTGCCGCACCCCGAGGGACCGACCAGGCTGACGAAGCGCCCCGGCGCCACGGTGAAGCTGACGTCGCGCACCGCGGTAAAAGCCCCGCTGGGTGTCTCGAAGGTCCTCGTCGCGTGGTCCACGAGGATCAATCGATGTCTCAGCCCGTGGCGGGAGGCAGGTCGACGATGTCCTTGGTGTGCTCACCCAGGGTGGGAGCGCGGCGGCGAACGGGCGGCCGTCGCCCGTCGAAGGAGACGGGCAGGCTCATCAGGTCGAGGTCGAGCCCCGGGACGTGCTGGAGCAGTCCCATCGCCTCCGTCTGCGGCTCGGCGAGCATCTCGCGGAGGTCCTGGATGGGCGCGCACGGCACGCCCGCCTCCTCGAGGATGTCGATCCACTCGCCCTTGGTGCGCGTGGTGAGGACGCGCTCCATCTCCATGATCAGCTCCTCGCGATTCGCGCGGCGCTGGGCATTCTTGGCGAAGCGCGCGTCGGTCGCCCACTCGGGATGGCCGAGGGCGGCCACGAGCTTGGCGAAGAGGCGATCGTTGCCGGCGGCGATGACCACCGTTCCGTTCTTCGTCTGAAAACCCTGGAAGGGCACGAGGCGCCGGGAGCCCGTGCGCTCGCGCGACGGCAGGTCGCCGGTGAACTTGTAGCCCGCGATGTGCCCGGTGAGCCAGCCCAGCGCCGTCTC
>Ga0137394_10001205_pt1 | contig 18670 bp, 15 predicted proteins | sample czobulk116metaG_FD_108278 | JGI IMG/M metagenome (GOLD analysis project Ga0137394, IMG submission 108278) | Vadose zone soil microbial communities from Angelo Coast Range Reserve, California, USA - czobulk1.16 metaG | ecosystem: Environmental > Terrestrial > Soil > Vadose zone | place: USA...
GTGAGCCGCGCGCCGGCAGCAGCGTCCAGCGCGGCGCCGCCGACGCTCACCTTGCAGGCAGGGATGTAGCGTACGAAGTCGGTCTCGGCCATTCCGCCCCCCCGGGCTGCCCGTGCTGACCTTGGATTCAGGAAGCGTCGAAACGGGCTGGTAGCGCCTCCGACTCAAGTCGCAAGATCGGTTGAGAGGCGGATATCACCAGATGCGATGGCCCGCGGAGTTACTCCAGATTGACCCGCCGCAGCACGTTTCGGAACCGCGGCTCGCCGCGAAAGGGGTCCCACTCGGGGCCGAATTTCACGCCCGCCGGCAGCAGCGGGTCCCGCTCCTCGACGCCTCTTTCTAGCCACGCGAAAGCTCCGTCCTTGTCGCCGATGGCGAGGTGCGCCGCCGCCTTGCGAACCCGTGGAATGAAGCCGGCGTCGGGACGTGCTTCGACGTCGGCCAGGAGCCGCCTGGCTGCATCCCGTTCTCCCTGCAACGCCATCAGCTCGACGCGCAAGAAGTCGAGGCGTCCTGACATCTGGTCAATGGTCGACTTTGCTTCCGCCAACCTTCCGCTCTGGAGATAGGCGGCCGCGAGATAAGCCCGCGGGGCAAAGAACCCGGGATCCAGTTCCACTGTCCTCGTCGCCTGCTCGATGGCGCGGTCGTAGTCCCGGCCGTAGAGATGCGTGACCGCGACCACCAGGTTGACGATCGGGGAAGTGGGATCCATCTGCCGCGCGGTCTCCGCTTCAACGAGCGCGTCCGGGAGCCGTCCCTTGATCCAGAGGATCTCGGCATGCCATTGGTGCGCTGTCGCGTAGCCGGGCCGCAGCTCGATGGCGCGCTTCAGCTCTCGTTCCGCGGTGCTCCAGTCGTATTCGTGCTGCGCGACCGCGCCGAGCGATGCGTGGGCCTCGGCGAGCGAATCGTCCAGCTCCAGCGCCTTCAGCGCGTGCACCTTCGCTTTCGGAAGCGACTCGGCGGCGGTTTCTCCGCCGTAGTCTACGAGCAGCGTGTAGCAATCGGCCAGGCCGGAATGCGCGAGCGCGAAGTCCGGATGGGCGGCGATGGCGCGCTCGAACGAGGCCTTGGCTCTGGTCAGGCTCTCCCTGCTGCGCTGGTTCCAGAAATAGCGGCCTTTCAGGTACAGGTCGTGGGCCTCGGTGCTCACCGGAGCCGCGGACACCAGCGCGCGATCCGGCACCAGCTTCGGCCTGAGCGACTGCACGATCGCGCGCGCCAGCTCGTCCTCCAGCGCGAAGACGCTCTTCAGCTCCCGGTCGAAGGTCTTCGACCAGACGTGGTAGCCGTCCGCCGCGCTGATCAGCTGCGCCGCGATCCGGAGCTGGTTCCCTTCCCGGCGCACGGTTCCTTCCAGGACGTTGGCGACGTTCAGCTCCTGGCCGATCTGGCGGACGTTGACGTTCTTGCCCTTGAAGGAGAACGCGGACGTGCGCGCGACGACGCGAAGGCCCTCGACGTTGGCCAGCGCGTTGATGATCTCCTCCGTCACGCCGTCGGAGAAGTACTCGTTCTCACGGTCGCTGCTCAGGTTGACGAAGGGCAGCACGGCAATCGACGGGTCCCGCGCCGGGGCACTCGCGCCTCGATCCCCGCGCAGGACGAAGTACCAGAGCAGCCCGGGCGCCGCGGCCAGAGCTCCGATTCCCAGCAGGGCAAGGGCGAGCCGCGTCCGCTTCGGTCCTCCCGCGTCCACCGTGCGCTCGAGACGCCCCTGGTTGAGGTCGAAGATCCAGGCCAGCGCGACGACGATGGGGAATCCGAGCGCGAGGCCGACCACCACGTACGAGAGCACCGCCTCGGGCCAGTGCAGCCCGTGCATGACCGGTTCCACTACCTGGAGGACCGCGAACGCGGCGATGCCGTATCCGACCAGCGCGCGAAAGACGCGCCTGCGCTTCAACTCCGCCAAGAGCGCCAGCGCCACCGTCCCTCCCGATTGGCGAGGGAACGCTATCATGCGGATCGGCCTGGTCAGATCAGGCGGGGGCGCTCATGCTCTTCCAGGAATTGAACCGTGGAAACTGCAAGACCTACCTGATCGGCTGCGAGACGACGCGGCGGGCCGCTCTGGTCGATCCGCTGCGCGAGCGGGTGGACCGCTATCTCGCGTTCCTCGCCTACCACGGGTACCGGCTCGATCTGGCCATCGACACGCACACGCACGCCGATCACCGGACGGCCACCTTCGAGCTGCGCGATCTGACCGGCGCCCGCACGGTGATGCACAAGCGCGCGCCCGCGCCGAAGATCGACGTGCACGTCGACGACGGAGACCGCCTGGCGGTGGGTACGCTCGAGCTCCGCGTGCTCTCCACTCCGGGCCACAGCGCCGACGCGGTCTCGCTGTACGCCGGCGACCGCGTGCTCACCGGGGACTGCCTGCTCGTCCACGGCACCGGCCGGACGGACTTCCCCAGCGGCGATCCAGGGGTGGAGTACGACAGCATCCAGCAGAAGCTCTTCACGCTGCCCGACGAGACCTTGCTCTTCCCCGGCCACGACTACCGGGGCCACACGCACTCGACCATCGGCGACGAGAAGCGCTCGAATCCCCGCCTCGCCGGGCGCTCTCGTGAGGAGTACGTGCGCCTGATGAACGGCCTCGGCCTGCCGCTGCCGGAGAAGATCCAGGAGGCGCTGCAGGCGAACCAGTCGTCGATCGACGACGACTCGATGCGCTTCCCGCCCTTGTCGCAGCTCAGCCAGGTGGACCAGCTCACGCCGCGCCAGGTCCACGGCGAGCTCTCCTCGGCCGACCCGCCGCTCCTGATCGACGTGCGCCAGCCCGACGAGTACGCCGGCGAGCTCGGGCACGTACCCGGGAGCCGGCTGATCCCGCTCTCCGAACTGGCGGCGCGCGTGAAGGAGATCGCCGGGCACAAGAGCAAGGAGATCGTCTGCGTCTGCCGCGCCGGCGTGCGGAGCACCACCGCGGTGGCGATGCTGACCGGGCTCGGGTTCGAACGCGTCCGGAACATGAAGGGCGGAATGCTCGACTGGAACGACGCGGCGCTGCCCGTGGAGCGCTGACGGACCCTACTCCTCGTATTCGCAGTCCAGCGCTCGCCCGTGCGCGACGATCGCGTCCTTGGTGATCAGGAACGCCCGCGTGCGGTGCGCGTCGCCGCGGAAGACCAGGTGGATCTCGTCCGCCATGTACGGCAGCTCCGGGTGGAGCCGCCGCAGCCGCTTCTCCTGCCAGTAATGCGCGACCCGGCGGGGCAGCACCGCGATCCCCAGGCCCGCGAGCGCGAGGCTCTTCACCAGCTCGAGATCCCCACAGGGCAGCATCCGGCTGGGCAGGGCGTCCATCGCGGCCAGCTTGTCGATGATCTGCTGGGACTGCAAGATCCGCCCGGCGAAGACCAGCGGCCCTTTCCGGAGCCGTTCCTTCGCGCCCATCAGATCGCAGGGCTCGGGCGCGCCGTCCGCCAGCACGAACAGATCCACCGCGTCGCGGAACAGCTTCATCGACACCAGATCGGGGTGTGGCTCGGGATTCACCACGATCCCGAAGTGCACGCTTCGTTCCACCGTCGCGTTGAGCACCACGCGGGAGGGCGCGTTGGACAGGCTGAGCTGGATGCGCGGGTTGCTCTCGAGGAAGCGCGTCATCCACTGCGGCAGGAAGTATGCCCCCAGCGACTCGTGGCAGCCGATCACGAAGCTGCCCACCTCGTCCGACTCCAGCCCCTTGATGCGCTGCTCGACCTCCTCGAGGCGGGCGAGCGCGTCGTTGGCGAATCGCAAGAGCTCTTCGCCCGTGCTGGTCAGCGCGACTCCCGTGCGCAGGCGGACCAGCAGCCGGGTCCCGAAGCTCTCCTCGAGCTGCTTGATGACCGCGGTCAGTCCGGGCTGGCTGACCTGGAGCACTCGCGCCGCGGCGGAGAGGCTCCCGCACCGCGCAACCGCCTGGAAGTAGCGGAGATGCTCCAACATACCGCTCGTGCATCGTATCACCCGGTCAGAGGATCAGGCGCTTGAGCTCGTCGGCCGGCACGTCGGCCATCAGCAGAGTGCCGCTTCCGTCCGCCACGATTGCGACGATTCCCTGCCCGAGCTGCGACGATGCGTAATAGCCGGAAATGCTCAGGGCCTCGCCCACGTCGGGCTGTTGCCGGATCACGTCGCCCGGCACCGTGTACTGGATCACCACGATTCCCCGCCAGCGATAGGCAAGGCCCGCGGCTGGAGATCCCGCCAGCGTGGTCTTCCAGGTGCTGAAGAGCTCCGCGTCCGGCCGGTCGAGGGTGTGGACCGGGAAGGGAACCGCCTCCGCGAGCGCGCCCAGATCCGCCTTTCGTGGAAAGTTACGGGCAGTGGCGCGGCGGCAGTCGGCGACCGCGTCCCGGAGCATCGGGATGGCCGCGAACGGCCTGCTGGTGTCGCCGCGCCGGAGCAGCAGGGTCGCGCTGCCGACGCCGAACACCACCATCGCGGCCAGCGCCGGCGCTGCCCAGCGCCGGATCGCCATGAAGGCGCGCTCGTTCCGCCCCGGTGGAGGCGGACCCATCTGCTCGATGCGGCGGCGGAGGCGGAACGAGCCCGCCGGGACGGGTTCCTGGGACAGCGCCCGCGAGAGCGTCCGGTGCAGGGCTACCTCGCGCTGGCAACGCGCGCAGGTGCGCAGGTGCTTCTCTACCGGGCCGCCGTCGTTGGCGGACAGCTCGTCGTCGACGAAGGCCGCGAGCAGCTCCTGGAGCCGGGCATGTTCCAGGGCAGCCGCTGCCTCCGTCATGGGCACTCCGGGTGGTTGCCTGCCCTGGTTGCGCACGGGATCCTCAACCTGCAAAGATGTCACCGGACGTCGCCTTATTCCCCCACCGCTGCTTCCTTGCGGACCCCCTCCGCATCGTCGCGGACCAACAGACCCGCCAGAAGCTGCCGGCCGCGGCTGATGCGACTCATGACCGTCCCGATGGGAACCGAAGTGATCTCCGCGATTTCCCGGTATTTCAGGCCGTGCATGTCGTGGAGCTCCACCGCCTCGGCGAAATCCTCCGGGATCGACCGCAGCGCCTCGCGGAGCCTTCCGGCGTCCAGCCGCGCCAGCAGCTCGTCCAGGGGCGAAGGGGCGTCGCTGGCGATGATCTCCTCGTGCGCGGCTTCCAACTCGGTGATGAAGAGGAGGTCCTGCCGCCGGGCGCGGGTGCGGTGCCGCTCGGTGGCCACGGTGCGGAGGATCTGGCAGAGCCAGGCAAACGTCGCCTTCGGATCGCGGAGCTGGTCGAACGCCCCCCAGGCGCGGGCGTAGGTCTCCTGCACGTAATCCTCCGCCTCGTGCCCGTCGGTCCAGCGCGACGCCAGCATGACCAGCCGGTCCAGGTGGTGCAGGGTCGCTGATTGGAAGCGCGCCCGCCTCAGCTCTGCCTTCACGTGTCCCTCCGGGGAACACGGGTTCGATGAGCGAAGTCTCAAGGCGGACAATCAGGAATTCAGATGAAGCCCATCATGATTTCTGGATCTGGCTGCGTGGGCGTCCGAAAGATCAGGGACCACGTCCGAAAGATCAGGGTCCACCGGATCGCCGCGACGACACTCGCGGAGCAGTCTCTGCGCGCTCCACCGACATCTCGACGGCGACCTCATGTCTTGGCGATGAACCGACGCCCGGAGACTATTCCCGGGAGGTGATCACTCCGGCGCCGGGCCGCTCTGCATTCCCTCGACGATCACCGGCTCGTCCTGCTCGATCAGGTGCTCCTTGCCCTCGAAGTCGATGCAGTGGCCCGAGCGCGCCGCCTTGGTCTGCAGATAGAAGCGATTGTACTCGTTGGCGGGCACCACGTGCGGAATCCGAGCCGTGATCCGGATGCCGTGCTGCTCCAGCTGGCGCAGCTTGTTCGGATTGTTGGTCATCAGCCGGATCGAGCCGACGTTCAGGCTGGTCAGCATGTGCGCGGCGACCGCGTAGTCGCGCTCGTCGTCGCGGAATCCCAGCGCCAGGTTCGCGTCCACGGTGTCCAGCCCGCGGTCCTGCAGCGCGTAGGTGCGGATCTTGTTGATCAGGCCGATCCCCCGGCCCTCCTGCCGCAGGTAGAGGAGCAGCCCCCGCGGCATCGAGCCCAGGCGCTGCAGCGCCACCTCGAGCTGGTCGCGGCAATCGCAGCGCAAGGACCCCAACACGTCTCCCGTCAGGCACTCGGAGTGCAGCCGGGTCGGCACGTCCTCCGCGCCCAGCACGTCGCCGTGGACCATCGCCACGTGCTCCTTGCCGTCGCGGTTGTTCCAGAACGCCACGATGCGGAATCGCCCGAACCGGCTGGGCAGGTCCGCCACCGCCTCGACGCGCACGCAGATGCGGGCCGCGCCGTATCCAGGGCAGTCGTGGTCCTTGTCCCGCTCCACCAGGTCGTCGAGCGTGGCGACGTGCGGGATTCCGCCGGAGGGAGGATTGGAGGGCATCGCCCTTGGATACCATCAGTTGCCCGAGGGTTCCCGCGGCGCGCGAGGGGTCCTCAGCTTCGACCAGTCGATGCGCCAGGCCCTTCCCATCTTGATCCACACCAGGGGCCGGCGATGCTCCGGAGGCGTCGCCAGCGCCAGATGGTACAGGTCGTCCACCCGCGCGTGGAAGCCGCGGGTATGCGGTGTCTGCGAGAAGCCCAGCTTCTCGCGATCGAGGTGATGGCAGAATTCGTGAAGCAAGGTGTGGAGCAGGCCGCGATAGGAGGTCACCTTCCCGAGCACGGCCGTGCGCATCCAGACGCGGATGCGCTTGCTCTGGAAGTCGTAGTCCCCGAACAGCTCGGTATGCCCGCCCTCCCACACGCTGCGCGGCCTCGCCCCCAGCACGCGCAGGGCGGGTCGGCCGATGCCGTAGGTCCGCGCGAGCAGCTCCAGGATGGACTCGCCCCCGGCCTTGACCTTGCGCGCGTCGCCGGTCGCGATCGCCTTCTCCAGCAGCGCAGCGCGGGTGTGCAGCTCGCCGGCCTCGGGTAGAGGTTCGAGCTTCACCAGCGCGTCGCTGCGATCGAACTCGCGGCGCGCCTCGCCGCTCCGCGGAGGCCGGTCGGTGACCACGCTCCGAATCTACACATCTCGCTTCCCGGTCAGCGGGAAGCCTGCAGCGGCTTCGCCGGCGGCGAGCGCTCCGGCTCGAACCGCGAGGGCTGCGCCGACCCCCGATACGCCCATGCGAATTCGGGCTGTCTCGGGTTGCGGCACTCGAGGGCCACGCGGTACCAGCCTGCCGCGTCGCGTGCGCGGGTCTCGGCCGCCGCGCGCAGGGCGAAGTAGTAGGGGGCTTCGCACGGGCGGGAACCCTCCGCCGCCTCGTCTCCGAAGTCCTCCTCGCGGCCTTCGCCCAGGAGGAAGCGGGCGAGCCGCAGATCCCAGCTCGCGTAGGCGCCGGCCAGGCCGAGTCGCCGCGCCACCTCCGCCTTCCAGCGCGCCAGCGGATCGGAGATCTCCTTGGCCAGCGCGTCCCGCCGCGGACCCCGCTCGCCGCGGCGGACCAGGGAGGCCGCGCGCAACAGGGCGAGCCGATCGGCCATCGCGGGATCGAGCGGCTTGTAGGGGAACAGCTCCCAGAGCCCCTCGTCCAGGCCTTCCCCAAACGCGGCCGTCGCGAGCTGGTCGTCCGCGCTCTCCTCCGGTTCGAGCTGCTTGCGCAGCCAGGGCTCCGCCGCGGACGCGCCCTTCGCCGCGCGCAAAGCGCTCCACGCGCTGAACCGGAGGCCCGCCCTCTTTTCCGCGGGCACCTTCTCGCCGAGCAGGGAGTACAGCTCGAAGGCCTGCGCGGCAGCCCCGGCCCTCGTCAGAGGAGAGCCGAGCTCGACGATCCACTGCGGCTGGACCTCGGCCTGGAGCAACGCCTCGATCGCGTGTTTCACGTCGGCGGGGGGCCGGCTCCGGAACACGTCGGCGAACCGCTCGCCGATCTTCTGGAAGTCCCTGCGCGTGAGTGGGACGGGCGAGTGGGCCAGCACGTCTGCCGCGTTTGCGTCGTCCTTGGTCCGCCAGCGCACTTCGGCGACGGTGGCGACGGTCTCCACCTGCGGATGCCGCGCGAGGTGCGCGAGCAGCAGCCCTTCCGCATCCTGTTTCCTGCCGAGGTGGGCGAGTTGGACGGTGGCGATCCGGTAGGCGCAGACCGCCTCGGTCGGAAGCGCGCGCTCGACCATGGTGAGCGCGTCCTCGTGGCGGCCCATCGCGTCGAGCTGGCGCGCCGCGGTGCACCGCGCGCGGGCGGCCCGGAACGAATCGTCCTCGCCATGCCTCCGCACCAGGTCCAGCGCGACGGCGAGGGCGTCTCCCGGCCGTCCGGCGTCGTGGAGGAACCGGATCAGGCGCTCGTGCGTCGCCGCGTCGAAGGGCCGCTCCCGCGCGAGACGCCGCAGCGCCCGGTCCGCGGGCGCCTTGACGCCGCGATCTGCCAGCGCGGCCGCGGCTTCCAGCCGGGCCGGAAACGGGAGCTTGTCGTCGAGCGCGATCTGCTCCAGCCGATCGACCTGGCCGCGCTGCTTCGCGAGAGCGACCTCTTCGGAAGGGAACGCGCCGGGGGCTTGATCGACGAGGCTCGCGACGAGCCGCCCGGACCGGTCGAGATCGCGCTCGTGGACGCGGAGCACCTCCGCCCAGATCAGGCGGCTGGCCGGGCGGGAGTCGAAGTGGGGCGAGGCGACGCGCACGGCCTCGATCATCTTCGGGTCCGGCGCGTCCGACTGCTTCGCGATCCCATCGAGGAGATCGGCGACGGCGCGGACCCCGGGCATCTTCGCGGTGGCCAGCGCCTCCAGGGCTTCGTCGGTGCTGCCCCGATCCTCGGCGATCTGCACCTTGAGCCAGCGGCTGAGTTGCCCACCCGCCGGGACCGGCCAGGTGCCGAGCACGTCGGCCAGGCCGCTCGCATCGGGGCGCAGGACGTACCCGGAGCGTGCCGATCCCGAGAGGGCCGCGGCGACGATCGCGGCGTACCACCCGCTGGTGTCCACTCCCCGCCAGAGCGGGCCCTCGAACGCGACGTCAGCCTGCTGAAGATCCGTCGCCAGCCGGCCGCGCAGGTCCTCGTTGCTGGCGAGGTTTTGTAGCGCGGACTGCTGTCCGCTCGTCAGCGCCACCATCAGCTCGACATCGGTGGCAGCCTTGGCGCGCACGTTCTCCAGATCGGCCAGCGCGAGGGCGGGGAGCGCGTCGCTCGCGGTCGCGACCAGCTGGAGATCCGAGTCGAGGAGGAACTGGCCGACGGCGGGAATGGAGATGTGCTCGCTGTCCCGGGCGGATTCGATGAACCGGCGCACGGCCTGCTCGTCGCCGTTCTGCATCAGCCAGCGCAGCAGCAGATGGCGATCGCCCGCGTTGGCCTCCTTGCGCCGCGCCGCCTCGGCGAGCTTGCGCCGATCGAGCGAGACGAACGCGTGCAGCGCCGGCTCGTCCTGCGCGGCGAGGGCCCGCGCCGCGCCCGCATACCCGAACGCGAGGGCGAGGACGGCCTGCTGGCTGCGGACGTCCGCTCCCGCCGCGGCATCGGCGGCGCAGAGCGCCACGGCGTGCGCGTCCAGGCGGTCGTCGGCGTCGAACGCGCGTGGCAGAAGGAGCATGAGGTCGGCCACAGCCGAAGCCGCATCGTGGAGGACCGCCGCCCCGCGATCGCCGCGCGACCAGCGCGTCTGCGCGTCCCGGACGGCAGCGAAGGCTTCCTTGTGTCCCCGCACGGCGCGGACGCGTTGCGCCTTCCCGGTGACCTTTGCCGAGTCGACCCACGCCTTGGCGAGCGGCGCGAGCGCATTCATCAGCTCGGGGAAGTCCGGCAGCTCGGCGACGCGCCCGAACTCGCGCTTGCCCGCGGAGAGGATCCAGCGGCCCTCGGCGAACCGGGCCGTGACCTCCACCCCGGCGAGCTCGCGCGCCGCGAGCAGGAACCTGCGATCGGGGCCCAGGCGCAGGACGTCTTCGAGCGCCGCCCGCCGGTCGAGCGGATGCGGCGGCAGGGGCAGGGTCTTCAGGCCCAGCCGGCCGGCGGCAGCGTTCTCGGCCGCGCTTCGCTCCTGATTTCGCGCGTCATCCCGCAGCTTTCGCTCGCGCCACTGCCAGGCCTGGGATCCGATGGCGCCGGCGGCGGCGAGAGCGCAGACGAAGAGGAGGATGGCGAGGCGTTTCATGAGTCGAATCCACGCTAGCCCAAGCGGTCAGTCCGCCGAAACCGAGTGCCGCGCTCACCAAATGCGACCCGAACCCTGCCGGACGCACCCGTTTTTTGCCCTGTTCTCGCTTGCGCAGTAAGTAATGGGCCCTTCGCCCAGGAGATGGCCATGACCGACGAGAGCTGGGACGAGCAATTCAGGCAGTTCCTGCGCAAGACCGGGGAGGACTTCCGGCGTAGGGGGGAAGACTTCAAGACCGAGGCGCAAAGGCTGTTCGACGCCGCGATGGACCCGGAGAAGCAGCAGAAGGTCCGTGACCGGCTGAACGAGCTCAGCGGGTGGGCAAGAAGCACGGCCCAGGACATGGCTGGCGCCGTCGAGGAAGCCGCCAGCAAGGCCCAGAGCGCCTTCCAGCGCGCCACGGACAGGATGACCGGTTCGAGCGAACCGGCCCCTGCCGCGGAACCGGCCCAAGCCCGCGCCAGCAGACCGGCGCGCAAGCCCGCGGCGGCCGCCAAGAAGAAGAAGAAGCCCGCGGCGGCCGCCAAGAAGAAGAAGCCCGCGGCCAAGGCGAAAGCGAAGTCCCGCAAGCCGGCGCGCAAGGGCGGCGGCAAGCGAAAGCGCTAGAACGCGCGTGCTGACCCGCGCCGTCCTGAGACGTCCCGGGCCCGATTTCGCGGCCGGTCTCACCGCCTCGAGACTCGGCGCGCCGGATCTTGCCCGCATGCTCGCCCAGCACCGCGCCTACGCCGATGCGCTGCGCGGGCTGGAGCTCGAGATCGAGGTGCTCGATCCGCTGCCCGGCTTTCCCGACGCGTACTTCGTCGAGGACGTGGCGGTGGTGGTGCCGGAGCTTGCGGTGATTGCCCGACCCGGAGCACCGTCCCGGCGGGGAGAGGCGGAGGCCATCGTTCCGGTGCTCGCCCAACATCGCACGCTGGCGCGGCTCGAAGATCCAGCGACGCTCGACGGCGGCGACGTGCTGGTCGTCGGCCGCACGGTCTTCATCGGCATCTCGGCGCGAACGAACGAGGAGGGAGCCCGGCAGCTCTCGCGCCTGCTCGAGCCGCACGGCTATCGGTCGTGCACGGTCCCGGTTTCGCGGGGCCTGCATTTCAAGTCAGGCGTGAGCTGGGCGGGCGGCGAGACGCTGCTGGTCAGCGAGCGATTCGACGGTCGTCAGGAGCTGCGGCCCTTCAGCCGCATCGTGGTCGACGCCGCGGAGGAGGCGGCCTGCAACACGCTGTTCGTGAACGGCACGCTGCTGATGCCCGCGGGGTTTCCGAAGACGCGGCGCCAGCTCGACGGGATGGGGTTGCCGGTCGTCGAGCTGGACGTCAGCGAGGCCCGCAAGATGGACGGCGGGCTGACCTGCATGTCGCTGCGGATCGGTCCTGGCGAGGTCTCGCGGTTGCAACCATTGGGTCCGCGGTAGCTGGCGGTGAAGCTCAGATGACCTTAACGAAGCTGTTATCCTCGACGCCGTGAGCTCCCCAGCGATCCCAGCCGCGCCGAAGGGCGAGACACCCGCCACCCCCCTGGTGAGACACTGCTGGGCCGCCGCCGGCGCGAGCCAGCTGATGCTCGACTACCACGACCGCGAGTGGGGAGTGCCGCTCCACGGCGATCGGGAGCTCTTCGCCAAGCTCATCCTCGATGGGTTCCAGGCGGGGCTGTCCTGGTCGATCATCCTCAACAAGAGGGCGCGCTTTCTCGAGGTGTTCGACGGGTTCGATCCGGTGCGCATGGCCCGCTACGACCGGCGCAAGATCGCGCAGGCCCTGAAGGACCCGGGCATCGTGCGCAACCGGCAGAAGGTCGAGGCCGCGGTGTCGAACGCAAAGGCCTTCCTGGCCTTCCGGGAAAAGGAAGGGTCGTTCGATGCGTTCCTGTGGAGCTTCGTCGGCGGCTCTCCGAAGCAGAACGCGCGCCGGTCGCTGCGGATGCTGCCGGCGCGCACGAAGGAGTCCGACCGCATGAGCGAGGCGCTGGTCGAGCGTGGGTTCCGCTTCGTCGGGCCGACCATCTGCTACGCGTTCATGCAGGCGGTGGGGATGGTCAACGACCACCTCGTCACCTGTTTCCGCCATGCGGAGCTGAAGAGGATGGCGGGCTGATGGAAGCGCGGAGCGAATCGACCTCACCGCCGCGGCATCCGGTTCCCGTGGCCCGGCACAGCGAGCGCGCGATCATCTTCCTGATCGGCGCGGTACAGTTCGTCAACATCCTCGACTTCATGATGGTGATGCCGCTGGGCCCGTTCTTCGCGGGCCCGCTTTCGATCCCCGCGTCGCGCATCGGCGTGATCGGCGGCAGCTACACCGCGGCGGCGGCGGTGTCCGGCATCGCTTGCTCGTTCGTCCTCGATCGCTTCGATCGCCGCAAGGCGCTAGCGGCGGCGATGGGAGGCCTCGTGCTGGCGACCGCGCTGGGCGGTTTCTCCACCGGACTCGCCAGCATCCTGTTTGCGCGGATCCTCGCGGGAGCGTTCGGCGGCCCCGCGACCTCGCTGTCGCTCTCGATCGTCGCCGACCTGATTCCTCCCGAGCGCCGGGGCAGGGCGCTCGGCGCCGTGATGGGATCGTTCTCGGTCGCGGCCGTCCTCGGCGTGCCCGCCGGCCTCGAGCTGGCGCGGTGGGGTGGATGGCGGCTTCCGTTCTTCTCCATCGCGGGGCTCGGGCTCGCGCTCGTTCCGCTGGCCATCGCCTTCCTCCCGCCCCTCACCGGACACCTCGTCGCCGGCAGGACCCGAGGGCCCGCCACCGGGTTCCTCGGCCTGCTCTCGCGGCCGATCGTCCAGCTTTCGGGGGTCGCGACCATCGTGGTGATGGCCTCGGCCTTCCTGATCATCCCGGTGATGACGCCCTACCTCATCTTCAACCTGGGCTTCCCTGCCAGAAACCTGAAATGGATCTACATGGCAGGCGGAGCGCTCTCGTTCGTGATCCTCCGGGTGATCGGAGGCCTGGTGGACCGCTTCGGCTCGACGCGACTGGCCGCGGTCGGCACCGCGGTCTTCCTGCTGGTGGTCTGGTTCGCGTTCGTGGGCTACGATCCGCGCGTTCCCATCGGCGCTCTCTTCGTCCTCTTCATGACGGGCATGAGCTTCCGCATGGCGCCGTACCAGACGCTGATCAGCAAGGTTCCCGCGCCCCAGGAGCGCGCCAGCTTCATGTCCCTGATGAGCGCGATCCAGCACCTCTCCACCTCGGCGGGCGCGGTGCTCTCGAGCGTGATCCTCTCGACGGGGACCCGCGGCGAGTTGGTCGGGATGCCCAGGCTCGGCCTGGTCGCGATGGCCATTGCCACGCTGGTGCCGCCGCTCTTCTTCCTGGTCGAGCGCCGCGTCCGCAGCGCAGCGCCGGCGCCGGCGATCCCGGTGGCTGCCTGATCGCAGGCTGACTTACGGCCGCATCCAGACGTCGAACGCGTGGTGCGTGTCCAGGTACACGTAGCCGATCCCGCCCTGGCTCGCACTCCTCGACGCCTCCGTCACTCCTCGCGCACGTAGCTGCCCGGCGCGGCCTCGAGCGGCTCGTACTCTCCTCCGCCCGCCTCTTTAGGAGCATCGACCAGGTCGCCGGAGCGCTCCTTGATCCAGGCCCGCCAGTGCGGCCACCAGCTCCCTTCCACCCGGCTCGGCCTCGCCTTGCGGGCCCACTCGTCCGGATCCGCCACCTCGGCCGGCGCCGCGAAGAAGAACGATTTCGACGATCCGGGCGGATTCACCAGGCTCTGCAGATGTCCGGCATTGGCGAGCACGAAGGTCGCATCTGCGCCCAGCAGGCGCGCGGTGCCGTAGCAGGCGCGCCAGGGGGTGAGGTGGTCGGTGATGCCGCCGATCACGTAGGCGCCGACCTTTACCTTTTGCAAATCGATGGGCAGTCCGCCGATGCTCAGGCTGCCCGCCTTCGCATACGGATTCGTCTCGAAGAGCTCGAGCAGGTCGCAGTGGAACTGGCCGGGAAGGCGCGTGGTGTCGCTGTTCCAGAAGAGGATGTCGAAGGCCGGCGGCTGGTTGCCGAGCAGGTAGTTGTTGACCCAGTAGTTCCAGACCAGGTCGTTCGGGCGCAGCCAGGCGAACATCCGCGCCATCTCCTTGCCGGTGATGACCCCCTGGCGGCGGGAGCGGGCCTTGGTGGCGCGGATCGCGCCGGGCGTGACGAAGAGGCCGAGCGACGAGTCGTCCATCGCGGCCTCCGTGTCGAGGACGCAAACCGCCCAGGTGGTGTGACGGACCTTGCGCTCGCCCCGGGCGGCGAGCCAGCCCAGATAGGCGGCCAGCGTCATGCCGCCGGCGCAAGAGCCCCACATGTTGACGTCCGGGCTTCCCGTGATCCGTCGCGCCACGTCGACGGCCTCGTCGAGCGCGGTCACGTACTCCTCGAGGCCCCAATGTCCCTGGTCGGCGGTCGGATTCCGCCAGGAGATGACGAAGAGCTGCACGCCGGAGTCCACCGCCCACTTGATCAGGCTCTTCTCCGGCGCCAGGTCCACCGCGTAGAACTTGTTGATCTGCGGCGGCGACATCACGAGTGGCCGGGCATGGACCCGCTCGCGGGTCGGCGCGTACTCGATCAGCTCGAACATCTGGCTGCGGTACACGACCTGGCCGCGGGTGGTGGCGAGGTTGACGCCCAGCTTGAAGGGCGTGGGATCCACCTGCGCGGGCATCATGTGGTTGTGCCGGATGTCGTGGACCATGTTCCGCGCGCCCGTCACCAGGCTCCCGCCGCGGGTCGCAACCGCCTTGCGCAGCGCCACGGGATTGACGAGCAGCCAGTTGCTGGGCGCCAGCGCGTCGGTCACCAGCGAGGCGAAGAAATGCGCCCGCTTCTTGCCGCGCGCGTCGAGCGACGATCGATCGATGAATCCGGCCAGCCCCTTCTGCGTCACGCAGTGTGCCTGCATCAGGCGCCTGGAGAGGAAGTTCGAGCGCCATGCCGGATCGGCGAACCGGCGGTCTTTCGGATCGGGCGCTGCTTCCGACGCGCCGGCCACCACGGTCCTCAGCTCCTTCACGCCCCACCGGATGGACTTGATGGCCGCGCGCGGCGACATCACGACCGCGCGGATCAGCGAGCCGGCCGCCGTGGCGACGTCCCGGCCGCGCAGGCCGATCAGCGGATTGAAGACCAGCGTGCTTTCCGCAGCTCCTGCCAACGATTCGACGACATCGATCATCGATCACTCCGTCGTTCAGGGACGGTCCAGGAACTCCTCGATCGCGCTCGCCGACTCCCGCGTGCGCGTGAGCAGGAAGAGGTGGCCGCAGTCCAGGACCTTCAGCTCCGAGTTGGGGATCAGCCAGCGCATCAGCCGCGCGTTCGCCAGCGGCACGATCGGGTCGTCCTCGCCCGCCATCAGCAGGGTGGGCTGCTTCAGGGTGTGCAGCCAGTGGATGCTCGTCCAGCCGGCGGCAGCCCCGAGCTGGAAGTAGTAGCCGAGCCGCGACTGCCACCGCACGTGCCGGAACACTTCCGAGGCGAGCGAGGGGTCGCGGCGGAAGTCCCCGCCGTAGATGTCGCCGGCGATTCGCTGCGCGTATCCTGGACGGATGAAGCGGGCAGGCGTCATCATCTTCCAGAGCACGCTGGGGGATGCGGGGATCATCACGCTGCCGGTCGCGGTCGCGCAGAGCACCAGCCGCCGGCAACGTTCCGATTCGCTGCGCGCGAACTGCTGCGCGGCCGCGCCGCCCCAGGAGATTCCCAGGACGTCGCAACGTTGGTGGCCGAAATGGTCCAGGACGGTCGTTGCCAGCCGGGAGATGGTCCCCAGGCGATACGGCCGCGGCGGCAATGGCGAGTGACCGACACCGGGAAGATCAAAGACGATGAGCTCCCGGGACATCGATCGGGCAAAGGGCTCCAGGAGCTCGATGTTGCCGCCGATCCCGTTGAAGAGGAGGAGCGGAGGACCGGAATGCGAGCCTGCCCTGTGGCCGACGCGCAGCAAGTGCGCGCCGGCCCGGAGCATCTCGATCGAGAACGTTCGATTCATCCCGGTCATCCCTGCCCGCCTACGGAATGCCGCGCAGATCCTTGCGCAGGATCTTGCCCACCGTCGACTTGGGCAGCGTGTCGAGGAACACCACCTGCTTGGGAACCTTGTACGCCGCCAGCTCCCGCGCGCAATGGGCGGCCACGTCCGCCTCGGTGAGCGCGGCGCCCGGCGCCCGCACGATGAAGAGCCGCACGGCCTCGCCCGTCTTCTCGTCCGGCTTCCCGATGCAGGCGCATTCGGCGACGCCGGCGCAGGCGGCGGCCACCGCCTCGACCTCGTTCGGATAGACGTTGAATCCGGAGACCAGGATCATGTCCTTCTTGCGGTCCACGATCTTGAGGAAGCCCTCCGCGTTGAAGACGCCGACGTCCCCGGTGCGGAAGTAGCCGTCGGCCGTGAAGGCGGCGCGGTTCGCCTCCGGCTTCTGCCAGTAGCCCCCCATGACCTGTGGTCCCTTCGCGCAGATCTCGCCGGCCTCGCCGATTGCCACCTCGTGATCCTCCATGTCGAGCAGCTTGATGTCCGTGGACGGCAGCGGCAGACCGACGGTCGCTGTGAAGCCCTCGCCGTTGCTCGGGTTGAGGGTCAGGACGGGCGAGGTCTCCGACAGCCCGTAGCCTTCGAGGATGTCCCTGCCGGTGAGCGCCTTCCACCGCGCGGACGTGGTGGGGAGCACGGCTGCTCCTCCTCCGATCGAGAGGCGCAGGCGGGAAAAGTCCACCTCCTTGATCTTCGGGTGCGCGCAGAGGCCGGCGAAGAGCGTGTTGACGCCGGTGAAGACCGTGCAGCCCGACCGCTTGAAGATCTCGACGAATCCGTCCATGTCGCGCGGATTGGGGACCAGCCAGTTCTCGGCGCCGATCGAGAAGTACGTGATGAAGTTCACCATCAGCGCGAACACGTGGTAGAGCGGCAGCGCGGTGACCACGACCTCGTCGCCGGGCCGCACCGCGTCCGCCATGAACGCCTTGAACTGCTCGGTGTTCGCTACCAGATTCCGGTGGGAGAGCGCGGCGCCCTTCGAGATGCCGGTGGTGCCGCCCGTGTACTGCAGGAAGAGGAGGTCGTCTCCGTCGAGCTGGGGCGGAGAGAAGGGCAGGGTGGCCCCTTCCGCGAGCGCGTCGGCAAAGGAAATGACGTTCTGGAGCCGGGGATCCGGCGCCGGACCCGGCAAGGCGGCGGCTGTCCCGTCGCCGAGCCGCACCGCGATCACGCGCTTGACCTGGGTCTTGCCGACGATCTCGGCGAGGGTCGGCGAGGAGCCGTTGAAGATGACGATGATCCCGGCTCCCGAGTCGTTGAGCTGGTGCTCGAGCTCGCGGCACGTGTAGAGCGGATTGACGTTCACCTGGATGGCGCCCGCGCGGAGGATGCCCATGGCGGCGATCGGGAAAGCCGGGATGTTGGGCATCATCACCGCCACGCGGTCGCCCTTGGCCACCCCCAGATTCCGCTGGAGGTACGCCGCGAAAGCGCGGGAGAGCCGGTCGGCGTCCGCATAGGTCAACGTCTCGCCGAGGCAGCGGAAGGCGGGCCTGTCCGCGTACCGCTGCATGGCGCCTTCGAGCAGATCCACCACGGAGCGGTGGGCGTCCGGATCGATCCCCGCTGGAATGCGTTCGCCATAGGTCCTGAGCCACTGTCGGTTGGGCATCTCGCTCCCTCCTGGAATGGGCGGTACAATCCCCTTTTCGGGGGGCCGATGTCATTGACCGGACCGGCCAATCTACTGGCTTCGCAGAGCCAACCAGGCTTCCGGAGCGGAAGATGAGCTCGCTTGCGACCTCCGCCGTCTGGGTCCGGGGCATCGTGGAGCTGCTCGCCGGCGAGGGTGTGGACGCGAAGGATGTGCTCGCGGCGGCCGGGATCGATCCGGCTTCGCTGGACGCGCCGGGAGCGCGGCTGCCCACCGACAGCATCAGCGCTGTCTGGGAGATCGCGATCGAGCGATCGGGAAATCCGTTCATCGGGCTCGCGCAGCCTCACGTGGTCAGGCCGGCGGCTTTCGACGTGGTGGGCTACGCGATGATGTCGTGCGCGAACCTGCGCGACGCCTTCGAGCGCCTCGTGCGCTATCTGCGAATCCTGAGCGACGCGCTCACCCTGACCAGGTGCGAGGACGGCCGCGGGCGCTACAGCCTGTCGTTCGAGCTGCACGGCGGCGAGCGGCCGGTGCCGAGAGCGCGGATGGAGTTCATCCTGGTGACGGTGAACACGTTCTGCCGCTGGGTCAGCGGACGCGATCTCAACCCGCTGGAGGTTGCGTTCGCGTACCCACCGCCGGCGGACTCCACGCTCTACCGCCAGGCCTTCCGCTGTCCCGTCTCGTTCGACGCTCCGGTCTGCAGCCTGACCTTCGCGGCCGACGATCTGGAAAAGCCGCTGTCCACGTCCAACCCAAGCCTGGCCGCGATGCACGAGCGTTATGCCGGAGAGTATCTCGAGCGGTTCGACCACGGCCAGACGAGCTACCGGGTGCGCGAGGCGATCGTCCGCCGCTTGCCCGACGGCGAGCCGCGCCGCGATCAGGTCGCGCGCGAGCTGTGCATGAGCGAGCGGACCCTGCA
>Ga0137394_10001206_pt1 | contig 18668 bp, 16 predicted proteins | sample czobulk116metaG_FD_108278 | JGI IMG/M metagenome (GOLD analysis project Ga0137394, IMG submission 108278) | Vadose zone soil microbial communities from Angelo Coast Range Reserve, California, USA - czobulk1.16 metaG | ecosystem: Environmental > Terrestrial > Soil > Vadose zone | place: USA...
GGGGTACGCGACCGGCTCCGTCACCCACTCGCCCGAATCGCAGCTCTTCGAGCTGCGGACGGGACTCGGGGGTCCCACTGCGCCGGTCGCGTACCCCGGCTCCCCCTGCCTGGCCCGGCGCCACCCGCCCGTTCACCGTAGGTCGTTCACGAATAATCCAGACTGGCGGGTCATTTCCCACCCCCGCCGCGTCGTTCCTGCTGACCTTCAGGTTGCTGGCGTCGCGGCTCGGCACGCTCGGGAGATATCCGATTTGCCGGCTCGCCGGGAAGCCGCGGCTGCGGGCCCCGTGCGGGCTCGACCCGATCGAGACGCGCCGACGGCGGCGTCTGCTGTCGCGGGCTGCCGGCTGCCTCGCGCGGTCCCGCGGTCGCGGGGCCGGGACGCTGCGCGTTGTTGTTGTGCGGAGCGGCCGGCGCTTCGTGAGGCTTCGGCGCTTCGAACTGCCGCGGGAGTGGTGGACGCTGACGCTCCACCGGGCTGGCTCCGAACGCCGGCCGGGCGGGCACTGGCCCCATCGCCGCCGGCTTTGGCGCCGGCACGATCCGCGGCCCCGGTGCGCCGACACTCGACGTCGGGCGCGAGACGTCGGCGCGCGGAGCCTCGGCACGCTGAGCGTCTGTCCGTGGCCCCTCCGTGCGTCGCGTGACCTCGCGACGCGCCGGCGGTCGTGTGGCGACCACGGCGCGCGTAACCACGGCTTCGGCCGGGCGAGCGGCGTGCCCACTGGCTGCCACGTAGCTCGACGCGTCGGGCTTCACCCGCAACGGCTCCCGCGCCGGCGCCAGCCGGCGCGCGTCGATCCGCGCGATCCGCGTCTGCTCGACCGAGCGCCGGCCGAAATTCTCCTCACGAACCGCCACCACGGCGTTCTGGACGCTGGTGTTCTTGTAGACCGTGATGTTGGTGACGTTCACGACGGTCGTGCGGTTGACGACGACGTTGTTGACGACGCGCGGCCCGCCCCAGCCGACCCAGGACGGCCGGCCGACGAAGTGGGCTCTCCCCCACCACGGCACCAGCGGCTCGCCCCAGCCGAGCGCGACCCAGCTGACACCCGGCCCGCCGATGGCCACGCGGACACTTGCCCCTCCGAAGAACGCGACCAGCGCCGGAGCATAGACGGGCCTCACGATCACGGGTCCCGGCGCCCACGCCCAGAAGCCGTCCACGAAGACCCACCGGCCATGGTGATACGGGGCCCAGCCCCACGGTGCGGTGTCGACCCAGGTCCAGCCGTAGTACGGATCGAGGACCCACCGGCCGGTGCTGTACGGCGCCCACCCGGTTGGAACCGCCTGGGGGACCCACACCGCCCCGTAACTGGGAACGACCCGCCAGTCGCCATAGTGATCGAGGTCGTCCACGCCGTACACGCCGGCCGAGACGTAGCGGGAGCTGATCGCATCGAGGAGGTCGTCGGTGCGTGCATAGTTCCAGCGATCCCACGCATCGAGCTCCGGTGCGACGTAGCTCCGCACGGTCGGCGTCGGCGCACCTTCGAGGACCACCTCTTCGCTCGCGGCTATGGCCACCGCCTGCCCGCCGGCCGGCGTCATGGTCGCCTGCCCGGCGCGTCGCGCGGTGAACGAGCTCGCATTCTGCGTCACGTCGACGCGGTAGTACCCGGGACGCTCGATGGTAAAGGCCGCGTGGGGCGTGTCGAGCTCCACCGTGCGGCCGGCATCGATGCTGCGAAGGTCCAGCGACACGTGGCCGCTGGTGACCTTGATCTGCAGGAAATCCGGCTCGTGATTCACCAGCCCGAGCTGCGTGTCGCCCCACGCCCGGACGAACGCCCGTGCCGCGACCTGCAGCTCGAGGCTGCCCCGATTGCCGGTATAGAGCTCATCCCCTGGCGCCAGCGGCGTGTTGACCTGCGCGGGCGCCCAGTCCTGAGCGCCAGGCCGCCAGAAGGACACCTCGCCGTCGGAATAGCTCAACCGGGGAGGGGTGCGACCGATCCCTCCCTCTTCGGTCGCGCTCGACCCCGTGGCGGCTCCCGCGCTACCGATCCCGAAGGTAAGCACCAGAGCCAGGACAGCCGAGATTGTCATTTTCCCCGCGTGGTGGCGCATGTGAGCCCCTTTCCACTTCAGGATTCATCTATTTGGACGGCCGGCGGGGGCCTCGCATTTCACGGGGAGCCGATCGCGACTTGACGGCCCCTGTACACGGGCGCACACTCGACGCGTCTTCTATATGTGGGAGAGAGATTGACCGTGAAGACGGGGCCGGTGGTCACTGCAGTCTCGCTGGCCCTGGCGATGGGTGTGCTGCTCGCGCCGGGCGCTGCCCTCGCCCAGCGGGCTCACGGATTTCGCAATACTGGCCCGGTGGTCGGGGGCGCCACCTTGGGCACCAGTCGCTCGGTCGCGGTGCCGTTCCCGCGCCATCCTTTCGTCCAACGCCCGTTCGTCCGCCCCTTCGTCCGACCGTTTGTCCCGTTCGGGGTGGTTGCCGGCGCGCCCACCGTCGTCTACGCGGCGCCGCCGGTCTACTACGACCCGCCGACGTACTATCCTCCGCCGGTGTACTACGCTCCGCCGGTCTCCTATGCTCCGCCGGCGCCGAGCTACGCGCCGCCCTCCAACGGGACGGTCTCGGTCGCCCCCGCACCGCCGAGCGTCGTGCAGTTCGCGACCGGACGATACGAACTCCGCGGCGATGGGGTGACGACCGCCTACACCTGGGTATGGATCCCGAATCCCCCGTCGGCTCCGCCGCCCGCCGCGCCACCGTCACCGACCGCGCCACCTGCGGGAGAACCTACTTCGGGGAGCCCGTCCCCACTGCGTGCCAGCCAGCTCTTTCGCTGGACCGACGATCAGGGCGTGGTGTATTGGACCGATCGACTGGATGCCGTCCCGGAACGATACCGCGCGCGGGCGCGGCAAACCCAGCCCTCCTGAGCCCGCCGCAGACCGAACGGTCCCGGCCGCGCTACGTCGCCTTCCTGCCTCAATTCGTGTCGCCCGAGCTGGGATTGGCGCTGTGCCTGATGCTGGCCAAGCGCAAGCCGGCACAACGCGTTACTGGCTGAGGAAGTCTCGAACCATGCGGCCCACCGTCGTGGGGTGCTCGAGATGGGGCGCGTGGCCGGCGCCGTCCACCGTCTGGAGGCGCGCGCCCGGAAGGCGCCGCGTGAACTCCTCGGCATAGACGGGCGGCACCAGACGGTCCTCCCGACCCCAGACGAGCAGCGTCGGCGCTTTGACGCGGTGAATGCGCTTCTTCAATCCCTTGTCGGGAATGGGCCAGATGAACTTCCCGGTCGTCCCCATGGCCCACACCATCCGCACGCGGGCCGCGATCGCCGCCGCGTCCTGCTCTTCGGATCGGGGAAACATGCGGCGCGCCGCGTCGCCCTCCGGGTCGCGGAAGACGTGGGCGCGTAGCGCCCCGGGCTCGAGCATCATCCAGTTGACGATGCGATCGGGATCGCGCCAGAAGCCGAGCGGGGCGATCATCGCCAGGCGCCGGGCACGGTCGGGATACGCCGCCGCCACTTCGCAGGCCACCATCCCGCCGAAGGAGTGGCCCACGAAGGCGGCGCCCCTGATTCCGAGCGTCTCCATCAGCTCGTCGTAGCAGAGCACGAGATCCCAGAGCCCGTCGAGGTGATAGATGTCGTCGTGGGCGTCCGGCGTCGTCCCCGGGTGCTCGGGCGCCAGAACCGTGAAGCTCTGGGCCAGCTCGTCGAGAAAGGAATCCCACGTGAGGCCCCACGGACCGTGGAAGAAGACCAGCGCCGGTCCGCGCCCCTTCGAGAGAACACGGATACGGACCCGGTCTTGCCAGACCGCGACGGTGCGCTCCTGCACCCCGGTGACGCTGGCCGTCTCGACCCGCGCGCTCACGCCCCGCCCGCCGCGAGTCCGGCCGCCACCGGCATCGCGCGCTGCCGCAGCCGCTCGGGCCACCAGTGGTTCACCCAGTGCGCGTCGTCCCAGGTATCGCGGAGGGCCGGCAGCACCTCGCGCCCGAAGAGCTCGATGTTCTCGAGGGTCAGCTCGTGCGGCATCGACCCGATCTGGAGCAGCACCATCAAATTCCCGACGTGCAGGCTCTTGATCACTTCCTCCTTCAGACGATCGCGCACCGTGGCGGGGCTCCCGGCGATGACGTAGCCCTTCTCCACGAAGTCTCGGTACCGGAGGTTCTTGGGATTCTCGGCCCGGCGCACGGGATTGCTCATCGTCGCGACGAGGCTCCGGTAGTCCTGGTTGCCGGGCGGCGAGAACCACATGGCCGGCACGTGCAGACACTTGTGGTAGAAGTACTCGACGTGCCGCGCGTACTTCTCCTCGGCGCGCGCGTCGTTCTCGGCCACGACGACCAGCTGCAGGAACCCCGCGCGATACGGGTTGAGGTCGCGTCCCTTCTCGGCCACCACCCGCCAGTAGCCGTCCATCATCGTCTTCGCCGACCGGGCGCCGGAGTAGCTCAAGAAGCAGTAGCAGACGTCGTGCTCCACGGCGAAGTCGAACGTGCTGATGCTGCCCGAGCCCGGGATCCACACCGGGGGATGGGGCTCCTGGATCGGCCTCGGCCACAGGTTCACGGTCGCCAGCTGGAAGTACCGTCCGTTCCACGAGAAGATCTCGCGCGCCTGCCAGGCCTTCAACGTCAGCGCGACCGCCTCGCGGTACCGCTCGCGATGCTCCATCGGCGTGATGCCGTAGCAGAGGTTGACGTCCATCGGGCTGCCGAGCGGCAGGCCGGCCACGAGCCGGCCCCCGCTGATGCAGTCGAGCATCGCGTACTCTTCGGCCACGCGCAGCGGCGGGTTGGACGTCGGCAGGGTCGCGCCCATCTGCACGATGGCGACGTTCGTGCCGTTCGTCGCCCGCGCCAGAACGCTGCCCATCAGGTTCGGGCTCGGCATGAAGCCGTAGGCGTTCTGGTGATGCTCGTTGGTGCAGACGCCGTCGAATCCGCACTTCGCCGCGTACAGGAGCTCGTCGAGCGTCCAGTTGTAGTACTGGCCGACCCGGCGCGCGTCCGCCAGCTCCCACCAGGGAGGCGTCACCCAGACCGATTCGTAGCGCTGCTCGAAGTCCGCGGGCAGCTCCCGGTGGGGCATGAGATGGAACGCGCTGATCTTCATGGGTCTCTCAGTCCCCCTCGTACCGCGCGGACATGCCGGCGGTCGTGCGCAGGCCGCGGACGTTGACCGACTCCTTCAGCGTCATCGGCAGGCCGCGAAGCGGCGCGTCCTCGCCGCGAGCCCGCCGCGCGTCGGCGGCCTCGGCGTCTCCGCGCGCGCGCTCGAAGTCGGGCTCGACGATGGCGTTCAGCTCGGGATTGTGACGCTCGATCCGCCGCTGGTGCAGATCCAGCAGCTCGACGGCGGACACACGGCGCCCGCGCAGCGCGGCGAGCATCTCGGTTGCGGTCGCGAAGGCGTCGATGGGGTCGCTCATGCTCTCATCCCTCTCACGCGGAACGGTGAGCCGACATTACCGCCCCCTCCGGGCACGGTCAAGGAATCGCCCGGATCGCCTCCAGCGGGCGGGCCACCATGATGCCGCTGTGCGTCCGCACGCTCGCCACGTACGTGGCGACCGCCTCGTCGAGGATGACCGCGTTCCGTGTGGTCGACGCGTGCAGCAGCCTGGGCACGCCGGCGTCGTCCCGGTAGCACAGGCCCGAGTGCGCGCAGTCGAGCCCGTCGATCGTCGTGGTGACGCCGACGATATCCCCCGTCATCAGGCGCCGCTGGGCGGCCGCGACTTTTTCGCTCGGCAGATACCGCGGCGCGCGCGCGTTGATCTCGGCCTCGACGAGCGCGATCTTCTGGACCTGCGCGGGGCTCGCCTTGAGCTGCCGGTAGGCTCCGGGATGCGTGCTCATGAAGTCGACGCGCCGGGTGAAGCGCTCGGCGCCGGGGAGCTCGGGCGTGATCAGACGAACGACGCGCTTGTCTTGATTGTCCACGAACCAGTCGCTCAGGTAGTGCAGCCGTGACGCATAGTCGGTCAGCTGGCCGCGCCGGTAGCGGATGAAGGTGATCTCCGCCAGCAGCGCCTCCGGTGTGCGCCCGCCGCGCTTCAGCATTCTCGCGAAGGCGAGCGCGATCTCGAAGAACGTGACGCAGTCCAGCCCCCGGAAGTCGACCGAGCAGACCTCGCGATCGTCGTGGAGCTCCAGCGTCGCCGCGACGTACGGGGTCTGACGGAGCGCCATCCCGACGGCGCCGATCCGCTCGCCGATGGGCAGCTCGCTCCACGAGCGCTCGCGCGCCTGCGCCAGCAACCGGTCGAAGATCTCGCGGCCGGCGAAGACCCCGGTGTCGCGATCGCCCGCGGGGGCCGGGTCCGGGCGGGCGAACGCGAAGGCCCCGGCGCCCGCCAGCGCCAGCGTCAGGAAGGCTCGCCGCTCCAGCGTCGAGTCACTCATCGCATCCATCGAGTCGCACGGGTCAGCCTTGGGCCGCCGAACGCCGGGCCACTTCCTCGGCCAGGGCGCGATGCTCGGCACAGCCGATCACCGAGAGATCGGGGCGGGGGCCGGCGGCGTCGACGAGCCGGCGGACCGCCTGCCGGCGCCGCACGGCCGGAGCGACGTCGAGGATACCTCGTTCGATGTCCCGGCCGATCGTCGTCACGGCCTCGTTTCGAGCCTCCGCGCTCCGGCAGATGAGCGCGAGATCGCCGCCGGCGCCCAGGAACCGTCGAGCCGCGCCGGCGACGCCCCAGGCGCCGGCGACGGCGGCCATCTCGAGGTCATCGCTCAGGACGAGACCGTCGAAGCCGAGACGTCGCCGCAGCAGACCGCCGATGACCTCGGCCGACAGCGACGCCGGGAGCTCCGGGTCGAGCGCGCGATAGCGCACGTGGGCGACCAGCACGGCGGGGCAGCCGGCGCCGAGGACCGCGCGGAACGGAACGAGGTCGCCGCGCTCCAGGTCGTTCACGGTCGTGTCGGCGTCCGGCAAGGCGTGATGCGAGTCGACGGCGGTGCGTCCGTGCCCCGGGAAGTGCTTGGCGACGGCCACAAGCCCCGCGGGAAGCATCGCCTCGACGAACGCGACGCCGCACGCCGCGACGACGTCCGGGGCGGTCCCAAATGCGCGGTCACCGATCACGGTGTTCGCCGGATCGAGCAGGCAGTCGAGCACCGGCGCCAGCCCGGAATCGAACCCGGCGGCGCGGAGCTCGCGGGCCATCGCTCTCGCGACCGCCGCCGCCAGGCGGAGCTCGCCGGAACGGCCCACCGTCGCCGCAGGCGGGAAGCGAGTGAACGGGGGCGGCAGGCGATGAACCCGCCCGCCCTCGTGATCCACCATGACGAGAATGTCGGGGTCGAGCCGGCGGGCCGCCGCCGTGAGCGAAAGCACCGCCTCGAGGCTCGGACAGTTGCGCGCGAACAGAACGATCCCGCCGAGCCCGGACCGCTCCGCCAGGGCCGCGAGGTCGTCGGGAATCCGCGTCCCGTCGAAGCCGACGGCAAGAACGTGACCGGGCCCGCTCTTCACCAGCACCTCTCTCCTCGCGGAGGCGGTTCACGGCCCGGTAACGGGCGGCTCAAGGTCTGACGAGCCGCCCGGCGACGCGCGCGTGCCAGCGGACCAACGGCGCGGGCGCCCACCAGTTCCAGCGGCCCAAGAGCCGCATCGTCGCCGGCACCACGAGTGCCCGAACGATGGTGGCGTCCAGCACGACGGCGATCCCCATGCCTATCCCGATGGCCTTGATCACCACGAGGTCAGCCAGGGCGAAGGCGAAGAAGACGGCCGCCATGATGGCGGCGGCGGCCGTGATGACGCGCCCGATGCGCTCGAGCCCCAGGCCGACGGCGCGCACGTTGTCGCCGGTGCGCTGGTACTCCTCGAGGACTCGGGAGAGGAGCAGGACGCCGTAGTCCATGGACAGGCCGAAGACGACGCAGAACATGATGAGGGGGGTCCCCGTCTCGATCGGACCCGGCGTGAAATTGAGCCAGCGGGACAGGTGGCCGTCCTGGAAGATCCACACGAGGGCTCCGTACGACGCGCTGATCGACAGAAAGTTCATGAGCACGGCCTTGGCGGGCAGCAGGATCGATCCCAAGAGCAGGAACAGCACGACATAGGTGGCGACCACGATGAGCGCGACCGCGCGGGGCGCGTTGTCACGCACCAGCTGGGAGAAGTCGACGTCGAAGGCGGTGTGGCCGGTCACGAGCAGCCGCCCTTCCCCACGCGGATGCCTCTCGCGGATGCGCCGCACGAGATCGCGCGCCGGGTCGCTCCCGGCGGCGTATGAAGTGTGAACGACCAGCAGCGCCATCTGGTTGCCCATCGTCTGGGCGACGGCGTCCTGGATCGCCGGCGGTCGCGCCTCCGATGGCGTGGCGGCCAGCATCTGGTATTGCTCCAGCGCAAGCGACGGGTCCAGGTCCACGAAGCTGTCGACGCGGCTCACGCCCGGCTGCCGACCGAGCCAGCGGCTCAGGCCGTACAGCTGCGCGATCCGCGACCCGGTGAGCGGCGAGCCCTGACCGTAGTCGAGGACGACGAGGATGCCCGCGGCCTCCTGGCCGGCGAACTCCCGCCGGACCAGCTCCGCGCCGCGCCGCGACTCGGCGTCGGGCGACAGCACCCCGACGTCGGTTGCGCCGAGACGGATGCGGGCGAAGGGGACGCCCAGGAGGAGGAGCCCGGCGGTCACCGGCACCAGCACCTTCCAGGGATGGGTCATGACCACCGTGCTGAGCCGCACCCAGAATCCTGTTCGGGCGGTTGCGCGGTCGAAGCTCCGACGAAGGACGCGGCCGGCGTTCACTCGCGGGCCCAGCACCGCGAGGAGCGCGGGCAAGAACGTGAGGCCGTAGAGCACGGCGAAGGAGACGACGATGGTACCGCAGAGTCCGATGGACCCAAGGTTCCCGAGGCCGAGCGCGTAGAGGCCGAGGAGCCCGATGGCAACCGTGAGCCCCGAAAAGAGGATGGACTGGCCCGCGGTCGCCAGGGTGCAAGCCAGGGCCTCGCCCGCCGGACGGCGGCGGATCTCCTCGCGGTAGCGGCTCACGATGAAGAGCGAGTAGTCGATGGCCACCGCCAGGCCGATCATGGTGACCACGTTCGTGGCGTAGACGGAGACGGACATGACCCGCGTGAGGAGCAGAGTGCCCGCCAATCCGCCCGCCACGGCCAGGAGCCCCACGCCGAAGGGCAGCGCCGCCGCCACCGCGGAGCCGAAGACCAGGAGCAGCAGAACGGGCACCACCGGCAGGATCACGAGCTCGGCTCGTCGCACACCTTGTCGGGTGCTCTCGGTGAAGTCGTGATGGAGGGCGAGGGCGCCGGTCGCGGTCACGGTGAGCGTGTCCGATCGCACCAGGGGCCGCAGCGCGGCATAGTCCTCGGCCCCAGCAGCTGCGAACACCATGGACTCCACCGCGGTCGCGTGGCCGCGGAGCTCGACCGTCACGCGCGTGAGCCGGCCGTCGCGCGACAGGCGGTTGCGGTCGGGCGGGACGACGTCCCAGGCGGTACGGACGGCCAGAACCCGCGGATGCCCTTTGAGCGCTGCCAGGGCGCGATCGATCTCGCCGCGAACGGCCGGGTCCATGGCCGGCAGCGTCGGGTGGCCGAAGAGGAGATGGAAGCCCAGTGGGCGCTGCTGCAGGTCGCGCTGCATGAGCGCCAGCGCGCGGCCGGACTCGGTCTCGGTAGGGACCAGCGTGCTGTCGAAGCGCCCGCCCTGGCCGACGAGCCACAAGGAGGCGCCCGAGGAGAGTAGTGACAGGCCCAGGACGATCCAACGGTGTCGGTGGACGAAGAGTCCCCAGGACCCGAGCACGCGCGCTATGTCGTCGGCCTTTCGGCTCTCGCTCGAAGTCGCTCCTCGGCCTCGGTGATCGGGGAGGCGCCGTGCATCATGGCCCTGGCAATGCCGAGCATCGGATAGCCGGCCCGCGCCTCGTCCTGGAGCCGGCGAGCAAAACCGCCGCTACGGATGTCCTCGAGCACCCGGCGGAAGCGGGTCGCCATCTCCTCCCGGTCGATCTCGAAGGTGCGCGTGATGCCGCCGAAGACGGCTGTCGGGCCGTGTTGCTCGGAGGCCCGGAAGAGGCCGGTCTCGCGAAACGCCTCGAAAACCGTCTCCATCTCCCCTGACATGTACATCTCCATGACCAGCGCTTCCGGTGGGATGCCCGCCTCTCGGCCGACCTCGAAAGCGACCATGAGGGCCGTGCCGAGGAGAGGCCCGAGGGTCTGCTCCACGAAGAGGTCGAGCGTCGCCTCCGCGCGCGCGCTCATCTCGAAGGCCCCCGTAGGCAGGGTGCCGAGGGCCTCGGCGAGCCCCAGCATCCGCTGCCGGGCCCTGCCGCTGTGATCCGCTTCGACCCCGACACAGGCCCAGAAGCCCTTGCCCTCCAGGTATCGAGCGCGAGCCGCGAGCCCGGACATGCGGGGCGCCACCAGGAGCACGTCGACGCCCGCGGGCGGGCGGGCAAGGCCGAAGGCCAGGCTATACCCAGAGCCGAAAACCACCGCGCTGCCGGGCCGCAAGGCAGGAACAACGTCGCGCGCGAAGACCTCCTCGATCACCTCATCGGGGAGGAGGACGCAGACGACGTCGGCGGCGGCCGCAACCGGCAGCGGGACCACCTCGAACCCGTCGGCCCGCGCCTGATCGGCGTATTCGTCATCGCGATTGCCGACTCGGACTTTGACCTTGGAGTCTCGAAGGTTGAGAGCGGCGGTCCGGCCCAGGTTGCCGTAGCCGAGCACGGCGACCGCCTCGCCAGTGAGCGCCGTCGGAGGCCCGTCGACGGCGCGGTTCATCCATGATTGACGCCTGATTGGGTTGCTCATCGGTTCCTGAGCATATGCCACGCGCGCCGACCTGGCGCACGGGAATCTGACGCCAGTGTCCAGCGAAGTGGCCGAGATATCCGACATTCTCCCATATGGGGAACAATTTCCACGCCCCAGGTGCGGGCGACGCTGGCCATCTCGAGGTCGTCGCTCAGGACGAGACCGGCGAAGTCGAAAGGTCGCCGCAGTCGGAGGTGCGTCCGATGCCCGGGGGATTGCTTGGCGTCCTCAAATTTCCACGCAACTTGAAGAGATACCACAAGAAAACGGCGCCCTCGTCAAATTCGCGAGCTGCCGGCCTCGGCTTGGAATCGGCCTTGACCTGCCGACCGACCGGCCCTACCGTCGCAGGCGCTGACCGCCGACCCTCGACAGGAGGTTCCCGGCGGCCAAGGAGGAGCGGATGAAAGCCATCGTCTTCGCGGCAACCGGTGGTCCCGAGGTGCTGGCCATGGCCGACATTCCCACGCCGACCGCGCGCCCCGGCTCGGTGCTGATCAAGAACCACGCGATCGGCGTGAACTTCGCGGACACGCGCTTTCGCCAGGGCACGTACACGGTGAAGCCCAAGCTGCCCGACTCACCGGGAATGGAGGCGGCGGGCGTGATCGAGGCGGTGGGCGAGGGCGTGACGAATCTTCGGCCGGGGATGCGCGTGGCCGCCTTCACCAGCCGGGCGTACGCGGAGTACTGTGTGTCGCCCGCCTTCATGGTCATTCCGCTGCCCGACTCCGTGAGCTTCGTCGACGGCGCGGCCTTCCTGATCCAGGTGCTGACCGCGTATCACCTGCTCCACACGGTCGACTCGACGGGCCCCGGCCGCAGCGTCCTCGTTCACTCGGCCGCGGGCGGCGTCGGGCTCGCCGCCGTCCAGCTCGCCAGGGCGGCCGGCGCCCGCGTGTTCGGAACCGTCTCGAGCGACGCCAAGGCAGGCCTCGCGAAGGAGGCCGGCGCCGAGGCGATCATCAACTACGGGACGGAGAAGTTCGCGGACGAGGTGCTGCGGCTGACCAGCGACCGCGGCGTCGACCTCATCCTCGACGCGGTCGGCAAGCCGACGTTCGAGGAGGGGCTGCGCTGTCTGGCCCCCTTCGGGCACCTCGTTCTCTACGGGCGCGCGGGCGGAGCGCCGGATCCGCTCAACGTCTCGGTGCTCTCTCCGAAGTCACAGAAGGTGAGCGCCTTCTCGCTGCCGACGCTGACGCGAGGGTTCCCCGACAAGACGCGCGAGAGCGCCGAGCGATGCTTCGTCCTCCTGCGCGAGGGCCGGCTCAAGCTGCACGTCGACAAGAGGTTCCCGCTGGCCCAGGCGGCTGAGGCCCATCGCTATCTCGAATCGCGGCAGTCGATGGGCAAATTGATCCTGGTCCCGTGACCCGATGGACAGGACGACCGAGACGCTCGCCCGCTACGTCACCTCGCTCCGCTACGAGGACCTGGGCCCGCGCGCGGTCCAGGAGGCGAAGCGGCACCTGATCGACTCGCTCGGCTGCGCCATGGGCGGCTATCGGAGCGAGCCCGCTGCCATCGCCCGCAAGGTGGCGCCGGCCTGGAGCGGCGTCCCCTCGGCGCGGCTTTTGGGCGAGGGCCGGCCGACGACGCCCGAGGCCGCGGCTTTCGCCAACTCCGTGATGATCCGGTTTCTCGACGCCAACGACACGTACATCGCGCGTGGCTCCGGCCATCCCAGCGACATGCTGGGCGCGATCCTGGCCGCGGCCGAGCTGCAGGGCGCCTCGGGGAAGGACCTCCTGCTGGCGACGGTCGCCGGCTACGAGATGTTCGGCGCCATGGCCGATCAGGTGCCGCTGCGTGACCGCGGCTGGGACCAGGGCGTCTTCGTCGCGCCGGCCGCGGCAGCCGGCGCCGGGCTCCTGCTCGGCCTCTCCGCCGCGCAGATGGCCGACGCGATCGCCATCGCGGCCACGGCGAACGTGGCCACGCGTCAGACGCGGGCCGGCGAGCTTGCGATGTGGAAGGGCTGCGCGACGGCGGTGGCCGCGAAGGCCGGGCTGTTCGCCGCGCAGCTGGCCCGGGCGGGGATGACCGGCCCCACGGCCGCCTTCGAAGGCCGTCACGGTCTCGCGGAGCAAGTGACGGGGCCCTTCCAGGTCGGCGCCCTCGGCAGCCATGACCGGCCCTTCGCGATCGAGCGCACGAACTTCAAGTTCTTCGCGGCCGAGTACCATGCCCAGGCGCCGCTCGCGATGGCGCTCGCCCTGAGAGGCAAGGTGCGAGCCGAGGAGATCGAGGCCGTCGAGGTGCAAATCTACGCGATGGCCTACAGCGAGATCGGGAGCGAGCCGGCCAAATGGGACCCGCGGACTCGGGAGACGGCCGACCATAGCCTCCCCTACATGCTCGCCGTCGCGCTCCGGGACGGCCGCCTCACCCCCGCCAGCTTCGAGCCGGAGCGGTACCTGGATCCGAGCCTGCGGCCGCTCATGAACCGCATTCGCGTCGCCGAGAATCCGGAGCTCACGCGACAATTTCCTCAGGAGCTGCCGTCGCGGATCGACGTGACGACCCACTCCGGCCAGCGCTTCACCGAGCGGGCGGAGTACCCGAAGGGCCACGCCCGAAATCCGATGACCGACGCCGACGTCGAATCGAAGTTCCGAGACCTCTCGGTGGACGTCCTCGGCGCGCACGTGGACCCGGCACTCCGGGTGCTCTGGCGCCTCGACGAGGCCCCGAGGATCGGCGCGATCCTGGACGTGCTCACACCCCAACCAGCAGAGAGGTGACGCGATGGACTTCGGACTGCAAGGCAAGCGTGCGCTCGTCACCGGCGGGAGCCTCGGCATCGGCAAAGCCATCGCCCTGGAGCTGGCCCGCGAAGGGGTCGACGTGGCGATCGTGGCGCGCTCGAAGGACCAGCTGGAAGCGACGGCGCGCGAGCTGGAGGGCAAGACGGGTCGGCGCGTTCTGCCGCTGGTGGCCGACGTGACCAGCAAGGAGCAGGTCGATCGCGCGGTGGCTCAGGCCGCCGAGCGCCTCGGCGGGCTGCACATTCTGGTGAATAGCGGCTCCGCCCCGGGAGGCTCGGCCACCGCGACCGGTCCCATCGAAACCGTGGTCGACGAGGACCTGCTGCACGACTTCAACGTGAAGTACGTGGGGGCGCTTCGCTGCGCGCGGGCCGTCATTCCCCACCTGAAGGCGCAGGGGTGGGGCCGCATCATCAACATCAGCGGCACCAACGCGCGCAACGCCGGGAACCTGAGCGGCGGCGCGCGCAACGGCTCGCTCGTGCACTTCACCAAGACCCTGGCCGTGCAGCTGGGCCGGTACGGGATCACGGTCAACTGCATCCATCCCGGCACCACGCGCACCGAGCGGACCCCGCGCCTGCTGGCCGCCCGCGCCGCCGAGCTGGGAATTGCCGCGGATGAAGTCGAGAAGCGCGACTTCGCCCACGACTCTCCGCGGGGCAACGCGATCGGGCGCATGGTGGATGCCGCGGAGATCGCCTATCTCGCGGTGTTCCTCGCGTCCGACAAGGCCTGGGCCGTCAGCGGTGAGCTGGTCGTCGCGACCGGAGGGTCCGGGCGCGCGGTGTATTACTAGGGCGAACCCCGTACGAGAGGAGCCGAGCGATGGCCGACTGGATGCCGCCCACGCAGGATCGCGTCGAGGGATACTTCAAGGAGCTGAACAACTGGGGCCGCTGGGGTCACGCCGACCAGCGCGGCACCGCGAATCTCATCACCGCCGCCAAGCGGGCTCAGGCAAAGTCCCTCGTGCGTACCGGCCGCACCGTCTCGCTGGCGCGCGACATCGGCCCCCAGCCGGCGATCATGTATCACGTCACCTTCCCGTCGAGCCGGGAGCGCGCCGACGTCGTGCTCGATCGCTTCGACCTCGTCTATCACGGCTTCACGATCACGCACATCGACGCCCTCTGCCACGTGGCCTGGGACGGCGAGCTCTACAACGGGCGCCCGTTCAGGGACAGCCTCACCGCGGCCGGGGCCACCTGGTGCGCGATCGACGCGTACTTCGACGGCCTGACGACCCGAGGCGTGCTCCTCGACGTCGCCGCCGGCCGCAAGGAAGGCTACGTGACCGTCGGTCAGCCGGTCACGCCGAACGAGCTCGACGCGGTCGCCGCCCGGGCGGGCGTGAAGGTCGAGCCGGGCGACGTCGTCGTGGTGCGCAACGGCGACGAGGCGTTCCGGCAGGCGCATCCCGACTGGGTACCGCGCGTATCGCCCCACCCGGGGATGCATCTGTCGTGTCTCGAGTGGTTCCGGGAAAAGGACATCGCCGCGATCTCGTGGGACATGATGGACGAGCGCCCGACCACCTATCCGGGCTTCGCCATGAGCACGCACCTGGCGATTCCGTTCCTGGGGCTGGTGCTCGTGGACAACACGAACCCGGAGCGGCTGGCCAGGGCGTGCGCGGAGGAGGGCCGCTACGAGTTCCTCTTCACGGCGACGCCGATCCGCCTGGTGGGCGCGACCGGCGCGCCGGCGCACCCGCTCGCGATGTTCTGAGACCGGGGCGAGCCGTCAGCCCTTGCGCGCGCCCGGGCCCCGCAGCAGCGCGCCGGGCATGCGGCCGGTCGCGTGGCCGTGCTCCAGCGTCACCTGGCCGTTGACGACGGTGGCGGCGATCCCCTCCGCCTTCTGCACGAGGCGGCGGGCGCCGCCGGGCAGATCGGTCTCCACCGTCGGCATCGCGGGCCTCACCCGCCCCTCGTCGAACAGCACGAGGTCCGCCTGGTAACCGGTGCGCACCAGGCCGCGGTCGTAGAGCTCCCACGCCGACGCGTTGTCGAAGGTGAGCTTGCGCACCGCCTCCTCCAGCGTGAACGCCTGCTTGGCGCGCACCCAGTAGCTCAGCATGTGGGTCTGCAGCGAGGAGCCCATCTCCTGGCAGACGTGCGCGCCCGAGTCGGAGAACGTCGCCAGGGTGCGCGGGTGCTTCAGCATGCCGAGCACGTGGTCCGGGTGCTCGTTGACCAGCGGCTGCACGAACACCTGATCGTCGTTCTCCAGCGCCAGATCGATCATCACCTCGACCGGGTGCTTGCCGCGCTGGGCCGACAGCTGGGCGACGGTGGGATCGTCCCAGTCGACGCCCTTCATGACGTAGAGGTTGTCGTAATCCGGCTTGCGCGGATCGGTGGTGGCCGCGCCGCCGCCCTGGAACACGTTGCCGCGGGGCTTCATGCCGGCCTCGTCCGCGACCAGTCGCGCGCGCGTCGCACGATCGGCGAGACGCTGCTTCTGCTCCGCCAACGGCAGGCGGCGCAGCTCGCGCCACGCGGGCAACACGTCGAACGGCAGATAGGACTTGAGCGAGAACACGGCGTTGATCGAGCGGGTCGTGGTCTGCCCCCACATCCTGGCGCCGGCGGCCGCGCAGTCGTCCAGGTAGTCGAGCTGATAGGTCCACGGATTCGGCTCATCGCCCTGGCGGCTGGAAATGGTGCCGAACATCACCGGCCGCCCGGTCTCGACCGCGACCCGCTTCAACCGGGCGAGGAAGGCGCGTTGCGCCGCGCCGCCCGAAGTGTCCGGCCCGATCTGGAAGATGCCGGCGTTCAGCTCGGCCATGGCGCCGACCAGCCGATCGACTTCCGACCAGTCGGCGATTCGGCTGGCCACCGGCGTGTCGTCCGGCGTGACGTGCGTCGTCGCGCGCGAGCTCGAGAAGCCCATGGCGCCGCCGCGGATCGCCTCCTGCACCGCCGCGGCCATCCGCGCCAGATCATCCTCGGTCGCCCTCTCGCTCAGCGCGCGCTTGCCCATGACGTACATGCGCAGGGCCGAATGGCCGATGTACGCGCCGTAGTTGATGGCCTTGGGCAAGCGGTCGACGGTCGCCAGGTACTCCGGGAAGCTCTCCCAGGTCCAGTCGATCCCGGCCAGCATCGCCTCGGTCGGAATGTCCTCGACCGCGGTCAGGCAGCGGGCGAACCATTCGCGCGCCTCGGGCTTGCACGGCGCCAGCGCGAAGCCGCAATTGCCCATGATCACGGTGGTGACGCCGTGCCAGCAGGAGCAGCTCCCGATGGGATCCCACGCCACCTGCGCGTCCATGTGGGTGTGGCCGTCGATGAAGCCCGGCGCGACGATCAGGCCGTCGGCGTCGAGCGTGCGCTCCGCCGACGCGCGGATGCGCCCGATCTCGATGATCCGGCCGTCCTTGATCCCGACGTCGCCGCGATAGCGCGCGGCGCCCGAGCCGTCGACGATCGTTCCGTTGCGAATCAGCAGATCGAGACTCATGGCGTCTTCCTCCGGCGGCCCAGGACGATCTCAGGGCGTCCCCGTCGTCGCGTCTCCACTAGGCCGGCACGTCGCCTGTCCCCCGCGCCGAGTCGCGCGAGAGGCCGTAGAGAATCACCAGGATCGGAAGCAAGTACATGTGCGCGCCGCTCCACATGAGCCCGCCGCCGAGCATCTGGTCGTCGACGGCGCTGATGCCGAGGGTCACCGCGATTTTCGCGTAATGAGGGTAAAACGATCGCTCCGGGACGGCCAGCAGCATGCCGAGCGCCGTGCTCTGGGCCGTCGCGCCGAGAAGGTACAGGATCTGGAAGCCTGGGTGCGGCCGCGGACGGAGCCGGGGCGCTGGCCGGACGATCGGCCACCAGAAGAGGATCGCCGTCGCGAAGAAGATCGCATGCTCGACCGCGTGCACGAACTCGTGCTCGACCGCTGCGTCGTACAGCGACGGTAGATGCCAGAGCCACACGGCGGTCACGTGAAGAAGCCCCGCCACCGGCCAGAACGTAAGTGCCGACAGCGCAGAGCGAAGCCACCCGCGCCGTCGAAGCGGTACCGCGAGTGGCCACCTGACGCGGCGTGGCAAACCCCAGAGGACCAGCGGCAGCGGGTTGCCGAGGAGCAGGAGCGGCGCAGCCATCATCGTCAACAGCAAGTGCTGGCCCATGTGGGCCGAGAACCGCGCCCCGGCGAGATCGTCGAGGGGCGAGAGGAGCGCGGCTGCGATCGTGACGAGTCCGAGCGCGTAGGAAGCCGGACGCCAGACCGGCGGCGCGTGCCCGGCCGCGCGGAGCCGGCGCCAACCGCACGCGTAGGCGACAGCCAGGCCGGCGAGGACGACCGAGAGGACTGTCTTGATCGCAGGCTACTTCTTGTCCTTGATGGCCGCCTTGACCTTGGCCGCCATCTCAGGTGGGATGGCCGTCATCTTGTGCGCCGTCTTGGCGTGCTCCGCGCCTCTGGCCATCACTTCAGCCTCATCCTTGCCTTCGATCACCGCATTGCAGCCCGGCATCAAATCACCGCACCGAAGCACCTTCGTCATCGCGCCCTCCCTTCTGCGCTACGGCGGTCCCGACAACGCAAGTGTCGGCGGAGCGCCGCGCGCTGTCAATCAAAGGGATTCCTCGTGCGGCCCACGTGTGGCCCGCTCGCGATTTGACACTGCGTCGCCGGCGGCTTATTTTGCCTGGCAGGACACAATCGGACTGAACATCAGGAGCGTGGCATGCGCATCTACTACGACATCGATCTGACTGGCCGCACGATCACCAAGCGCGAGCTGCACGGCGAGGAGATCGTCAGGGCGGGCCGCTATCTGATCGCCAAGACGCTGCTCGAGCTGGGCGCGGCCACCGTCGATCCGCTGTCCCCGGCCAACCCGCTCATCTTCTCGGCCGGCCCCTTCGCCGGCACGAGCTTCTCCAACGCCAACCGCACGAGCGTGGGCTGCAAGAGCCCGCTCACGGGCGGCATCAAGGAGGCCAACGGCGGCGGTAGCTTCAGCTATGGGCTGGGGCAGCTGAAAGTCGCCGGGTTCACGCTGCACGGGGCCTCGCCGGACTGGGTCGTCCTCCATTTCAAGAAGGACGGCACCATCGACTTCGACGAGGCCA
>Ga0137394_10001207_pt1 | contig 18637 bp, 16 predicted proteins | sample czobulk116metaG_FD_108278 | JGI IMG/M metagenome (GOLD analysis project Ga0137394, IMG submission 108278) | Vadose zone soil microbial communities from Angelo Coast Range Reserve, California, USA - czobulk1.16 metaG | ecosystem: Environmental > Terrestrial > Soil > Vadose zone | place: USA...
CCGCCCTCCTTGGCCAACGCCCCTGGAGCGTTTGATTCAACTCGCTCCCTTTCCATTTTTTGCGTGGCCAAGGATTTCCCGCACTACCCGGCCGAGCGTCGTGGGACTGTACGGCTTTCGCAGGTAGCGTGCATTGGCCGTCGCGGGCGCCAGGTTTTCCGAATCCTCGGAATAACCACTGGTAAAGAGCCCAACTGTTTGGAAGGGGGTTCGTCCATTGTGGCGCCTTCGGCAGGCGTGACGGAAATGATAAGGGCCCTAGGCGCTGGTCTGCACGTGCCGTAGGAGCAAGGCCGTCAGCCCTGCCAGGAGTCCGCCGGTGATGATCACGCCCTCCCAAACGATGCCGGTCGCAAGCACCTGCCCCGCTGAAGCGCCAAACGGCGCGAGCAATACCACCAGCGCGGCCTCGCGTACCCCTATGCCGCCTTGCGTGATCGGCATGACCGCCGCAATCTTGGCGAGTGGCCAGGCGAAGAGCCACACTCGAAGCGGGAGGCGGAGCCCGCAAGTGATACCCACGAGACCGGTGAGCAGAACGTAGGTGCCCTGCACGGAAGTTCCGAGGAGCCATCCAAAAACAAGCCGCCCGGGACGGCGCGACACCGCGCGCATCGCGTGACGCAGTTGCGCGATCCTGCGCCGCGTTCGAATCGAGTGACCGCGCAAGAGTGGCCGCTGCAAAGCTACCATCAGAACGACAACCACAGCTGCGGCAACCAGACCGGCAAAGAGCACGTGTTTCGCCGGCCCCTCGAATGGCACTGGCAATGAACCCGGCAACAGGAGCAAACCCAGTGACACGAGCGTGAGCTGCGCGGCCACATCGAGAAAACGGTCCGCCACGTTTCCGGTGATGACGGCCGCCGGATGCGGGCTGCGCGATATTCCCACTGCGAGACGCGCCACGTCGCCGCCGATAATTGAAGGCAGAAAGAGCGCGCCGAACAGCCCGCTGGTGTAGCACTCGGCGCTGGATGCGAAATTCAGCTGCGCGCCGGCGGAATTCACCACCGTGTGCCACTTGGTGATCCCGCCAGTCAGCGCGACAAGATAGATCAGCAGCACCGCGATGAAGCGTGAGAGTGGAACTCGCGCCAGTGCGTTCCGGAGCGGCTCTACCGGGAGGAGAAAAAAAAGAATTCCAAGAATCAGCAGGGCCGCCGCCCAACGCACTCCGAGAAGAATCCAGCTCCGGCTGGATTTTGGCAGTTCGTGGTCCGCGCTCATTTGAAGACGAAGGCTTTCAACAGGGAGCCATCACTCACCGAAGATTTCGTTGATTTTTCCCGCCAGCGTGAAATCGTAATCGCTGATGCCTTTTACGCTGTGTGTATTGAGATCGATCACCACCTTGTTCCACACGTTGAACCATTCCGGATGATGGTTCATCGCCTCGGCGACGAGCGCGACGCGCGTCATATTGCCGAACGCCGCAACGAAATCCTTGCACGTAAATTCTCGGTGCAGCTTGCCGTTCACCACGCCCCATCCTTTGGTCTTGGGGAGCATCGTGGTAATTTCAGCTTCGGAAAGTTTTTTTGCAGGCATGGAGCATTCCTCCGGATTCGGCTGAAGTTCTCTCCCGCCATTATGCGGCGCAAGTCCTGCCCCGGCAACAATTCCCGCTTTGCCGCCGTCAGCGGCGGTTCTTCGTTGAATGCGCGCGTGAATTCCATTATCGTAGGGGTTTCCTTTGCAGCCAAAATGCGCCTTGTGCGCGCATTCGAACGGAAAGCGGAGAGCGACGTGAAAAAGAAAATTCGCGCCATTCAGTATGGTGTTGGCCCTATCGGCGCATCCATCGCGCGTTTGATGCGGGAAAAACAGGCCATTGAAATTATCGGCGCCATCGACACCGATCCCGCGAAAATCGGGCGCGACCTCGGTGAAGTCGTCGGCGCCAAGGATGCGCCGTGGGGTGTATCCGTTTCCGCGGAAGCCAGGGAAGTGCTGGAACAAAACGCCGACGTGGTGATCCACTCGACGTCGTCGTCGCTCGAGAGAGTGATGGATCAATTGTTGATGTGCCTGGAAGCCGAGTCCAGTATTGTTTCGACTTGCGAGGAATTGTCGTACCCGTTTCGAACGCATCCTGAACTCGCCGCGAAGCTGGACGCGGCGGCGAAAGAATCAGGTGTCGCGCTGGTCGGCACCGGCGTAAATCCCGGTTTCGTGATGGACAAACTCCTCGTGACGCTCGCCGCCGTGTCGCAGCGGATCGAGCACGCGAAAGCGTTGCGGGTGGTTGACGCTTCGAAGCGGCGGCTGCCGCTGCAGAAAAAAATCGGCGCGGGAATGACCGTGGAAGAATTCCGCGCGCAAGTGAAAGCCGGCGTCATCAAGCACGTCGGCTTGCCTGAATCGGTGGCCATGGTCGCGGACAGCTTGAATCTCCCGGTCGAGCAAATCATCGAAACGATCGAGCCTAAAGTTGCCACCGAACGCGTACAGACGGAATATTTTACGGTCGAGGCCGGTCAGGCCGCTGGCGTGCACCAGATTGCGCGCGGCCTTTCGAAAGACGGCAAGGAACTTGTTTATCTTGAATTGCAGATGTACGTCGGCGCGAAAGATCCTGCCGATACGATTTCGCTGACCGGGCATCCCGACATCAGCCTCACGATTCCCGGCGGCTCGCATGGTGACATCGCCACCGCGTCGGTGGTCGTGAATTCGATTCCCGTAATTCTTGATGCTCCGGCAGGTCTACGCTCCGCGCGTGATCTGCCGATTGGATTTTTCTCTCCTAACGCCCGGCCATAACAGCGTAAATTCCCGGCTGTTCCATCCCCGGGGACAAAGTTACCGTCTCGCAGCAGCGCGCAAAATTTCTCGTCCACCTGGCAACCGCGGAGAGATGATGTGGGTAAGCCCAGAAAGGCTGGCGCTCCATGAATCTCCCAGACGCCAAGTCCAACAAGCAAGCATGGTATATGGCTAGCAGCGTCGTGCTGGTCATTGGCGGATTGCTCCTCGCGCAGTTCCTGATCGTGAAGGCGGCGCAGTGGTTCAGGGAAACGCGGGAACGCCGCATCACGAAGGCCAGCGATAGTGTGACGCCCGATCGTTTGATCACGCGCTGCGGCGCGGCGGCGGAAGACACAACGGCGGATGTATATCCGGTCGTCAAACGGACCATGAGCTACAAAGCGAGCGGCCAGCGAACGTTAGTCTTCACCTTCACCAGGACGGCCGACGAGCCGCAGAACTGGGTATTGCTCTCCGTGAGAGACTTGGTCGGAAACGCGTCGTACGATACGGCTGAGGCGAGGATCTCTGCTCTCTCATGCTTGGACTCTTCCAAATAGCTCTAGCTCGCCTAGGTTCAGATTCCGCGTGATTGCTTCTACGGCTTCACCCTTCGTACGGCCCGAAACCAAAATCGGATCAACAAGTTCGTTCAGTTGTGCTTTACGAATTCTCCTTTGTGGCCGGTGAGGGAGTTGTAGAGCGTCTCGATAAAGGCGTCATCGCTGACGAAATCGCCTTTCCATTTTACCCAGGGGGCGAGAATCTTTTCCTGCTTCATTTGGTCCAACGTTTTGTGATCGTTGATAGCTTCCTGCACGACGGCGGAAGTTTCCTTCAACATTTTGGTGAAAGCGCGGACGTCATCGAGATTCGAGAGCGCACCGTGGCCGGGGATGACCTTTACATCGGCGGGCAGCTGCGCGGTGGCCTTTTCCATGGCATCAATCATGCCCTGCGCGCTGCCACCGCTGGCCACGTCAATGAACGGGAATCCGTAGCGCACGAAATCGTCGCCCATGTGTACGACGTTGTTCTTCGGGAAAAAAATGATGGAGTCGCCGTCCGTGTGTCCGGACGGAAAATGCAGCGCGCGTATGTCTTCGCCATTCAGATGCACGGTGACATCGTGCTCGAAAGTGATGATCGGAAGTGCTGCCTTCTCCGCGGGCTTTACGTCCATCTTGATCGAGCCGCCGTTGCCTGCGGTGCCGCCGGATTCGAGACGCTTGCGGACGTTGTCCTGCGCGATAAGCGTGGAACCGGCGTTGTTGAACGGCACGTTCCCGCCGGTATGGTCTCCGTGGTAGTGCGTGTTGATGACGAAGCGCACAGGCTTGTCTGTAATCTTCAAGTCCTTCAACGCAGTCTGAATTTTTTCCGCCAGCGGCGCGAATTGGTCGTCCACAATGACGATGCCGTCTTCGCCCACGGAAGCGGCGATGTTTCCACCCTGCCCTTCCAGCATGTAGATGTTGCCGGAGACCTTGGTCACCTTGATTTGAACCTTGGAAAAGTCGGGTGGCTGTTGCGCCGCGGCGGCTGGCCCGCAAACCAGTGCTACCCCTGCCAGTGCGAGAACCATCCTTTGGTGTACCTTCCTGCTCATTTCGCTCCTCCTCAGAAAACCGTCGGGCATTCTATCACTGAGGCGGTACCCTGCGCTCATTGCGCCGCGGCGTATGAGGTCCCTCGGCACCAAGCGCTCTTGGTGAAACAGACGAAAATTGTGGCTATACAGATCGCCAGTTTTCACAACGGTGGCACCTCTTTCTGCTCTCACACATCGCGCCAGCGTGGAAGAGGGCGGCGGGCAAGGAGGGCTTGGGCGGCCCATTGGCCGAGGTAGACGGAGAGGGCGACGCCATGGCCGTTGTAGCCTGCGAGGATCATCACTTGTTTGCTGCGCGGATGGCGGCGAAAGACGGGGCGCATTCCTTCGGTGAGAAGAATGGGGCCGCCCCAGCGATTAGTAATACGCACAGAGGCGAGGGCAGGGTGCAGGTTACGGACGCGATCTTCAAGCGAGCGGAGACGGGCGGCGGGTTCGCCGTGGCGGACGTCATAGCGGCGCAAATCGTGTGCGGTGTTTTTGCTCGAGCGGGCGCCAAGTGGAAAGCGAGATGGTGTGCCTACATAGGCGGGGACGAGACCGGCGCCAAAAATGGCGCCATTCGAATCGAGCAAGCGTCCCCACAAGTAAGGAAGGTCTACGGTATAAAACGGACGGCGCGAGGAAAGGCCAATGGCTTTGAGCTGCGCAGCGGAGAGCGGAGCGGTAGCAAGCGCAAATGTGAGTTTCGGGACGGCAGCGGCGCGAAGGCCGGACAATTTCAGGGAAAAAGCGTTGGTAGCGACAAGCACGTGCCCGGCGCGGATTTCCTTCTCTTGGATGCGGCCACGGAGTTTGCGGCGTACGCGGAGGCGAAGCGGGTTGGAGAAGTCTAGCGAGCGAACTTCGGCGTGCTCTACAATCTGGGCGCCGGTGCTTTCCGCAGCGCGCGCCAGACCAGCCAGCACTTTGCCCGGATCAACCGTGCCGCCGGGCACGCGACGGACGACTTTCAGATTTCCGGAATCGCTCCAGGAAATCGGCGAATGCTCTTCGACCGGGACGGAACCTTCCCGGCAAGGTCGGGACAGGTCGGCCACCGGAGCGGGGCGGCCAAGCTCCAAGACGCCGGGGAGCGTTAGTCGCGAGTCAATCCGCAAGTTGCGGAGAATTTTCTTATAGCCAGCGAGCACGTCGCCGAGGCCCGGGAGGCTACCCGCCGCAGTTTCCGCAAGCGCCATGCCACCGGTGCGGCCACTAGCGCCGTCACCGAGCGAGGCAGAGTCCAACACCAGGACGGACCGCCCAGGAGCAAGCCGGCGCAACCACGCCGCCGCGGAAAGGCCCGAAAAGCCGCCGCCAACAATGGCGAAATCCACGTGATCCGGAAGCGCGCGCTGAGCAGGACGGAAATCAACGGTCCAGGGCGGCACGCCCCATGGATGAGGCTTGCGAGGCGCGATGTTTCGATGCACTTTGCGGGGCATGGCGTTTCTTTGATGATCAGGCCCATGACGGCGTGACACAGGAAAGAGGAGCGCCGACAAGAGCGAGGGAAACTCGCCTGGCCCTTCGCTTTCAAGATAAGTTCCTGTCCGGCGCGCGAGTGCAACGATTTCGATCGTAAGAACACAATTCTTCTAGAAAGCTCGCTTGACGTTCACTCAGGGCAAGCAGGGCAAACAAGAGTAGCTAGGTCACAAGCGCCAACCTGAATACCAGCCGAATCACGCCCCCCGCATTACGAGAGGGACGGCCTTCCTCTATCGGTGCGAACGGCAAGAACGCTGCTGCTAACGAGCAACGGCGGCGCTCGTCTATGCATTCGCACCACTATGTCGCCACGCGACATAGATGATGACATGTTGGGATTTGGGAGGAGGCAGGATGATTCTCGATCACCCGGTTGTTCCGCTGCTCGGGCGGCTGATGATGACGTACATTTTCGCGACGAGCGGCATCGCGAAGGTTTTTGGATGGTCCGGAAACGTGACGTACATGAGCACGAGACACTTGCCGATGATTCCGGTGCTGCTGGCTGTGGCGCTGGTGATCGAACTGGCAGGTTCGGTTTGCCTGGTGACGGGATACCAGGCCCGGATCGCGGCGTTTGTGATGTTCGGGTACACGACGGCGGTTACGGTGATCTTTCACAACTACTGGGCGTCGAGCGAAATGATGGCCGCAATGCAGGAGACGCACTTTCGCAAGAATCTGGCGATCATGGGCGGGTTGCTGATGCTGGCTTACGGCGGGCCGGGAAGATGGGCGCTGGGGCGACCTGCGGGCGCGAACGCCAGAGAATAATCCGGCTCGGGAGCGAGGAACGACTAGGGGAAAAACCTGCGTCCAAGATGCAGACTTTCCATAATTGCCGGGCCGAGCCGGGAATGATACTGAATGGTCGAAATGAGGGTGTCCGGACAAGCATTCGAGCAAGTCGCCGAATCATTCCGTTAGCAGGGAGTGGACACTGCTGAGGAAAAAGCTACTGACCGCCGGTATTTCGGCCGGCGCGGGACTCTTATTGCTGCTGGCCTTCGTGGTCGGAGGGACGGCCGTTAACCGCGCGCGAACCGGAACGATCAAACCGTGGAACGACAAGGCCTTCAAGGCGAAGTACGCGGGGAGCCAGCTGAAGCAAGGAGGCAACGGGTCGGCCACGCTTACGCTTTTCTATGAATTGGAGAACTTGACGAACGTGGATTTTCATCTGGCCGAGGGCTCCGGGCTGGTGATCGCGAGAAGGCTGGTTTCCGGCAACGGCCTGAGCCAGGAAGAACCGATACGCCTCGGGTACCCCGCGTTCTTGCCGGCAGGGCAAAGCGCGCGGATAGCGATTGAAATCACGCAAACCTTTCGATGGCCGCGGGAAGGTGACCCTCTGTACGTATCCAGACTCAGAGATTTCGTAAAGGAACGACTGGCAAACACGAGGGAGTTTGTTGTCTTTGATGAGGCGAGCCGTTGCCAGATCGAACTTCCGAGCGCTTGGGAAGAACTGCAGGAGACGGCGCAAGCAAGCTATTGAGTGCCGGGCGCGACTCCTGGAACGCGGCTGTGCCGGGGGAATGTTCGGCCCTCAAAGGAGCAAGGAAAACGCTGGCTAGCGGAGATACACGGAGCGGCGAATCAATTCATGTCCACTTCAGCCACATTTCTTGAAGAGAACAGCAAGTCCGGAAACCGACGGGGTTGCCGGAGGGAACCGCTCAAATGGGTGGTCCTGGTTTATTTCGGCGAGAACAACTGGGGTAAGCTCCTGAACTTGAATGAAACCGGGATGTGCCTCGAATTTGCCGACGCTCCGTCGCAGGGAGAGCGCATTGGTTTTACGCTCCAAGCAATGGGCCGGATGCCGGAAGCATTCGGCGGAGAAATCATCAGCGAAACGTTCGCGGCGGCAGGTGAGATTAAATGGACGCGCGAGTTCGAAAGAACAGCGGGAGTGCAGTTCGCGGAGCTGAAAGACGAAAGCAGGGAGCAGATTCGGCACTGGCTATCGTTCGAGGCATGCATCGGCAGCGATCGGCAGGGCAACGAAACGAGTAGGACTGCGGAAGCACCAATCCCGCAGAGCGAGTTGGCAAAACCGATGGAGGTGTTTGCAGAGCCTCCACTTGAAAAAGTTGAGCTCGATGAAACGTTGAGCGAAGGGGGCAATTCCGAGTCGACTTTTGAGCGAGTCGGAACACTCGAAACCAGTCTGGTGGAAAGAATTCTGGAAGCGCCCACCTTTGAGGCCTACAGCAAGGTCATGGAGGAGGAAACACAAAATCGTGAAGCGGCACCCGGTTCAGATAGATGGAGGAAGCGGATCGGGGTAACGGCGGTGCCAGGACTTGTGGCAGTCCTCATTGTGGCGGCCGTCTTGAAAATGACTCTGCCGGTGGGGACGCGCAGGTCTGAGGCAACTGAGAGGTTGCCGGCCCGCACGGTAGTTCAAACGGCGCCGGTCAGCGCGAAATACCGCGCGGGCGCTGGAAATCGGACCCCGTTTCTGGTGGAAGTGCAGGACGCGGAAAATCGGCGCTGGCTTTTGTGGTTCGATCACCATTCCGCTGAAACAGTGTCCGTCCAAACGGCCCCTACATCGATTGCAGCTTCTTCGCATGTAGCGCTGTCAGAAGGCGTCTCTCGGCGACAAGCTGCATCCGCAAGATCGGAGCCGGCTCGTAAATTCGCACTCGTCACACCCAAGGTGAATCGCCCGAAGACGAATAGTTTGTCGGAGGCGTCCATTTCGAACGCCCCTGTCGTTTCTGGCGGGGCGCCGCCGCCGGATGCGGCTTTGGGCGGAATTCTGATGGGGGAAGTGAAGCCGCCGCCCGCGACTGGAGCCCTTCCCGTAGCCAACGAAGTTCAGCAAGCCCGCCTGATCAAAGCTGTGCCTCCCGCCTACCCTACGCTGGCGAAGGCAAATCATGTCACCGGGGACGTCAACCTAGACGCGCTCATCGACGCGAATGGCAGAGTAACGGAAGTGAAAGTGGTCGCTGGTCCTGGTCTTTTGCGAGAAGCAGCCGTGAATGCGATGCGGTTGTGGAAGTACGAGCCAGCCCGATTGGGCGGGCGCCCTGTCCCGAGTCACCTTAGTGTGACCGTGAAGTTCCATTTCGATTAGCAGCGCAAGTTCGGCGCGCGGCTGACTCTGATATATCTTGAAACTGGTTCAAGGCCGCGTGCCGGTGCCGATGACGATTTCGAGCGGCATGTTCAGTTCCTTGCCATTCCAGAATTTCCTAAGGGCGGCGAAGATTTCGGATTGTGCTTGAACCATTTTTTCGGGTGTGAATTGGTCAAGAAGCAGGCGGAACTGCGCCGTCACTTCGGTGAATTGCTCCCAGTATTTTTCGATGGACAAGGCCCAGCGTCCAGCGATGATACGGTCTTCTTCGTGAACATCGGTGAAGCCAGCTGCTTCGAGCGCGCGCCGGAGCCGGTCGCGCTCGCCAAACATGAAGGGGCTCGGTGCATCAGGATCGGGCGGCGGGGGTGGTACGGGAGCGTGCTTCAGAATAATTCCCGATGTGGTAGTGAAAAATGGTTGTTCCTTCTTGCCCCAGGCGACAAACACTGCCCGGCCGCCAGGTTTTAACACGCGCAGACATTCGCAAAGCGCCCTGGGAAGATCCGGAAAAAACATGATCCCGAAACGGCAGGTAAGCGCGTCGAAGGATTCATCCGGAAAGGGGAGCGCTTCGGCGCTGGCTTCGCGAAATTGAATGTTTGTAATGTTTTTTTCGCGCGCCATTTCTTCCGCGAGCGACATCATTCCCGGGCCGAGATCTGTGGCTGTGACATGGCCTGTGGGACTTACTTCCGCGGCGACCGAAAGCGCTGGATCTCCAACCCCGCTGGCAAGATCGAGAACGCTCATGCCGGGGCGAAGATGAGCGCCTTCCAGGATGGCGTCGGTCGCACCCCGCGTGAACGCCGCGATTTGCGCCTGCCACTTGCGCCAGGCGGCCACTTTCCGTGCACCAGTCCATTCCTGATGAAGGTCTTCGCGAAACTTTTGGATTTTCGACGGGTCAGGCGCGCTCATGATTGATCTCCACGGCGGAAAAGTTTAGCAAACTGTCTAGCTGGATGCCGAAGCGAAATGAACGGAGATCATATCCACGGGCGCGAGGTGGAAGACGATTTCTTCACCCGGTTCGACCCAGATCGGCGGAATGATCGAACCGGTGATAGTGGAAAGGCGTCACGATTTCCAAAATTTCATCACTGCGGAGTAGTCGAGATCTTCTTTGGCGGCGCCCTTGACGTAGTTATAGGTTTCACGAGCTGCAGCTGTGGCAGGAAGAGCGACGCCGAGCTGGTTGGCAAGGTCCAGCGCGAGCCCCAGATCCTTGTGCATAAGCCGCAGCGGGAAGCTCGGAACGTATTCTCCCTTGAGGAGATTGGGCGCTTTGACGTCCAGCAGACCGGAGCGCCCCATGCTGGATTCGAGGACTTCGACCAGCTTCTCGCCTTGGATGCCCGCGCGAATGGTGAGCGCGAGAGCTTCGGCCAAAGCGTCTACTTGCAGCGCGAGAATCATGTTCATGGCCAGCTTGATGGTTTGGCCTGCGCCGTTCGGTCCGAGGTGAAACCATTTTTTGCCCATCACGCCAAGAATCGGCTCTGCCTCTTTCAGCGTTTCGGCATCTCCTCCGATCATGAAGACCAGTTCGCCTTTCTTGGCCCCCCAATCACCGCCGGTGACCGGCGCGTCGAGAAATCGTGCGCCTCGTTCAGCGCAAGCCGCGGCGATTTTGCGGGCGAGCGCCGGAGAAATGGTGCTTGAGTCGACATAAATGCTGCCCCGCTTCAGGGCCTGCATCGCGCCATTCGAACCCCACAACACTTCTTCCAGTGCCGGCGGATCGCTGACCATGGTGAGAATAAAGTCAGCGGCGTTGGCGGCTTCCTGGGGAGATTTTGCAAGCTTTGCTCCAGCGGCGACCAGTTCATCGGCGCGCGAAGCAGTACGATTCCAGACAGTGAGGGAGTGGCCGGCCTTGATGAGATTCATGCCCATGGGGCGCCCCATCAAACCGAGACCTATGAGTCCAATTTTTTTAGCGCTAGGAACGGGTTCCAAGAATGACCTCCTCGAAATTGGCGGGCGCAAAACAAGCCTGCACGTTGCTCAAAAGAGGAGACGATTGTAGCCGAATCCCGGTACGGAAGCAGGGACGCGATTATTTCGAACTGCTCAGGCAGTGTTTGGACGATGGGGCAGGGGCATCAGCCCGGAGGCGCCGCCCACCGAGGCGGTGGCCGGAGCGCTCAATGGCTTTTCGTCAGGTTTGGACGCCGGAGCAGCTTCGGGCGCAGCTTTCGGAACACCATGGAGGGAGCCGCCGTTTGTGGAAGCGCCGGAGTCGGGCTTTTCCTCGATGCGCACCAGATACTGATAAGGGATTTCCCAGCGAAAGTGTTTGTGCTGTCCGCGCTGCTCGAAGTTCTGTTCGAGGAAGATGGAGCGGCCGGAATCGGCGACGAAAGTGCCGGAGGCCGGCAGCACGATGTCGCCGGCGCGATATTGGACCTCCACGCGACGCCCGAGAAAGGCGGAATAGCGAGCCATGACTGTACTTAGTGTCTGCGGAGGGTGGTAACAGGGTCAATAGTACGGAAGGACCCCCTACCGTCGAACTGTGGAAAACCGCAGGATTCGCGATTGTTAATGAACTGGAGCGATTCAACGCCGCGAAAATTTGACCGCGCTGTGGCTGTATTTTTCCAGCGCGTCGGACTGAAGGTAGGACTTTGCCCGCGCGTCGCTCTTCAAATAGGCATCCCAAAAGGCAAGGGACGCGGAATTCGTGTAATCGAAGATGGCTCCACCCTGCTCTGTGCGCCCGGGCAAGAGCGTCCGCGGCGTGATGAACGACATGTGATTAGCGCCCGCAATGAAGACATGATATTTGTCGCCAGGCTGGCTGCGTTCAAACGGAATCTTATGCCACAGAGGACTGGCGACCGGACCGAGACTGTCGAGCGAGCCGGTCATCCCCATGTACGGCAGAGAGATTTGATCGAACGAATGCTCTTTCAATCCGAACTGGCCTGGGCCTTGCGGCGATAGACAAAGCACCGCCTTCACGCGCTGGTCCGCAAAGTTCCTGCCGGGATGCGAAGGCAGATCCACGAGCGCGCCCGCAATGGCTTCTGTCGTGTAAGAACCCATGGAATGTCCGCCGACGCCGACGCGATTCACGTCAATCTTTCCGAGCAGACCGGGGACGCGCTTCTCGAGCGCAGGCAGCACATCGAGAACGTAGGAAATGTCCAGCGGCCGGCTTTCCCAAAGCGCCGGTTTCTTCAGCGCTTCGCGAACGGCCTCGATGAACTGGATATTCTCCTCGCCCTGATTGCGTCGCTGCACCGCCGAATCGTCATGAGTGGGCTGGATGGTCACGTATCCGTAGCTGGCCCAGTGGCGCGTGAGGCCATCGCAACAATTTTGCGAACCGCCCGCCCCATGGGAAAACACAATGACCGGATACTTCCCCGCGTCGGTCGGATAGAAAATCCGCACGTGCAGCTCTTTGCTGCGTTTGGCGTCGTGGAGAACCAGCTCCTCGACTTGCGAAACCGTGTACGGGCCCGGTTCCAACTCGTAGCCGTTTTCTTCCGCCGAGGCAGGAACCGGAGTAGCAGGCACGGGCGTAGTCGCAGGAGGAACTGCCCCAAGCGAAGCAGGCACGGGGTTCGTGGTCATTTTCCGCGCGCGGAAACCCGCTCCGCCCGTCGAACGAGTAATGAAATAAGCGCTCGCCAGGCTAAACACGGCAATCAGCACTACGTTGGTGATTCGTCGGATGGCGCGGCGCCGCCGGATATAGTCCCGCGGGAGAAGGGGGTAGAGTCTCCGGGAGTTTGCCAAGTGAGACATAGCGCGCTTGAACTTCGATGGATTTTGACTGGTCGCGGTTACAAACCCGCTCCGGCTCAAGAAGTTGCGCAACAGGTCCGAGGGAGGGTTACCCCGCAAGGATATAGGAATGAACAGTACGGCGCAACGCTACGAAGCCAATCCTTGACTTTTCCACTGGGAAGGCTATTGTCGGCCTTCCGAGGATGAGGAATAAAACCAGCGGCGCCCTGGTTCATCTTGCTAACCGCCTGATAGGTGCAAAGGTCCTCTTTCATGCCTGAACTCAGCGACACGGTGGTCACGGGGCTGGCGGCATATTACGAACATGTTGCCGCCCATTTACATACCTGGGCGGATCCTCTTACGAACGAACAGTTCTGGCGCAAGCCGTACCCTTACGGAAACAGCGTCGGCCATCTCGTGCTGCATCTGACCGGGAATTTGAATTATTACATTGGAGCGCGCGTCGCCGAAACCGGATACGTTCGCGATCGGGATCGCGAATTTACCGACAAGCAGCCTCCGTCCAAGGAAGAAGCGCTAGGCGCGTTCGACCGCACGATTGCCATGGTCGTGGCGACAATTCAAAAACAAACTGCATCGGACTGGGGAAAGGCGTACACTGCCGACCGTGAACCGGAAGCCGCCAATCGCTTCCAGATTTTTGTTCGTTCTGTGGGCCATGCGTATCATCATGTAGGGCAAATTGTGTACCTGAGCCGAGAGTTGGCGAGAACTTAAGGCCGGGAAAAAACGCCGGCGCGGTGCAGAGTGGGCATTGCAAAGGCGAGAAGTGAATAGCGAGTGGTCGAACAGAAGCGACTGACGAAGGGCAAGTCTGCCCTGTTGCTGATCCTTTCCGCCTTGGGCGCGATTGTTTCGGCAACGAAACTGCACGGCTGGCACATCTACCTGGGATTTGCCATCGTGGGAATTGGCCTTTTCATTGGCTTCATCCGCTGGAACCGCAAATATTAAGTTCACGTCTCATACACTAAATGGGGGTACAGAGCGATGCGCAAGGTGTCTTTGATTCCCGCAGCGTTGGCGGCGTATGGGTTGCTCGTATTTTTTGCCCGCGCGCAGGAGACCGGACAGGCGGGGAAAACGGCCACTTCAACGACGCCGACCATTGATCAGTCGCTCGAATGGAAGAGCGCGTTCAATCCAAAGATTTCGCCGGATGGGAGGCGCGCGGTCTACGAAGTGCAAAAGGCCAATTGGGAAGACAATGCCTTCGACAGAAACTTGTGGATCGCGGATACAGCAACGAGTGAATCGCACGCGCTGACTTCCGCAAAAAAATCGAGCACCAACGCGGCGTGGTCGCGAGACGGAAAATGGATCGCCTTTCTTTCCGATCGGCCCGGGCAAATCAAAGACACTCCTGAAGGCAAAAAACAACTCTACGTTATTGCGGCGGATGGCGGGGAAGCCCAGCAGCTTGCCAAAACGGAAACCGAGGTGAACGCATTCGAATGGGCGCCGGATTCGAAGCACATCGCTTTTTCGATGTCCGACGCCGAGCCGAAAACCCTCAAAGACCGAAAGGAAAAATACGGCGAATATTCCGTCATTCACGCCGATTACCAGATGACCCATCTCTGGACCATCGAGCTTCCCGGCGGAGGCGCTCCGGCTGCGGAGCCGAAACGGCTGACCGACGGCGACAAATTCAGCGTGGGTGAGTTTTCCTGGTCGCCGGACGGAACCCGCATCGCCTTCAGCGCGCAGAAGGACCCTGACTTGATTTCTTCGGGGACCGCCGACCTGTACGTTGTGACCGTCAGCGATGGCACGGTAAGAAGGATCGTGAGCACGCCGGGACCGGACACCAATCCGAAATGGTCACCCGATGGAAAGACGGTCGCCTTCGAAACCGCGGCTGGTTCGAAATATTTCTTCTACACTAATGTGAAAATTGCCGTCGTCCCCGCTGAGGGCGGTACTCCACAAACTCTGACCGATGCCTTCGATGAAGACCCGGGACTCATCGGCTGGGGGCCGGATGGAATTTATTTCGCCGCCGAGCAGAAGACTTACGCGTATCTTTTCCGTCTGAACCCTGCGACAAAAGCCGTCGAAAAGCTGAGCGCTCCGGATCACCTGGCGTCTTTTTCATTTTCCTTTTCACAGGATTACAAAGTGGTGGCTTACCGCGCCTCGCTCGAAAACCAGTACGCGGAGATCTATACGTCCAACGTCGCGCCGTGGGCGGGTAAGAAGTTGACGGCCATGGGCGATCAACTAAAAGGATTTACGCTCGCGCACCGCGAAGTGATTTCCTGGAAATCAGCCGACGGAACCACGATTGAAGGCGTGCTTTACACCCCGGCCGATTTCAGCATGAAGAAAAAATATCCCTTGCTGGTGGTGATTCACGGCGGGCCGACCGGAGTGGATCAGCCCATCGTGAACGCGGACCGCTACTATCCCATCGAACGCTTTGTGGCCAAGGGCGCACTGGTCCTGCGGCCGAATTATCGCGGCTCGGCAGGCTACGGCGAAAAATTCCGCGCGCTCAACGTCCGTAATCTCGGCGTCGGCGATTACGCCGACGTGATTTCCGGAGTGGATTCGCTCATCGCCAAAGGCTGGGTGGACAAGGACCGCGTCGGCTCGATGGGTTGGAGCCAGGGCGGTTATATTTCCGCGTTTATCACGGCGTCAAGCGATCGCTTCAAGGCCGTCTCCGTCGGCGCGGGCATTTCCGACTGGATGACCTATTACGCGAATACGGACATCACGCCGTTCACACCGCAATATCTGCACGCCACGCCGTGGGACGACCCGGAAATTTACAAGAAGACTTCACCCATCAGCTACATCGCCAAGGCCAAAACGCCCACGCTCATCCAGCACGGCGAGAACGATCGCCGCGTGCCCATCCCCAACGCGTTCGAATTGCGGCAAGCACTGGAGGACCGCGGCGTACCTGTAAAGATGGTCGTCTACAAAGGATTCGGCCACGGCATCACGAAACCAAAACAGCAGCGCGCCGTGATGGAAGAAAATGAAAAGTGGTTCGCTCAATACATCTGGGGTGAAAAGCCTGCGCCGCCGGCTCCGGCGACAGGCGCAACGGAGAAAAAAGAAAACAACTGAACTAGTTTCGCGCTAGGTTTCCAGCTTGAAGCGCGACGATGACAGACGGTAGAGTCGCCGCCAAAGCAAGCGGTTGATGAGCACGACGATCGTCGCCATGATCAGCGTGGAAGCCAGCAGCACGTCGAAACGCCCCGTGTCGCTGGCGCTGCTGATGGTGCTGCCGAGACCGGCGGTCGAAACAATCCTTCCCTGAAAGTGAAAATATTCCGCCACGATGCTGGCGTTCCACGCGCCGCCGGAGGCGGTCACCATGCCGGTGACGAGATAGGGAAAAATCCCCGGCAGGATCAGATGTCGCCAGCGATCCCACGAACTGAAGCGGTAGACTTCTGCCGCTTCCTTGAGGTCCGTCGGAATGGCCATCGCCCCCGCGATGACATTAAAGAGAATGTACCACTGCGTGCCCAGGAGCATCAGCAGCATGGCGGCAATTTCGAGTCCGCCGCGCAGGCGCAGGAGAAAAAGAAGAATAATCGGAAACAGGGCGGTGGCGGGAATGGAAGCGGCCATCTGCACCAATGGCTGCGCGATGCGGGCGAATCTGGGATTCGAACCGATGGCCACGCCGACGGGAACGGTCCACAGCGCCCCGAGGATGAGCGCGGTATTCACGCGCAGAAAAGTAAGCGCAGCGCTTTCCAGGAGTTCTCGATAGTCTTCGCGATGAAGACCGGATAATTCGCGCGCCGTGTGGAAAACAGCAAACCCCAAACCAACCAGAATGCCCGTAGCGAGCAGATAGCCGATCCAGCGGCGCACGAGGCTCTGCTTCGGAGCGGAAAACGTTTCTGCGGCGCGGCGTGCGCCAAGCGTGAAGGTCAGAGTGAGCCAGTTGAAAACAGGTTGAACAAAAAGCCGGTACAAGCGCAGCACAATGGAAGCGCGGCCGATAAGATTAAGCAGAGTGGTCTGCGCAGCGCCGGAGCTTTCCACTTGTTCGAACTTGAACTTGTCCGCCCACGCGATGATGGGGCGCCAAACGAGCTGATCGAGAATCACAATGACGGCGATCATCGCGGCGACGCCCCACAGAATCGCCCGCGTATCTCCATGGCTCGCCGCGGTTTGAAGGAAGGAACCGAGTCCCGGAAGGCGGAAGTCGCGCTTGCCGAGCACGAACATTTCGCAGGCTATCAGAAAAAACCAGCCGCCGGCCACGGACATCATGGAATTCCAGACCAGGCCGATCGTCGAAAAAGGCAGGTCGAGTTCGGCGAAGCGCTGCCAGCGGCTGAAACGATAGATAACCGCGGCTTCACGCAGTTCGCGAGGCACCGTCTTCAGCGAAGAATAAAAACTGAACGCGATGTTCCATACCTGCCCCGTAAAGATCAGCAAAATGGAACCGAGCTCCACGCCAAACTGGCTGTGCGGAAAAATCGCCACCATCGCCAGCATGACGCCCGGCAGAAAACTGAGCACGGGAATAGACTGGAGAATGTCCAGCAGCGGTACCATGAAAACTTCGGCGCGCCGCGAACTGGCTGCGACGTAACCGTAGGCGAGAGCAAAAACCAGGCTCAGTGCGTAAGCGACGCTGATTCGAACGAGTGAGTACAGGGCGTAGAGCGGCAGGTCGCGGGGATTTTGCGAAATTTCGACATGCGGACGGATCGGACCAAGCCAGGAACGGCCGACCGCGTACACGCCAAAAATTCCAGCAAAAACAAAAAGAAAAACAGCGATGTCAATCAGAAATGCCCAGCTCCAGCGCGAGCCCGCGGGCCGCTTCACCGCCGGCGGAATCGGCGTGTCGATTACAGCGGAAGTAGTGAGATCCGGCACGCGCGCGTCAGGCCTCGGTCAGCGTCAGCTTGCCGGTGGCGGCGTCGTAGTCGAAGATTTCCGCGTAGCGGCCCCACTGGATGGCGGTTTCAAGCTGGCGGCGCGATTCTTCTTCGCCAAAATGTTCGTCGAGCAAATCGTGAAAAAACTCTTCGCCCAGGGTGCGGTTGGCCTTGGCTTTCAGCGCCTGTTCCATTTGCCGCAGCAAGGGCACGTTCGAAAGAGCAGCCTTGCGAAAAATTGTTTTGCGCGCTTGGATGTCCCCCTGGGCAAACGCCTGGCCCTCGGGAGTAATGAGCACATCGCCCTCCACTACGCGCAGAAAACCCAGCAGGGCGGCGGTGTCCACGGAAGGCAGCAGCGCGTCAACTTCGAGACTCAGTTCGCCGGCAAGACGATGAAGGTCGACCCGGCCCCCCTGGTCGGCCAGGATTTCGAGCAAGCCGGCCAGGCCGCCGGGGCGCGTATGTGGAAGCATGACGATTTTCGGGCGCACTGCTTTTCCGGGGCCGAAAGTCCGCGGCGGAGCGGCTTCGTCCTTGTGATCCGGCCGCGTAAGAATGCGATAGATGGAATCCACGAGTTCGACGAAGTGAGCGGACTTTCTGTCGCGAGGCTGGGGCATGTCCACTTTGAAGTCCGCGTGAATGTGCGCGGGGTTGCGGCCGAGAACGATGATACGGTCGGCGAGGACGACGGCTTCTTCAATATTGTGCGTAACGATGAAAATCGCGCGCGTGGGAATTTTGTGGCCGAGCCAAAGTTCGAGGAGTTCGCCGCGCAGCGTTTCCGCAGTGAGGACGTCGAGCGCGGAGAAAGGCTCGTCCATAAAAAGCACTTCGGGCTCAACGACGAGAGCGCGCGCGACTCCGACGCGTTGCTTCATGCCGCCGGAAAGTTCCTTGGGGTATGCCGTTTCGAATCCATCGAGTCCGACCGCATCGATGATGCGGAGGGAGCGCTTACGGCGCTCGATGGGGGGCATGCCCCGGGCTTCGAGAGGAGCTTCGACGTTTTCCAGAACGGTGAGCCATGGAAAAAGCGCGAAACTTTGAAAGACGATGGAAACG
>Ga0137394_10001208_pt1 | contig 18636 bp, 21 predicted proteins | sample czobulk116metaG_FD_108278 | JGI IMG/M metagenome (GOLD analysis project Ga0137394, IMG submission 108278) | Vadose zone soil microbial communities from Angelo Coast Range Reserve, California, USA - czobulk1.16 metaG | ecosystem: Environmental > Terrestrial > Soil > Vadose zone | place: USA...
AGGGCCTCCAGGTCCGGGAGGTGATCGAAGGGCTCTCCCTCGAAGACCTGCGGCGCATCACCGGAGTGCCTCTGCTCGCGCCCTGAAAGGCGGTCTCCCATCATCAGAATGTGTGCAGGATGCGGCGGATCAGGCAACCCCGACCAGCTGCCCGAGGGCTTCCGGATCCGCGATCAGCTCCTGGCTGCTGCAACGGTGGACGACGCGGCCGCGCTCGATCACCAGCGCGTTCCTCGTCAACTGCAGCGCCAGCCGCGCGCGCTGCTCGACCAGGATCACCGCCATCGTTCCCTGGCTCGCGAGCTGCCGGACGAGCCCGGCCAGCTCCTGCACGATCACCGGCGCCAACCCTTCCATCGGCTCGTCGAGCAGGAGCAGCCGCGGGTTCACCATCAGGGCGCGGCCGATCGCCAGCATCTGCTGCTCGCCGCCCGAGAGCTGGTTCCCGCGGTGGCGGCGGCGCGCCTCCAGCCTGGGGAACAGCTTGAAGACGCGGCCCAGGTCCCACTCTCCGGATCGGGCGACGACGCGGAGGTGCTCCTCCACCGTGAGCGAAGGAAAGACGCAGCGCTCTTGCGGGACCCAGCCGATCCCGGCGGGCGCGCGGCGATGGGTGGGCAGCGCCGAAAGGTCCGAGCCGGCGAAGAGCAGGCGTCCGCGCTGCAGCCGGGTCAGGCCCATCAGCGTGAGCAGCAGCGTGGTCTTGCCCACGCCGTTTCGGCCCAGGAGCGAGAGGCTGCCACCTTCCTCGAGCGAGAAGGAGACGCCGTCGAGCACCACCGACTCGCCGTAGCCGGCCACCAAGCCTTCCGCGCTGAGCAGCTCAGGCATCGCCGCCCTCGCCCAGGTAGACCTCGCGCACGCGCGCGTCGCCGGCGATCTCTTTCGCCGTGCCCTCCGCCAGGATCGAGCCGGAGGCGAGCACGGTGATGCGCTCGGCGAAGCGGAAGACGAGGTTCATGTCGTGCTCGATGAAGAGGATGGTCACCTCGCGAGGCAGGCCGGCGAGGACGCTGAAGATCTCCGCGCTCTGGCTTCCGGGGATCCCGGCGGCGGGCTCGTCGAGCAGGAGCACCCGCGGGCGTGTCGCCAGCGCGACGGCGATCTCCAGGACGCGCTGCTTGCCGTAGGGGAGCACGCGGACCAACGTGCCGGCGTCGCCGGCGAGATGGAGGTCCGAGAGGATCCGGTGGGCTTCCTCGATCTCGCGGATGCGCCGCGCGACCGGGATCCAGAAGCTCGCGCCGAGGCCGTTGCGCTCGCACAGGGCCACCAGCACCGCCTCGAGGACGGTGAGGTTCGGGAACAGCGTGGTGATCTGGAAGGTGCGCGCCATCCCCCGGCGGGCGCGCAGGTGGGACGAGAGCGAAGTGACGCGCTCTCCCTCCAGGAAGACGTCGCCCCCGGAGGGCGTCAACACGCCGGTGATCAGGTTGACCAGCGTGGTCTTGCCGGCGCCGTTCGGGCCGATCAGCGCATGCCGCGCGCCCGCCTCCAGAGCGAAGCTGACCTCCCGCACCGCCTGCAGCGCGCCGAAGCGGCGGGAGACCCGATCGGTTCGCAGCACCGCGGTCACCGGCGCCCGCCCTTCTGCCAGCGCGCGACGATGGCGCCCGTGATCCCTCCGGGCGCGAAGAAGACCGCCAGCACCAGCAGGAGCCCGAGCCAGAACTGCCAGTAGACCGGGTTCATCCCGGACAGGAGGTGCTGCGCGACCATGAAGACGGCGGCGCCGGCCAACCCGCCGTAGAGGAATCCGGTCCCGCCGAGCACCAGCATGATCAGGAGATCGGCGGAGCGGGAGAAGCCCAGGACCTCCAGGCCCACGAACTGCGTGGTCTGCGCCAGGAGCGCGCCGGCCATCCCGGCGATGGCTCCGGCCAGCGTGTAGACCGCGGTCAGCCGCCGGCGCACCGGCGTGCCGATCGCCGACATCCGCACCGGCTGATCGCGGATCCCGCGCAGCGAGAGACCGAACGGCGAGCGGACCACGCGCCGGCAGAGGCAGAAGACGCCGAAGGTGACGACCAGGCTGTAGGCGTAGGCGGTCCTGCCGCCGAGGTCGAAGGTGAAGACGCCGAACAGCTTTCCCACCGTCATGTCGCTCAGGCCGTCGACTCCGCCGGTGACGGGCGCGGCCTGGTTGGCCAGCTCGTACATCATCAGGCCGAGCCCCAGCGTCACCATCAGGCGGGTGAGGTCGCCGCCGCGCAGCGCGAGGAAGCTGGTTCCGAAGGCGATGAGCGCGCCGGCGGCGGCGGCCGCGATCAGGCCGCTGATCGGCTCGTCCCAACCGTGGTTGGCGAGCAGGCCTGCCGTGTACGCGCCGCCGCCGAACATGGCCGCGTGCCCCAGCGAGACCACGCCGGCGTAACCAAGGATCAGATCCAGCGAGAGCGCGAAGAGCCCGGTGATCGCGATCTGGCTGGCGAGCACGAGCTGTCCGGGAAGGACGAAGAAGACGGCCGCCGCGGCCGCCCAGAACGCGAGCTCCGCCGGCCGCCAGCGGAGATCAGAAAGCCGGTTCGCGAAAGCAATCGGCGAGCCGGAGGTGCGCGCGGTGGCGGCGGGGGGCGGCTCGCTCACCTGCGCTCTCATCGCGCCAACCGGCGCAGGCCGCCGGGAAAGAGCAGCAGCAGCGCAACCATCAGCCCGTAGATCACGAAGGCGCCGGCCTCGGGCACGTAGTACTTGCCGGCCACGTCGAAGACGCCCAGCACCATCGAGGCGGCCAGCGGACCGGCGATGGTCCCGGCGCCCCCGACCACCACCACGAGGAGGAAGTAGACCAGGTACTTGAGCGGGAACGTGGGGTCGAGCCCGAGCACGTCGATGGAGAGCGCTCCGCCGAGGGCGGCCAGGCCCGAGCCGAGGATGAAGGTCAGGGCGAAGACGCGATGGACGTCGATGCCCAGGCCGGCGGAGGTCCGCGCGTCGTCCACCGAAGCGCGGATCCGCGCTCCGAAGCGCGTGCCGCGCAGCAGCGCGACCAGCGCCACCGTGATCGCCGCCACCACGGCGATGAGGAAGAGCCGATAGACGCCGAGGTCCAGGCCAGGCAGGTGGAGCTGGCCGAGCAGGAACGATGGCAGCCGCACCGGGCGCTGGCCCGGCCCGAAGAACCAGGTGGTCGCGGCCACCGCCATCAGCGTCAGGCCGAGCGAGAAGAGCACCTGGTCGAGCGGGCCGCGCCGGTAGAGTGGGCGGTAGAGCGTGCGCTCGAGCACTGCGCCGAGCGCGGCGCCGCAGAGGAACGAGAGGGGAAGCGTGGCGAGGAAGGGAATCCCGAGCCGCTCCATCCCCAGCGCGCAGACGTAGCCGCCGGCCATGGCGAAGGCGCCGTGAGCGAGGTTGATGAAGTTCATCATCCCCATCGTCACGGAGAGCCCGACGCTCATCAGGAAGAGCAGGCTGCCGTAGGCGACGCCGTCGAAGAGCACGCCCGGGAGGGAGCCCGGCATCTATTTTCCGGGATCCTTCACGTCGGGGAACTTGTCGAACTCGACGTTGTAGAGAGCGCCTTTGACGCGCTCGACGCGGCGCACGTAGACCGTCTGCACGATGTCGCGGGTCTCCGGGGCGATGTGGATCTGCCCCCGGGGGCTCTGCAGCGCCAGGCCCTTGAACGCGGCCATCACCTTGTCGGGGTCGAGCTTGCCCTTGAGCTTGCCCGCGACCTGGCAGATGGCGGCCATCCCGTCATGGCCCGCGACCGCCATGAAGTTCGGGCGCGAGGAGCCGCCGTTGGCCGCCTCGTACGCCTTCTTGAACTCGGCGTTGGCGGTCGACTCGTGAGCCGCAGAGTAATGGTGGGTGGTGATGATGCCCAGGGTCGCGTCGCCCATGGCCTCCAGCACGTCGTCGTCCACCACGTCGCCGGGCCCGATCAGCTTGATCCCAGCCTCGCGAAGGCCGCGCTCGGTGAACGCCTTCACGAACGCGATGCCCTGCTCGCCGGCCGGGACGAAGATGAAGACCGCCTGCGGACCGGCGTCCTTCGCCCGCTGCACGAACGGGGCGAAGTCGGGGTTCTTGAGCGGCACCCGCGCCGAGCCCACCACCTGTCCGCCCTGGGCGGTGAAGGTCTTGGTGAAGGCCGCCTCGGCGTCCAGGCCCGGCGCATAGTCGGAGACGATGGTGTAGACCTTCTGGATGCCGTTCCTCGCCGCCCACTGCGCCATCGGGACGGTCACTTGAGGGAGCGTCATCGAGACCCGCACCACGTAGGGCGACTTGGTGGTGATGACGGAGGAGGCGGCATTCATGATCACCATGGGCGTCTTCGCCTGGGTGGCGAGCGGCGCCACCGCCAGCGCGTTCGGCGTGAGGCCGAAGCCGGCGAGGAAGTCCACCTTGTCCTGCGTGACCAGGTCCTGGGCCAGCCGCTTGGCCACCTCGGGAGCGGGGCCGGTCGTGTCCTTGAGCAGGATCTCGACCTTGCGGCCCGCGCAGGAATCGCCGTGCTGCTGGAGGTACGCCTTGATCCCGCCATGGATCTGCTTGCCGTAGGCGGCGAACGGCCCGGAGAACTCGGCGATCACGCCGATCTTGATCGGGGCCTCCGCGGCCGAAGCCGGCGCCGCGCACAGGAGCGCCGCGGCGATCGGCAGGTAACGGGCGGGAATCCGGCGGATGGTCATGTGCGCTCCTCGCGATCAGACGTCGAAGAAGGCGGTCTCGCCCTTGCCCCGCAGGACGATGTCGAACCGGTAGAGGACCTCGGGCCCCGTGCCCGGCTGGCGGGCCGCGAGCAGCGTTCGGCGCGCGGCGGGATCGGCGATTGAAGCCAGCACCGGATCGCTGTCGTTGGAGCTCTCGTCGGCGAAGTAGATCCGCGTGCAGAGCCTGCGCAGCAGGCCGCGGGCGAAGATCCCCAGGTTGACGTGAGGGGCTTGCAGCGCGCCGCTAGCGCCGGGCACCCGCCCGGGCCGGACGGTGTCGAAGTGGTAGCGTCCGCTCGCGTCGGTCAGCGCGCGGCCAAAGCCCGTGAAGCCGGGATCCAGCCGGTCCGCGGGCTGCGGATCGTCGGGGTGCGCGTACTTGCCGGCCGCGTTGGCCTGCCAGATCTCGATCAGCGCGTCGTCGCAGGGCAGGCCGTCGCCGTCCAGCACGCGGCCCTCGATGGCGATGCGTTCCCCGCGCGCTCCGCCGGCCGTCAGATCGTTCCAGCCCGCGCGGTGCAGCGCCGCGTGGAAGAACGGGCCGACCGTCTGCGAGGGCGTCAGGGGATCGTTCGCCATCTCAGGTCCCGAACGGCGTCGAGTCGCGGCCGCGCAGCACGATGTCGAAGCGGTAGCCGAGCGCGAACTCCGGCTGGCTCAGCTGCGGATCGTAGGTGGAGACCAGGCGCCGGCGCGCCGCCTCGTCGGACACGCTGTGGAAGATGGGATCGAGCGCGAGCAGGGGATCGCCGGGGAAGTACATCTGCGTGATCAGCCGCGTGGCCCAGGCCGGCCCGAAGAGCGAGAAGTGGATGTGCGCGGGCCTCCAGCCGTTGGGGGAGTTGTTCCAGGGGTAGGCGCCCGGCTTGATGGTGAGGAAGCGATACTGGCCGTCCTGATCGGTGAAGGCGCGCCCGACGCCGGTGAAGTTCGGGTCGACAGGCGCGTCGTGCCGATCCTTGTCGTGCAGATAGCGGCCCGCCGCATTGCACTGCCAGACCTCGACCAGCGAGTGCGGGATGGGCCTTCCTCCGCCGTCGAGCAGCCGGCCGGTGACCACGATGCGCTGGCCCAGCGCCTCCGCGGTTCCCGCGCGCGTCAGATCGGTGGCCACCGGTCCCCCCGAGGAGAATCCGGGCCCGGTGATCTCGGACAGGCCTTGCTCGATCCGCAGGGCAGGGCGCAGCGGCGCGCGCTTGAGCGTGCCGCGGTAGGGCGCATGGAGCAGCGCGGGGTCCGTGCCGGCCACAGGCTTCGCGTAGCGCGCCGCCGGACGGATCATGGCCGCTTCTCTTCTCCGTCGAGCTGCCGGAAGGCGGCCTGGGCATCCTGGAAGGCCGAATTGGCGGCCGGAATCCCCGCGTAGACCGAAACTTGGAGAAGGACCTCCTTCACCTCGTCGCGGGAGACGCCGGTCCGGGGCGTCGAGCGGATGTGCAACTTCAGCTCCTCGTGGTGCCCGAGTGCCGCGAGCACGGCGATGGTCAGCATGCTCCGCGTCTTGCGGTCGAGCCCCGGGCGCGCCCAGAGGCTCCCCCAGGCGATCTCGGTGAGGAAGGTCTGGAAGTCCTCGCCGAAGGCGCCTGCGTTCTGCAGCGCCGCGTCCACGTGCGCGGAGCCGAGCACTTCCTTGCGCACCGCGAGGCCGCGTTCGAACAGCTCCCGGGTCTTCGCCATCGCGTTCTCCTCCTTCACCTCAGCCGAACAGAAAGCCGGCGACCGCCGCGGCGAACTCCTCCGGCACCTCGAGGTTGGAGATGTGCGCGGTGTCGAGCTCGACCAGGCGGGCGCCGGGGATGGCCTCGGCGATGGCATGGCCCTTGGCCGGCGGAGTGGCTGCGTCGGAGCGTCCGGCGATCACCAGCGTCGGGGCGCGGATCGAAGGGAGGCTCGCGCGCTGGTCCTGGTCGCGGATGGCGCCGCAGCAGGCGACGTATCCCTCCGGATCGGTGGCCACGAGCGTGCGCCGCGCCGCTGCGATCACCTCCGGGCGGCGGGCGCGGAAGCCCGCGGTGAACCAGCGCTCGAGCACGCCCTCGGCCACCGCCTCCATCCCGCCCCGGCGCACGGCCTCGATGCGCGCATTCCAGACCGCCGGGGCGTCCATCTGCGCCGCGGTGTTGCACAGGACCAGCCGGTCGACGCGCTCGGGCGCATGGCTCGAAAGCCACATTCCGACCATTCCTCCCTGGGAGAGGCCGCAGAAATGCACCCGCTTCAAGTGGAGCGCGTCGAGCAGCGCCAGCGCGTCGCGACCGAGGTCCTCGATGCTGCACGCGCCGGGCACCACCGCCGAACGCCCGTGGTTGCGCCCGTCGTAGCGCACCACCCGGAAGCGCTCGCCGAAGACCGGGACCTGGGGAGCCCACATGGCGAGGTCCATGCCGAGCGAATGGGAGAGCAGGAGCGCCGGCCCGTCCGGCGTGCCGTCCATCCGATAGAACAGGTCCACTCCGTTCGCGCGCACCCAGGGCATTCAACGCGCCTCCAGCCGCTGCCGGCGGCGGGCGAGCACCCGATCGATGAACGCGGCCGCGGCGCCGGGCAGACGGTCCACGTCGAAGATCGCGTCGAGATCCGCGGCCGAGAGGTGCTGGCGCACCGCCTTCTCCTCCTCCAGCGCGGCGCGCAGGTGCTTTCCGCCCGACTGCGCCCGGCGGGCGGCGCGCTCCACCAGCGCGTGCGCTTCGGTCCGGCCCAGCCGCTCCGCCAGACGGCTCGCGGCTGCCTCGGCGAAGATCTGGCCGCCCCCGCGCGCGATGTTCTCGCGCATGCGCCTGGGATCGAGCTCGATGCCGTCCATGGCCTCGGCGCCGTGCCGCAGCGCTCCCGCGGCCAGAAGGCACAGCTCCGGCAGCGTCTCCCACTCGGCGTGCCAGCCGCCCAGTCCGCGCTCGTGCTCCTGAACCATGGCGGAGAGGATGGTGGCCACCAGGCCCGGCGCGCGCGCGGCCGCGGCCAGCACCACCGCCGCGCTCACCGGGTTGCGCTTCTGCGGCATGGTGGACGAGCCGCCGCGTCCCTCCGCGGCCGGCTCGAAGGCCTCGCCGATCTCGGTCTGCGCGAGCAGCGACAGATCGCGGGCGAGCTTGCCGAGGGTGCCCGTGAGCAGCCCGAGAAACGTCGCCAGCTCCGCCGGCCGATCGCGCTGCCCGTGCCAGGGCATCTCGGGCAGCGGCAGCCGCAGCTCGCGCGCGAGCTCTTCGGCGACCTCGATCCCGCGTTCGCCCAGCGAGCCCAGGGTCCCGACCGCGCCCCCGAACTGCAGCACCAGCAGGCGCGGGCGGAGCTCGGCCAGGCGCACCGCGTGCCGCTCCACCGCATCGAGATGCCCGGCGGCCTTGAGCCCGAACACGGTCGGCGCGGCCTGCTGCAGCCAGGTCCGGCCGCTGATCGGCGTGACGCGATTGGTTTCGGCCAGGCGGGCGAGTGCCGACGAGAGCCGCTCGAGATCTTGCTCCAGCACGGTGATGAAGCTGCGGAGCTGCAGGACCAGCCCGGTGTCGATCGCGTCCTGGCTGGTCGCGCCCTTGTGGACGTAGCGCACCGCCTCGGAATCCTCCGCTGCCACGCGGCGGGTCAAGGCGGAGACCACGGGAATGGCCAGGTTTCCCGCCTGCGCGGTGGCCTCCGCGAGCGCCGCAGAATCCAGCAGCTCGGCCTTGCAGAAGCGCGCGATCGTCTCGGCGGCTTGCGCCGGGCAGGTGCCGACCCGCGCGTGCGCGCGCGCCAGCGCCGCCTCGAAGTCCAGGATGCCTTGGATCCGGGCGCGGTCGCCGAACAGCCCGGGAGCGGCCGGCCGGAAGAGCGGCGCGAGCAGATCGCTCATCTGCCGCCTCCCTCCGGAATCCCGATGGGCCTGCGCGCCATCCACTGCCTCCCAGGCGCTGCAGCGGGCGCGCCGCGAGGAACCAGCGCGGCCGACGCTAGGCCATCCGCGCTCTTGCAGTCAAGGGCGGTGATCGGCGATAGTGTACTGTAATCGCACGCGTGTAAGGGACATGATGTCGGCGGAATCGCGATTCGTGTCCCCTGGAGTTGGACCCGGCATGCCCCTCCGTCCCCCAGAGTTCCGGGTGATCGCGCGATCGCCCGGAACCCGGCCCGCGAAGGCCGCCTCCGATCCCAACTACATGACCTCGCTGGCGCGCGGTCTCTCGGTGATCCGGGCCTTCACCGGAGCGGATCCGCAGCTCACCATCGCGGAGGTGGCCCGGATCTCGGGGCTGCCCCGGGCGGCGGCGCGCAGGTGCCTGCACACGCTGGAGCGGCTCGGCTACGTCGGCTCCGACGGCCGGCGCTACTCGCTGCGGCCGAAGATCCTCGCGCTCGGATACGCGTTCATGTCCTCCACGCCGCTCGCCACCACCCTGCAGCCGGTGCTGGAGAGGGTGAGCGAGCGCCTCCACGAGTCCTGCTCCGCGTCCACCCTCGACGAGGACGAGATCGTCTACATCGCGCGCGCGGCCACCCGCCGGATCATGTCGGTGACGCTGAACGTCGGGAGCCGGCTGCCGGCCTACTGCACCTCGATGGGCCGCGTGCTTCTGTCGCAGCTTCCGCGCGAGGAGATCGACGAGTTCCTCGGCCGCGTGCGCATGCGACCGATCACCGAGAAGACGATCACCTCGCGCGACACCCTGCGCCGGGTCCTCGACCAGGTGCTGGAGAAAGGGTACGCCCTGGTCGACCAGGAGCTGGAGATCGGGCTGCGGTCGATCGCGGTCCCGGTGCGGGGCGCCACCGGTGCGGTGATCGCCGCCATGAACGCCAGCGCGCAGGCGTCACGCATCAGCCGCCGCGAGATGGAGGGCCGCTTCCTGCCCGTCCTGCAGCAGGGCGCCGGCGAGGTGGCGCAGCTCTTCGTCCGGACCGGCCTCTCCGGCTCGGCGGCTCACTCCATCGCCAGGCCGACGTAGTTCTCCGCCAGGGCGGCCTGTGCCGCGCGGGAGTTGGTGAGGTACTCCAGCTCGGCGAGCTGGAGCTGCCGGGTGAACGCGTCGTCCCTATCGTCGCGGTGGGTGAGCGCGGTCATCCAGCGAGAGAAGCGCTGGACGAGCCAGGCGCGGCGCAGGCAGGTGGCCGAGTATCGATCGAGCAGCGCGCCGTTGCCCGAGCGGAAGAACGCGGCCAGGGCGCGCGAGAGCACCAGGACGTCGGCGACGGCCAGGTTGAGGCCCTTCGCGCCGGTGGCGGGGACGATGTGGGCCGCGTCGCCGGCGAGGAAGAGCCGGCCGTGTTGCATCGGCTCCACCATGAAGCTGCGCAGGGCCACGATGCCCTTCTGCAAGATGGGGCCCTCGGTCAATTTCCAGCCCTCGACGTTCTCGAGGCGCGCGTGCATCTCCTCCCAGATGCGCGCGTCCGACCAGCTCTCCTCGTCGTCGCGCGGGTCGCACTGGAAGTAGAGCCGCTGGATCTGCGGCGAGCGGGTGCTGACCAGCGCGAAACCGCGCTCGTGGCGCGCGTAGATCAGCTCGTCGCTGGAGGACGGCGCGCGGGTGAGGAAGCCGAACCATCCGAAGGGGTAGACGTGCTGGTATTCCTTGCGGGCCGCGTCCGGGATCGCCGCCCGTGAGACCCCGTGGAACCCATCGCAGCCGGCCACGAAGTCGCAGGCCAGCTCCTGCGCGCGTCCGTCCTCGCGAAAGCGGATCCGCGGGCTCTGGCCGGAGATCCCGTCCACCGCGATCGCCTCGGCCTCGAACCGGAGCTCGCCGCCGGCCTGCAGCCGCGCCTGCACCAGGTCCTTGATCACCTCGTGCTGGGCGTAGAGCATGATCGACTTGCCGCCGGTCAGGGCGCGCAGGTCGATGCGGTGGGTCCGGCCGCCGAAGCGCAGCTTGATGCCGTGGTGCACCGCGCCCTCGCGCCGCATCCGCGCTCCCACCCCGGTGCGCTCGAGCAGGTCGATCGTACCCTGCTCGAGAACGCCCGCGCGGATGGTCGACTCGATCTCCTCGCGGCTGCGCGACTCCAGCACCACCGAAGCGATGCCTTCCAGGTGGAGAAGGTGCGAGAGCATGAGGCCGGCCGGCCCTGCTCCCACGATTCCCACCTGCGTGCGCATCGGCGAGCACCCCCTCCGCGGCGGCCGGACCCGCGGCCATGCTCGCGAAACGGCTGCGCGAGATCAAGGTGCCGCGGGCGGATATCGCCCGCACCGCCGAACACCGCCCCGCCCCGAACGCTCACCCGATACCCGGGCCCGGAACGCGGACCCAAGCCCCGAACCCGAACCCGACCCGCGAAGCGCCGAAGGCGCAAGTCTCGGTCCCGAAGCCCGTCCACCGCTCAGTCGGGCGCCACGATGCGGGAGCCGTCGCGCCGGAAGCACGCAGGCCCCTGCAACAGGACGCCTCCCACCCATCGATCCGGAGCTCGCGCGCGGTAGTCGAGCCGGCCCGCCAGGCATTCCGATCTCGCCGGCTCGTCGAACATCCCCGCCTCGTACAGTTCGGTCACCACGCGCGCGAAGTACAGGTCGGTGATCCAGGGCACCGGCTCGCGCGCCTGGACGCGCGGGAACGAGCCTTCCTCCTCGAGCACGGCGCGCTCGGTGCGCGACAGGCCGCTGCCGATCTCGGGAAGCTCCTCCACAAGGCGCGACAGCGCCGGACCCATCTGCGGCGGCAGCCCCGTCAGGTCCAGCGACGCGATCGATCGCGGGTCCGTCGAGGCGACCGCGTCCCAGGCCTTGCGGGCCTGCCGCCGATCGTAGCGCTTGCGGGCGGCGAGCAACTCCTGGAAGCCGCTCTGGTGAGGGATGGGGTCCTGCGTCACCACCGCGCTGGCTTCGATCAGCGCGAGGTGGTGGAGCAGCGCGAGCTGGCAGGTGAGATCGGCCTCGAACCAGAGGACCACCTCGCCGGCGTCCCTGCGCAGCCCGGCATCCCAGGCCTCGAGCTGGGAGCGCACTTCGTCCGGGTTGCCCGCGCCGTTCTCGGAGAGCCAGAGGGCGCGGACCTCGCGGAGCTGCGCGGTGCCTGGCTCCCCCTGGACCGGACCCTGATCGAGGACGTCCGACCAGGCGATCACCTCGCCCGGCAGGCCCGCCTCCCGCAGCACGGACAGCGCGTGATCCCCGTTGGCGACGTGCAGCATGCGCGCAACCTATCGCGAGGCCGCCGCCTCTGCGAAGACGCCCGGCGGACGGTCTGGAGGGGCGGGGATTGCCAATCCCGTTCGTTTGCGGGACAGTTCGGCCTGAAGTCCACCCACAGTTGCTCCCATCAGCCATCCGTAACCGGAGGGCCGGCAATGGCCCGAAAGAACCAGGGACTTCCGGCGAAGGCTTCCGCACGCTCTGCGTCCGACGCGCGTTCCGATCTGGTGGCCCGCGCGGGCCGCAACGCGGACGGCGCCACGCTCTGTCGCTCCGATCCACTCGCCGACGCGCAGGCCGCGCGCGCGGTCGTCCAGGCGGTCGAGGAGCATGCGGCCGAGCTCGCGCGGCGCGGATTGAACGGCGCATATTGCGAGGCGGCCCTGCAGCTCGCGAAGGAGATCGAGGATCACCTGCAGGCGCTGCCGGCCGCGGCGCTCAGCGCGCGGGGCCGATCCCCAGAAGCGGCGGATCTGCTGGCGGACGCGGCGGCGACGGCGCAGGCCGTGCGCACCGCGGTCCTGCGGGTGGCCCGCAGCGCCGAGGGCCGGCGCGTGGCGCGCGATTTCGGTCTGGGCGAGCCGTTCTCGGCCCGCCAGCCGGCACATGTGGCACGGGCGCTCACCCGCATCCTGGCGGCGCTGGAGTTGCATCGCGAGGTGCGCGCCGACATCGGCCTTCTGCCCGAGGACGTGCAAACCATGCAGGACCTCGTGCGGGAGCTCTCGGCCGCCGCGGGCCAGCCCTCCACTGTCTCGGACGAGCAGGCGCAACTCCTGGAGGCGCAGGGAGCTCTGCGGGTCTTCTTCGACCTGTTCGCGGCCAAGGCGTCGCTGGCGCTGGCCGGCGATCCCGACGAGCGGGCGCGCATGCTCTCCTTGCTCCCAAGAGCCGAGGAACGGCGACATCTGCGGCGCGAGCCCACCAGGGCTTCCGGCTGAGTGGGATTTACTCGTCCTTCCCGTCCCGGTTCAAATCCAGGGAACCCCGGGAGGGACACGATGAAGACGTTCCTGAGTGGAATGGTGGCGGTGCTGCTCTGCATTCCCGCGGCGGCCCGCGCCGATCGGGCCGAGCGCATGGAGCGCCGCGCGGAGCACTTGAAGAAGACCGGCGAGCGCCGCGAGCGGCACGGAGAGCGCCGCGAGCAGCGCGGCCAGACCCTGCAGCAGAAGGCTTCGATCAAGCGGGCCAAGGCTGCCGAGCTTCGCTCGGAAGGGCACGGCGCGGCCGCGAACGTGCTGGACCGCGAGGCCAACCGCGAGGATCGGCGCGGCGAGCGGATGGAGCGGCAGGGCGAGCGCATGGAGCGCCAGGGACAGAGGCGCCAGGAGCGCGCCGACCGCGTGCAGGACCGCGAGTAGCTCCTTCGAGCTTCGGGGGACACGGATCGCCGCTCCGCGGCTGATTCGTGTCCCCTGCTTCTACCGCGGGACTTGAAAAGACCGGCGCAGCCGTGCGTACGCTACGGCCATGAACGCGGCCATGCTGCAGCTCCTGATCCCGATCATCGCCATCATCGTGACGTTCGGGTTCCCGGTGGCCCTGGTGTTCACCCTCAAGTGGTTCAAGCTGAAGGACAAGGAGCTCCAGCTCGAGGCGGACATGCGCAAGACCTCCGGGCAGGCCCTGGAGGCCCGCGTCCAGCGGCTGGAGTCGATCATCCTGGCGCTCGACGCCGACCTGCGCGCCAAGCTCGGCGCCGCTCCCGCGCAGCGCAGCGAGCTCTTCGAGGCGCCGGCTTCCGAGCAGGGCGGCCAGCCGGGCGCCTTCCTGGAGGCGCCGAAGAAGGTGCGCTAGGCGGGGTCGTCCGGAGGCGAGTGCCTAACTTTCCGTCATGAGCCTCCTCGCCGCCGCCGCGCTCGTGGCCGCGCTCGCCGCCTCCGATCCTCCCGACAGCTCGCAGCGCGGCTCCGCTCCCACGCCCGCCCAATCGAATCGGGCCGCCGACGATGCCCAACGCGGATCGCGCGGATCCACGGCGGGCGAGGAGCGTACCGGACCGCCGTCCGCCGGAATCGAAAATGGCGAGGCAAACGGTCTGGCGGGCGGGCGGACCGACGAGGGTCCGCGGGGCGGGACCGGGATCCGCGGCGACGACGAGGCGGTGACCCGGGATCGGGCGCGCAACCGCGCCAACGCGCAGGCGCGCCCGCGGAACAAGAAGGGCTCGTTCGACCGGCCCGCGGATACGCCGCCGGACATGAACCGCGACGCGAAGCCGATGGGCTCGGGCGTGCGGCGGGGAACCGCCGACCAACGGCCCCCGCGGACCAAGACCATCCCGGACGGCGCGCAGCAGGGCGCCGCAGGGGGCGTGGCCAGCGATCCCGAGGAATCGCCCGGGGGCTCAGCGCCGAACGGGACCGCCGGCAAGGGCGCCGGGACCCAGCCCGACAAGAAGCAGACGGGCTCGGAGCCCGACACCCCGCGGTGACGTCTCGACGTCGACGTCGACGTTACGGCGACGTGGCCGTGGGCGGATCAGGGCACAACGTCGAACGACAACGTCTGTCGCTTGACTGACCGTATTGCGCCTAGCCCTCCTCGAGCAGTTCGGCCAGCTTCTCCGGCTCGAGCACCACCTTGAACTCGCGCGCGCCGTGCTGGGTGAGCTGTTTCCCCCAGTTGGATAGCCGCGCGCGGTACGCCGTCGGGTTCGCGTTGTCGTGCCCGAGCCGCTTCACGTTCATCGCCAGCACGCGCACGCCCTTTAGCTCGTCGGGGGCCATGTCCCGCTTCACTCCGCGCGGCAGGTCCTCCTCCATGTCGCTGAAGATCACCATGGTGCGGCGTCCCGCGTTCGTCTCCCGCAGGTAGTCGGCCGCCAGCATCATCGCCCCGCGGATGTCGGTGTGCGCGGCCCGCAAGGGCTTGTGGCTGAAGTCGTCCAGCGCGCTCGCCAGCTGCAGCTTCTGGGCGTTCGCCTTCGAGGGGCGCACGTCCAGCGTCATGCTGGCCTCGACGTTGTCCTTCTTGTAGCTCTCGCTGTCGATCCGGATGATGATCAAGGTGTCCCCCGGGGTGAGCCGCGGCAGCAGGCCCTTGCGGATCACGTTGACCACCTCGGGCCGCTGGTCCGCGTAGGTCCCCGAGACGTCCACCAGCGCGACGATCGCCTGCGAGTACTGAGACCCGCTGGAGCAGGAGGCGGCGAGCAGGGCCGCGGCAACGAGGGCGGCGCGCTTCATGGCCGCGCCCCGCGCGCGCTGCCGGTGGGCACCGCGGCGGCCTTGGAGCCGTTGCCGACGAGGCGCTCGATCTGCAGCGGAATCACGATGTAGATGTCGTACACGTGCCGGAGGGCCTGGAAGAGAGAGCGCATGCCGTGCCCGGCCAGCCGGCAGATCATGTTGCCGGCGTGCATCAGGCCGGTCACCGCGCTCAGCACGATGTGGCCGCCGGTGGAGATCATCGTCTCCAGCGGCACCGCCACCATCGCCAGGATCCAGGGGAGGATGAACCCGAGCACCGCCTGGCCCACCACCGGGATGCGCGAGCTGGCGGTCCTCACCACGGCGTGCTCTTTCACGCCGGCGAGCGAGGCCTTGAGGGCGGTGGAGGACTCCACGATCTGCTCGCGGAGGATGGCCAGTGAGGACTCGATGCAGGCGAGCATCAACAGGCCGCCGACCGCCACGACCAGCACGATCCGCCGGCGGGACTTGGGCAGCAGCTCGAGCTTGGGGAAGAAGCTGGTGATGCCCAGCATCTCCATGGCGAAGACGCCGGCGGCGATCTCCATCAGCACGATCACCAGCGCCGCCACCGTGGACACCGGCATGCCGGCGATGCGGTTGCCGGACGGCACCAGCTCGCTCATGGGCAGCGCGATCAGGTTGAAGTTCACGAACGCGCCGCCCAGCGCCACCGCCATCACCAGCAGCGAGACGACGAAGAGCTGCGTCGCGTTCCAGCCCAGGGCGCGAGTGGTCTTCTGGTCTTCGGCCCGCACCTGCTCGTAGGAGGTCATGAAGCCGTCGATGCGCTTGGTGGCTTCCAGGGCGCCGGAGACGGCGCGCGCGACCTCGGTGGCGATCTTCTGCACTTCCTTCCAGGCGGGGGCCATGCCGGAGAGGATCTTGTGCCGCTTGGCGGTGGTCTCCCGGAACTCGTTCAGCGCCTTCTTTTCGCCGGCAGCCGCCGACTTCTGGATCTCCTCCAGGACCTTCTTCACGGTGCCGTCCATGTTGGGCGGCATCTTCGCCACCGCGGCCACGGCCTCGGTCCATCCGGGGGCGGCCGGAGCGGCCGTGGCGCACTCCTGGAAGTCGCCGTCGATCTTGGTCACCACGTCGTCGAGCTTGCGGTGCAGCTCGGGATACCGCGCCAGCTCCTTGGCAAAAGCGCCCTCGATGCGGTGGAACTCGCGGCCGATCTTGGCCTCGGTGTCCCCCCTGCCCATCTCGACGATCATCTCGTGGTCGCGCTTGGAGGCCACCGCGGCGAGGCCGCGGCACCAGCGCGCGCCGACGCGGAACACGCCGCCCAGCATCCGCCCCACCTCGCGCAGCGCGCGGTGCATCGGCACCCGGGCGGCGTAGAGGAAGATCTGGGACAGAACCCACAGCGCGAAGAGCGACGCCGCCGGGTTCTGCGGCCAGAAGTAAAGACGTTCCATCGCGTACTCCCTTTCTCCGTTGAAACCGTCAGCGGGCAAACGCCCAGTCGAGCGCCCCGCGGATCGAAGGCTCGATCCAGAATTGTGCGAACCGCACCCTGCGGCGCAGCGAGCGGACCTTGCCGATCCGGACCAGAAGACCCGCGAGCAGCCGCTTGGCCTCGTCGCGGACGCCGTCGCGCCGGAGCAGGTCGGCGAGATCCAGCGTCGCGTCGACGTGCCCGGGCTCCAGCTCGATCACCTGGCGCAAGAGCATCACGGCCAGCGGCCGCTGCCGCTTCTTGGGCAGCATCGAGCGGCCCTCGAGCAGGGACAGCACGGCGTCCTGCCGCTTGCCGCGCTTGATCTGCTCGTTGGCGATCCGCTCCCAGTACTCGACCTGCTCGGGAAAGGTCTGCGCGGCCACCGTCCAGACCGCGATCGCCTTCGGGGCGAAGCCGACCTTGAGATATCCGTCTGCGGCCTGGTCGAAGTTCTTGCGCGACTCGTCCCAGCGCCCGACCTTCGCCAGCAGCGGGGCGACCTTGGAGCGGACCACGTGGTCGTTGGGATCGTGCTCGAGCACCGTGAGGTAGCCTCGGATCGCCTTCTTCGTCCGGCCGCGGGAGCGGGCTTTCTCGGCGGAGTCGAGCGTCTTCGCGCGGTCATAGGTCTTTCGCCAGAACACGGAGAGAACCCTAGAGTTCTCCGCGTGAAGGTCGAAAGGGGTTGCGCGTGAGGCCGGCTCGGCCCGGGTGGGCGCGCCTCGCCTAGAAGAGCGGGATCTGGCCCGGTGGAGGCGAGGCGGCGATCGCCGGCTCGGGCGCGGGCTCGTACGCGGGGGCCGGGACGTCGAAGACGGCCTGCAAAGGTCCGTGGTCGCTGGTGCCGAATTCGCGGAACCCTGCACAGGATGTGGCCTTTTCCGCGAGCGCCCCGCTGGCGAGCACGTAGTCGATCCGCCAGCCGATGTTGCGCTCCTTCAAGTTCCGCCAGGGAGCCCACCAGGTGAAGAGGCGATCGTCGTCCGGGGCGAACTCGCGACCCAGGTCGACCAGGCCATGCGACAGAATCTTCGCGAACAGCTCGCGCTCCAGCGCAGTGGTCCCGATCTGGTCGAGCTTCCGCAGCTTGGGATGGACGTCGCGCTCCTCGCGCGCGACATTCAGATCGCCGCAGAGGATCAGGTTCGAACCTTGCGCGCGGGCTGCGGCCGCGAAGCGCTCCAGCCCTTCGAGGAAGCGGATCTTCGCCGGCATGTCCTTGCCGCCGTTGGGGACATAGGCCGAGGCGACCAGCACGTCGCCGAGGCGGGCGGTGACGATCCGGGTCTCGCTGTCGAACTCGGGATGCGTGAACCGGGGGCGGCCGGGGAAGGTGCTCTTGCGCAGATGGAGCGAGACGCCGGAGTAGCCCTTGTGGCCGTGCCAGAAGCACCAGTAGCCGGCGAGGTCTCCGAGCGGAACGGGGACGTGCTCGGGGGAGGCCTTGATCTCCTGCAGGCAGAGGACGTCGGGGGACTCGCGCTCGATCCACTGCAGCACTTCGGGGGCGCGGGCGCGGATGCCGTTGACGTTCCAGGTGGTGAGTTTGAGGGTCACGGGTTCGTGGAGTTTAGCGTCTCGAGATGAAGGAGCGTCGGTTTCTCCACGCGCCCCGGGCCCGGTGACCAAAGACCCAAGCCCCGCCCCCGGAACGCGAACCCGACCCCGAACCCGACCCACGAGGCCCGCCCGGGCCGAGCCCCAATGCCAGTCAGTTAAGCGACAGACGTTGACGCTGTCGTCCTACGTTGTCGTTGTCGTCCTACGTCGTCGTTGTCGTCCTACGTTGTCGTGATCGTGGACGGCGACGGCGACGGCGACGTGGCCGTGGACGACTACTCGGCATGTCAGATGCAGCTGCTACCTGAATCCCCATGCTCAGCTTTCAGAAGCTCGACGTGTACGGCTGTGCGATCGAGTTCCTTGATCAGTTGCGCCGCGCAGCAAGTTCGATACCCCTCAACATTGCTGAAGCGGCTGGCCGTACCGGGCAGGCAGATGCCGCACGTACCTAGGCCATCGCTCGCGGGTCTGCGATGGAGTGCGCGGCTGTGCTGGACGCGTTGTTCGTGCTGTCGATGCCACGACAAAGCAGCGCGGCGACGACGACCTCCTCGAACGTATCGTCGGGATGCTCACGCGATTGTGTCGGTGATCTGATCCGCCCACGGCCACGTCGCCGTCGCCGTCGCCGTCCACGCTCACGACCACGTCGACGTCGACGCA
>Ga0137394_10001209_pt1 | contig 18635 bp, 19 predicted proteins | sample czobulk116metaG_FD_108278 | JGI IMG/M metagenome (GOLD analysis project Ga0137394, IMG submission 108278) | Vadose zone soil microbial communities from Angelo Coast Range Reserve, California, USA - czobulk1.16 metaG | ecosystem: Environmental > Terrestrial > Soil > Vadose zone | place: USA...
CTGGTTCGGTCCCAGAGAAAACCGTCCGCGACGTACCCTTCATGCCCGGACGCAAGTCCTCGAGTGCAAAAAGACGAGGATCCTTAGCGTTTGTATCAATGACCGGCTTTTGTGCGCTGACCAAGCCATTGAGAGCCAGGATGACAAACGCAATCAAGGAGAATTTCGCGGATCGTTTCATTAAGAATTACCTCAAGCTGTTTTACTGCTGACCGCCTGCTGAGCAATCACGGGGACTATAGCTTTCGCCTCGAAGCGGGTCAAGGTGTTCATAAGTTGATGGCAACCAAATATAGGAAGTCGGTCCCCGCCAGTCGCTCCCCACAACGCCAGGCTTCTTAGACGCTCAAACCAGCAAAAACGTTCCTCTTGCTCCGAACTTTCTTGCATGGTAAGTTGCGCGCGACTTCGGCTCAGATTTTGACCAGTCTCGGACGATTCCGGAACTGTCGCAGGAGGCGCCGGCATCCTGCCCTCCTCAAGCGGCGGGTTCACTCCAGATTTGGTTCAACCGGACAATCCGGGCGACTTGGCACTCAACGAAAGCAGGCAAGATGCCTGCGCTCCCATGGATTCAATCGCAGGTTTCATTCTCGTGGGCGGAGAGTCTCGCCGCATGGGAACTGACAAGTCGGCGCTGACGCTCAATGGTCAGAGCTTCGTCGACCGGATCGCCGGTGAGATTTCCGGAGTCAGCTCCTCGGTGACCATCGTTGGCAGCAACGCAGCCGCCCTCCATCTCAAACATTCGCGCAACCCAGCCATCGTGCCTGATGTTTATCCGCATTGGGGCGCCCTCGGCGGTGTGCACGCGGCGCTGGCTGCTTGTTCGGCGCAACGTTCCGCGCAAAGTTCCGCCATGTGGGCCCTGGTTGTCGCATGCGATTTTCCCTTCGTCACCAGCGAGCTTTTTGTTCGCCTCGCAAGTGTCAGGAAAGGCTTTGAGGCGGTGGCGCCCATCCAGAACGACTCGATTCCTCAGCCCCTGTGTGCGCTCTATCGCGTGGAGCCGTGCCTGGCACGGGCTGAGGAGCTGATTAAATCTGGCGAGCGAAAACCGATCGCTCTGCTACAATCTGTGTGCACACGCTGGATATTGTTTAGTGAGCTTGCGGATTTGAAACAAGCCAATAGTTTATTTGATAACATCAATACGCCGGAGGATTATGCTCGCATCGCCCCAGAAAGGAGTTAGCTCCGAGGATGTAACGATGAGCTGGTTGAAAGAAATGGATCGGAAGTCGTTCGTTTTCCGTCTCTTTCCCTCATTCTGCATCACTTAATCTCATGGCCCGTCGACGCCGATTCGGCAAAAAGCTGTTTAAGGCACTCGTACCGATCCTGCTTATTGTGGTGGTTGCCACCGCGATCGCGCTAGGTTCCATTGTCTACGGAATTACGCGCCCTTCACGCCAGTCGTACCTCGTCACTGCGCAATCGTTTTCTCAAATAAGTGGCTCGGCGCTAAAAGTAACCGATGAAGCCTGGCGAAATCGTGATGGCAGTATGGCTCGGGGATGGTTGCTTCGTGGCGCGGAAGGAGCGCCAGCAGTTGTACTTTTGCATCGTTATGGCGGCGATCGCTCATGGCTATTCAACCTTGGTATCAAAATAAACGAGACTACTAATTTCACGATCCTGTGGCCCGATCTTAGAGGGCACGGGCTCAACCCGCCGGTCAGTTATAGCGGGCTGGGCAGCCTCGAAGGCGACGATCTGGTGGCCGCTGTAGACTTCCTGCATACAGTGAAGGGCTTTGGCCAAAAGCCGTTAGTCGGAGAAGCTGTAGGGGCTTATGGAGTAGAGCTGGGTGCTTACGCGGCCCTGGACACGGCCAGCCGCGACGCGAGGGTAAAGGTTCTGGTCCTGGATTCCATTCCGAGCAACCCTGATGACCTGGTGAATGCGTCGGTAATTGGTGATGTCGGCGTTAATAATCCTGTGCTTTTAGCTTTGGCTCGTATGGCCGTACGAATTTATTTTCTCGGTCGTTATGAAAACACATCGTCATGTGAGTTGGCGAAGAATATCAAGAATCAACGTGTACTGTTGCTCGCCGGCTCAGACAATAACGCTCTCCATGATTCGACGGTATCGATAGTAAAGTGTTTTCCAAATCCGGAAAATCTGGAGACGAAACTTGACTTGCCCGTGACCGGTTTTACGTCGTCATCTGCCACGGGCGAACAGGGGGAAAACTACGATCGCCCGGTAATCGATTTTTTCAACAAGAGCCTGGAGTGATTCTAAAAGTTTACTAAACCCCTCCAACATGTCTCAGACTACCCACCGCCATTGACAATAAACCGCAGCTTGCCGACTTCTGAATAACTGACCATGACGCTACGTACCGCAGTGATCGGCGTGGGCCATCTGGGCCGGCAACACGCTCGGATCCATTCAGATCTGGCAGCTGAAGGCCTGACTGAGTTTGGGTTCGTTTGCGATATTGATCAGCGCGCCGCAAGCGAGATAGCGTCCGAAAGAAAAGTTGAGTGGACCATTGACTGGCGCCAACTCATTGGCAGGGTGGAAGCGGTCAGCCTGGCGGTTCCAACCGTGTCGCACTGCGAAATCGCTTGCGGACTCCTCGAAGCGGGAATACATGTGCTGGTTGAAAAACCCATTGCGCGTACGCTGGCCGAAGCCGATGAAATGATCGCAGCGGCGGCGAAAAGTGGAGCGCTGTTGCAGATCGGACACCTGGAACGCTTTAATCCTGCGCTCGTCGCGTTGCGGCCTCACGTGCGTAACCCGGTCTACTTCGAGATTCATCGCGTGGGCCAGTTTACGGCGCGATCACTGGATATTGACGTGGTGCTTGACCTGATGATTCATGATCTCGATATCGTGCAATGGCTGGTGGGAGAAGACGTTGAAGTGACCGAGCTGCATGCTGTCGGCATTCCAATTCTTACAAAGAAGGTTGATGCGGCAAACGCGCGTCTCGAGTTTGCTTCAGGCGCGGTGGCAAACATTACAGCATCGCGGGTGGGCACGGAGAAAATCAGAAAGATGCGCTTCTTTCAACCGCATGATTATGTCGCTGTCGATTACGCGACGAACCGAGCCACGATTAGCAGTCTGGCGCCCCCGAGCGCCAGCGGCGCATGGCCAGGGGTTCAGATTAAGAATCTGGATATCATTGACGTGGAACCACTACGCGCTGAGATTCTCGCGTTCATAGAGGCAGCGCGAGATGGACTGCCATCGCCGGTGTCGGGAGTTGAGGGAAGGAATGCTCTCGCCCTGGCCCTTCGCGCCTTGCAACGAATCGAACAGCACGCTGCGAAAGTTCAGGTTGACTCTGTTGAACTTTAATAAGTCAGTAAGTATGAAGTCCACTGCCATATCATCCTTTCTCGCCGAGCGCATCACAGCCGGCGACTTCCCTTCCGCGGTTTACCTTGTCGCTGGCCAGGGCAAGGTAATCTTTGCCGACGCCATGGGCAATGCAGTTGTTGAGCCTAAGAGAATCCCAGCAACGCTCGACACGATCTACGATCTCGCCTCACTCACGAAACCGTTAATTACCGGATTGCTTTGTGCACGTCGAATTGAAACCGGTGAAGTCACGCTCGACAGTTCCGTTTCACATTATCTGCCTGAGTTTGATCGAACAGATAAACAGTCAATCACAGTGCGCCATTTACTCACGCACAGTTCCGGTCTTCCCGCCTGGCGTCCGCTTTACATTCTTGCCAACGGCGACCGCGACCGAACTCTCGCGGAGATCGCCAATCTCGAGTTGGAATACAAACCCGGAGCGCGCGTCGTCTACAGCGACATGGGGTTTATTACACTCGGTTTGTTACTTGAGAGGTTGGCGGGAAAGCCGATAGTTGAGTCAGCGAAGGATGAAATCTTTCAGCCGTTGGAACTGAAACGGACATTCTTCAACCCTGAGAGTTCCATGCAAACCGGAATAGCCGCGTGCGAAATGGGCAACGCTTACGAGCGTGGAACTTCCCACGACAGCGTACTTCAGACTGACTTCGAAAAATATGAGGGGTGGCGCGAACGTTTGATCTGGGGCGAAGTGCACGACGGAAACGCGTATTTTCTGGGAGGCGTTGCCGGTCATGCCGGGCTCTTCTCCACGGCACGGGAAACTCTCATGCTTGCTAATCAGTTTCTGGCTGAACAGAGCAGGCTACTGAACGCTCAAACCTGCGAACTGTTTACTGAAAACATGACTGGAGGATTGGAAGAAGCGCGGTCCTTCGCCTGGCAATTGGCCGCAACCAAAGATTCAGCAGCGGGCCTGGATCTACCGCCGGACAGCTTCGGCCATAGTGGCTTCACCGGCACAAGTTGTTGGATTGATCCACACCACCAGCGAGTCTTTATTCTCCTGACGAACCGCACGCACGCACGCCAACTGCCATTTGCAAACATCAACAGCGTGAGGCGGCAGTTTCATTCGCTCGCAGTTGCCGCTCTGAGTAACGCAAACTGTTAGTTTGCGACGACTAGTTATCGCTCAAGACGGCAGCCCCACACTTCCGCAAACTAACAGTTTGCCTTACGAATCTTTCTTTGCGTCCTTTGCGGCTGGATGGCTCTGGACTCGCGGCGGGTCCTTTGGAAGGATTGTGAAATAAGTAAGCCCAAGAAAAACTCGGTCACCAATCCGAAGCTTAACCGACATCGTTTCCGGCTTCGGTCTCGATGCGATGATTGGCTTCGCCGACTGACTTTCAGGAGTATCCGTTGTCAGATAGAAAGCATCATCGCCTGTGTCGCCAGCGCCCCCGCCAGTTGGATCGACTCTGATCCGTAGCCTCTCATAAGCACCAACAAAGCTTGTCTCCTCAACGATGCCACTAAAAAGACAGTTATTACCGCCGGGAAGCTCCTGGGTCTTGCTCAACGAGACATCTTCCGGACGGAAGATTAGTTTAACTGGTTGGCCTTCACTAAACCGTTGTTTGTTTACTTGAGCGGGAATCTGCGTGGAACCAATCTCCACGTAATCATTACGAATAACGCCTTCGAAAATATTGGCGGCTCCGAGGAACGTCGCTACATACTCGGTGGCCGGATTGTTGTAGACCTCACTCGGCGTGCCAATCTGTTCGATGTGGCCAACGTTGATTACTGCGATGCGATCGCCCAACTCCAGCGCCTCTTCCTGATCGTGAGTAATGAAAATTGCCGGGACATTGACCTTCTTCAGCAACACACGTATCTCGCGTCGCAGGTGGCCGCGCGTCTGCGCATCCAGAGCACCGAACGGTTCATCGAATAGCAACACTTCAGGATCGTAAGCGAGCGTACGAGCGATCGCTACACGTTGTTGCTGTCCACCCGAAAGCTGTGAAGGGTATTTCTTACGATGTTCTTCGAGTTGGACCAGCGAAAGAAGCTCATTGACCTTTTCCTTGATCTCTTTGCGCCGCCGCTTTCTAATCTTAAGTCCGTAGCCAATATTTTTCTCAACGGTCATCTTGGGAAACAGAGCATAGGCTTGAAAGATGACTCCCACTCCGCGCTCGCGAGCAGGAAGCTCCGTCACGTCTTTGCCATGAAGCATGATTTTCCCGGTGTAAGGTTGTTCGAGACCGGCAATTATTCGCAGGATTGTCGTCTTGCCGCTGCCCGAGGCGCCCAGCAAAACCAGCGCTTCGCCCTCGGCAACATGAAACGAGATGTTTTGAAGCACACTCGTCTTGCCAAAGAATTTGCTGACGCCCACCACACTGGCCGCAGCATGTGGAGCGGCGCTTTCCTTTGAAACACGATTCCCAGTTTCCATAACTCTGGCTACTTGAGCCATAGCAACTCACCTCAATAAGAACCGCCAGGATGCCAAGGTCGCAAAGGAGTAATTGACTAAACTATGGTACACCTTTTTAACCCGCCGAACCTTCTCCCTCTACCGCTTGGCGCTCGTGGCGTCTTGGCGGCCCATCGGAAAACAACGTGGGCGTCTCAATCAACATCCAGCCAATCCCGGGCAAAAAATAGCACGCTGAAAATCAGGAAGGAAAGCAGGGCCAGCACGATGGCGATCGCATTGGCAGCTTCTATTTGACCTTCATTGAACTTGGCGAAGATGTAAAGCGGCGCCGTTTGCGTCCGCCCCGCCAGGTTTCCCGATACCAGGATCGTAGATCCAAACTCTCCAACCGCGCGAGCAAAAGTCAACAGTGCGCCAGAGACGATCGCACCCCGCAACGAGGGTAGCGTCACGTGCCAGAAGGTTTGCACGCGGGTGGCTCCAATCGTGGCGGACGCTTCCTCAAGCGACCGGCTCATCGTGTCAAACACCGGTTTGATAACACCAAACGCCAGGGGAAACGTAACAAAGATATTTGCCAGGATAATTGCCCCGGCCGTGAACATGATCTCAATTCCCTGCGGCCTTAGTAATCTACCAAGCATTCCGTAGGGACCCCACAAGAGCAATAGGGCAAAGCCTGCGACTGCTGTCGGAATGGCTGTCGGCAGCGAGATAGTTACGATCAGGGCGTTGCGCCCCCAAAAGTTGTAGCGCGAAAGCACGTAGGCCGCTAACAAGCCAAAGAGAACATTGAAGACCGTAGCCCAAAAGCTGGTTACCATCGAAAGTTTGAGCGCAAATATGGCTTCGGACGCGGTGAGTGCTGACCAAAAGCTTGCCAATCCCTGACTGACGCCAAAATAGAAAATTGAGAAAAGTGGCAGAAAAACGAGCGGCAGCATCATGAACACGAGCATGCCGATGCTTAGAGGCCGCGCCACATCGAATCCGCGCACGTGACGCATTGTGGGAATGAGTGAACTCATACTTCATTTCCGATTGCCAACTGACAATCGACAATTATTTGCGCTGCACCTGGTTCTTGAAAATACCTTCAATAACTTCGGTATAGGCTTTGCCCCAGCCCCCAAAGTAGTCAATCGTGAACGGCATCTCAATTTGAGCAAGCTCCTTGTTTTCCTGGTTCAAGCTTTCAAACGAGATTGAACGGAAGTGATATTTCACGAAGGCTCGCTGGGCCTCTTCGCTCGAAAGATACTGAATAAAAGCCTCAACCGCCGGCCGATTGGCCGCTGAGACGTTGCGATCCACCACCACCGCCGGGTGCTCACTGAAGATAGTTGCCCTGGGGACCACAATCTCCACCGGCGTTTTCTTGCTTTCTTTCATCAACAAACCTTCGAGCTCGTACGTGATCAACGCATCACCGAAGCCGGTTTCAAACTGTGTGCGCGCCTCGCGGGCCGAGCCGGGAGTTGAGATAACGTTTTTCCAGACAGCCCGCAGCGTCTGCAATGCACGCGCGTGATCTTCCGACTTCACAAGTTCTGAGCCGTAGATCGCCAGCACCGACCACTGGGCGCCGCCGGAGCTTATTGGATCTGGATGAATCAGCTTCACGCCGGGCTTGGCAAGATCCGGAAAGTCGTGGATGCCTTTGGGATTGCCCTGGCGCACCAGGATAACGAAGGGTGTCTTATTGATGATTCCTTTGTTTGGCGCGGCGTGCCAGTCAGAGGTAAGAAATCCACCTTGCTTGAGTCTATCCGCATCACGCTCGATTGAAAGGATTGCTATGTCAGCTTTTACGCCCTGAAGAATCTGGTTGGTAATAGTCTCCGAGCCCGCGAAGGATGACGTGAAGTTGACGTCGGTGCCGTGTTCACTTTTCCACTTCGCTGCGAAGCCGGGATAGATTCCTTTCTCGAGCGACTCCTTCATGATCGAAAAGCCGTAGACCGTCAAATTGATGCCACCGCCGGTTTCAGAAGCCGGTTTGGGTAGACAACTACCAGAGAGCAAAGCAAGCAGGGAGAGAACGAAACCCACCGCCACAGCCATTTTGAATGTACGTTTCCTCATTAAGGCACATAGCCTCTCTATTTCGTCGAGACCTCAGGACGGCCACGACGGTGTTCGGTTGCGGGGGTTAGTGGTCTATACCATACCTTTGCCTTCTCTGGAAAGATCAAAGAGAGTCGGCTTATGATGTCAGCCGTTCGTCTGATTTCAATGGGTGGAGAATCTAACAAAAGGTGACAACTATGCGAGAGTTGTGGGTTGTTTGCCTGGTACTTATCTCAGTAAGTTGCCACCCTCAGTCGTCAAAGAATAGTCAGGAGAATCGCTCCGACTTAGTCGTAGCCGCCGCCGCGAACCTGACCGACGCCTTCGCCGAAATTGGCCCACGGTTTACCAGCAAGACGGGAATCCGTGTGGTCTTCAGCTTCGGCGCCACTGCGGATCTGGCCCGGCAGATAGAAAATGGCGCGCCTTTCGATGTGTTTACCTCGGCCGACACCGAGCACGTTAATCTGCTTGAAAGAAAAGACCTAATTACGCCCGGAACTCGGGCACTTTATGCCCGGGGTCGACTTGTAATGTGGCTACCGCCCGGTAGCAGTCTAAAGGCCACGCAAATTGGCGACATAACTGCGAAGGAGTTTGAGCGTGTAGCGATCGCAAAGCCGGATATTGCCCCTTACGGACAGGCAGCGGTTGAGAGTCTTCGTTCACTTGGCATTTGGAATCAGATCGAGCCTAAGGTCATTTACGGTCAGAATGTTTCTCAAACGAAGCAATACGCAGCGACCGGCAATGCGGAGGTTGCGTTTATTCCCCTGGCGCTGGTTAAGCCCGGTGAAGGCACTTACATTGAAGTTAAAGAGGAATCTCACAGGCCTATTAATCAGGCGTTAGGAATAATGAAGGACTCACCGAAGCAAGCTGCAGCCCGGCAGTTTGTTGATTTTTTGCTTGGGGCAGAAGGGCAGGACATTCTGATAAAGAAGGGATACAGCAAGCCGTGAGCTGAAAGTTGAAGGGATAGCGATGAACAAAAAATACGAGTTCTCAATCGGCGAGAGAGTGCGTATCAAGGTGGGACCTTTCCAAAGCTTTCCAGCACGAATCGTCGCAATCAACCCGCAGAAGGGGATGCTGAAAGTCAAAGTTGATATATTCGGCAGAACTCAACCTGTTGTATTGAACTTCTTGGATGTTGAGAAGTCTGTTGAAACTAAAACACCACCGCCCAGCCCGAACTAGGGGAAAAACTCCAGCCGTGTTATCTTCCACCGCGGTTTTTACTATCTTTTTAGGATTTATCTGCCGCACTGGTGTGTACGCAAGCGCACATAGCTGGTATGCTGCTCTCGCATATTTCGGCCCAAGACCGGAAACGACTGGTCCTTGTTTCTTTCACCGCCCTTATTTTTTAATCAGACCTGTCCAAAGGCATCTCTGAACTTTGCTTTAACCAGATCAGGATAAGAAGTTAATGAAGATCCTACTCTACAACCCCGATAATGGCGTGACTCGCAACTTCATGCCTCATCTCTGGATGTTTCTGCTGCAAGCGATCACTCCGCCGGGACACGAAGTTGTGTTGATCGATGGCAACGCGCGGCCAATGAATGAAGAAGAACTCGTGGCCTTTGTGCGTGCGCAGGGTATTGGTCTGGTGGGAATCGGCGCCATGACCCGCATGGCCGCGAGGGCTTATCGCATGGCAGACGCGGTGCGCGCGGCAGGAATCCCGGTTGTAATGGGTGGACCGCATGTCACGGAAGTGCCGGACGAACCTCTTGGTAAAGATGGTGGGCCGCGCCATGCTGATGCAATTGCGCTCGGCGAAGCTGATGAGACATGGCCGCGAATAGTTGAAGACGCGGCGAATGGATGTCTCAAGGAAATCTATGCGCCGCTTGATGAATCTGGGAAAGAACGCAAGCCCAGCCTCCAACCGTATCCCTCGATTCCCTGGGACACGATGGACCTTGAACAATTCAACATGGTTCCAAAGATGGCCCGATCTTTTTTGGGGAAACAAGGCTCGGGATGGGGCTCGGTCCAAGTGGTGCCGATTGAATCCGGCCGCGGCTGTCCCTATGGTTGTGAGTTTTGCACCGTCACAGGATTCTTTGGTGACTCAATTCGGTTTCGTTCGAACGAGAGCGTGGTCAACGAAATGCTGCGTCTTAAAAACCACGCGCGCGCAAATCGCAGCCAGGTGATTGTCTTTTTCATAGACGACAACTTCGCCATCAATATCAAACGGACAAAATCGCTTCTGCGAGAGATCATCGCTGCCAACGCGCAGCTCCCCTGGATAGCACAGATTAGCGCCAACCTTCTGCGCGATGAGGAGCTGGTCGACCTGATTGCCGCCTCCGACGGGAAGTGGGTTTTCATCGGGATGGAATCCATTGACACGGCAAATCTCGCGGACGTAAACAAGAGCTTCAACAAGCCTGCCGAATATGCCGCGGTGCTCAATCGCCTGGCCAAGCGAAACATCTATGCGATTACCTCTTTCATTATTGGGCTGGACAACGACACCCCGGGAGTCGCCGCGCGTACGCTCGAGCAGATAGAAAGCTGGCCGCCGGGACTGCCCGTCTTTGGCCAACTTACACCATTCCCGGCAACTCCTCTCTTTGATCGATTAGTGGCAGCGGGGCGCCTGACGCGGCCGAAGCACTGGCTGGAGTTTGCCCCTTACCAGATGGCCCATGAGCCTTTGAAGATGACGATTCCTCAGACGCAGATAGAATTGGACCAGGCATGGGCCAGGTCATACAGTCCTGAGAGGAACCTGGAGGTGATAAACGCACTCAGTGATCACCCGATCAGGTTTCGCGCAATACACTTCATTATGCGGTTGTTCTTCCGCGGCATCTACTTCCCACAAATGAATAAGCGTGCCTGGTTGAAAGTCATCTTCCAAAACCGCCGCTCGATCTTCAGCCTTTCCCGGGAAGCCATCAGCGCGATCCGGTCTGCCAAGAAGAACAAGAAACGCGTTGGTGCCGACCCGGCAACGGCAATGAACGAAAGACGCGCTGCTTAGGTCAGGCGGGCCTAAGGCTTCACCCCGCCGCTCGCACCGCACCTTACGACGGTGATCAACTGGCTATAAACGCATTTCGTCCCTCCTACGGGACGGAATCCAACCCTATGGATAAACGACTCCTTCTCCTCAGCACTTCCAAATTGTACGGTAGCGAGTATCTGGATCACGCTGAAGCTGAGATCCGCAATTTTCTCGGGACAATTGGGCGGATTCTATTTGTTCCGTTCGCGATCGCCGATCGCGATGCCTATGCCGCGAAAACACGAGAGCGGTTTGCCGCCATGGGATACGCACTGGAGTCTCTCCATCAAACTTCTGACAAACAACAGGCCGTCAGTGATGCAGAAGCAATCTTCATTGGTGGAGGAAACACCTTCAGGCTGCTGAAGAGTCTTTACGAGTTTGAGCTCCTACCTCTGATTCGGGCCAGGGTTGAAAACGGGATGCCTTACATCGGATCCAGTGCCGGCTCGAATGTCGCGGGTCCCACGATCAGGACCACAAACGACATGCCCATAGTTGAGCCGCCGTCTCTCAATGCCCTCGGCCTGGTACCGTTTCAAATCAACCCGCATTACCTCGATCCAGATCCAGGCTCCACTCATATGGGCGAAACTCGGGAAGAAAGAATTCTTCAGTTTCTGGAAGAAAATGAGACTCCCGTTGTCGCGTTGCGTGAAGGAGCGATGCTTCGCGTTGAGGCAGGCGCCACCATCTTGAAGGGTTCTACAGGCGCGCGGATTTTCCGCAAGGGCCAGCCGCCAATTGAAGTGCTGCCTGGTTCAGATCTAAAAGACGTGATCATTGGCACTCATTAATCAGATGAAAGCGAAGCATAGTGTTAAGAGCACCCATTGTCTCGGCCGCGACGAAGTTCGCATCCGTTTAGGTAAAGATGTAGTACTATGACCGCGCGGAACAGCCCCCAAGACTAATCCGCGAAGGGTTTCCGAGTAATGCGCCTTTTCCTCGCGCGAAGCATCATCGCCATCCTGCTCGCGCTCCAGTTATTCACCCCGTCGATCGTTTTCGGCCAGGAGGCCGTTCGGCCAAGGCGTTCTCAACCACAAGTCGAGCCGGCAAAGACTTCTGCCCCAACGGTGGAACAATGGAAGGCACCCGCACAAAGCACGGTGGTTTCTCTCGCCCAATCAAGCAATCCCTCCGACTCTAAACAAGAACCTACTATTCGCGTTGCACTGGCGACCGATGTGCGATCGGCAACAATCTCCACCACGGGACATTTGATGAATGCCACTGACGTGGCAACCCTTGAGGCGATGGACGTCGCACGCGTACGCGTTGAGCCTCGTTTACTCTCACCACTTCGTTCGGTTACTTCATCTCCGCTCGCGAGCAGCGAACCATCATTTAGATTGCAGATTGTGGGACTAGCTGACCGCAGCGAAGCAGAAGAAAGATCTCGCGACGTGCGCGAAGTCATTGGCGAAGATCCTCAGGTTGTTTATGACACAGACAGAAAAACCTGGCGCCTGATTGTTGGTGCGGGACGGCCGCGGATTGAGTTGGATGAACTGCGTGCGCGCTTAGAGGACGCCGGGTTTGATGTTGCGGTTGTTCAAGCGGGAGCCGCCCCTTCGTTAGATGGTTCTTCTTCACTTGCGAAAGGCCGCACTCCGCAAAGTCTGGCTACGACCTCCAATTTAACTGTTCCTAATAATGTACGCCCCGTCTCCAGGTTTAGTTTGCCTTCTCGTGAAGTAGTGGCTTTTGCTGCGAACGCCGGGAGGCTTTTCAGCTCGAGTGCTCCGGTTACTTTTGCTTCCGACGATGAAAAAGCGCCGGTTCGTTTTAATGATCGACCCTATCGAGGCCGCATTGAAGTGTTCGCAAACACTCGGGGCGCTCTGACCGTGGTTAACGTGCTCGGACTGGAGGATTACGTCAAGGGGGTGGTGCCGAACGAGCTTTCAGCAGGTGGTTTTCCACAACTCGAAGCGCATAAGGCGCAGGCCATTGCGGCGCGGACCTACGCCCTGCGCAATCGGGGCCAGTTTAGTTCGCAGGGTTACGATCTTCTACCAACCACGCGAAGCCAGGTTTATCGTGGCCTTACCTCGGAGAACTCGCTTTCGTCGCGCGCGGTTGATGAAACCAGGGGGCTGATCGCAACCTACGAAGGTGAGCCGATTAACGCTCTCTACACGTCTACCTGCGGGGGCCGCACCGAAGATTCGGAAAATATCTTTAACGAAAGCGTTGGCTATCTAAAAGGCCGTGAGTGTGCAGCGGAGGGCCGCGCAGCCCTTGCTGCCTTCATAATAAAAACCAGGCGCGAGCCTGCCGAGCTAAAAGAGGAACAAAATGTTTCGCTGGCCCGAGACGTTGCGCTTCTGAGTCTTCAGAATTTCGGCCCGTTGCGAACGAAAGTTACCGATTCATGGGCATCGGCGGAGGCGCCAGTTTCGGAAGTTCGTAATTGGCTCGCTTCAGTTGCACGTCTGACCCACCAGGTAGCACCGATTGTTACCGAGGAAGTTAATCGACCGCCCGCATTCGCAACTGCGCTCAGTACGGCCGTCTTTGGTGAAAGCCGCGGCAGCACACTTCTGAACGAAGCTGACGTCGAATACCTGCTGGCAATACGAGATGCGGGCGATGTACCCGCAGCCAACCGCGCCGATGTTGCCTTCCTTATTCGCGACGGTTATCTCCCGGTTTTGCCTGATGCAACCCTGCGTCCGCGTGAGCCATTGTCCCGCGCTCGCGCGCTCCATTCGATTGCACGAATCCTGGAAGCCCGTGGATTGTTACAACTTCAGAAAGGAACCTCGCGGCCAACTTCAGAAGACAATCTGGTCCTGCGAAGCGTGAAGGGCAAGGACGTGCCCGTCAAGATTAGCGGCGCAGTTTTCTTGTTTCGCCAGATCGGTGAAAACGTCTATCCCGTGCGGTCGGTGGCTCTGGTCGGCGGCGAGCCAGTGGTGTTTCACGTGAACGCTGTGGGTGAGGTCGATTATCTCGAAGTGAGGCCAGCTCCGAATGGCGCCGCCGCTGATCGCTTCTCGCCTTTTACAAACTGGTCTACCGAACTGTCGCTCAACCGGGTGCAGGCGCGTTTAGGGCGCTATACCAGCGGCATTGGATCAGTAACTGACGTGCGGGTCATCTCTCGTGGACGATCTCGAAGGGCCATTGATCTTGAGGTCGTTGGGTCGAATGGGACAACGCATGTGCGCGGCGGTCGCATTCGATCAGCGCTCGGATTGCGGGAACAACTTTTTGTGATCGAGCGAAACTATGACGAAAATGGCCGCGTTACCGGTTTCACTTTCCTCGGCCGCGGGTGGGGACACGGCGTCGGCCTGTGCCAGGTGGGCGCATACGGTCTCGCGCGCCAGGGGTTTACTTACGAACAGATCTTGAAGGCCTATTACACGGGAATTGAGCTGACCAGGCTGTATTAGATGAAAGAACCTCTGCATTCATAATTACCTCACCAAGCCCCAGGCTATCAGTGTTATTGGTCAACCTTTGTGATAGATTGCCGCTGGAAACCGCTTGGACTAAAGGAAGTTGTATGGCCTCAAGTATTGAACCGCTCCTAACAGTCGCCGACCTCGACGTGTTCCCTGACGACGATGGAAACCGCTATGAGCTAATCGAAGGAGAACTCTTCGTGTCCTGCGCTCCCGGTATTCCACATCAACGTGTCCTTCAAAATCTTCAAGTAGAATTGGCTCTCTATCTCAAAGAGCATCCAGTCGGCATAGTTGTTCCAGGTGCGGGGGCGATCTTGAGTGATCATGACGCTGTGATCCCCGACATCGCTTTTGTTCGCCATGAACGATGGGATCAGGTTGTCACTGACCAGAAATTTACTGGAGCTGTAGACCTGGTTATCGAAGTCCTACCGCCTGGCGCGGTAAATCGACGGCGCGACCTCAGCGCCAAGCGCGGGCTTTATGGGAAATACGGCGTGGCAGAATATTGGATTGTCGACACCGAAAATCTTTCCGTCTTGATCTTTCGTCTAGACGGACCAACGCTCAATGAGATCGCTACGTTAACCGGCGACGATGAACTGACTTCGCCGATCCTTCCCGCCTTTCATCTGAAGGTCAACACTATCTTCAATCTTTAGCCCAAGAGCTGTCACACCATGTCACAACGCAGGCTCTTCCTTCCTGGGTTTCTCTTACTCGTCCTGGTGCTCGGAGTTCCCAAGACTGCGCCGGCTCAAACTGAAACCAAGGTCGCACTGAAGTTCGACGAGTTCGGTGACATCCTTTATTCAGATTTGATCGCTCGCCTGGATAACTTCGCTGTCGAATTAATGAAAGACCCAAGTGCAAAAGGGTTTCTTATCGTCTATCGCACGCGAAGAGATCTTCCGGGGCTCAATCACGTTCGGGCGATGCGCATGAAGGATTATCTCGTCGTAATGCGCGGCCTTCCAAGGGATCGCTTGGCGACAGTGGATGGCGGCGTTGCCGAGCATCTGACACAGGAGTTATGGGTCGTTCCGCCTGGAACAACACCCGTTCCCAGGAGCGATGCAAAGATCGGTTACTTTCAGAACCCCGACTCGGCCTGGAAGTTTAATGAGCATGGGTTTTTGCCATTGGATCAATACAAGAGATTTGGCATGCGGCTCGACCGGGAAGCTGAGGTTGAATATCTGGAAGCCTACGCCAATGAAGTAAAGAAGAGGCCTAACCAATCAGCCTGCATCATTGCTTATGCTCAATACAACCGGCATCCGCCGCTGGTTGATTGGTCTGGCGATTACGAACCTCGACGTGAGGCGCGCCTCGATCCCAGTGGCACCGCACGAAAAGAACTGAATCGGGAGCGGGGCTATTTGATGACCGCATATGGGATTCCAGCGGCAAAAATTAAGATGATCGATGGGGGATATCGAAAACACCGGTGGATTGAGTTCTGGATCGTTCCGGCAGGCGAGCCATTGCCAATTCCCACTCCAAACGCATTTCCTTTCCGCGCGAAGCGTCGCAAATAAAACAACATTTTGCTCGTCAGCTCACCGAACACGAGCTGAAGAGCCTTCTTTGGGTGAGCAATGCGTTTTTCCCGAAACCAAATCATTGGGGCGCTCATTCTCCTGGCAGTCCTCTGGGCGGTAATTCTCTACCGCATGTTATTCTCTCCCGCGTGAGCGCAGTCAAACCTCTTAATTCCGTCATAGCGATTGTCGGTCCAACGGCCTCGGGCAAGAGCACGCTTGGCATTGAAGTCGCGCTGCACCTGGGCGGCGAGATAATTAACTGCGACTCCGTTCAGGTTTACCAGGGGATCCAGATCGCCACTGCCAAAGTGCCCATCGAAGAGCGCAAAGGCGTTCCTCATCACCTGATTGATTTTGTGCCGCCTGAAATAAATTACACCGCAGGTGAGTGGGCGCGCGAAGCGATCGTAAAGATCGAGGACATTGAGAGCCGGGGCTTAGTGCCGATTCTGGTAGGTGGGACCGGACTCTATCTTCGCGCGTGGCGGAATCCTTTCTTCCTCAGTCCGCAAACGGATGAAGACGTCCGCCGTCGAATTAACAAGATTCGCGAGACTCGAGGCTCCGAGTATCTTCATCGCGTTCTCGAGCGCCTTGACCCGAAAAGTGCGGCCGAACTCTTTCCACGAGACTGGCCCCGGGTGCAACGCGCTATTGAAGTTCGCTTGCAAACTGGCAGGTCAATGTCAGAGCAAAAAAGTGAGCGGCCAGAACCGCACGAGAGCGCTATGCGCCTTCGCCTGCTCGTCTTGAATCCTCCCCGAGCCGAGCTCTACCAGCGGATAAATAAGCGCACAGAGAAGCATTTTGCCGAGGGGTTGGTAGATGAAGTTCAAGCCCTTCTCGCTCAGGGAGTTCCCGCCAATTCAAATGCGCTGGGCGCGCACGGTTATCGTCGAGTAGTTGAATACCTCGAAGGCAAACGCGATCTGCCGAGCGCTATCGAGCAGACGAAACAGGATGTGCGCAATTACGCCAAAAGGCAGTTGACCTGGTTTCGCCGCGAATCACGGGCGGAGTGGTTTGAAGGTTTTGGCGAAGATCCAGAGCTTCTTGTGTCCGTTTTGAAGATTATTCAAACGGCCCAGCAGCTAATTCCATAGGGTTATCCGTACGTTCAATGATAATCCTTGTCAGAGCATATCCACTGTTGTACTCTGAGGACAGTTCCTTCCCCCAAGTCGAATTCTTCAAGGTCGTGATTCATGACAGACGGCAGACCTGCGCCACAGAACATCCAGGATGCGTTTCTAAACACCGCTCGTCGCGATAAAGCTATGGTCATGGTTTATCTCGTCAATGGCGCCAAGCTTAGCGGCCGTATTCGAAGTTTCGATAAGTTTTCGATCTTACTGGAATCTGGAGCCCACGAGCAGTTAATCTTCAAACACGCCATTTCTACTGTCTCCCTGTCAAAGCGCATCAGCGGAGAGTTGCGTGCAGCTGCTGCTGATGACGCGAGCGCGCAAACCGCCCAATCGAACCTTCAACCTGCCGACTCGCCGGAATCATGACATTCCTTTAAACTCTTGCCCGGCAAATCCGCAAACGAGCAAAAGGAACCAGTGGCCGGAGCTTTTATTACCTTCGAAGGAATCGATGGGAGCGGCAAGTCTACACAGTTGCGCCTACTCGCCAACTTTCTCAAAACAAATGGCTGCGATGTCTTGTTGACGCGAGAACCTGGCGGTACTCCGGTGGGCCTCCGTCTACGGGCGGCGCTGCTCGATGTTCAGGAAGAGGTCGATCCGCTAACCGAACTCCTCGTCTTCGCCGCCGATCGCGCGCAGCATGTTCGGCGAGTTCTACGCCCTGCGCTCGCGTCTGGTCAGGTCGTTTTTTCCGATCGTTATGCCGATGCCACAGTGGCTTATCAGGGTGCGGGACGCGGCTTTGAGCCGGAATTGATCGCTGAAATCGTTGAGCTGGCGACTGAGGGGCTGAAGCCGGATTTGACGTTACTCTTTGACCTCTCGGTTGATGACTCCACGGCGCGCACGCGACGCAGATCAAACGGCAAACAGAAGAGCGATCGGTTAGACGGGGAGAGCGCCGAGTTTCATAATCGCGTGCGCGAAGCTTATTTGCGCCTCGCGCGTGCCGAACCTGAACGCGTGAAGATCGTAGACACGAATCAGCCGCCGGAGTTGACTCACGAGCGCGTGAAGGAGATTGTCATACCTTTTTTAAGGAGCCGGGGCCACTTGTGCGATAGAGATGTTGCCGGAGCGTGAAGTCTTATGCTTGATCAACTCGTCGGAAACGAGCGCGTTAAGAAACTGCTAAGGGGTATGCTCGAAGCACGCCGTACCCCAGGCGCAATGCTGTTTACCGGCGAAGAAGGCATCGGCAAGAGGCTATTTGCTCTGGAAATTGCGAAGGCTCTCAACTGTCGCGCGCCTCAGGGCGCGGAAGCTTGCGGTCGCTGTCCTTCCTGCGTTCGCATTTCCAGGTTCAATTATCCGCAGAGCCAGGAGTCAGACGATTGGAAGGGTATTATTTGGACGGATCACCCGGACGTCGGGATGGTCACCGCGCCGAAACGCGTCTTGTTGGTCGAGCAGATGCGCGCGATAGAACGCGAGGCCAACTTCCGGCCCTACGAAGGAAAGGCGCGCGTGTTTTTGATAGATGACGCTGATAAGTTGAACGACCCTTCGGCAAATGCGCTTTTAAAGGTGCTGGAGGAACCCCCCGATACGTCTCACATCGTGCTGCTAACAGCGCGCCCGGCGATGCTACTGGCGACAATTCGTTCTCGTTGTCAGATGATTAGATTTTCGCCGCTCACCGCGAGTGAAATAGAGACGCATCTCCTACAGAAC
>Ga0137394_10001210_pt1 | contig 18631 bp, 20 predicted proteins | sample czobulk116metaG_FD_108278 | JGI IMG/M metagenome (GOLD analysis project Ga0137394, IMG submission 108278) | Vadose zone soil microbial communities from Angelo Coast Range Reserve, California, USA - czobulk1.16 metaG | ecosystem: Environmental > Terrestrial > Soil > Vadose zone | place: USA...
ACGAGCAGGGCGAGGTCGAGCGCGCGGGCCTGTGGCGTCGGACTGGTCGGTCGAGCGTCGGTCAAGGTCGGGCGACAGGGGACGGAGCGCAGCTGCAAGGCCAGCGCGAGCGCTGTCCTTACACTACTTCTACCTTCTTGGTGCTGCCCCATATCGATAGCACGCGTGCGCACTTATAGCCATCAAGCCGGTATGTGGTGGGCGGGCTAGTGACCGTGACTACTGCCAGCCCGCAGATTTATGAAGAGGCTGTTGCTAGTTGGGTGTAATTCTTCTCCGCACTTGATCCGCACTTCGCCATCACAAAAGAACAGACACGCGCTGCGCCTTCCAGCGGAAACCGATTCTGTTTTTAGTGTCTGGTTTCTGGCTGTAGAGGAACGGTGACAGCATCAAAACACCGCTTCCTTTTTTTCTACATTTCTGATTCGCGCAGAGCCGTCGATCTCATGAATCGTGGTGTAGCACCCGGGCGAGGATCCCGCTCCGCGACGGACGCCAGCGCATTTCGCAAGACCCCGTCTACGGCGGTGAGTGATTGTAGGTTCGTCAGCACCTTCTGGGTTTGCCCAATCCTGATCGCCTACCCGCCAGCGCCACCTCTAACTAAGGCACAGGCAGACACGTGACTCCACAATTTCTTTCCCATCGACGCCGCCGCCGCTTCGCGTTGTCTGATGTTGTCAGCGCGGAGGAAACACGGGCCGCGCCACCCTTTGTGCGGACTTGCGGACAAACAAACTTGCCGTATGTCGTGACAGGGAACGACGATTACGGCAGAGTGAAACGAATGCTGAGGTGCGAGCCGTTGCGCGTTGCACAGTTGACGACGAAATCGCTCTTCTCTCGCAAAGCGGAAAGTGCAAGTCGGTACTAAATTTGCCGCCACTTTGAGCAGCGCGCCCGGACCATGGCTTCTGGAGGTGCTGTTAGATGACTACGCTTTGCATAACGGATCCGTGGATAGGCTGCTGGTGGCCACACTTCTAACTTTCTTGGAATTAGCGAAATTACAGGAGGTTGGGAGGGGGAGAAGTAGGCTGTCTTCGGTGTTGTTGCGGTCAGCACGGCATCCGACGATCCTTGGAGATGGTAGTTTTGTAGATTGCAACTGAAGCCACGCACCAACGACCAACGATCAAGCTCCGAGACTACTGTAGTCGACAACAGGTAAAGAGCCCAAGTCAATGCGTCATTGCGTCATCCACAGAACACAGGCGAGCACAGCAATTGCAGAAGGTGTCACGTCTGGATTCTGAGTAACGAGTGCCCCTTGCCACGACACAGAAATACGCCGAGAACTATATAAATAGGAATACGATAATTTATTGGGAGCCATTAACACCATAGTAAGCACTAGTAATCCAAGTTCGGATCTTACCGATAACGCCCAGAAGGTGGCCGTCGCCTGCTTGCCTGTGGTATCAGTATCAGTACAGTAGGACGGATCACGAGTATGCATGCATGCTTCGTTCCGGTGCGCTCAGTTTGCTTGGCCCACGAGATTCGATACCGCATGATGAGAGCCAGGATAGGAAATCGCCCTTCGGCATGTCTCCTTGCTCTGCACAGTCGTGGCTGGGGTGGATCAGGATTGATTGCTAGGTCGTTGAGTCCGGCCTTTGTCAGCACCAGTCACTCGTACTCTATCACTTCCTTTCACACTCTCCTAATCTCCTAATGTTTTTTTTTTCTTTTGTCTTGCCGACAACACCATTCAATAGCCGCGCCACACATCCATACAGTACATCGCCATGATTCGGGCGTGGTCGCCATGTTGTCGCTTGTTTAGTTCGGCGAGTCAGGTACGGTAACTCCGACTCGCCAAAGCGCCTGCCCGTCCTCCCAGTTCAGCAGCGTTTGCAGGCTCGTAAGCCTACATTCACCACTTCTACGGATAGAGTTTCAGTTTCAGAATTCAACACACTCGAATCCCATTTTCATATCCTTTCTTTTACAGACACGAGGTTTGGCGTCGTGTAGGGAGGCTGCTTATTTGTGCGTTATCACGCCCGTGATCGCTTGACCTGCCAATCGTAGGCTGGCCGTTGCTCAGCTGAGCGTTCCAGCGCTCCTTTTTGCTCGTCACGAGGCTTCAGATCAGATTATCCCTCACGGCCTTCGCCACATCTCACGCGTTCATATAACGCGACGCGGCGTTGCCCAAGCGTAGCGCCCGCCCTTATCGTTCATCTTCAACGACATACTTCATCACCCGTCCCATGAGTCGTTCGAGTGTACAGAACCAGCACTCTTCTATTCCGAAGAGCATCCTCAAGTTGGACTTGTTTCGACCGGAACTGTTGAAGAATCTTGACGATGATTCCGTCGATGTGACGCTTCACGCGATCCAAAAATTTGTTCAACCAGACACCTTCAAGTTTGTCCTTGAGGTTGCGTTGGAGCAGCGAGGATGTTTGGAATTCCTCTTATCATGTAAGTTGTAGATATCTCAGGTGCCACTCGATCACACCTCGCCGTCCTTTGTTAGCTCTGTCTCAAGATAAGTTCGATTTCGTATTGAAGTGGGTCGACGAAGCCTTTCCGCACGCCATCGACGACTATTCTGCGGCATGTCTATGTGTTAGACTCATCTCCGCCATTTCTCTATCGCTCCTATTTATCCAATACCCGAACGAGGGTTGCCGCCCGAGGGGCTTAGAGTCATCCCACCAATACGTAGTCCGTTCAAATGCTGTTCTCCAAATTCTTCCCAGCATCACTCAGAGTCAGAGTTCCTCATTCGAAACTGAGGAGAGCTCGTCGAAGATGTCTCAGAAGGCGAAAAAACAAGCTAGACGAACCCGACAGGCGACAAAGTCCGTCGACATGACGCCGTTCCGGGCACTCCATCTCAAGGTACCCGATTCTCCTCACGAAGGGAAGGAGATGGCGCAGGAGATCTTAGCAACACAAAAGGGGATGCTTAAGGTTATGATGTTCGCACCCTACTTCCCGATTCCTTGACCCACGCTCTCTCATAGTCGTATCTTGACATTTTCCGCCTCGAGTCCCTCACAGAGGCATTCAAGAGAAACTATATCCCTTCTATCTCTCTCGAAGCACTCGTCGAGGACAGAGCTACGCTTCTAGCTAACCCCTCTGACGAGTGCACCGAGATAGCAGAGGAGGTCCCTGCTGCCTACCCACAGGTTCAACCCATGAGGGCTGCCCTATATTTCGACGGTGCCGAAGGGTTCGGTCAGTGGCGTATATTGATTTCAGGGAGAGGAGACCGCAATCTTCGCGAGACCAGGAAGAAGGACACAAATCTTTTTCGCATAACGCTGAAGAAGATCAAGTACCCAATTGTATTCCTCGTTGGTCTCTGCATATTGTCTAATGCAATCTTCCTGTAGAGAACTATCAAACGGCCATTTTTCTGATGACAATCAAAAACGTTTGACTGGCAAAAATATCCCAGTCCCGATTTATGAGGCCAAGATGACGCGCGATTCACGTCTTGTGGTGGGTGTAGTCATGTGTCTTGCAGATCTCCCATCTAACCGAAAGATAGTATCAGGTTGACTGCATTCAAGACTACGATAGTCAAGTAGGTGTCTTCGGCCTCAACATCCATTTCTAGCTCAACTACCACTTGCCATAGGCCGAATCTCAAGGTACGAGTCACGAGATTAACCAGTGGAAATCCATTCAGTTCGCTCGCAGTTATCAGAGTCTTCGGAATATACACCCATGCTCAACTGGACAAGCGCCTATGGGATTCCATGGGTTATCAACTCTCGCGCAAAGGCAAAGAATACCAGAGACGGCACGTGTCCACTATAGAGAATGTTCACTTGTCTGATTTATCTCCTCACAGTTGCACGTTTCGAGCAGACCCTATGCATAAAGGAGACAAAGTCGTACCCCCTGCTTCGTTCCCCGCCGCGCAGCCTACCGACCCTGATATGATACCCGATGAACTTCCTCCTGTTGGTGATGAAGTACTAGAAGAGGTTTGTCATAATTCAGCATGATGACACCTTACTCATTTCGGCCCTTAAGCTTCATGCGATACTTGTGTTAGCCCACATTCCTCCAGACAAAGGTCGTAGATGACCCACTGACAACAACTCAGACTTGAAAAGTTTGTTGCATTTTCACAGGTAGGAGCTCATTGAACCCTGGCTAGCGACGCTGCTTACCCCTGTTGCGACCAGGCGCTTCTCACAAGTATGCCCGCCGCTTTCATGACTAGGTTCTTTGACTACATTCTAGGCAGGCATTCTTGCCAACCAAGAGGCAGTGCATGTGTTCCAGGTGTCGTGAGTTGCTCTGCATAATTATAAGTCCGTGCAACATAATGTCCGTCCCGTAGCCCCCATGAGCAAGAGATCATCGAGCACGCCCATTCGTGTTTCGTCCAGGGACGTAGTGGCACTGGGTACGAGCAACTATCTGCACCTTCTACCTCACAGATTTACATGATGAGCAGGAAGACGACGACCATGCTCTTCAAAATGCTGGGCATCGAGCATTCTTGGCAGCAAAATCGTGAACTGCGAGCTGAGCGCCCACGCCAGCTTTTCGTTACGCAGTCGAGAATGCTCGCTGATAAGGTCGAAGAGTATTTTATCAAACTCCTTCAATCGCTCGTCCTTTCGTCGCATACCGAGAGTGGTATTTCTGACTTGCTCGAAAGACAACGGAATAGAGAAGAGGCTGGGCTGGTGGACCAAGACGAGGCTGTCGACTGGCACGAAGATCTCCCTCGTAGATTTAGTGAACTCCAGGATTCCCACTTCCCGATGTTCGTCACGTTCGACAAGGTGCGATTATCTTCGCTTATCAACTACTTCCTGCGCTGACATCCATGTCCTCAGTTGTCTGCCATGATCGAAGCGGATATCGGCCATCCTCGAGGAACCGCCGATGAAGGCCTTTGGGCTGGTCACCAAGTCGTGTCCAGCGAGTACATGCTGCAGAGACGAAAATCCTTCATATCATTCGACGTCTTTCGGGAAAAGTACTGGGGCCACTTCCCACAGCCACTTACGAAAGGGCTAGGTCCGTTGCGCGTATCAATTGTCGAAGATTTGCTTATCAATTTTTTAGACGTCTCGCTCGTATTCAGCGAGTTCATGGGTGACTACCATACTGCGCCTATCGCAGCCCGTTCTTTGCTGATCCTTCCCTCTCAGGTGTTATCAAAGGTTCCGAAACGACTCTCACTTCGGAGAATCATTTCCTCGACTATGATACCTACTCGAATCTCAGCATACGAACACAAGCTACGTTCGCAAGCAAGCGCAAGGAAATCTATGCCCTGTTCGAAACGTACATGAAGATGAAACGTGACCGTAAGGAATATGATGCTGCAGACCGGTGGGTGCCGAGGTTATCTTATTAAACCCTCGTCGTCCTTAGTAATATAGTTGCCAGGACGCACGCAATTCTCTGTAGCATAGCGCATGGCATGAAAGGCGAAATGATCGACTTCTTGTTTGCATCTTTTCGCGAGTATTCTTTGTTCGAAACTTTCACCTTTCCGAACAGATACGTCGACGAAGTTCAGGACAACCTGTTGATAGATGCGAAGCGTGCGAAATCCTCTGACCTGATCCGCATCGATAACACTTATTGCCTCTTTGTAGTCCTGAGAGCCATTTGCCGCAACCCCGACGGCCAATTTTGGGCGGGGGATACGGCACAAACGATATCTGTTGGCTCTTCCTTCCGTTTCGACGACCTGAAGGCATTTTTGTATCGGAACGAGGCAGGGCATTTTCATGTATCTCGAATTACGCACCTCATGATATGTTTCTTTAATACAGGAAAATCTGAAACGGCAATTCGCTGGAATGATCGCGCCACGTTCGCCAAAGTCTTTCCAACTTGTCACAAACTTCCGTTCGCACGGCGGGATTGTCAAGTGTGCTCACTCGGTCATAACGCTTATCACGAGATTTTGGCCCTACGCCATCGACATCTTGCCTGAAGAGAAGGGAATTGTCGACGGAATCAAGCCCGTTTTCTTTAGTGGTTGGGATCAGGACAACGTCAGATACGAATCATTCCTCTTCGGCACAGCGTCAGTGCACCCACCTTAGTACTTCTCTTTGGCTCGTGGATCTCATACTTCAAAAGTGGACATCACATTGAGTTTGGCGCGCAGCAATGCATCTTGGTGCGGAATGACGCAGCCAGGGAGAAGTTGAGGGACCAAGTCGGCGACGTTGGTCTAATCATGTGCGTTTTCTGTTTGTAGACTCACCCTTTGCGGTGCTGATTTGTTTCCTATAGGACGCTCTATGAGAGCAAAGGTTTAGAATTTAACGACGTATGCTGTTTCTCCACCCCGCTGTGCCCAAGATGAACATGTTTTTTAGGTTCTCCTCTACAACTTCTATGAGGACTCTGCTGTTGATATCGCGCAGTGGCGTGTAGTTCTCAACGCAATCGACCGTTCCCAGCGTGAGAAGATACCCGCTCCGACCTTTGACGAAAATCGCCACGCTAGTGTGTGTTCTGAGGTGCGCCTGATTACAAAGTCTGTCTTCGTCAAAGCGATTTATCTCCAGATCAGCTGAAGTTCCTCTACGTTGCCATCACGAGGGCGAGAAAGAATCTTTGGATTGTCGATCGTTCTGAGACAGCAGAGCCAATGCGGGTAAGTTTGTTAACTCGTAAAGGGCGGCTGATCGCGATGGCACACTTACCTGCTTTAGATATACTGGTCCTCAGAAAGTCTCGTTCAAAATTGTACACCAGGCACCGATGTACCTCAACTTGCCGTTTCTTCCTCCCCAGAGGAGTGGGCCAAGATGGCGAGGACATTATTCAATCACAAAAGGTACTTCCAAGCCATGCACAGCTACGAGCGTGCCGAGATGTCTCGCGAGAAGGCCGTTGCATATGCATACCATCTTCGTGAGCAGGCTCGCGGGATTCCTGTCCGCAATCGCCCAGCAGACACCGAGCGATGGAACGCATACGCTAAGGTTGCCAAGGCATTTCTGGTTTCGGCTCAAGAGACAGCGTTACCCAGCGAACGAAGTGAATACTACCGAATTGCAGCCGAAGCGTTCGTAGTTCTGGAGGACCACGCAGAAGCCGCGCAAGCGTTCGAAAAGGCTTCAAAATTCACGGAAGCAGCTCAGAATTATCGTATTGCAGGGATGTTCGATGAGACCGTCTCTGTTATCCAAAATCACGGCGATGCCATGGACATTTCAGTCGCGGAAAAGCTCACTGACGTTGCGAGATACTTTTATCTTGAACGGGGAAATCTCAAGTCCGTCACCTTTTCTCGTGCTAATCTTTTTATCTCTGACATCTGTCTCTAGGAAGGCATCGTGTCTGTTCGATAACGCTGAAGAGGAACTGGAATTTGTGAGAGATTGTGATCTAGACATCGCCGAAGTCAAAATCCTCGTAGGGCGAGGGAGATTCCTCGAAGCCGCTGATCTCCACATCCGGGAGAACAGACTTCTCGACGCCGTTGAAGTTCTCCTCAAGGACAAAACTTCAAAGGAAGCAACCCAACGGGCATCTCAGAGCTTACTTGGCGCTCTCTGGAGCGTTCTCTCCTTTGGCGTACTGCCCCTTGAACTAGACGACGAGTCTCGGGCCAACCTCAAAAGGATGATTCGACTCATCGGCCAGTTTGACCTATCTGCTCTCCATGAAAGGACCCAGCTAGAGGTTGGATCTCTCATCTCGTTAGCGTGGGCTTGGGCTGATTGATGTTCAGCTCAAAATGTTCTCGGCGATCTTTCAGAATGATATAACGCAATTGATGGCTCTTGGAAGAACTATTTATTTACAAGAGCATAACAAGCCCGCTGCCATTCTCTGCTTTGATCACGTCTTCCGAGATATGAATAGGCAGACCCCGATCGCTGGCTCTGACACGCAAATCCTTAACAGGACAAGGGCCCTCTGTAACTATGCGGAACTCGTCCAGGGGTTGCATTCCGTTCTCGAGCCTTGGAGTAACGAGAAAGTTCTGAAGCTCTTTTCATTCACGGTACATTCCGGGGACCGCGTACGCCTTCGGCGTGGTACTTTCCTCCATGGCTACTTCGAGAGGTCAACAAGACAGCATTTATTGAACGAAGACGCTATGATGGAAGTGAGGTCATTCTACACCATGTACCAAAATTCCCTCCAACGACGAGTGAGGGAAAGACTCGAGGCATATTGCAATACCTCTCTCTCTGTCCGCGTGTTTGATCCATGCGAAGCTTCCGCTGCCAGGAGCTGCGACCGCACAGACTGCGGGCGGCAGCATAATCTCGATCACGCATGGTTTGACAAGCGTCTACATTTTCATATGTACCAAATTTCGATCCTAGACTCCCTTCGGGGAGTTTCGAACAGCATGGAGTCAGGGCCCATACGCCGGTTTGACCTTTTTTCTTTCCATTCGCTATCTCCGCTCATTATTCACTTTGAAGCATTTGGCTAGAGCGACTCTACGATGTCATGTACCCGTTACATCACACTTTTGGGTCGTCCGCGACTATCACGCCCCACGCCAACCGACTAACCGCACGAACATTTGACTTGCTCAAGATATTTTGGATCTGGCCCACGCTTCATCAGTTGGATCCATATAAGCACAGGTTCCTGTCGACGTTCCTGAGCTTGGTGGACCTGGGCTCGTTCATCGACAGCAGAGCGCTAGTCGATCACCTCAGTCGGACCACTCTAGTTCAGCAATATCGACCGCTGCCGTTCATGCGCAACGCGAAGGACGGATACGTTATTGCCGAACTAGTCGAGTTCTTACATGGCGAGAAGTACGAGGGCATTCGGGCTGGAGCACAATTCGCACAGTACGTCATTACTGGTTCTATCGCTCAAGTTCGATACTCAATCCTACGGACCTCTATCTAGACACATTCTCAGCAGCAAGATTCAGGTTGAACTGACGGTCTTATGCAGGCTTCTAGAGCTTGTCGTGAGTTCGTTTATCATGGCGTCGGCACTCAAGAGGAGGGGATCATTTCATGGAGCCACCCTTCCGCGTAGCTGGATCCTTGAAAATTTGCAGCAACTCCATAGGGTGCAAAATAAGGACGCTCACATTAGCGTGGCATGGGTAATAACGACACCGTTCCAAGATCTCTTGGAGCGCATTTATAGTGGCAATGACACAGGTGAGCCGAGCGTAAGGGATACTTCCTTGAATTGCTTAACCAGATCAGACCACCTGCTCCACCAGAATAGGCCCCTCCACCTCGCTTCCCTTCGGGTCAGAAATTTCGCCCTGGCGAGATTGTATGTACTTTATGGCTATGGGCGCTCTTGATCAGAGCTCGCTGACCCATGCACCATTCACAGATGCAGAACCCTCTGTCTACGTGAGCTCTAGTCCTGTGGTGTGGCTCTGGCGTTGCTTACGTTGCATGTTAGTTGGGTTCAACACCAACAATATGAAGATACAGGATCTCATTTTGAAATCAATCACATCCCTTCGGAAAACGGATAGCCTGAGAACGTTCCCTTCCCTTTACAACCAGTTTGTGCAACATCCTTTCGTTCCAAGGAAGACCACTAAACAAAGCTTAGGTATATCAATGCACAGGTGTGGGGGCAACTTGCCTTCACAGTAACCTCGTCGATCTCCCCAACACCATTTGATGAGATGATAACCCTGGTTGACGAAACCAAGACCGCCCGCACTTTTCGTGGGGTCCGCGTTGTTAAGTTTAAGGACGTCAACGACATTCGCCGACAACTCACCGCGGCTGGTGGCCCTGCTTCGACCCTGAACCCGTCGGCGGAGCCATTCATTCCTGGCCAGGCAACCTTACGGGCGAATACGGCCGAACCCTCGGCCGAAGCCACTGCTGACGAGGCGAATGAGGATGATGCAGTCCAGATAACCGCAGAAGAGGAAGATGCTGAATTGCCCGAAGGAACCGACGTTGCGGCGATTATTGGATCCATCGGGACCAGTTTCGCTAACATAACAGCAGAAGCTCTGGCAGAGCAGCATGCCGCGGCGAAGACGTTACAGTCCTGCTACCGTCGGCTCTTGATCAACCGTGCAAATCGAATCTCTAAATCTGGTCTTGGGCTAACAAAGACCCGAAAGAATCAGTTTGAAAGCTTTGCGCAAGCAGCAAATTCCATTGAATGGCCGCAGAGATCGCTCTATCGACCTATTTTCTTAGGAGCCCTCCCTCACCTACTCACTTGCCTGGACTATACGTGGACGATAGTAATGGAGGAGAAATCCAAGGTGAAGCGGCAGGAAGGCCAGATCGCGGGGCACCAAGGGATTGAAAGGTTGATGGAACGGCGAACGTCGTTGTGGTGCGTGAACAAACGCCGGATGGATTTAATCTTCGCTCACTGAGGCCGGACATCACACAGCAAAATGAGCAAGCGTATTAAAGCCCTCCAAAGTAGCCTCGCAGCGTCATCGGGGTTCCACAAGTTCAGAGACGTGAAAAAGCTGGAAGTCAACGTAGAGGAGGTTGGCCGCATCCTCGACGAGATACCTCAGGCAAAGGATGAACTAGCCCGCGACATGGCGACGGCGTGTGTGTGGGGGAGATACGTGAAGGAACTGTCGAAGCCAAAGGTCGAGAAGGTCGAGAAGCCAGTGTTGAACACCGACGATCTGGACGACATATTCTAGTGTCTTGTAATACATTTCCCTTTTTTTTCTCGTCCACGTGGGGCCTATTGTCTCATCGAGCCTAGGCGAGGGATGACAGGTTCTAGACCTTCCAGAACCGAGCCGTAACCAAAATTTGCGGCGTATAAAGTGAGTACTTTTGTCCGATGTCGCCCACCACCAGCCAGAGTCAGGAGCGGAGGCATGAGCCTCGAACCGGCACTCTACGGGCATTCCTCTCGTAATTGCCCCTAAGATATACGTGACCTTCAGTTCTCCGCGCTACAGGACAGAGCTGAAGAAGTTTCGATCTCTGCGTTCTATTCTGATGCGAAGAAGCAGGAAGTTTCTGGGCGCACAGCTCCGCTCTAAAGGTACTATGGCTGCGACCGGCCGGCATGCGCGCCACAAGGGACGCACTGGCAAGAACCGCCCTTACGTGCTCCATCTCGCTCCCACGTCGAACCTACCTGTCCTCACTTGTTCTGATATCATCATTCATTTCCTTCGTGGGGACTTTTCCCCCGCGCCTTCAGAAGTTTGCACCGTCATTTCCAAGAGCGCACGGTCAGCGGTACATTCGAAGGAAGCACGCAGGACATCGAGGAACAGTCCTACCACTTGAAGACCCCAGTTTTCCTGGGAATGTCAATCTCTTCTCCTGGTTTGCGGTAATTTGGGGATTCCGACGTCCGAGTCTCCGAGTCACGCTACTTAAGGCCCAACTTCTTCTTCTTCCCTTGGTCGCCGTCCGTTCCGAGTATCCTTACCTCGCCTCAAGAAGCGCGAAAAGTGGACTAGACAGGGTCATGCATGCACACGGCACTTGAAGCTTGAAGCTTGAAGCTCGAACTGCCCGGGCCAATCAGTCACTTTGGCGCCTGACTTTGAAACTCGGCAAATACCGGACCAACCCAACTGATACTTGCCAAGGACGGTATGGTATTGCGTCGACGCAAATGGGGGTTCATGGTATGTGGCTGGGGTCGTTCTTACTGGAGTTGCAGCTGCGCTTCTCTCAGGAACTTAGACGCCACCCAGGACCACGAGGCATAATGTGGTGTATCAGTGACGGCGAAGTGAGGACAGCTTTATCAGTACCCCTCTATTGCTACCGATGTGGAACGCAGAGATTCTCTCGGGAAACTGATATCAAGATCCTATTTCGATCGTGGTCAATGAAGGAGTGAAGTCACTTGGATCCGTCCCCGCCGTCAGAATCGCGCACCGGGAGGGCGGTGCGGGCATTGCTTAGCCCGGTATTCCATACATCGTGATAACGATTTACCCTAAATACTGACAGTTTCTGTGGGAACAGATCTGTAGAACGTGGAGCATATGATCAGAAGATGGCAAAACATCCAGAACCCCTCAGCCACCATGTGGAACAGACACATTGTCACATGAGTACGAGATTAACAAATTGACCTCTCAGAAATCGAAATTTGTCGCCACTCAATCCCCATGATAAACACAACGCTGGCTGTGTTTCCTGGGTTCAGAAATCCATTTCTCACTCTTTTGTTTTCGGTTCGAATGCGTGCCCGTGCGCGCCGCTCGCGTCCACGCAAAAAAACTTGCAGCGCCGCTGGGTCCGATCTGTTTGTGGCGGTCGAGCCCCACGTCGGAACCCCATCCGCATATAGGGAGGTCCTTGGTGGGATTTCTGCTCGCGTGACCCAGCGATCCAAAGCAAATTTGATCGCGTGAACGATCAAGGGGGTAGTGCGCCCACGTATTTGTGGAGGCTTCTGTGGGCCTGTGGACGCCACCCGGCGAAGAACAAATACCACATTACCCCTTGGCGCCAACTCCGGGCCTTAATGATATCACAGTAGAGGGAAAATAGTGGCCTTGAGACCTGAGCGATGTTTTTGGCTTTTACTCACTATCGAACAGGTTGAAGCCATCCACGGCGTCTTCTGCAATTCATCTATTCTGCCCGGTGACGCAAGGGCGAATACACCGGCGGCGGGCTGTCAAGCTGGCACAAGAGCGCTCAATTAATCAAGTTGCGCAAGACGCTGCGCCACATCCCAAACCCCCACAAACATACAACTTAAACCCAACAGAATGCGCGACGATGGCGTGTGATAGGCATTTCATTTCGAAAAGAAGGACGAAAAAAGAACCTAGACCCAATGACAAAATCCGCGCGGCGGCCCTGTGGTTTGCTGGACTCACCCTTTTCTGTTGCGGCATGGAAGTCTTTTAGGATGTCGTAAGTGGCAAAACACGACGGGTGAAGTTTATCATTTTTGTTTTTCGCAGTCGTGTGCCACCGGTTCGTTTGTTTGGGGGTACTGGACTGATAGTGGTTATGCTGGAGACTGGAGTTACGCCGAGTGGGGGTGGAGGTGTTATTGCCAAGAGAAGATTCGATTGTGGCGGATTTCGGTCTGATTGATAACGGGATTCTGGCTTTCTGAGGCGCGTGAGCAGGTACCGACAGTACACCACCTCAGTGCGTCCGTCGGCCGATTGGACTACACCGCCTAGGCTATTATTTGTTTGCTACTACAGTACCTCCCGTCATCGCGCTCGTTTTGCGAGTCTATCCGGGTTCTCGCCCGATGCGAGATGGAACTCGCTGAATGGGCGTTCTTACCACTGAAGTAGTCGTTAAGTACTTTGCATCATCGTGTACTAGTATGAGTACGTGATATAATGAAGCAACAGTTGGACTTGATCGACACCGTGACGCAGAGCTGTGCTCCGAATCGGCTTACAGTTCATTAAAAAGGCGTGATCCGGGCGAAAGCGCTGCCGCAAATCTGGGGCATTTTATCGCCGCCCATGAGCCGAAGAACAAAAGAACGAAGACTTTTTTTGACTCAGTCCGGCTCGAGCCTGGGACTCATTGGGAGTTCTAATCATGTCTTCCCCTTCTGGACTACATTAATGGAGGGTTCCCCGAGGGGATGTCTCCACCTCAGCTGAGGCCTCGTGGCCCCATGTCACTGCCGTAAAGCTATGTTCACTTCTGGCGCGGTGATCGGAGCATCATAACGAAATATTAAAAAACAACCACTCGCCCCATCACAATCGAACACCGTACACCGATATCATTACCACTACGTAGAATGGACCATCGTCCTCATCTCGGAAGGATGTGTATCCATACAACGCAGCTAATCAACTGACCCACGGCCGCGAAGGACAAGTAGACTGTACTGTATGTGTGCCCTCGCCGTTGACGGTTTTCGCCGCATACAATTGGGGGATATGTGTACGTAAATCACGATCCCGAGGAACTCTCCCTCGCCGCCACCAGACGAGGCACGGGGATCAGGTGTCCTTGCGCTCAGTCGCTCCACCCGGCATGGCATGGCATGGTGCGCTCATTGCGCCAATTGAACCATCGTTGTTTACCACTTCCCCCGGATAAAACATCCTCCCATCCTCACCCCCTCCTTTTTTTTGGGTTTCCCCATGGGCTCATCCGGGCACCTCGGCGGCAAACTCGTCATCGCTCAGGATGCCGCGCAAAGTCTCGCTGATCTGTGCATGCAGCGCCTCTGTGTGTTGTTGCAGGGGATTTACGAGGCAAAAAGTCGTATCGCGATAAGAAAATTAGGCTTTCCGCTGGAAGGGGGATGGGATGGGACGCACTGGCCCGGGCGACCGCTGCGGCGTACTCTTGATTCGCACGTTGCATCTCGTCTTCGAGCGTGGTGAGGCGCGCAGCCTGTGTCACACGCACAGAAAAAAAGAGGGTAGGACATCAATGATCAGAAGTGGGATTTCAAAGGGACTTGTGCGCGTACCTGGACTTCTTCCGGCTCCGGCGTCGGAAGTGATTGAATAAGATACTCGATCTGTTTGGCCTTCATCATGAGGTCATTCACAAGCTCCTTCTTGTTCGCTGTTCGCGTGCGTGAGAAGAAAGAGGAACAGACGGTAGGGATTGGGGCGGGAACATACCCTCGAATACGTCCGGAGGGTCGACCTTGTCTTGATTACGCTGCTTCGTTACTGGGATCTCGTCCGAGACCTGGACAAAGTTGACGCGGGAGGTGAGATACGAGATGCTATTTGACATGATCGTGAGGAGCTGGAGGACGGACGACGCGAAAAAGAAAGCGCCTTATTCATCAGCTTAGTTTTTTTTCAGAGGGAGGCTCGTCAGGGCGAAAAACTTGCATTTTGAATCTCATTCTGGAGTTGGGTGATGCGGTCCATGCTGGACAGTTCCTCTAGCATCGCGGTCCGAGACGAGCGAAACGATTGATTCCTTGGTCCCGTTTATTCTCAACGCGGGCGTGACATGTGACGAGCGTGACATCCTCTCATGTTATGTTTTGTAACATCGCATCTTTCCTTTGCACCTCATCCACACCTCCTCATCGGTTGATATGGGTAATGATGGCGGCAGTATCCCTGATCGCAGAGACCTTGTCCGGAACAAGCCAAAGGCCGAACAGGCTGACAAAGCAAATCAGACTCGTGCCCGGTGGTTCTTCTGCGCCCTGTCCAAGGTATGCGGCTCTCTGAGAGTTTTATGCCACATGTGCACGGACTAACCATTAATGTATGCACAAACAGCGTCCGCTGCAAGAGCCCATAGCGTCATGCGACCTTGGAAAGCTGTACAATAAAGATGCGGTGATAGAGTTTTTACTAGACCGGTCGGCGTTTGGCGACGGTGAGGAGATATGTGGGCACATACGTTCGTTGAAGGTACGTACCTCCCTCATTGTACTTGCCCTGGTAGCCCATATACGAATCGATCTTTACCACAGGACATCAAGAGGCTCTCACTTACACCCAATTCTACGTCAAAATCTGATGTACTCGACTCGTCCGTCGACCGAGGGCTGTTCGTGTGCCCGCTCAACTTTAAAGAGATGACAGGGGTGGTCCCATTTGTGTACCTATCCACATGCGGTTGCGTCTTTTCTCAGGCAGGACTCAAAGCCGTCTCTTCCTCGACGCCACCGTCCGAAAAGGGGAAGGAGAAGGAGAAGGACGCAGTTGTGGAGGGAACCAGAGAATTGTACGTCTGTCCGCAGTGCGCAACCAAGTTCGATCGCGCGGAGGATGTGAGGGTACTGAATCCGGGCCCGGAGGAGGAAGAACGGATGCGGACCGCGATGGAGAGGCGGCGTGGTGCTGCTGCTGCGGGCATCAAGGGGAAGGGGAAGAAGCGCAAGGCAGCGGGAGTCATCCCGGAAGGTGCGGAGGGGGAACAACCTCCTGGGAAGAAGAGTGGATCTAGGTCTGGGAGTGCTGCGCCCTCGATGGGACTGGGTGCGGCGAGTCGGGCAGTCGCGAGCAGCTTGGCTATGGAGGAGGTGAAGCGTAAAGCCAATATGAGCGAGGCCGTCAAGTCACTGTACAGACCCAAAGATGGCAAGGCACGGAAGGAGACGTTTATGACCATGAACACGTTCACGAGGGTGAGTCGGCTTGAATGGATGATTCGATTCGCTGACAGATGACATTCTAGTACGCCTGAGTGAGAGTGCAGTATGGCTACATCATGTTCTAATAGAAAAGATACTATTTGATCTGTCGTGATATGATTTTCCGAGAATTTGACTCGACTGGAGCTGTTTTGTGTGGCTGAGCTGAGACGCCCGTCCCCCGAACGTCGTCTCGGTTCAGGATCTCACTCAGAGGCATCTGCGAGACATGCCCATCCCCCTTCTTAGAACCGTCCTCCTTTCCAAACAGTCTCTCCACAATTTGATCCCCAATTCCCTCCGCCTCGTATTTCCAACCCACGTTGTTGCCCCTCCTTCGCTTCGCCATACCCATAGCGTAAATAAGCACGGGAATCCCTCAGCGTTATATAGACATAGTCGCGTGCCCACTAATTCACCTCCCCATTCCCCTTCTCCCCCCTCCCCTTCCCATTCTCGTCGTCGTTTTGCCGCAATCGCATTCTCCCGTCTTAGCTCCTCCCCCCCATCCATCCTCGTCGTCCGCCCTGCCCGACCACGAGCCCTTCGCTTCTCCCCCTTCGCCCTTCACCCTCGTTTCTCCCCTCCCGCATCACGCATGTTCGTCTCTACGGAGCGGCTCTCGAGCGCATGGCGCCACACGCCCATGAAATGGAACCCCCTCCCCTGGTTCGTCGGCGCGCTCTTGCTCATCCTCATCCAATATAGACGCCACCGGTCGGAGAAAGAGGTCCACGTCGACGAGGACGGGTACGAGGTCGTAAGGCTCAAGGGTCCATTGCAGGTGGGTGTCCCAACGCCCTCTCCCTTTTTTTTTCACTATTTTTTTCCCTTGCGTCTACCATACATAATAAGGATGTCGCAATCGTTCTGCATCGTGGCATGCTTTTTTGGACCTCGGTCAATTTATCCTTTTGCGTTTGCGGGCTAACATTTCGGTCGTATTACCATTTCTCCTCGTCGTGCCCCAGCGACCTTGAGCAATAATCGCACGTCCGCGCACTCCCGCATGCGCCCTCCATACTCTCGCTGACCACGTAATCTCCCCACAGGTCCACATCCTTGGCGCACTCCCCCTGCGCAACCTCTCCCGCCTCTGGGGCTGGTTCAACTCGTTCGAGCTGCCCGTATGGCTCCGACCCATCAGCTTCAAGATATACGCCCTTTTCTTTGGCTGCGACCTCACCGAAATCGAGCCCGCCGACCTCCGCGAATACCCGTCCCTCGGCGCCTTTTTCTACCGCTCGCTGGCGCCCGGCACACGTCCCATCGCCGATGCCTCACTCGTATCCCCAGCCGACGGCACGGTGCTGCACTTTGGCGCGGTCCAGGGCGCACGTGTCGAACAGGTCAAAGGGCTCACCTACTCCCTCGACGCACTCCTCGGCGTCGAGCGATCACCCAGATCGCGCACGGGAACGCCGAACGGCAGCTCGCCGACTCTGTCGACGAAGGTCCCATTCCCCACGCGCGAGATGGCGATCGTCGACGACCGCGAGTTTGCGAATGTGAACGGGATAGAGTACAGCCTTTCGCAGCTGATCGGGGGGTCCGCGCCGACGACTCCGCACTCCCCAACTTCCCCCTCCGCTTCCGGCGGAGAAGAAGAGGCGGAAGGAGGAAGGAGCGCCGCTCAGGCGCCGGCTCCGGCCCCGGCCCCGGAATTCCCCACCGATCCGGCGGCGTACAAACGGCCGTCGCCGCAGCCGTTGCCACAGAAGTACGGCGTGCAGATCGATGCGTCCGTCGTGGAGCCGGATAGATCCGTCCAAGAAACGGTCGCCGATCACGCCTCTGTCGCGAAAGAGCTCGGACCGCGCAGCGCGCTCGCCGGCAGCGCGAGCATGCCTAGGCGCGGGTCGGTGCGGGTCAAGCCCGGAAACGCGCTCTTTTTCACCGTCATTTATCTCGCGCCTGGAGACTATCATCGCTTTCACAGTCCGACGGCGTGGGTCGTCGAGAAGCGCCGGCATTTCCAAGGTACGCGCACACCCCATTTTCCGTTTATGGCTTGGGGATATCTTCTTTTGGTCGTTGACGTGAGGGTGCAGGTGAGCTGTTTTCGGTTTCGCCGTGGATGGCCAAGCGATTGGAGAATCTGTTCGTTTTGAACGAACGTGTTGCGTTACTCGGGCGCTGGAGGCACGGGTTTTTCGGCATGGTCCCTGTAGGCGCGACGAACGTTGGCAGCATAAAAATTAACTTCGATCAGGTTCGTGTAATTGTTTTATGTTTTGCCAGTCTCTCGCTTACGTTTGTGACAGGCTCTGCGTACGAACGTCCGCGGTCGTCCGCCGCCGCCGGGGGCGTACACGGAGGCGGTATACTCGGCCGCGTCGCCGATTTTGCACGGCCAGCCGCTGAGACCGGGGCAGGAGATGGGTGGGTTTTGTCTTGGGAGCACGATCGTGCTCGTTTTTGAGGCGCCGCCGACGTTCCAGTTTGGGATTCATGCGGGACAGAAGGTGCGCGTGGGGCAGAAACTGGGAGATATGCCCAAGGAGAAGGAAGAGTAACTCGGGATGGCTGCTAGCAGCGCTGTTGATAACGTTTACCACCACATCATGATATGAGCCATCGTTGCATCTTTACAGTCCTTAGTACCACTACATCAACTAGATATATTTTCCTTTTTTCTCTCTCTCTCAGG
>Ga0137394_10001211_pt1 | contig 18627 bp, 8 predicted proteins | sample czobulk116metaG_FD_108278 | JGI IMG/M metagenome (GOLD analysis project Ga0137394, IMG submission 108278) | Vadose zone soil microbial communities from Angelo Coast Range Reserve, California, USA - czobulk1.16 metaG | ecosystem: Environmental > Terrestrial > Soil > Vadose zone | place: USA...
GAGATCCTCGCCGGCGATCGGGCGAATCCGGTCTCGGTCTTCAAGGGCGTGGTGCTGCGGCAGGCCATCCGCATTCGCGACCAGTCGGCCTCGCAGCTCGTGGTCGAGTGTCGCCATGCCTCGGCGAAGCTCACCGTCGGCGCGAAAAACGCCTTCTTCTTCGCGCAGAAGGACAGCGACATCATCTCGGCGCTGCTCAGCGCCGCGCGGCTGAATGCGCAGGTCGAGGCGACGGCCGTGACGCACGCGCAGCAGGTGCAGTTCCGCTCGAGCGACTGGGATTTCCTGCTTTCGCGCGCCGAGGCGAACGGCAAGCTCGTGCTCACCAATGACGACCGGGTGCGCGTGAAAGCGCCCGTCCTCTCCGGGCAGCCGGTGTGCACGCTGCAGTATGGCGCCACGATCCTCGAGCTCGACGCCGAGGTCGAGGCGCGCTCGCAGTTCGCCGGCGTGAAGAGCCTGACCTGGGACCCGGCGCAGCAGGCGATGGTCTCCAAGGACGCGGTCGATCCGCAGATCGCCGGCCCCGGCAACCTCGCCGGCGACGATCTCGCGGCGGTCGCCGCGCTGCCGAGCTTCGAGCTGCGCCACGCCGCGATCGTCGAGGACGAGGCGCAGGCCTGGGCCGACGCGCAGTGGGTGAAGTCCAAGCTGTCCAAGGTGAGCGGTCGCGCGAAATGCGAAGGCATCGCCGCCGTCAACCCGGGCGACCTGGTGGAGCTCGCCGGCGTCGGGCAGCGCTACAACGGCACCGTGTTGGTCACCGGGGTGCGCCAGGACTTCGACACGGCGCAGGGCTGGAAGACGCATCTGCAATTCGGCTCGGTGGACAAGTGGGCGGCGCAGGAGCACGCGATGTCGGCGCCGAAGGCGGGCGCGCTGCTGCCGGCGGTGAACGGCCTGCAGATCGGCATCGTGACCAGCAACCAGGATCCCGACGGCGAGCATCGCGTGCGCGTGCGCCTGCCGCTGGTGAACGACCAGGTCGACGGCGTCTGGGCGCGCGTAGCCTCGCTCGACGCGGGCGATCAGCGCGGGTTCTTCTTCCGCCCGGAGATCGGCGACGAGGTGGTCGTGGGCTTCCTCGAGGATGATCCGCGGCGCGCGGTGATCCTCGGCATGCTCCACAGCAGTGCCAAGGCCGCGCCGCTCGCCGGCTCGGACCAGAACCACGAGAAGGTCTATCGCAGCCGCTCGGGCATGCGCCTGTATTTCGACGACGACAAGAAGATCGCGCTGCTCGAGACGCCGGCGGGCAACCGCATGACGCTCTCCGAGCAGGACCAGGGGCTGAAGCTCGAGGACCAGAACGGCAACAAGCTCGAGCTCACGCCGCAGGGCATCGTCATCGAGAGCGCCTCGGCGCTCGAGATCAAGGCCGCCACCGATCTCAAGCTGTCCGGACAGACCGCCGAGCTCTCCGGCAGCTCGACGACCACCGTCAAGGGCACGACCGTCGCCATCAACTAGGAGCAACGCCATGCCCGCGGCTGCGAGAGTCGGCGATACCAGCAACCACGGCGGCAGCGTGACCGGTCCCGGCGTGAGCACCGTGCTCATCGCGGGCCAGCCCGCCGCTGTCGCCGGCGACCTCCATTCCTGTCCGCTCGGCTCGAACTCGCATCCGCCGGCGAGCCCGTTCCCCATGGGCAGCTCGAGCGTCATGATCGGCTCGCGCCCCGCGCTGCGCACGAGCGACGCCTGTGGCTGCGGCGCCATGGCCGCCGTCGGCGCGCCGACCGTCCTTATCGGCGGATGAGCGACTTCCTCGGCACGGGCTGGGGCTTCCCGCCGCGCTTCGATCGCGCCGGCGGCGGCGCCGCCATGGTCGCTGACGAGCAGGACATCGAGGAGAGCCTGCGCATTCTCTTCGGCACGCAGCGCGGCGAGCGCCTGTTCCAGCCGAAGTACGGCCTGGACATGAACGATCTCCTCTTCGAAGCGATGAGCACCACGATGCGCACGCTGCTGGAAGAGCGGGTGAAGATCGGCGTGCTCATCTACGAGCCGCGCATCGAGCCCCTCGCGGTCAAGGTGCACAGCCAGGAGCCGACCTCGGGCGAGCTGCACATCGAGCTCGACTACCGCGTGCGCGCGACCAACTCGCGGTACAACCTGGTGTTTCCGTTCTACCGCTCGGACAGCAATGAAGTCGCGCAGTCGGCCGCGCGCAGCCTGTCATGGACCTCCTCGAGCACCTGATCGCCCGCCCGGGCGAGACGCAGGAGGCCCGCCTGCCCGAGGGTCTGGCGCGCGGCTTCCTCGAGATCGAGGGCCGCTCCTCGTCCGACCTGTACGCCTATGCCCGCGCGCTCGCGCGGCAGATCCGCTACGCCTATGTGGACGCCGGCGCGATCAAGGACGACCTCGACTGGACGCCATTCTTTCCGGCGAACCGCCTGCCCAAGAGCCGTGACGGCGACACCCTGCCGCACCTTGCGCTGTTCGCCGCCTTTCTGAAGCTGCACCGCGTCCCGCGCGCCGCGATCAATGGCGTCACGGCGCGCCACCTCGACTTCTTTTATCGGCGCGTGCTGGGCTTCACGCCGCGCGAGCCCGTGCCGGACCGCGCCCACCTGCTCATCGAACTCAAGAAGACGGCCGCGCCGGTCGAGATCACGCCGGAGCACCTGTTCGCGGCCGGGAAGGACGCGGATGGCGTGGAGCAGCTGTACGCGCCCCTGCTGAAGACGGTCATCAATCGCGCCAAGGTCGAGGAGCTCGCCTCGGTGTACTTCGACCCGGCCGACGGCGGCACGGTGCGCTTCGCGCCGAAGGCGAACTCGGCCGACGGCGTGGGCGGCGAGCTCGAAGGCGAGGAGCCCAAGTGGCGCGCCTTCGGCTACGCGACCCTGCCTGCCGCGCCGGTGGGCTTCGCCTTCGCCTCGCCCGTGCTGCGCATGAAGGAAGGCACGCGCAGGGTGCGCATCGAGCTTGGCATCGAGGGGCTGGACGCTGGCTTCGCCGACGCGCTCGACCGCCGCCTGCAGGCCTTCGTTACCGCGCCCAAGCGCTGGCTCGGGCCCACCGAGGTGACGGTGACGCAATCCGGCGCTCGCCTCGTGCTCGAGTTCTCACTCCAGGCAAGCGACGATGCCGTCGCCGATTACGACCCGGCAAAGCATGCGCACGCCTTCGCCACGCGGCTGCCGGTGGTCCAGATCCAGTTCAAAGAAGCGACGCAGAACTACGGCCCGCTGCAAGCGCTGGTGGTCCTGTCGGCAAAGATCGCGGTCGAAGTGAGCGGCGTGAAGTCGCTAGAGCTCGAAAGCGACGCCGGCAGGCTCGACCCGCGGCGCACCGTGATTCCTTTCGGCCCGCAGCCGATGCCGGGCTCTCGCTTCTTGGTGGGGTTTCCGGAGGCGCTGGCTAAGAAGCTCGAGGCGCTCACGCTTGAATTCGCGTGGCTCGGCGTGCCCGATTTTGCCACCCGCTACGCGGAATACGAGACACAGCATCAGCCGCTGCCCACGCTCGACAATATCCAAGCGCAGGTCACCGTCCGAGACGCCGCGGGACACGAACTGTGGCCCGCGCAGACGCACCCGCTGTTCCAGCCGACGATGGCGCTGGCGCCGGGACCGGCGGAGAGCTCGCCCGCCCCCGAAAAGCACGTGCGCACGCTCGCCGCGGGCGGCAGTGCCTGGCTGCACCGGGCGTGGCAGCGCGAAATCCTCATTCGGCCGATGTACAGGCTGGATTTCGGCGCGGCCGGGCCGCGCGCAGGCTTCATCACGCTGAAGCTCGAGGGTGATCTGCGCCACGCCGAATATCGCAGGAAACTGCTGTCCGGCAGCGCGCCCAAGCAGGAGCCCTACACGCCGGCGCTCGGCGAAATCTCGCTTGCGTACCGCGCGAGCGACGAGGCGCGCATCGACGCGCCGAACGACGAGCCGGGCTTCACCGGCGCTGACGTCGAGTTCTACCACGTCGGCGCCTTCGGGCAGCGGCGCGAGCACGCCTGGCTGCGCGAACAGCTCGCCTTCGTCGCCGCGAAGCGGGTGCCGCTCGTGCCGGAGTATCGCGATGAAGGCGAGCTCGCGATCGGCCTCTCGGGGCTCGATCGCGGCGACAGCGTGAGCCTGCTCTTCAAGGTGGCGGAAGGCAGCGCCGACCCTGAGGTTGATCCGCCGCCGCAGGTGGCCTGGGCGGTTCTCTGCGATAACTACTGGAAGCCCCTTGCCGGCCGCGAGGCGGTGCGCGACGGCACCAACAACCTCCTCGCCACCGGCATCGTCAACCTCACCATCCCAACCGAGGCGAGCACGCAGAACAGCTTCTTCCCTGCCGGGAAGATATGGGTAAAAGGGTCGGTAGACGAGCACGTGAACGGCGTGTGCGAGCTCGTGAGCGTCGCTGCCAACGCGGTCGAGGTCGAGCGGCGCACGGGCCACGGCACGGCGCTGCCCAAGGCGACGATCGCGAAGCTGAAGACCCCGGTCGCCGCGGTGAAGGGCGTGTCGCAGCCGTTCGCGAGCTTCGGCGGCAAGCCGCCCGAGTCGCCCGACGCGTTCAATACGCGCGTGGCGGAGCGGCTGCGGCATCGCAACCGCTGCATCACGGCCTGGGACTACGAGCGCAGCGTGCTCGAGGCGTTTCCGGAGGTGCGCAAGGTGAAATGCATCCCGCACTGCGCGAACCGGGGCGAATGGCACGACCCCGGTCACGTGACCATCGTCGTGGTGCCCGACCTGCGGAATCGCAATGCGGTCGACCCGCTGCAGCCGCGCGCCGACGCCGGTACGCTGAGCCGCATCCGCCAGCACGTCGAGGCGCGCGCGCCGATGGGCATCGGCGTCCATGCGCGCAATCCGCGCTACGAGCGCGTGCACCTCGACTTCAAGGTGCGTTTCCGCACCGGCATCGAGTTCAACTTCTACGCGCGCCAGTTGCACGCCGCGCTCATCGACCACCTGTCGCCGTGGGCGCACGACCCGGGGCGCGCCATCGCCTTCGCCGGCGCCCTGTATCGCTCGGAGATCCTCGACTTCGTCGAAGAGCTGGACTACGTCGACTACGTCAGCGATTTCCGCATGTATCACCTGCGCGGCGGCGCCGACGACAGCGAGGATGTGAGCGAGGCGCGCGCCGCGACCCCGGACGCGATCCTCGTGTCCGATGCCACGCACGACATCGGGGCGGTGCCATGACTCCTGCCACCGTGCGCAAACCCGAGGTTCTGGAGCTGGGGCTGGACCCCAAGCCGCTGTTCCGGCTCGGCATGGGTGCGGTGCGCGGCTATGCGCGCGGGCAATGGACCGACCACAACGTCCACGACCCGGGCATCACCATGCTCGAGCTGTTGTGCTATGCGCTCACCGACATCTGCTACCGCGCCTGCTATCCGGTGGAGGACCTGCTCGCGGCGCGCGTCGACAACGCGGCCAGCATGGCCGCGCACTTCGCGCGGCCCCGCCGCGCGCTGGCGAATGCGCCGCTGAGCGCGCTCGACTACCGCCGGCTGATGCTCGACGTGGTAGGCGTGCGCAACGCGTGGATCGAGGATTTCGTCGCGCCGACGTACTACGCCGATGCGATCGAGGGCAAGCTGGCGCACGACGACCCGGGACTCCCCGGCGTGCGCGAGGTGCACCTGCGCGGCCTGCACGGCGTGCGCATCGAATTCACCGACGAATCGAGCGCCGCCGACAAGGCGCGCATCCGCGCCTCAGCGCTGCAGACGCTGCTGGCCAACCGCTGCCTGTGCGAGGACTTCGCCGACGTCGCCGAAGTCGAGCGGCAGGACTTCGTGCTGTGCGCCGGGATCGAGCTCGAGCCCGACGCCGACGTTCTCGAAACGTACGCCACGATTCTGCTCGTGGTGCAGCGCTACCTCGCGCCGGGCGTGAAGCGCCATGGCCGCGAGGAGCTGCAGCGCAGCGATCCCGAGCTCTTCGAGGGTCCGGCGCCGCGGCACGGTTTCGTCGATACCGGCGAGCTCGAGGCCGCCGAGCTGCGCACGGCGCTGCGGCTGTCGGACGTCATCAGCGAAGTCATGGACGTGAGCGGCGTGAAAACGGTGCGCGACATCATCCTGCGTCCCAAAGGCATGGACCCGAACGCCCCGATCGAGAGCAAGTGGGAGGTGAGCGTGGATCCAGGCAAGCGCGCCGGCCTGGACCCGGAGGCGTCGCGCCTCGTCCTCTACAAGGGCGGCATGCCCCTGCCGCGGCCGGCAACGGCGGTGCAGCGCTACGGCGAGCTGAAGAGGGAGGATGAGCGGCAATACGCGCCGCGCGCCTCGGAGGACAGCCCCATTCCGCTCGGCCGTTTCCGCGACGCCGCTGAGTACGAGACGGTGCAGCAGCATTTCCCCGCCCTCTACGGCGTCGGCGACGCGGCGCTGCCCTTCGGCTCGAGCCTCGAGCGCCGGGCGCAGGCACGCCAGCTCGCGGCCTGGCTGCTTTTCTTCGATCAGCTCATGGCAAACGACTGCGCCCAGCTTGCCTCGCTGCGCGAGCTTTTTTCCCTCGACCCGGACCTCGAGCATACGTACTTCACTCGGCCGGTCGGCGAGCTGCGCGAGCTCTATCCCGCGGGCGCCAGCGGCGAGACGCCGGCCGCCTGGCGCCTGCGCATCCAGGCAATGCTCGACGCGCTGGCCGAGGACCGCCCGGCGATGCTCAAGCGCCGAAACCGCTTCCTCGACCATCTCCTGGCGCGCTACGCCGAGCGCCTGCAGGACGACCTCGCCATCCAATCCGCGCTCTTCGGCACGACGCCGGGCACCGCGGCGCGCGCGAAGTGCTCCTTCCTGAGCGCTTATCCCGAGCTCGGGGCGGCGCGCGGCCTCGGCTTCGACTACACGCGCGATGCTCCCGACAACGTCTCGGGACTCGAGCGGCGCCTCGCGCACCTCCTCAGCTTGGGCACGCAGAGTCGGGAGGTCTACCGGGAGCGCGACAGCGACGGCGTGGACGAGTACCGCTTTCGGGTGCGCTGGCGCTTCTCCGAGGGCGTGCTCCTCAGCAGCACGCGTCACTGGTCCACGGCGGCGCAGGCGGCGGCCAAGATGGACCAGGCTATCGCGGCGGCCGCGCGCGCCGCCGGCTACCGGCGCGCGCAGACCACCGACGGCCGCTATTACTTCAATCTGGTCGACGCAGGCGGACAGGTGGTCGCCCGGCGCCTCCAGTACTTCAGCACCGCCGCGCAGCGCGACGCGGCGATCGAAGAGCTGCTCGGTCTCTCCAACGAGCGCCTGTGCGTCATCGAGAACATCCTGCTGCGTCCGCGCCCGGACACCAAGGCGGACGAATTCCTGCCGATCTGCGCCGTGCCGGACTGCGGCGCCGGCTGCGCCGCCGACGATCCGTACTCGTACCTGCTCCACGTGGTGCTGCCGGCCGGCGCTGGACGCTTCCGCAACATGGATTTCCGCAACTTCGCCGAGAGCGTGATCCGCCGCGAGACGCCCGCCCACCTGCTGCCCAAGATCTGCTGGGTGAGCGACGAGGACATGCAGCGCATCGAGAAAACCTGGGCCGCGTGGTGCGCCCTGCTCGCCGGGGCGGACACCACCGGCCGCAAGGAGAAGTTCGCCGCGCTGCGCGACGCGCTCTACGCATCGAAGAGCGTGTACCCCGAGCGCACGCTCGCCGACTGCGAGGCGCAGGAGAAATTCCTCCTGGGGCGCAGCGCCCTGGGAAGCCTGAAAGGAACACCGCCATGACCGACACCATCCGCAATCTGGACGACATCGCCACGCGCTACACCGTGTTCGAGCAGGACCAGGTGCTGACCCCGGCGCAGCTCAACAGCGTCTCGGAGTACCTGGGCGACCAGGAGCGCCTCACGCGCGTCGGGCTGCTCGGCGTGGGCATCGCCTGTGGACTGTGGGCGGGGCTCGACGGCAACGAAGTGGTGCTCGGCCACGGCGTGGGCGCCACCACCGACGGCGATCTCGTGTTCCTCGACGAGCCGACGCGTTATGACCGCTACAAGCCCTACGACCGCTCCGCTCCCGTGTACCCGCCGTTCATGCGCAACGACAAGATGATCCTCGCCTACGAGCTGGTGCGCAAAGGCGAAAGCGACAGCCGCGCGCTGGTGCTGAGCGGCTTCAAGGCGCGCGAGGGCCTCGAGCTCGGCTCGATGGCGGCGGTGCTGTACGTCGAGAGCTACCTGCGCGACGACGATCTTTGCACCGGCACCGACTGCGACAACCGCGGCAAGGAGTCGATGCATACCCTGCGCCTGCTCCTCGTCGAGCGCGAGTCGGCCGCGGCGCTCGCCGCCGCCCTCGCCACGCCCGACCGCGCTGCGCGCACGCCGCTCGACCCGGTGGTGATCGCGCGCGCGGTCCTGCGCGGCACGCTCGCCGCGGAAGCCGATCTCGCGGCGGTGTACCGCCAGGCCTGCGCCAAGATACATGGCGAGCTCGTGCGCGCGCTGGGGGCGTTGTGGGGACCGTGCAAGCCGTTTCTGGAGGACCTGGCCGACGCCGACCCTGGGCCCCGCTGGCGCAAGGCGCTCGAGACCATCCGGGACGCCGCGAGGGACCGCGGCATCCAGTACTACTACGACTTCCTGAAGGACGTCGCCGAGACCTACAACGCCTTCCGCGACGCCCTGTTTGGCGACACGGCGGTGTGCTGCCCGGACCCGGCGGCGTTTCCGAAGCACCTGGTGCTCGGCGCGCTCGACCCCAAGCAGCGCAGCGCGCGCGAGCGCACGGGGTTCTATCCCTCGCCGATGGTGAGCGCCGCCTTCGAGCAGCGCGCGCGTGCCCGCTTCCTCATTGCAAAGCTCGACACGCTCATCACCAAGTTCGCGCCGCCGGTGCCGGCGGCGGAGCTGCGCATCACGCCGAGCGCCTTCGAAGATCGGCCGCTCGAGCAGCGAGCGATCCCGTTCTACTACGAACCGGTCGCAACGCACACCGCGTGGAGCTACACGCTCTCGCGCCGCGACCTGCAGCGCTACAACTATTCGTACAACGCCGACCGCTACGGCGCCCAAGGGGCGGCGGCGAAGCCGCTCGAGGCGCAGATCGGAGCCTTCGACTTCTTCCGCATCGAGGGCCACATCGGCCGGCCGCTGGGCGCGGTGCGCGAGCAGCTCGATCCGCTGATCCGCCAGGCCAACTTGCCGATCGACGTCGAGTACCTGCGGTTGGACAAGCCGCCCAAGGGCTGGCGCCCGCCCTGGCGCGGCGCGGACCTGGTGCCTTTTCACGAGCTGCTGAAGGCGGAGCTCCTGACGCAGCTCGACGAGGCCGACCAGTATGGCGACCTTTTCGTCACGCAGGTGAAGAGCGCGGTCGCCGCTCAGCGGATCAGCGACGCGGACAACAACGGGGTGCCGCTCGGCAAGACGGCCGACGACAAGAAGCTGCTCATGTCCCGGCCTGCCAAGTCAGCGGCGAAGAAAATTGGCGGCGAGACCTATGACCCGACATGGAAGGACGACTACCAGGACGTGACCGCCGGCGCGGCCGAGTTCCAGGAAGCCTTTACGCTGGTGTCGAAGAAGGATTTCGCCTCGCCGCTGGACAGCGTCATCGCCGGACAACCGGCGCGCTGGCTCAACTGGTTCGACATCATGATCGACGACGCCGGGCAGAAGGACGCGGAGCGGGCGCAACTCTCGGCGTTTCTGCAGCAGCACCCCGGACTCGAGCACTACGCCGGCGTGCTGCGGGGCGGCACGTTTGTCGTGGTGTGCGACGCGGCCGACCTCGTCGTCGCCGATTTCATGCTGCCGTACAACTGCTGCGAGCCGCGCGTTGCGCCGCCGAAGCCGGTGCCGCTGCCCAAGCCGCCGCGGCCGACCATCGTGTGGGAGAAGCCGATCCGGTTCGTGCCCTATATCGACAAGACGCGCTTCGAGAAGCTGCGCCTGGACATCTTCGACCAGGTGCAGAAGGACTACGAGCTGAACAAGAAGTACTTCGAGGGCCTCAAGGACACCGTCGACATTTTCGCCGGCGCTAAGGCGGGCGGCGGCACGACCTTCCCCGGCGGTACGGTTACCGCGCCCGGAGGCGGGTTCACCGATCCGGCGCTCGACCTATACGCTCGCGACACAGCCTGGAAGACGCGGAGGGTCGAGCTGATCCACCTGCAGCTCCTCGATCCCGAGCTCGACCCGGAGAAGCGCACCGGGTTGGACAAGCAACTGCAAAAAGCGGAGATCGAGCTCGCAGCGTCGGTCGGCGACATGACCGAGTACGTCGCCGCGCGCAAGATGGATGTCAAGAAAGGCACCGAGGGCAGCCGCGCACTGACGTTCGCCGCGGACAGCCTGAAAAACGTCGGCGCCATCGACGCGCTCACCCTGGTTGAGAAGCAGCTCAACGCCGTCCGGGTGAAGGCGGGAACGTTGCCCGATGCGCAGATCATGATCGACAACATGCTTGCCGGCCGGATGCACTGAGATGACGCCGGGCGTGCACCGCGTGCGCAGGCAGAGCTGGGGCGTTGCCGTGCGCTCGGCCGAGGAGGCGTTCGCCACCCGCGTCCGGCTGCGCGTCGCGCTCGAGCACGAACTGCCCGCGGCTCTGGGCCGCGCCTTCGACCGCGTGGCGCCGGGCGCAGCGATCGTGCACATCCCGAGGCTCGAATTACGCCTGCGGGTCCCAAGGCTCGATGCCCTGGCGGGCGCCCTCGAGGAGGCGATCGAGCGTGAGCTACGCCTGCAGCCGCCGCAGGCGGCCCGCGAAGCCGCGATCGATCGCCTGCAGGTGCTGCTCGACTACCTCGACACCGGCATCCTGGCGTGGCATGCGGCGCAGGACGACCCCATGGCCGTCGCCGCGGAGCTGCGCGCAACGCTGCTCGACAACCTGGAGGTTGTCGCCCGACGCGGGCCCGCCCCGGATACTTCGTTTGGCGCGGCAGTCCTGTTCTATTTTCGCTTGCTTGCCCTGCTGCCCGAGGAGAAATGGCCGCTGCTGGCGCTTTCGCCATTCGCCTCCTTGGCCGAGGCGCTCGATGCGCGCGCGGCGGCCGCCGTCATCGCCGCGGTGTTCCCCGAAGGTGTCAACGTGGAGCAAGCGTCGGCGGAAGCGCTGCGCCTTCTGCAGCTCTCGCCGCGCGCGGCGATCAGCGCGCTCACCGCGATGCGTGCCTCGCGTGCGCGCGAGGTGCAGCGCATTGCCGCCTGGGTGCTCGCCGCCGCCCGCGCGCCCGACGCAGCATTCCGCGAGGAGGCGAACGCCGCAGCGGCAGCCGCCGTTTTCCCGACAGACCGTTACGGCGGGGCCGTGCGAATCACCGACGGCGCGCCAATAACCACGCCTGTGGCTGAAGAGCCTTGGGCCACAGCGTTTGCTGCGCCGGCAAGCAGTGGCCGCGATGCGGCGCCTGCGGTTGCGCTCATGGCCGGTAATGCGGGCCTCGTCCTGCTGCACCCGTTTCTGCCGGCGCTCTTCAAGGTCTGCAGCATTCATCGCCCGCCGGAACCGCTCGCGGTGGAGCGCGCCGCTGCGCTGCTCTATTGGCTCGCGACTGGTCGCGAGGAGGTGCACGAATTCGAGCTCGGCTTCGTCAAGCTGCTCGTCGGGCTGCGGCCGGAGACGCCGCTCGCTCCGTCGGCGGGCTTGCTCGGCGCTCGCGAGCGCGAGGAAGGCGAAGCGCTGCTGGCTGCGGTGATCGGCCACTGGAAAACGCTCGGCAGGACCTCGATCGACGGCTTGCGCGTCGCATTCCTGCAGCGGCGCGGCGCGCTGCACGAGGAAGAAGCCGGATGGCGGCTGCAGCTCGAGCCGGAGTCGTTCGACGTGCTCCTTGGGCACCTGCCTTGGAGCTTTGCCACGGTGAAATTGCCATGGATGACACAACCGCTGTTCACGGACTGGCCGACGCCGTAAGGGCGAACGCCGGCGATCTCGAGGCCGACCTGGAGTGGTTCACGCGCGTGCTCGACGCGCGCCTGAAAGGCTACTTCGGCAACGCCGGCGGGGCTTATCCCGATCCGATCGCCATCGCGCCGCCGCCGCTCGAGCGCGGCTCCGACTACGCGCGCTTCATCCACGACAGCCGCGTGCCGCCCAGTGCGCGCCTGGTGATCCTGCTCGCGCTGATCCCGCACGTCCGGCCGCAGCTTCTCGACGTCCTCTGGTCGCGCAACGAGGTGACGCAGCGCGGATTCACGGAGTTCGGCGGCATGCAGGGCGCGACGCACGGCGGCTTCATCCCGACCGGCGAAACGGCCGCGTTCCTCCTCGCCGGCGACGACCTGCCGGCGCGCTTCTCCATGACACGGATCTTCGAGGCGGACCAGTTCCTCGCGCGGAGCAACGTGGTGCACCTTTCGGCGGTGGCGCCGGGCGAGTCCGCGCTGAGCGGCACGCTGGTGCTGTCGCGCGAGCACCTGCACCGCTTCACGACCGGCCTCGAGCGGCGCCCCGTCTTCAGCGCCGAATTCCCAGCGCGCCTGATCCGCACCGAGCTCTCCTGGGAGGATCTCGTGCTGCCGCGCTCGACCCTCGAACAGCTCGAGCAGATCAGGAACTGGATCGTGCATGGCAGCCGCCTGCTGGGCGAGTGGGAGATGCACGGCCGCCTGCAGCCAAACTACGTCAGCCTCTTCCACGGCGTTCCTGGCAGCGGCAAGACCACCGTCGCGTCACTGCTCGGCAAATATTGCGGGGGCCGGGACGTCTACAAGCTCGACCTCAGCATGATCGTGTCCAAGTACATCGGCGAAACGGAGAAGAACCTCGCCCGCGTGTTCGACCTCGCCGAGCATAAGGGCTGGATCCTGTTTTTTGACGAGGCGGACGCCCTATGGGGCTCCAGAACACGGGTCACCGATTCCCATGATCGCTTTGCAAATCAGGAGGTCAGTTTTTTACTGCAGCGCATCGAGGATTTCCAGGGTGGCGTGGTGATCTTGGCATCGAACCTGAAGGCGAACATCGACGATGCCTTCATGCGCCGCTTTCACTCGGTGATTCATTTCCCGACGCCGGGGCCCCTGGAGCGAGCGCGCCTCTGGCGCCAGGCCTTCCCACGGCGCGCCAAACTGGACGAACGCATCGACCTCGGCGCCATCGCCGAGAACCACGAGGTCACCGGCGGGACAATTATGAACGTGGTGCGCCACGCGTCACTCACGGCACTGGCGCGCGGCGACGAGCGCATCCTGCTCGAGGACCTCGAGGACGGCATCCGCCGCGAGCTGCTCAAGGAAGGTCGGGCGCCCTAGCGGGTAGCCATGAGAGTCGCGGTCCACAAGACCGTCACGCGCAGCCCGGCTGTCCGCCCAGCCGCGGCGGCGCATGTGCAACCCGCAACGCAAACCTCCCGCGCGAGCGATCCGGCGGAGCGCGAAGCCGAAGCGACGGCGCGGAACGTCATCCGCATGCCGTTGCCGGCGAGCGCGGTAGCGCGAGTACAAAGGAATCCGCCGCCGGGTCCGGGCCAGCCGCTGCCGCCCAACGTGCGTGCGTTCATGGAGCCGCGCTTTCGCGCCGACTTCAGCGCGGTGCGCGTCCATACCGGCCCGCAGGCGGCGCAGCTCAACCGCCAGCTGAACGCCCGCGCCTTCACCGTTGGCCAGCACATCCACTTCGGCGAGGGCCGCTTCCAGACCGAAACGGAAGAAGGCAGGGAACTCATTGCGCACGAGCTCACCCACACGTTGCAGGAGGACGCCGGCCCGGCGCGCGTGCAGCGCCTCGGCCTCGACGACGTGCTCGACGGCCTCGCCGAGCTCGCCGCCAACGTGCCGGGCTTCACGCTGCTCACGCTGATCATCGGGCGCAACCCCATCAACCTGCGTGTGGTCGAGCGCAACGCGGTCAACCTGCTGCGCGGCTTCATCGGCCTCATCCCCGGCGGCGAAGTCCTGTTCCAGGTGCTGGAGCGCTACGGCGTGGTGCGGCGGCTGGGCGAGTGGATCGGCCAGCAGAGCGAGGCGCTCGGCCTCAACTTCGCCGCGATTCGCGACGCCTTCACGCGCTTCACCGACTCGCTCGGATGGCGCGACATCTTCAGCCCGGCCGACGTCTGGCGGCGGGCGCAGGCGATCTTCGCGCCGCCGCTCGCGCGCATCCGCGATGTCGCCACCGGGCTCGTGACGCAGGCGATCGCCTGGCTCAAAGAGAGGTTCATGCAGCCGCTCGCCGATTTCTGTCGCGAGATCCCGGGATACTCGCTGATCACCGTGCAGCTCGGGCGTGACCCGTTCACGAACTCGCCGGTGGCGCGCACTGCGATGAACGTAGTGCGGGCGGTCGCCGAGTTCATTCCCGGCGGGCGCGAGAAGGTCGACCAGCTCGCGCAGTCGGGCGCGCTCGAGCGCGCCTACCAGTGGTTCATGCAGGAAACGCGGACGCGCAACCTGACCTGGGAGCGCATCAGCGGCACCTTCGTGGAAGCGTGGAACGCGCTGCGGCTGGAGGACGTGCTGCACCCGATCGACACCCTGCGGCGCATGGTGAACCTGTTCGCGCCACTGCTCACCGACCTCGCCGGCTTCGCGCGCGCCGCGCTGACGAAGCTCGCCGAGCTCATCTTCGAGGCGGCGATGGGCGCCGGCGGCGCGCGCATCGTGGCGATCTTCCGGCGCGCGCGCGACACCTTCAACGTGATCATTGCCGACCCGGTGCGCTTCCTGCGCAACCTGCTCTCGGCGATCGGCCAGGGCATTCGCCAGTTCATGGCGAACATCCTCACGCACCTGCGCGACGGCGTGATCGCCTGGCTCGCCGGACCGGTGGCGCGCTCCGGCATCCAGATGCCGGAGCAGTGGGACCTGCGCGGCATCATCTGGTTCGTCCTGCAGATCCTCGGCCTCACCTGGACGCGCGTGCGCGAGAAGCTCGTCCGCCTGATGGGCGAGCGCCCGGTGGCGATGCTGGAAGCGGGCTTCCGGCTGATTCAGGAGATCCGCGAGCGCGGACTGGTGCAGGCGCTGCGCGATCGCGTCACCGAGTTCTTCGGCAATCTGCGTGACGCCGCGCTCGGTGCGATCCGCGGCTTCATCCAGCAGCGCCTGGTGATGGCGGGCATCCAGCAGCTCCTGTCGCTCCTGAGCCCGGTCGGTGCGGTGATCCAGGCGATCATCAAGACCTACAACACCGTCCAGTTCTTCATCCAGAAGATCAACGAGATCCTCGATCTGGTGGAGTCGATCGTCAATTCGATCGCCGCCATCGCCGCCGGCGCACTGACCTCCGCGGCGAACTTCATCGAGCGCACCATGGCGCGCACCATCCCGGTGATCCTCGACTTCCTCGCGCGCTTCATCGGCCTCGGCGACGTCGGCGCGCAGGTGCAGTCCACGATCCGCAGCATCCAGGCGCGCGTCGACCAGATGCTCGACCGCGCCGTCGACTGGATCCGCCGCCAGGCCGCGAGCCTCGCGAGCCGCGCGCTCGGCGGCGATCCGAACGCTACGCCCGAACAGCGGCTGCAGCGCGGAGTGAGCGAGGGGCAGGCAGCGGTGAACCGCCTGCCCGGCAACACGATCGGCCGCGCGCTGATTACGCCGGTGCTCGCCGCGATCCGCGTGCGCCATGCGCTGAGAAGCCTCGACATCGAGGCCGAGAACGGGCGGTGGGTGGTGGTGGGAGAAGTCAACCCGCGGCTCCGCGGTCCCACGGCGAAGCTCGCCGAGGTGGGTCCGGGTATCGCTAGCTCGCCGTTCCAGAGCCGCATCAGCTTCGCCGCGCTACGGTCGCTGAGCTACGGCGGGGTGACACTGCGCGTCGGCGCTCGCATGACCGCCGACCCGGTCGGACCCGACATGATCGACCGCGGCAGCACGGTTTCCGACGGCGCACGAACGGACTTGCGGGGACTCATCGGCGCGCGCCAGAGCCGCTATCGCGTGGGGCACCTTCTCAACCACCACATCGGCGGCAGCGGCAGCGACTGGCAGAACCTCACCCCGCTCTCAGCAAGCGGCAACGCACTGCACTTCACGCAGGTGGAAGACGCAGTCCGCACCATCGTCGAAAGCACGTCGAGTTCGAGTCGTTGGGTCTATTACGACGTGGTGCCGCGGTACGGTGGGCACTCGTCGATCCCTGCGGCTGCGGATCCGGCGGAAGCGCTGTTCGCCAGGGAGCTCGACTGCCAGTGGCAGCTGCTGGAACCGGACCTGCCAAACAATCCGACTCGACTGCGCCGCACCGGACCACCGTACAGGCGGCAGGTCACCAACACCCTGCCCAGCTAGATCGCCATGCCCGAGCCAACCGCCACCCGATCGGCTACGCCCAACCGTACTGCAACTCCGCGGCCGGTTGCAACGACGCGCGTGGTGCAGAGTCCGCTGCTGCGCGGACGCGCCGCTGGAAAGGAAGCGGCGCCGGCGCCGTTCCGGTCTCCCACTCTCGCGCGCCTGCTCGGCGCCTTCGGCAAGGCGACGCCGGGCGTCTCGCATCCGCGGCCGAAAAAGCCGGCCCCACTCCCTCCAGGCGTGAGCGACGCGCCCGCGCCCGAAGCGCCACAGCCACCGCTGGGTGAAACGCTGCCGCGAGCGCCAAGGAAACCTTCCGAGGACCCTGCCTTCCAGGCGGTGAGAGGCGACGTACGCACGGACGCCAAGCGGCAGCGCAGGCACGCGCTGGCGAGCCGCAAGCGAAGCGAAGCCGAGGCTGCATCTGCGCTGGAGAAGGGAGAGCAGGAAGCCCAGAACGCCAAGGAAACCAACACCGCCGAGATGGAGCGCGTCGGCTCGGCGCAGCAGAGCGCCGCCAGCCGCTTCAGCGCGGAAGAGTTCAAGAAGCAGTTGAAGACCCGCATTGAGGCGAAAAAGCCGCATGACGAGAAAGAAGCGAAGGACCTCGCCAAGCAGCCGCCGCTCGAGCATGTCGAGCAGGATTTCTCCGGCAGGGTCGCAGAAGAGCAGGGCAAGGTCACCGGCCCGCTGGATGCGAAAGCGGTTCCGGACCCGGCTGGCGGCAAGGCGGAGAAGCCCGAGGCGAGCGTGCCGAAGCCCGTGGCGCCGCCAGCAGCGAGACCGGTCGGGACCGCGCGCGCCGCGCCCAAGCCCAAGGCGTGGTGGGAGATCTCGCAGAAGAAGGAGAGCGACAAGCTAGACAGCCTGATGGCCGAAAACCGGCTGTCGGAACAGCAGCTCGAAAACTCGCGCGAGCCCTCGTTCATCGAGACGCTGCAGCGTAAGCGCGAGGCGCAGAAGAAGGCGGCCGAAGCGCCGAACATCTACCGCCAGCGCGAAGCGGTCATCCTGCAGACCGCGCAGGCGCGCGCCGACAAATCCCTCGCCTCCGGGCTGGAAGGCATGAACGTGGCGCAGCGCAGGGCTGGCGCGCAGGTGTTCGGCGGGCAGCAGAAGACCGAGACCAAGACCGAGAAGCGCCAGCGCGAGATCAAGACCACGATCGACGGCATCTATGAGGGCACCGTAAAGGCCGTCAAAGCGATCCTCGAGGGCATGGCGAAGCAGGTCAAGGAAGACTTCGCCAAGGCACTAAAGGACAAGACCGAGGAATTCAACAAGGAGGTCGCGCGGCGCATCAGCGACTACTACGGCGACTGGAGGATCGACGACGACCTCTTCGGTCCCGACGACGTGATCGTGAACGACGACAAGGACGGCACGACGCGGCCCATGACCTTCGAGGAGAAATGGGGAGGACGCGGCGGAAAGCGGATCAACCCCGATGTCTACCGCATCTTCGTCCAGGAGAAGGACAAGTTCGTGCGGGCGATGGACGCGGCGCTCGACGTCATCGCGAACAACGTGCAGGCCGGGCTAACAGCCGCCCACAGCGCGATCAAGGCCGGCGAAGCGTTTATCGCGGTTTTCAAGGCGTCGCTGCAGGGAGCCGAGCTCGAATACGCCGAAAGCCTCGAGCAGGAAGTGAAGATGAAGTTCGAGAGCCTCGAGGCAAGCATCGACGACGCGCGGGAGGACCTGCTGCAAACGCTGGCCGACGAGTACAGCGAGAGCGTGCAGCAGCTCGAGAAGAGCTTCAACGAGATCAACGACGAGCTGAAGAAAGGCTGGCTCGAGCGCGCCGCGGAGTTCATCAAGACCATCGGCAAGACCATCTTCCAGCTCGCCGACCTGCTGCTCACCATCCTGGTGCGCATGGCGCATCTCGTGTGGGATATCGTCAAGCATCCCATCCGCTTCTTCGAGACCCTGGTGGCCGGCCTGATGCAGGGGATCGGCAACTTCATCTCCAACATCGGCACCTACCTGCAGGAGGCGTTCTGGACCTGGATCACCGGCGCCACGCCGGCCAAGAACATCCGCCTCACGGGCGGCTCCGGCCCCGCGGCGCTATTCAACATCGTGCTGCAGGTTCTCAGCCTGACGCCGACCGATTTGCGCGCCATCGCCGAAAAGGTGCTGGGCAAGGAATTCATGCAGCTGCTCGACAAGGGCGAGCAGCTCGTGGAGAAAGCGCTCGAGCCGGTCACCATCCTCCTGACCAAGGGGCCGCTCGCGCTGTGGGAGTACATCAAGGACCAGGTCGTCAGCATGATCCGCTCGACCTTCGATCGCATCCGCGAATCAGTCTTCAACGCGTTCGTCGAGAAGGGCCTGAAATGGATCGCCGGCTTCTTCATCCCGGGCGGCGGCTTCGTCAAAGTGGTGAAGGCCGTCTTCCGCGCCTTCCAGTTCGTGGTCGATAACCTCGAGCGCATCCGCCACTTCTTCGACTCCGTGTTCGACTCGATGGAAGCCGCCACTCAAGGC
>Ga0137394_10001212_pt1 | contig 18624 bp, 26 predicted proteins | sample czobulk116metaG_FD_108278 | JGI IMG/M metagenome (GOLD analysis project Ga0137394, IMG submission 108278) | Vadose zone soil microbial communities from Angelo Coast Range Reserve, California, USA - czobulk1.16 metaG | ecosystem: Environmental > Terrestrial > Soil > Vadose zone | place: USA...
AAGGCTTGATCTATAGGGCTTGGTTCGACTCATGTTGGGCTTCTAGACGCCGTACAAACCAGATGATGCATATCGATGATCTGCTCGCACGCATCCTCCTCCGCCTCGAGGTATTTTAAGGCGCTTTAACTTATAAAGTCGGCTGAGCTAACCTGTATGTCCATGTTGTTTAGTATTTGCATCACAATAAATGACGTTCTATCCGTTGATAGCCATCGAGCACACTGGGCAACTTGAGCTGGCACATCACATCCAAATCGATAAATATCTCGTAGGCATGCCAGTAAACGGGTTTTTTCATCACCCACACTTGACTGATAACATGGCCAACTGTGTTGAGTCAGGCCAGTTACGCCTAGGTCAACAAGCGTTCCAAGACCAGAATCGCCGGACGCACAGGCTAGGACTGGGCAACGGAGCGCTCGTCCAAGGATTGTAAAGTCCCGAGCATCTACGACGGGAAGGGCACGAGACAGAGGGCTGCCTGCCTACAGCAGTACGCCGCTCAGCATCTCGCAACCCGACACGGATAACCCACACTTCTTAGTAAGCCGACTTGCTCTGCCACGGAGAGCACATTTCTTTCAGGGATTATGCAAAACGTGCCAAATGCCCGCGGGGCCTGCCTCTCTTTTGGCCCGACAATAGGTGCCTCCGTCCACCAAGCCCCCGCTGGCGCACAACGCCGCTCGCCTGTGCTCTGCGCGTTGTGCGTGTGTAGGCAGTAGTCGGGGGGATCGCGCATTTACAATCCGCACCTAGTCATATCCCTCTTCCTGGCACATGGGCCTGCTTGACTTCGGAGCTACAGTACAGTACTGACAGCAAGACGTATGCGGTTCTCGCTTGTATGGTTGATAGAGTGTGGGACGAGACTTTACTTCACTGTCACGAATCTGTGCTCCCACTGCAATCACGCGCGAAGCGCAGGGCTCCGGTGTTTACTTCTTGGAGGCCGAACCGGAATGCGGTGTTCAGGAGTGACAGTAGTGGTGCGGCGGGTGTGACAGTAAGACCTTTCGGTACGTGGCGGGATCGCGCAGAATTGCCCTACGAAATACGCAGTGTGAGAGACCTTTGAGTTGCATCATAAGAAAATGAGCATACCAATGTCTGAGAAGACCACGGACTGGTCCGAGTCAACGGTGCCAGCAGAGGGATAGTTCGCGAGGATTAGGAGGGCGAACGACTTTGGTTTTCAATACGGGAGAGTGGGGTCTTTTTTATACCAGGATTGGAACTGAATACATGACAGTCGCGGGCGACTGGCGGGCGTGCCGCGTGTACAGAAAATGCGCGGTCACCGCTACGAATAATCAGAAAGCGGCCCCACCTGAAGTGAGGACTGAGAAAGTTAGCTAGATCTGACTGACTCCAAATTGTGCTGAATGAGGATGTCTAAGGTATAGCAAGGAAGACAAGTAGGAAAATGGGGACCAAGGTGTGTGATGAAAGGTAGAGCATAGACATAGCGAAGTCGAAGGTGTAACGAAAGATGTCAATCACCACGCATCCTTCACGACGCCGCCGTACTTCTCTGGGAGTTCTTTGACGTCAATGAGCGGAAGAAGCTCTTTCCCGATCGTGCGCGGGCCAGTGCCGACGACTTTCATCTTGGCCAGAGTCGCGGGTGACAACATGGGCTTGAAGAGCCAGAAAATCCACGTCATGATCGCTGGGACGTTCACGAAGAACTTGCGCGCCTAGAGCAGAGGGGTCAGGGTTTATTGTGAGCTCGAAGATGACGCAAAGGCACACGCACCAGGAACTCGGGATAATGTTTCTGGAATATGTCAGAGATCGTGGAAGCAGCAGCCTTCGAGTTTGCGGTGCGGCTGCTGAGGCTCACACCTTCGTAATCTTTTTTCCAGAATCAACGAATCGCATGCGTAGCGTGTTCACTGAAAGGAAGCCCCTACCGTGCACTTGAACCATTTGGTCAACAGTTTCGAAGTCTATAAGTTTGATACCTTCCTCCATCAATGCGACGCGCCATCTATGCGTGAAGGCAGGTGGATCAACAACCGAGTTTCAAGAAACGAAGAGCTTAAAAGGCCCACCGAATGAACCGTTGAACGTCGCTGAAGGCCGTCGCAAGATCGTTCTTCCCACCATAGATATTGTACCTAATGGCACCATTAGGACAAAGAACGACCGATCACGGCAGGAAAAGGGGCAGTACACGACAGGCCGTCCTTCCTTGTCTCGTCCATACAAGTGGCCAAAGCCTTTGAAGACGTCGGGATATGTCTCATTCATGGCGCCCTCGATGTTGAACTCGTCGCGCCAGCGAAGCGTGTCGATCATCATCGTCTTTGCCTCGTCAATATTCAAGTTTCTTGTCCATGTTACATGAGACCAAGGCATGCATATATATCTCAAAGGAACTCACCTCGCGCAAAGCCACTTCATAAGAATGACGCTCGCCCGCGCGTCTTTCTTTCCACTGGGGTCAAGTGTGACGCCCCATATGACAACAGGGGTGTCCCGCGCGCCCTCTTTCCCTTTATAAGCCTCTTCTAGTATATCTGGGAGAAGGGGCTGAAGAGATGTTCAGTGGGCAAAAAAATGATACGCGTGAGCGTAATTGTGGGTGGCACACACGCACACGGAACTCTTTGAGCGCAGCCCATTCTTTCTCGGTGAACTTTTGTGTGAGGGCGTTCTGGGGCTCTTCGTCTGCATCGGCGGCTGCTGTCGACTCGGTGGGCTTTGTGTTGGAGTCTGTATCTGGGGGGATGCTGGACATGGTGATGCGAAGTGAAGAATGATTCGACAACGAGGCATGAAATGACCCGCTTATATTATCAGATAACAACGCAATCTCAGACCACGTGACGGCGTGGGCAACTTCCGAGTCTCAGACGCCGGAGACCAAGACCGAGACGAGCTCGGGCTGAATCGCGCAGGACACGATGAGCTCACGGAAGAGGTGCGTGTCCATCGACTCTGCCAATTATCTACAATTATTCACATTGTAACGGACACAGCAAACTCGACCTCTTAGTCAAAGTCCGCTACCAGAACCCACTACCGGCGCCGCCATGCCCACCCAAACTCCTCGACATCCCGACAAACCCAAAACGCTACACGCGACCCGAGTTCCTCGACGCCGCGACGAACGAGGCGTTGTTACCCATGGTCGTCGACGCCGAGTGCGGCATGCCGCTCGATCTCGGAAAATGGGAGGCCCTCTGGGAAGACGGCGCGGACGACAGCGGTGCGCATAGATTCGACTTTCCCTACCCTCTCCCTCTTCCTTCTTCCTCCCTCTCTGATACACCCCCCATATTCTTTTTTGCCTCTTGATGCAGCACTGAACCCGGACCCGCGCAACCCACCCGTCCTGGACCCGAAAGACCAAGCATTACTCCTCGATCCCGCAGGCGGCGGGCTCGACTTTGGACGACACCACGGCCACGGCCACCATCACGCTGGGGGAACACCCCCAGTCACGCCCAACGTCTCGTGGCTTCGCAAGACAGAATACATATCGCGCGACAGCTCCTCTCCCTCGCACCGCGCCCCAGCCGTCGACATGTTCGTCCCCCTCATTTCTTGTCCCTTCTTTAACTCTGAAACGATTTTTTCCTTCCTTCCTGCGACCCCTTCAAATGATGCACTTTTTTTTGTTTGATTTTATTTTTCGCTCAGAACAAACTTCCAGAACGATGCAGTGGAAATATCGCGCGAGGCGCAACTCGCATCTATCGAGAGTTCCTTCGCCGCGGCGCGCAGCCCAGAACAGCTCAGCTCGCTGCGTCATCCGACCAAACCACGGCTACGCGCCGTCGCGACATACGAGGTGCTCCCAGACGCGGACGTGTGGGCGAACGCGTACGACCTTTTCCGATTCAGCGAACGACCGGGCGAAAGGGGCCCCGAGGTGCGCCTTTTCTATCTCCCCTTCCCTGTGTGGCGCGACTGACGGAGAACGACCTTTTTTTCGTGTTTGTTGGTCGGGGCATTGTAGTTGGATGACCCTCGACTGGACTGCGCGATCATGCGCCCGATGGAGTCAGACGGCGATCACTTCCTCACGTACTACCTCACAAAAGACGACGAGTCCGCAGAACAATTCAAGGAATCACGAGCAGACCCACGCGGCATCGAGTCTCTACAAGAAGAGGAAGAGGTCCGTCCATAATCCCTCCCCTCCCCCCTCCTCTCCGGTCGCCGCCGCATGCACACTCTGATCTTGGCGCGTCCCCCAATCGATAGGCAACAGAGTTCCACTTTGTGCGCGATTACGAAGTTGTCAAGGTCGAACAAGACGTGCCCAACGAGTTCCTCCTCGTCTTTGACGACGGCGAGGTAGCAGCCTCGCCAGCGACCTCCAGTGACGGTCTCGTCAAAGATGGCGAGACTAGGCGTCCAGGGGCGTACTACAAGCTCATCGAGCGCAAGATGCTGCTCAAGAAAAAGAGGACCGAGGTAGCGTTTCCCTCCCACCGCCGAACCTTTCCCCAGGACGGGTTTTTTCTCAAGCTCACGTTGCGGCGCGCTCTTTTCTTTTTTTAGCCGATCGAACGCTTCCGCGACAAGTGGGCTCTCGTACGGGTCGCACATGTACCCCCAAGTCAGGAAGAAGCGGAAGAGCGCGCCGAGGCACTCGCCGAGGTACGCGATCCGATGTACTTGTTGCATTCCGCCGATGCGGAAGGCGAAGATGATGTCGACGCGGATGGTGATGCAGACGCAGATGGCGAAGGTGAGGTGGTGATCGGGGCGGTGGGGTAACCATTTTATGTCCTGCATATCTTGTGTTGCTGTTTATTTCTTTTGTTGTTGTCAACTTGTTGTCGATAGTCCCTGCTACTATTTTTCGAGGTTTCGCTCCTAATGCTTACATGACGTCCAGCAGTGGGCGTAGACAGTTTGTAGACAAGAATGGATACAGAATGACATCGCAACACACTCGGGTCTCGCATCTGGTCTCACCCAAAACATGGTCATGAAAGTGGCGTGCGATCGATGATAGAATTGCGGAAGGAGGACTTGTCGGCCATGGAGTCTACAACTTGTCTCAGAGAGCAGTAAATAGAGAAGCGCCCAGGAAGACGCACCGTTGTTAGATTTGTACTCCATGATAGTTGACGGCGGTAGATGCAACACGACACGTATCCTATCCCTATTTCGGGCACCGTCACCCACCAAACAGACGTCAGCACGCGGAGAAAAAAGCGACCTGAGTAAACGCACCTGATACGCTCGCGTAACTTGGGTTCATCGACGCGGTTCCAGATGCTGAGAATGTCCTCACTCTGACGCACGCTGATCGTGCACCCGCATATCTCAGGCCACTCGTCCTCGTGCGGCGGCGCGACACCAGTGAACTGATCACCGATGAGGGCAAGAACGAGTTCCTCCCAGATGCGGTCCGCGACGCCCTTGCGGAGGCGGAGGATCCACTTCCCGCCAGGGAGATTGAGTGGGTCCTCCCATACGGGACGACGGACGCCCTGGTGGAAGAGGAGATAGTCCGTCGTAGGGAGGAGGGCCGAGGGCGGATGGAGGTGCGTCCAGAGGGACCAGAAGGACTCGACCGAGGCAAAGGCGGAGATCTTTTTGATGCCCTCTTCGTAGTTCGTGATCTTATTTCCTGGCGCGCGCTGCTGGCGGAACCAGAAGACCCATCTGTGGGGACAGGGGCAGTCGTCATCACGCGGACGATCGTAACGCGCTGATTCTCGATCGGGCATTCAAGAGGGAGGGGGACGTACGTACGTGCTACGGAGGGGGTGGACAGACAGTGTGGTGGGGAGCCCTGCCGAGGACGCCGCGGGGCTTTTTTCTCTCACGGATGTGCCCTTTTGCTCGTCCGAGAGGGTCGTCGAGAAGTGTTTGGATGGTACGCGCGCGGGTGGTGGTATTGCGCCGGAGAATAAGGAAGAGCCAGTGGTGGTGGATGATGCTACTACGGTAGTGGAAGATAATTGTGAAGAATCTCTGTCCTTGTTTGAGAGAAAGCGGGACTGGGTCGAGGTGGAAGAGAGGTTTGAGAAATAATTGGCCATAACTTAAGTTAAGGGCGAAAGTCAATGAAAGCGCGTTTGTGCAAAGCAGCTCGGGAGATGCCGGTCAATATTCGAACTCCGAGGCCATCGCGTTGCCGCGTGCCGTGAGAAGCCGGGTGTCCCGTGTCCATCCGCATCTTTGCTGTGTAAAAGCCTCGTCTGTCGCAGTCCCTCCCCCTTCCGCTCCTTTTATTCGCACCTAGCACCTGCATCTTTACCGTTTTTACATGTGCACTCGATGAAGCTTACCTTTAGGCGGGAATTGAGGCCTCGGCCTTTCTCTTCAATGCTTGGTTTTCTCGATCTCAAGACTGGCGTCACCCTCGTTGTTCTTTTTGCGGTGCGGCACCCCGTAGCCTCGAGATTTTTTTCTCCCTCCCCCACTAATATCCGTTATTAGGTGCTCAATAAGGTCGCTGGTGTCTACGGCCTCATCGCCTTGCTCACAGGAGCAGGCGGCAACGCCGCTCAACTCACGCTATACATCTACTCTGCCATCGCCCTTGTCGCTCTCACGTGGGGAAACCGCGCCGTCAATGACGTTCGCTTATCCATCTCCATTCTCCACTCCTTGCTCACTTAGCTCCGCACAGGAGAATCCCAAGCACATGCTCTACTTTGCCCACTTATTCTTCGCCGATCACGTCCTCAACACCATCTGGACCGTATATTTTGCGGTCCAGTGGTGGCTATATACCCCCCATGACGGCCGTCGCAATGCAAACTCCCCAGCGCAGCAAGCAATTATCGAGGCTTACATTGGCGAGCACCAGAAGATGTCGGAGGCCGAACGCGCCGCAGCAGCCGAGCGTGTATGGCGTGCTGAGAAGGGTCAGGCGCTGACGATTATCATCCTTGGCTGGCTCATAAAGGTCCGTCCAGTGACTTGATCTGAAACATTCCCTCCTCCTTATTTCCGCTTCGGGAATTCCAAAGTTTTACTTTGCTGCTCTCCTATATTCCTTCGCACATCACCTCCGCCGAGGAACCTACCGATCTCTCCCCCTCTCGCGCTCGAATACGAATGGTATTACTTCAGGTGGCATACCTCTCGTGAAAGACTCTTACTCCGCACTCCCGGATCTCGAAGCGGATGCCGACGACGGTATCGATACCGACGTAGACTTAGGCGCCCTATACAGCGCGACATCGCCACTGCCTGTGCATAGCCTTCCTTCCCCCTCCACCCATCGCAACAAGTCTACCGGCGCAGGGAGCGCAGGATCCTTCGCGGACTTTGTCAGCGCGCCACCACCGCGTCGTGCACGACACACACGCGGGAGCTTGCTTGCCGGGGGCTCAACAAGGACACCCAGCAGCAACTCAGGGAGCGCTACGGGGAGCAGCAGCACAGGCCCAAGCGAGGGTGAGGAGGAGGAGGCGAGCAGTGTCGGCACAGGGACCAGTCGCACACGCACATAGAGGTCTACCTTCGAGAGCGGGAGTGAGCAGGCACAGGGTAGCGCGCTTGTATCATCACATAGATTCTCACTTGCCCTTCATTCTCACGGGTCATTTTGGTGGTCTACTTGTACCGGGATGTCAATTAATATCGAACACGGATAGCACAGGTGTCGCGGATGAAGAGTCGTGGTGATTGTAACTAGGACGTTACAATGCTCGAGATCAATTGCCATACATGAAAGTGGTAACGACTTACGACGGCGCAAAGTCCATGGAAGGCACGTTAGTCACAGGATTCTGCTCGTTGTTCTGGTCAGCAGCCGCAGGAACGACGGCCGTCGCGATTGCCGTGCCACCATCACGGGGTTCATCACGGGCACCATCGCGCCGCCGCAGTTCCCCACGCCGGGCGCCTCTTTCGGCGCGCGGGTTTAGGATCGCAGCCAACACAAGCACGAGGCCGTCCATGACCTATCCGAAATGACACATGGCCGCGCGCACACACAGACAAAGCCAAAAACAAAACAAAAAAGCATGCGTTCGTCAGCAAAACGGGAAAAAAAAAAGAAATTTTCAAGCACTTGTCAGCGCATGTACCGTGTATAGAAACGCGCTCATCAAGGGAGGGGGGAGGATGAACTGAACGAACCACGACGAGGGAGTAGGCAACCGCGGCGAGGACGTCGAATTGGCGCTTGAAGACGAGCGAGAGGAGGGAGAAGATGCCCCCGAGGAGGTCGATGGCCATGAAGGTGAGCGAGATGCCAAGGACGGCGCGGTACTTGTGGATCTCGTAGTACTGGGGTCTCTCGGCAGCGTCAGATAGCGTTAAGTACAGTCGCATTTTTCATAGACTAGATCGACTGACACTCACAGGAGAGCTATCGCAATCAGGGCCGAGCTCAGGATACCGAAAGATTTCACGCCGGCTTTGCCTGCGGGTGTACCGCGTCTATACGAGGGCTACAGTAATTTCCCGATCCCAACACACACCCGCCACTCGACTCAGCAGGCGAGGAAAACCAAAAAAAAAAAAGAGGAAAGTACGGAGAGAAGTGACAACGTACGCGGACAGCAAACACCAGCGCAGCCTCGAGCGAGCCCCACAGTGCCAGCGTGCAGCCGAGCACGACGGCGCACCGCGCGCGCGATCGCCGTGCGGCGCCGTCACGGTCACGGTAGTACAGGCACTGACCCCAGGAGAGCAGCGAGAAGAGGCCGAAGAGCTGCGGCTGCACGATCAGAGGCACGTTGAGGTCCTGCGCGATCACGTAGACGCCCAGCGGGAGCGCGGCGATGCCCCAGAGGAATCTGTGGCGATTTGGGTCGGATTTTGGTTGTTAGCGGCGGCGTGCGACTTACACGAGCCAGGGTGAGAGTCCTTTGGTGGATTTGGTACGCCAGGTTTTGACGAGCTGTGGGATGAGCTGTACGGTCCAGAAGATCGCGCCTGCGAGGGATGAAGAGTTATCAGTTAGGCGAGGGACAGCGGAACGTGGAAACAAAATCACTAGCTTGACTGACCCATCGTTCCGAATACGTTCTCGGCCACCGCGTTCACGGGCATCATTATGTTGTATACGACTACGTGCCCACTGGCAGCACTGGTGGCGAGCGTGGTACGAATATCAAGGTCAGTTGAGACTCGTATGACAATTGAATTATCATCGGGGGACTGCGGCCGATGGCGGCAGATAAGATATTTGATATTTGCTGGCCAGGTTATGCGCGCTACTCGTAACATCCATGCTTCAGACATCTGTGCGCTCTCGGACTACCGCCGTCGTAGTGAGGACTCGAAATACTTGGGGTGTGTTATCTAGATAAAGGAAGGGCCTCGACCCAGGTAAGTAAAACGTGCTGGCGAGCTCCTGTTTTACGTGCCAGCACTGGCAGAGCTTGCGTATGGGGACAGTAAGGAATACTCATAAATGAGAATGGAATTTTACATGGGATATTCAGTACTGAATATATCACTTCATTGTAGAACTAGGAAATTGTGATCAGTCCTTCGGCGGGACATTACACCCTAGACCGATCTCTTGCCACCTCACTGCTGACCTACGGGAAGCACATGAACTGCTACCTCTATGCAGGTCTCATATTTGTATCCTGCGATCATGGGGTCTGACTCGACAGCGTCATATATGACGGCATATCCGTCGCCGTCGCTGCGCTGGCATAAACAGAAGTTATCACTATCACCGCCGTCCACTGCTAGGGCGTACGCGAACTCGACACCATGCGGGCTTGTGTTGAACTGGTCCAAATGCGACGCAATCAAAATCTGTCACACAACACCATGTTTATTAGAACTCACCAGTTTGCAATACGCCTTAGCAGGCGAAACGGTCGTGCCATTCTCGTCCGGGTGAGGAAACTCCAACCAACCATCTTCCTTTGCGACTGGCTTCGAGACGCCGACTATGTTGCCATCGAATCCGATGGCGGTGACCCCACCGTCGACCATGATGAAATTCCTTGCAATAATTGACTCGGAGTCCATGGACTCTGCGCTCTGGATCATACATGGCGCGTCAGCACAGATTACTTCGGAGATAGGGGTGGAGTAGTGGACGTACACCAATCCACGCAAGGGAGCCAAGGGCCAGTGGCTTTTGGACGTTAGAGTCCTTCTTGAATACGGCAAGGAGCGTGAAGTTGTTGGCATCCGGAACGCCATTCCACGGGAAAAGGGGTGTCTGGTCGCGTCCCACAATGGCAGGTGAGGCCAGGGAGAGTGTGGAAAGCGACAAAGCGACGAAGGCCAGGGCGAACATAATATCAATGTTGTCTCAGATATTCGACCTAGATGTTATATTTTGGCGCAGTGAAGACTCTGAGCTGTGAAAACGTTGTAGAATGAAACTCGTGCAGGATGAAGAGATGGATGGCGCTAAATACCCCTCACAACTACGCTACGTTTTTATGGCAGCATGGAAGTGGAGTGCGGAAGCAAGTCGGCGTCGTCAAAAGGGGTTAAAATGTAACGAAAGCGCGGCAAATTTGTGCCGTTGCGGCAGGAAGTTGACTGTGGGTCCTGGCAGACCGACAAACGGACTGCGAGCTCTATGCCTGTACGTTGGGAATATAAGGAATAACGTCACGACATCAGATCCTGAAATTATTGCCTTGTGCTGACCTCAGACAGTTCCAGGAAAAGCGAAGGATCCGATTCAATTGAGCGTTTCGCCATCTTTTCCTATCAGAATAAATGCGAAGCAAGACAAGCAGCAACGAAGAAAGTGCGACGACAAAGTGTCCATTTGCACTGGGGAAGTCGATGAAGGCAACTGATAGGACAAGTTCCTCCCAAGAGCATCAAGATCTCCGAAGATAAGTCAATGTGCGTCCGAAACGCGTTTATACTTGGGAGCACTATTCTTCACTTGAAAACACTTTTTTCTCTCTTTGTCTTGAACCGCCCTCAAGTCTGTTTCAAAGACAACCCAAGTATTAAAAGTGTTGAAAAGTATCATCAGGAGCAAGTAAAGATGTGCTTTTCTGATGTGGGGACGCTTGTCTCCTACCGTCCTACCATAGTTATCAGATTACTTTGTACGAAGCTTTGTGCTCCAAGTAGTTGGATTTTGAGGGAAAAAAGGAAGAAATGTACAATTGAAGGTCACGATAGACATCACTGGTAAGTGCTGGGGGAGCATGCTCCCAAGACTTTGCCTCGCTTGTGCTACAAACAGAGGCAAACAAGTTCAACAAATCGCATTGCCCGCTTTCCGAGTCCTGCACCGTCTACCGCTAATACATTGATTGACCCTCGTTCATTCCCTCAACCACCACGTCTTGTTGCTTTCATCACAGAGAATCAACTTCCCTTTCTAGCGTCGTATATCTTACTCGCTTGTGGCATGAGTGGCCAGCCCCAATTGTCTTACTTTCCGTCCCTTCTCGGGTCTTTTGCATGACTGCCAAAGGTACACGGCACAACATTTAAGCGCAACAATGGGGTTCAGAATGTCCATACGAGGCGATAGCAGAACGATGCATTCACTCGTGAGTGTCGTATCAGGCCTGTATGCCATCTCTACGAGCATCGCTTTGGGCGAGATCACCTGAATGGTGCGTTGGAAGGCGTTGATCCGTGTTTCCGTATGTCTGACGGATGATTCTATAGCCCTTTCTACTGCCAAATGCAGTATTCAAGGACGTTGGCACAAGTTACGATGCCATAATCAGCTTATGTAGCCGATTGAACACTTTGAGAAGTGCTCTCGACAGACAGGGCCAGGCACGATGCGGGAAAGAAAAAGGATTTTAGACAGGTTATTGTAAGTGGCCCAGGCAGGATTTGATCGCATCTACATGGTTGTCATTCACAGGAGAGCCACTGGGACCAGCGCCGAGACACCGAATTATTGCCGCTAGCCCGTCCTGCGGGAGTGCTACGTCTATACGATGGCTATTTTCCTGATATGTCCCCTACACTCACCACGCGGCGCAGTACTCGAGACAATAACATGGACGCGGAGAGCAAATACCCGCGCAGCCTCAAGCACGCTTCAGAGTACCAGAAGGAGCAGAGGGGTGGGGCTGCACGATCACGTAGACGCCCAATGAGGAGTCTGCGTGAGCTGGGCGCGACTTGGTCGTCAGCGGCGTGGTGCGGGGGAGTGAGCCCATGTTTGGCTCGGAGTAAAGATGCAGGCTTACGCGGGAGCGGAGCTGTGGCATACGGTCCAGAAGATCGACAATGGAGTTGATTGTTGAGCGCTGAGCCGCGAGTCAGTTATCAGGCGCGACTCACCCATTGTTCCGAATACGTACTCAGCCACGGCGTTTACCTGCACCATGCTACTCATGCTTAATACTGGCAGAGTCCACGGTACGGATATAAAATCAAGGTGTGGGTTCTCTATTTCAAATACTTTGTCGACGCCTCTCAGTCATGCGATTTCTGATATCTCTGGCGCGACTCTGACTAGGACCTCTGATCGCGCGGGGTACCAGATTAAACCTACTGCACGACGAGTCCGGTTGCCTATCGTAATGTCCATGCTCCAGGTCTCAGTCAATGCTCTTTCAGGCCACCGTCACAGTAGGAAGGATCCGACATATCGCTAGCAAGTTCCCAATTTTATGCGCAAGCCTAGCTTGCGATATACTGCCGCAGGAATCCCTGCCAGGGTCGGGAGTATGACGAGGGAGGGTATGATAATCTCGTCAATCATGCTCTTGATCAGTCCTTCGGAGGATCACACTTAGACCGAGTACGTAGAACGTCTTTCCTCCCTACTGCTGACCTACGGGAAGCACGTAGATGGCTACCTCGCTGCAAGTCCCATATTTGTATCCTACGTCTGTGGAGTTTGACTCGACAGCACCGTAGATGACAACAAATTCGTAGCCGTTGGTGCGCTGGCATAAAGAGAAGTCATCGCTATCACCGCCGTTCACTGCTAAGGCGTAGGGGTATTTGACACCATGAGGGCTTGTGTTGAACTAGTTCAAATGCGACGCGATTAAGACCTGTCACAAAGAACTGGGTTTCTCAAAACTCACCAGTTTGCAGTACACCTTAGCAGGCGAAACGGTCGTGCCATTATCGGGGCGAAGGAACGATAACAAGCCATTTTCTTTTGGCACGTACTTCGAGACGCCGACTATGCTGTCGTCGGGTCCGTACGCGGTGACCCCGCCCTCAACCATGACGAAGTTTCTCGCGATGATCGACTTTATAGACTCAGCGCTCTGCGTGGTACAACGGCGCGTTAGCGTGATCATCTCGGAGAGGGGTGGTAAAAAATACCCCAATCCACGCGAGGGAGCTGAAACTGGGCTCGATTGTGGAGCCAAGGGCTAATGGCTTCTGGACGTTGTTGTCTGTCTTGAAGACGGCAAGAAGCGTAAAGTTGTTTGAATTCGGAACGCCATTCCAGGGGCAAAGTGACGTCTGGCTTCCTGCACTGGTAAGGGAGACCAGGGAGAGAGTAGCAAAGAACGAAGCGACAAGGGGCAGGGTGAACATAGTCAGTGGTGTTGTCTGAACCCTGTCGGACATGGATTTATATGCCCGCGCCGGGACGACCTCACATTTTTGGGGCGTGGAAGAGTCAAACTTGTGGGGGCGAGAAGATCAGAAGATGGACGGCGCTAGATTCTCATGACTTCGAAATGCAAAAATCCCGCATGACCCTGGCGATTCAGACGACGATGCTCTAGTGATCCGGATGAGAGGGTGGAAATGGAATGCGGAAGCGTCGTCGAAAGAGGCTAAAGTATGGCGAGCGTAGCATTACAAGGCTCTTTGTGTAAGATATGACCTGGATGTCTCCTCAAGTTGAAAGCATAAGGTCCAACTTACAAATCGGAGCATAGGACGTCCTCGGTGTGCTGTTATTGCCTTCTGTATGCTGGTTTGCAGGGTGATTCAATCAGGCGTTTCGCCTTCTTTTGCTAACGTATTGGATGCGGAGCGATGGGAGAAGCAACGGAGAAAGCATGACAGAATGTCTACTAGTACCGCCCTGTCATTGCATGGCGATATCCACCCCAATCTCGCCTATCATCTTGGAAGCAGTCCGAGAAGACCACTCGGGAGAGAGTCCGGTTGGGTCGCAGTCCTCCTTAGCTAAGCAGAGACACGGACGGAGTTTGGAACTGGGTTTGGAAAGAGAGGGGGCGATTTTCTTCACGCGTGTGGTAGTCTCGCAGCACAATCTCGCCAATATCACTGTCTGGGTTGCCTCAAAGTCGGGTCTATGTTAGCCATCACCTTTCTGCCGTAATGACCATCCATCTCGCGTGCAACGTTGTCTATCCTGAAAGGATTGAGCTCCGGCCCTTCGAATTCGGCCATCGCAAGCGGCCCTAACATTGAGCTCCTAGTCCCGCCCTCCTGCAGCCACATAGTAACACCGACGTGCCTGTGCCGAGTTGTATAAGACGGACTGGTACGTGCCGCGTGTTCCTGGGAAGAATGAGCTTGGTATTGCGGGGTACTTGGGAATATCCGTGAACCAATCGGACTCGACGAGGTTTATGACTCTTCACAAGCTGGAGTCAACGACAGGTCATTACGAAGACGTTTGACAATCCAGATGCAGGTACGTTGGGACCTTCAAATTGATGCAACGAATGCTTACAGATGTCACAGCACACAGAAGAGCACCATGCTGATGGACACAGCTGGGCGGCGTGTACCTCTACGCGAACCAGCAGGGGTGCAACGGCGATCGGCTGTACTACAATGGATGCACAATGATCGCGCTCAATGGACGCGTCATCGCGCAGGGCTCGCAGTTCTCCCTCGCAGACGTTGAGGTCGTTACGCGACGATCGACATTGAGCCCCGCACCGCGCGCTCGAGCTGCCGCAGCATACAGGCGGCCGGTGCGGAGCGCTACCACCGCATCGAGGTGCCCGTCGCGCTATCCAGCGATAAATTTGATGAGATCCAGGAGCTCACATGCCCGAGGAAGAGATAGCGTCTCTCCCCCTCCCTCATGCATTCCATCCCACAACGAGCGCGCGCATTTCCGTGTGTGCAACCACATGCCTTTCACACTCGTGTTCTCGAGTGCTGGTAGGGAATCCACCGTCCTTGGTCTTCCCTGGGGTACACCCTTTCGCACCATGGTTATGCCGTTAAGCTGTATGTGGACCTTGGCGCCGATAACATGCCGGCCCCGTTCTTTCCAGTACACAATATGCCATATTCTACATCCCCCCACCAACTTCGTTTTCTCCTGTCATCATGTACCATCACCCATCACCCATCACTTGGCTCACCCTCCCCTGGAACTGACTATGTTTGGGGGTTCGTTCTTCTATCGAGACCTGGCTATTATGACCAATTCGTCCCTTCAAAGCCAGTCCCTCCTAGGCATGTTCACGCAGCAGGCTGCTGCATCACTGCCCCCAGCAGCGACATTATTTATGCATCGTGCACAAGGTCCCCCACCAACATGAATGCATATCACATCTATGTTTTTATCACCGTGGTTGGTATTTCCGTGACTCTTCCCCATGTGTTGCTCGTTCTAGCTGCGTCAGACAATTTTTTTGGTTTTCGACTGATTTACACAAGAACATGGTTCAAGTTTTTTATATGTGGTATTCATATTTATACAGAGCCAAAATATACATTTCATTTGAAGAGAAGTGATGGTGTGAAGCACGCGCGATGAAATTTGTGATGGTGATACACGTGATACTAGTACTACTGTACTCGGCTGTTCGTTCAACCCGGTTATCACCCTTATCCCCCTTCTTGCAGCACATTGCAATGGCTACGCAGCAGGAATTCAGGCGGCCCCGACATGAACGCCAGCCGAGGGCAATCGACCCCCCAAATCCAAATTATCAAAGAAATCTTCCCCGAGTCCCAGACGTGACGTTTCGAGTCCTCATTATTGGAAGAGCAAACGCAGGGAAAACATCCATCTTACAAAGAGTTTGCGACACCACCGAGAGTCCGAAGGTCTACAGGCTCAATCGACAAACCGTACGACGTCGCGAACGGGTACGTTCCCTTCACAACTGGTACTTTCAATCTCATCTTCTAGTCAGATTCAACTCGAGGCTACGACAGAGGTTGGGAATGCTTATCCTTCTTGGTGACGGCTGATTGTGAGGATCCTACCTACAGCGTGGCCAGCACAACATTGAGGACGAGCTCGTCTTCGCAAATCATCCCAGTTATGTTTTCCATGATTCACGAGGATTCGAGGCCGGTGGTGAAGACGAACTGAAGACGGTGCAAGATTTCGTCCGTTGTAAGTCGCAGGAGAGGCGACTGGGGAATAGGCTGCACGCGATATGGTTTGTTCATTTTGGTATCAAGAATTGAAAGCTCACTCGTTTCGCTGTTCAGGTACTGCATTCCGATGGACAACGAGCGACCATCCCTAGAAATAAGGCATTTTGGGGGTATTTGCCCGGATAAGAATAGTATGTTGAATCGCAACTTTATCACAGTAACTGGGATTGACCTATTGGATTTTTAAAGTTCCTGTAATAGCAGTATTCACGAAGTTTGATCAGTTTAAGCGCAACGTAGAGATGAAGTTGGAGGAAGAGGGTCGTGATCCAGGGACAGACCTCAACGACGAGGTGGAACGCCTGTTCCGTGAGCATTATCGAGCATGTCTTGGGGAAGCTCCATTGTTCGTACGTTTGGAGAGTGAGAATCTTTTTTTTTATGAACGGAGGTTGCTGTACTAATCTCTATCCTTCAGAAATGCAAATACCTGGCGAAAAGTGTACTTCTCTTATCGAAGTGACTGCGAACGCACTCTCTGGCGACGTTGTTGCTCTCATGCTCGTCGCTGTACAGAAGAATAGCCTAGAGCTTAGCATAAATCAAGCCGTTAAACGGTACGTTCTTGAGTCAAGTAGGGCGAGAATGAGATGAGCGTATTCCCACTATAGGGCCCATCCCGTAGTTGAAAAGGGTGGGAGTAGAGATGAAGTATTAAAGGAATGCATCTTGGCATTTCCGTCGCTCTGGGTAAGTTGCAATACTATGTCCCGATTTGCCTCTTACTGAAAGAAGGTCGTCAACTAGCATTTGGTCAGTCAGTCCCTATTCCCCCCTGAATCCCGGATTCTCATTCTACACCCGAATTTTCATGTTGCGGCTGGTCACCCCTCTACGCTCGACAGTCTGTGAGTGCCCTTCGCTCACTCTCTTTCTTTTCGTGTCCCGATTTATCCCTCCTTTTGTATTTGGCAGTTCGTGAGCCCTTGATCCCTCGCTTCTTTCGGTATTCTAAATTGTCCCTCCCTATTCGCTCAACAGTTGGTGAGTGGCACTCGCTGGTTTAGCTTGCGCTCTTTCCGTGTCCTCACTCTTCCTCTGCGCTGGACAGAGAGTGAGCGACCTTCGCTTACTCGCCTTTAGTCCGTCTCCTGACTTGTCCCTCCCTCCGCGCTCGGAAGGAAGTGAGTGCCCCTCGCTCACCAGCTTTCTTTCTGTGTGACTTATCCCCTTCTGCGCTCGACAGGAAGTGAGTGTCACGCTCAACGTCTTTCCGTGTCCTGAATTGTCCTTTCCTCTGTACTCGACAGCTGGTGAGAGCCACCCGCACGCACACTTTCTTTACGTGTCCTGACATGTCCTCCCTCCGCCCTCGGCAGGTTGTGAGTGCCTCACGCTGGCTTGCTTTTCTTCCGTATCGTGACCTGTCTCTTCATCGTCTCTCGACAGTTCGTGAGTTCCCCCCCGCTTCTCGCTTTCTGTCCGTGCCCTGACTTGTCCCTCTACGCTCGACAGGATGTGAGTGCCCTTGCTAGCTTTGATTTTCTTTCCATGTCCCGATTTGGTCCGCCCTTCTGTGTCCGACAGTCTGTGAGTGTCTCACGCACGCTCACATTCATTCCGTGTGCTGAGCTGTCTCGCCCTCTGCGGTCGACAGAGGGTGAGTGCCCCCCATTCGCTCACTCTCTCACCTTTCTTTCTGTATCGTGACTTGTTCATCTCTCCGCACTCGATAGGCTGTGAGTACCCCTCGCTTTCTTCTCTACTTTCCGTGTCCCGACTTGTCACCTGTGCTCGACAGGGAGTGAGTGACCCCTCGCACGCTCCCTATCTTCCGTGTGATAACGTGTTGCTCTCCCTATGCCGGACAGTCCGTGGGTACCCCTCGCTTTCTTTCCACGTTCTGAATTGACCCTCCCTCTACGCTCTACAGGGAGTGAGTGGAAGCTCGCTGGCTCGTTCTATATCCGTGTCCTGATTTGTCCCTCTGCCCTCGATAGTTCGTGAGTGACCCTAGCTAGCTCGCTTTCTTTCGGTGTCTTGATTTGACCTTCACTTTGCGCTCGATAGAGAGTGAGTGCACTTCGCTCGCTCACTTTCTTTTTCTCACTTGCATCTCCATCTCCGCTTGGCAGAGAGTGAGTGTCCCTCTCTCGTTCGCTTTATTTTTGGGTCTTGACCTTTCCCTCTATCTGCGCTTGATAGATTGTGAGAGCCCTTCGCTCGCTCATTTTCATGCTGCTTCCTGACCTGTCTATCCTTCCACGCTCAACAGTTGGCAAGCGCACCTCGCTCGCTCGTCTTTCTTCCGTGTTCTAACTTAGTCTGTCCCTCTGCGCTCTACAGGCTGTGAGTTTCCCTCGTGAACACCCTTTCTTTCCATGTCCTAGATAGTCACTCTACGATGGACAGTTGGTGAGTGCCCACCGCTTTCCCACTTTCTGTGTCATGACCCGTCCCTCTGCACTCGATAGTCTGTGAGTGTCC